>Ga0307378_10013143_pt1 | contig 10500 bp, 6 predicted proteins | sample UN1MG_FD_202238 | JGI IMG/M metagenome (GOLD analysis project Ga0307378, IMG submission 202238) | Soil microbial communities from Risofladan, Vaasa, Finland - UN-1 | ecosystem: Environmental > Terrestrial > Soil > Coastal area > Acid sulfate soil | place: Finland: Risofladan, Vaasa | collected...
CTCAGGATGTCAAAGAACAAGGCGAAACCGGCTTCCGAAGGCAGATCGGGCCGCGGACCGTGAAAAATCCAGGCTAGGCTTGCTCGAAAGAAATTCCTCTGCCAGCTTGACAGCCGCTTCCTTGTCGGGCTTTGCGAAGGCTTCCCTGCACAGCTCAAGAAGCACATTTTGCGCCCGTCTGCTTTCTGGGTTGAGTCTCCGAATATTCTTAGCTGCCTGTAGTGCAAGCCGTTCATCCTTCAGCTGTGTAGCAGCAATCACACCAATGCTCTCGTACCAGAATTCCTTCTTGCTCGCATCGTCAGTCATTTGTATCGCCCGCTCAAAGGCAGTTATTGATTCGGCGTAGCGTCGCTGCCCCACCAGGTTGATAGCCCTTTCCTTCTGAGATTCATAGTTGTAAGTGAAACCTGGCTGCTTCTCGAGCGCCGACCATGCTTTCTCCGCTATGAATGCGGTCTTGGATTGCCTATAGGTTTTGGCAAAGCTGAGGAGATTCGGCACGGCGGCGTCGGGAGGGCTGTGCCTGGCCAACGCCGCTGCGTAAGCTTGCCAGATTCGATCCTCTACTTCGTAGCCGGAAAAATGATGAATTGGCCGGTAACCTGTGTTGCGAAAGAAAAGGTGCCAAATGTCGATAGCGGTCGAGTGGAATTCATCTAACGCCTGTTGCTTCTGCTCGGCATGGTCCGCGAACGCCGTCATGAATGAAGGCAGATCGCGTATTAACTCCAGCCTGTCCTTTGAAAGGCCGATCTCGCTGGTCAGTGAAATCAGCAAGCGTTGGGCCTGGACGCCGGCATTGTTTTCAGGAAAAGGCCTCAAAGCCTCCAACCTCATTGCAAGGTTCACCATGTCGTCAATCAAGTATGGTGCTGCAGCTATGGCCTCACGTGACTTACTTAGCGACTTGTAGGTCAGAATGGTGTCGGCGATAGCCGTCTCCGCCGTGCCTCCCGTTTGCTTTGGGGGGCTGATGTTGATCGAGACGTCCCTCTCGGTGTCCCAACGATCGAAGAAGATGCCGGAGCAAATCGTATTGTGGCTGTAAGCTCTTTGAACCCTCACCCTGTATCTTCCCGGTCCAGCCAAGAGGAACCGCTTGTATACGCCGCCCAGGAAATCGTGCACACGGCATTGTGCGAGGGAGGGCTGTGCTGCATATTCGGCGTCGGATGGGACCCAGTCGCGTTGCTTGCGGTATTGGGGCCAGACTTCAGGTCCAGTGTCAAGCGCGGTCGGAGTCCAGTTCTTTATTTCCATCAAGTAGTCGCGGTTCCTGTTGGCGCCTTGCAGCCCGTCTATGCCCTTCCATTGGAGCTCATGCGCGTCTTTGTTGATGAAATAGAAAGCGACTCTGTAGATTCCCGGGTCTTTGATTGCAAGGTTCACGTACAGGTCGGGCCCCTCATGTTCGAGTGGGTATGCTTCTCCGCGGTCATCCCAATCAGCTTGCCTGCGATCATTTTCATTTGGGTTTTGGAGGCACTTCGGATTGTCTGTATGGCCCCAGTGGACCCAGACGGCCACGTTATGATCGTCTCTCCGGTCATTTCCCACATGAACCGCATAGGAAAAGGAGCGCAAAGCGGCTCCTCCCGTGAAATCCCCCGGGTATCCCATGCCGGCAAGAACATAAAAGCATTCGCCATAGTTGGACATCCAATCTCCCTGGGTCTGCCAGTCTTCTCCGATGTAGAGCGCTCCCTCTGCATTCGAGGCCAGCTTGCTGTACTTGCCGATCCGCTCGGAGTTGTGAGTGGCGGCAAGCGTTACGTTCCGGGGAGCGGTCTGAGCCTGCGAGGGTGGCCGCTCAACTCTCTGCAGTGCTTCTGGCAATCCACAGGAAGTAAGTACCCCGTACCCTGGCACGCTCAGCCACAGGTTGCCATCGTTGGTTTGGATTATTGCTCTGATGAAATCATCAGGCAGTTCGTGATTCTCAGCAGAGAATGTCTCCCAAGCCTGGTCGAAGGGGTAGTACTTCAGCAGGCCGGCGCGGCGGGTACCGAACCATACGCAGCCATCTTCAGCTTCGGCGACACAGGTGACATAGCGGTCAACGCCAAAAAGATTGTCTTGAACCGGTTCGAAAGCATTTGTCTCGGTATCCAGGCATGCTGCTCCTGAACATGTTGCGATCCATAGCTTTCCGGTCTTGGACAGGCACATCCCATTGATGCGTTCATCGGGCAGGCCCTGTTCAGAGCCAAAACAACTCCATCGCTCTCCATCGTATCTGGCTATTCCTCCCAAAGCTCCGCCGATCCATACAGAGCCTTCTTTGCCAATACAAATGGCCGTTATTTCTCGCCATGGCAGGCCCGAGGTGGGCGGAATCATTCTCCAAGTCTTTCCATCGAAACTGGCAAGGCCGTTTTCATGGCCGCACCAGATAGTCTTTCCATCAGGCCCCAAAGCCAGGCAATAGACCCTCAATCCGCCCAGTCCGTCCAACATACCGTAAGTCGTCCACTGCCTTCCATCGAACATCGAGAGGCCGTGATTGAGAGTGCCAACCCAGATATTGTCTGCTTCGTCGACTGTAATGGCGTAACCATTATCATCGCCCAGCCCGTGGTGCTGCGTGAAGCGGGTTATCTGGTTGCCAGACATGCGTACGACGCCGAATTCCTCGGATCCGAACCAGATGCTCCCGGCACGATCTTGCGCCATGGCGGTCACGAAATCGCCGGCCTCCCTGAAAGGCTTAAGGTTCTCCAGAGATAATGGTATGGCCGATCGTTTTCTGGATGATGCAGGTGCAGAGCGCGGTGGCTTGGGAGCCGGTGCGGTTGAGATTCCAGCGAGCTCTTTTTGCTGCCGAGGGGCCGAGGCATCACGGGTGGCGGGCTGTTTGATTTTCTGTGGTTCGCCCCCCTGCCTGTCTGGAAGCGTGGCGTTGTTTTTCGACCTTTGAAGCACGAACTCCAGTCCAAGAACCAGAATCGAGAGCATTCCGACGCACGCCACAAGCTTCAAGAGGAAACGGCGTATTCCTTTCGTGCAACCGGCACAAAGCCCGAGGGAACTCGCATCGGTGCTGCCACAGATTCTACAGGGTCTTCCACTCTTGCTCATGTCTCTGCTCCTTGAAGCGAGGAGGCGCCCGTTAGACCCAGATTGCATTACGAAATTCTTGAATAGCTTTCCGAATTACCTGATGTAACAGGTTCCAGTGACCGGAACAGTGCCCGGCAAATTGGGACAGGAATTGTTCCGTTGCAGCTATTCAGAAGCGTGGCGTGGTGGCTGTTCGAGTTGGGAATTCTAGCATGCTTCTACTATATTCATGCCACGGGATTTGGATTTGTCAAGTAAAAATCGGTTTTTTTTCTTGAAATTTTTGGAGCAGCCGCAAGTTATTGAGCGACAAGGACTTACGGCGACCGTCGGGCTGACGATTCGCTGAAACGCAAGGAATTCCTTGGCGTCAGTCTGCAGGGTGCAGGAACTGCTGCCCCCTCTTGCCGGTTTCCTTGAGGAACTCGGCGGTTTCGGCTTCCCAGACCTTGAACGCCCGGCGGACTATGGCTGCGAGGCGGACGCCGTTGATGAGCTTCCTGCCGAATCTGCCGCGGGAAAACAAAAGGCGCCGGAGCCGATCCCACTGGTGGAGCACGCCGTGATAGTACTTTCGGTGATAGTGCATCATCGCTTCGTGGAGGGCCTTGTTGCCCATCTTCTTGTGATGGAAGGTGGCGTGGGCGCCGTCGAAGTAGCGCCAGTCGTCCGGAAAGTTCCGGAAGACAAGATTGTCCTTCATGTCCTCGAAGATCTGCGTGCCGGGGAAGGGGGTGAGGATCGCCATCTGGATGCTGTCGATCCCGTTGCGGAGAGCGAAGTTGACGATGTTCTGGAAGGTGTCGGCGTCGTGCTGGGGGCCGATCACAAACATCCCGTGAATCCACACGCCGTAGTCGTGGAGGATGCGGGTGTCCTGTTCCATCTTGTCGATCAGCGGCTGTGCTCCCTTGTAGCCTTTGCCCCAGTGCTTGGCGGTATCGTCGTCGATGGTTTCGTAGCCGATGTACATGACGTCGCCGCCGGACTGCTTGATGGCCTTCATCAGGTCCTTGTCGATTTCGGATCGCGACACGGGGTCGACCCAGGGGAAATCGATGCGGCACTGCGAGTTCCATCGGATGCCCAGGGGCTTGATCAGCTCGAGCAGCCGGCGAGTGCGGTGGCGGTCGGCCGTGAAATTGTCGTCGTAGAAGAAGAACGACCGGAAGCCCTGCTTGTGGTAGAACGTGAGGTCTTCGAGAACTTTCTCCGGGCTGCGGAACCTGCATTTCCTGCCGTACATGGGGGTGACGGCGCAATAGCGGCAGTTGTGGGGGCAGCCGCGCGCGGTGGCCAGCGGCACCTCGTAGGCATCCTTCCACAGGGACGTCTTCCAGAGGTTCTCGTACCTGTGCATCAGGGACAGGTCGGGGGTGGGCAGGTCGTCCAGGTTTTCCACCGGGGTGCCATCGATGATGCCGGTAGGGGGGTGTTCTTCCTCGACCAGGGGGACGATGACGTTCTCGCCTTCCCCTCTGACGACGTTCGAGAAGAATTGCAGAGCTTCCTGGGGGAGAAAGGACACGTGCGGCCCGCCGATGGCGAGTCGGGCGCGGCATCCGGCCTTTCGGAGCTGCTGCGAGATCTCGTATGCTCGCGCTATCGACGAGGTGAGAGCGGTGACGCCGATGAAGTCGGCATCGAGGAGGTCGCCGAGCACCTGGTCGTCGTCCAGCACCGACCCGCTGATGTTCTCGCTGTAGACCTTCACTTCGTGCCCCCGCTGGTGGAGCATAGTGGCCATCGTGGTGGTGCCCAACAGCGGCCATTTCCGCAGGTAAAATGCGTAGGCGATGTCGCGGTTGGGCTTCGGCTCGATGAAAATAACCCTCTTCCTCATGCGTGCTCCTCGACTTCTGGCGGCAGGGCGTCTGGCCGGGCGTGCGCGCAGGGCTTGCGCGCCGATATTCCTCTGCTCTGCACATCTAACAACGGATCGATGAAGTCTGAGGCAAATGATGGGTGAAATCGTGGGCGGGCTGCGGGATTTCCCACCGGGCGCCGGACGGGTCGTGGCTATGGCTTTGGAGGCTTGCTTCTTGGCGCGACGAGAGCAGCACATTGCTGCGTCCATCAAGTCCATTCTGTCCATCTTGTCGATTGAAGCTCAAGGCCCAGGATCTTGCGCTGAAAACAGGACATTTCCGGAATAGTGGTACAAGGCGTCAGCCTTGGGAGCGCGGCGATCTGATGGAAACGTGGGGAGGGAGTGGAATGAAGAAACATTCAATCTGGTACTGACTATATGTCAATCATGCGAGCCTTGATCGGCGAGTCCGGAGGAGCCTGAAGAGGGATGCGGGGGTGAAAACCTCCAGAGGGCACCCAGACGCACCAAGAAGGCCGTACAGCGACGATTACGGGCCATGAATGGGAAGGTAGCCAGAAATCATGAAAACGCCTGTACGGGGCGAAAAAGGGCCTGAATGAAAAACTTGCGCCCCAATGTTATGTTGCGATATGCGGATATCGTATGGATATTCAGCATGCGCGCGGGCAGAATACCCGGCTCGCATGCTCGGCGTTACCGCAGGTCGTTCCGGTCCTTGCGGCGGGGTAGAGGGCGAAAAAAAACCCCCGCCGGGGCCTGCCAGACGCTGACGAGGCGGCGTGTTCCGCGCTGGGAGCGGAATACCCGGCTTGCCGGGTGATGCCTCGGGACCGCGCATACAGGGAGAATTCCTCCACTTGGGGGCGTCTGGCACGTTCTCCGACGGGGATAGCAGGACGTGCGGTGCCAAATGTGAAAGAGCCCGACAAGCGGGAATCCCCGTCGGGTGGTCGCCTGGTGCGCGGCGGGCGCCGAAACCAGCGGCTGGAAGACCGGGTCCGCCAGCAATCCAACGTACTTCGGTGCCCCGGAGGTCCTCCGGGTTCCGCGCCAGGCATCGTCGCCCGACAGGGATTCCCAGTCACAACGACCGGCCGTCTACCCATATTATAGCACGGATTTTCGCCATGTCAAGTCGACGGGGCAGATTTTTCAGGAATTTTTTCCGGGCGGTGTTCGGCGTGACATGGCCGGGGAAGTGCGGTGCCGCGGGTCGCGATTCACATTGTGGAAGGCTTGCTGGTGCCGATTCGCGCGGGTGGAACTGCCGCCGGCGCGAATAGCAAAAAAACCCCACCGAGGTGGGGCTTTGGCTGGCCTGCTTGCACCGCTAGCGGTGCAGCGCTGGCTCTGCGCTATCTGTCATATAACCACCCGGTCTCCGGCGCCGCACCTGGTTGGAGGCACGTTGGAAACCCAACTTCCTTTCTCCGCATGATACGGGTGGAGGACTCGGGCGGCGGTCTGCATTTCAATCGCTCTATTACTATATATCGGATTTGGTGGCCGTTGTCAAGACCTAAACTCGAAAGATTTTTATTTCATCGCTGGAAATGTTTCTTCGGGCAACCAAAGGGAGCACGCGGGGAATGGCTGGCGCACGGTTCAGCGCATCGAAGAGGAAGGCTGGCACGCCCGGTCTGACCGGTCATTCCTTCACGAACGTTCCCAGCTTTCCCGCCACCTGCCGGATGACGTCGTCGGACAACAGCTCGCCGGATTCGAGCGTTCGCCGGGCGTTGTCGATGACCTCGGGGCGGACGTCGGGCAGGTCCTTGAGCTTGCGGGCGAGATCGGACGCGTAGCTGAGCAGGCGGCCGGTCTCGGAGAGTTCCATGCGGTCGGCCCGATCGGTCCGGGCGTCGGTGGTGCCGCCGGGCTGGGCGAACGCTTCGGTGACGGTTGCCGGGCGGCCGCTGGCCGTCTGGCTGACGGTCCCGGCGAGGTAAGTGGCTGTGGCTCTGGAAATGCCTCCCGTTGCAGACATCGCTTATTGTCTCCTCGGTTGGGAAATCGGGCTGACCGTGAGAAGGAATTCATCGGCAACAAACTGCGCGTAGCGTCGCTCGGCGAGCAGCATCGTGTGCCAGCCGCAGAGGGAGTCGTCGGCCTGCTGCATTCGGTCGAAGTACTCTTTCGCGCGGCGTTCGACTTCCGGCCGGGCGGAGTCGATGGTGCCGGCGACCTTCCACAGCATCTGGCCGTTGGTGGCGGAGACCATCCGCAGGCTCATGGTGATCGACGGCGGCTGGAATGGCTGGTATGCGATGATCCTGGACTGGAGGAGCGCGTCGGCGGCGTAGCGGTTGCGAGCCTCCAGGAGGTCGTCGAGCAGCGATGCGGGGCCGGGGCCGACGAGGCCGGTCGGCCTGCGCTCGAATCGCACCACATCGTAGTGTGCGGAGAGTGCGGTGGTGACGGCGTCGGCGACGATTTCGGCGGATTTCGGCGCGGCGGGCCCAGGCTCAATCGGGAGCACGGCGATGCGGTAGGTCTTCTGCAGGTCAATGTTGCGGGCGCGGTAGCGCTCGAGCGTGCCCGGGGGCTCCGGGCCGGTGCACGCCGCACAGACGGTGATCAGTGTGAGTATCCCTGTGATTCTGCGCATGGGCGTCATCGTCTATCCACATCCGGGGCAAGGGCGAACACGCTGGTTCCCAAGATCTACGACCTTTAATCCACAGATTACACAGATTACACAGATGAAGAAGAGGGAGAAGAGGAAGATTTCTGGAAAGCTGCTCCTCTTCTGTGTGAAATCTGTGTCATCTGTGGATCATTTTTTCCCTACGGGTTCGGGGACGGTTTTATCCTTTCGAGCACGAACTTGTTCCATTTCTGCTGCTCGAGGATGATACGCATGAGTTCTTCGCGGCGCGCCTTCACTTCGTTCTGGGCGGCGGCGAGGTTGGTCTTTGTGCGTTCGAGCTCGGCGCGGAGGTTATCGACGACCTGCCTGGATTCGGTGGACGCTCCGGCGGCGCTTTTCAGGGCCTGTGCGGCAAGCTCGGCTTCGTAGCGCAGTTGCTGCTCAACGGCAAGCCGCTCGTACAGCCCGGCGCTCGTCTGCCGCAGTTGCACGAGCTCGCGAGTGAGCGATTCGTTCTCGCGGCGCTGGTTCTGGAGGTTCTGGAGCGTCTGGCGGTATTCTTCCAACGGGGAGGATTCATGATCGGCGGCGGGCAAGACCACTGCGGGCGCGAGCGGCGCGGAATCGCTCTGCACGACGGGTTGCGAGTGACTGCATCCCGCCGCGAGCAGGGTGCCCGTGATGAGGAAAACCGGAATGGCGTTTGTCTTCATAGTGCCCATCACCCGTCCCGAGTGGGGCGCCTGGGGCGGAGGCCGATTACGGCCTCTAGGATCCGCTCAGGACTTCCTGTGCCGACCTATCGGGGATGCGGTCGCTCAGCTCGATCTGGCCGGTGCGGATCAAGCCGACAAATGTTTTCACGACCTGCGGGTCAAACTGTCCGCCGGCGTTGCGCTCGATCTCGCGGACGGCCTGTGCGAGGCTCGCCCGCTTGCGGTACGGCCGGTCGGAGGTGATCGCGTCGAATGCGTCGGCCACGGCGAGCACGCGCGCGCCCAGCGGGATTTCCGAACCTGCCAGCCCGCCGGGATAGCCCGTGCCGTCGTGCCGCTCGTGGTGATGCAGGATGAAGCTGCTCACCCGCTTGAGATTCTTGAGGTTTTCCAGGATCTTCACGCCGTTGGTCGGGTGCTTCTTGACGACGCCGAGCTCGGCTTCGGTGAGGCCGAACGGCTTCTGCAGGATCTCGAGCGGCATGCCGATCTTGCCGATGTCGTGCAGGTAGCCGGCGAGTTCGAGGTCTTCAAGCTCGTCGGTCGAGAAGCCCGTAGCCTTGGCGATGGTGAGCGAGTACCTGGTAACCCGCCTGGAGTGTCCGTGCGTGTAGGGGTCTTTCGCATCGATTGACGAGGCCAGAGCACTGACGAAATTCATGAATTGCTCCGCAATGCCCGTTTTGCCCGATGCAGGGCACATACGAGACGATTGATGGCCAACCTCCCCGTAAACCCGAGCCTTCAACATGAGCCGGAGCAGGACTTCCTGGAGGCTGCTTTCGCCGAGCGGCAATGCGTGGAGAGCGGCCAGTTCCCGTGCGGTGAAGGCGGGAAACGGCAGTGGCCTGCCGACCAGGCACGCCTGTTTCACGCTCGGCTTCTGATCCATTTTCGGTTCTTCCGGTTTCACTGTTTAGCCAACCACTGTTGGAAGTCGTGGTGAAACGCACGGCGAAGCGCCCGAACTCGCCGTCGGACATCGTGCCCTGTTCCCTGCCCCTTCTACGAGTTTACTGATCTCTTGCAGTGATAGTATCGGACGGAGCGGGGGAATGGTGAAGGCGAAAAAACGGGCGAGAAAGAAGACGAACTGAACACTGAACATCGAAGTGAGAAAGAAACGTTCAACAATCAACTCTCAACTGCCAACGTTCAACAGAAGAGGCATCTGAACCCGGGTTGGCCTCTTCCGTTGAACGTTGATCGTTGAGTGTTAGACGTTGAGTGTTTCCTTCTCCCAATGCTCGATGTTCAATGTTCAATGTTTCTTCCTATTCCCCTCCGCCTCAAGCCTCAAGCCCCCGCTACGGCCCGTATGCCTCGATCTCGGTGGTCCACAGGTTGTTGGCGAAGTCGCCGTAGACGATGTAGCGGAGCTGTTTGGTGGAAACCGCCGGGAATGCGTGGGCGTGTACAGTGCCGCTGTTCCAGCGGTCGTGGACCAGCCGTTTCCAGCCTTTCCAGTCGCCTTCCTCAATCCACGCTTCGATGGCGATCTCGTCGGGGACGGCCTCGGGATGTGCGGCGGACTCGCGGACGACCAGCGTGTCGAGCTTCACCGGCTCCTTCCACGCCAGCTCCCAGGTGAGGGGTTTCCTGTATTCGGAGCCGACCATGTAGTTGACGGCGTCGCGGTCGAACCAGGGGTTCACGGCGTCGTCGGCCTTTCGATTGTTGAGAATGGCTCCGCCGTCCCGCAGCGTGGTGATGGGGCGCTCCCAGCCGATGGTGCGGGCGGGGGTGAGGGCAACGGTAGCCTCCGGGGCGAGGTTCTTGCGGCCCTCGGGAACGGCGGCCTTCGGGCGGTCGGGCGGGGGCAGGCGCAGAGCCGGCGTCGGGTCGGGCGTCGTGAGGATCTCGTCGATGTCGTCGCGCCAGACCAGCGGGGTGAGGTCGGTCAGCCACGCTTCGCGGCCCTTGGCGTCGATCCGGCGAACCTGCCCGAGCCAATCGGCGACCACGGTGTCGCCATCCTTTCCGATGAACGCGATCGCTGTTCGGGCGGCGTAGGGGCGAACCCTGTGTTCGCCCTCGTCGGTGCGGGGTGCATCGGCGGCGAGCGTGCCGGTCCATCCCGTGGTGCTGCCGAACGCGGCCCGGGAGCCGTCGGGCGAGATGTCGATGCTGAGCACGCCGCCGGATGGGCTGGTGGCGCCGGCGATCTGGCGGCTGCCGCGCATCAAGCGCACGGTGCCGTCGTACTGGCCGACAGCAAAATGCAGTCCGTCGGGTGCGAAGTCGATCGATGCCACGTCGGTCGGCGGGAGCTTCCACCACCACAGCGGTTTCTTGTC
>Ga0307378_10013144_pt1 | contig 10497 bp, 7 predicted proteins | sample UN1MG_FD_202238 | JGI IMG/M metagenome (GOLD analysis project Ga0307378, IMG submission 202238) | Soil microbial communities from Risofladan, Vaasa, Finland - UN-1 | ecosystem: Environmental > Terrestrial > Soil > Coastal area > Acid sulfate soil | place: Finland: Risofladan, Vaasa | collected...
TACTAAGGAGCTGGGCAATTTTTTCCCAGTAACTGCTTTCACTATGCTTTTAAGATAAATTCTGATATAAAAAAGCCCTTTAGCAAAATGCCAAAGGGCTGGAATTAGCAAGCTCCCCCTATTGGACGCTTTCAGAACTTTTAAGGGAAATATTACAACTGAAAATGTTAGACTAAATCAGTTAATTCTTCAATATTAGAAGCAATATTTAAAGATTAGATTTATAAAATATTCATAAATAAAAGTCCTTCAATCTTTTAGTTAAAGGGCTTTCGCGTCTACTATGGTGGAGGCTAGTAGACGAGTTTCGCAACTTTTGAATGTGTGATGAGACTCAAAAAATATATCATAAGTTAGAAGAAGTAATTGGTGTCTGTTAGGATTTAAAAAATAATAAAAAAGGCAGAAACTTCAATTAAGAAGCTCTGCCTTTTGATTTTCTTGACTCTCATTTTACATTGATTGAGGCTGGCAGGTCATAATATAGAGCCATAAAAATTCTGTAGTAAGGGGCTTGCACCCCTGCACCCCCTTAATGGTTAAATGGATAAATGGTTAAAAAGCCCGAACAGCACGAACTCGGAGTGTATTGACCTTGGGGCCGTAGCCCTGACTACCATCGTAGAAATTCTGACTCCATGCGAAGTAAGCATTGTCCTCAGACGAACTCCAGTAGTATCCGTAGGCGCTAGCGAAACCGCCAATTGCATCTCTGTTAAGGTACAGTTTGTTCAGTTCATCCTTGCTGGGCAAATACCAGTCGCTATAGCTGCCTACTGTCAGGTCATTGCATAACTGTGCTGCATAGCTTCCTGCCCCTTGTATGGTTACTATGGCTGTCGTATTAGCCTGCCCGGTACCTATCGCGGTACCTGTAGCACCTGTTTCCACAAAACTTCTATTGTACCATTGTATTCCTGTACTTTGGTCAGCTGTAGCAACGAGTGTTAGGCAGCATCGTCGCTCTCTTCACCCGTTCGTTTCACCAGTCCACATGTACATACCAATCTTACAATACTCTTTAAATCCAAGCCTGCGATACACTCCCATCCCCATCTGCGATGATTGCAGAATAGCCACTCGGTAACCCAGAGTACGGGCCTCGCGCAGGGGCGCTAACGTCATCGTTGTCCCAATCCCTTGCCGACAGGCTTCTGGAACTGTGGCGACATTATAGATACCCGCTACTCCCGAACCCAGCATAAGCGTTGAACACGCAACTGGCTCTCCCTTTAGTAGACCGACGTAATGGCGCATTGGCAAGTGTAGACCGAAGCCCAGAGCTGCAGTGGAATCGAAGATGATTTTAGCGAAATAATCAGGGTAGCCGATACCGATAGTGAAAGGATGAATCCACTTTTCCAATCCCTCTACATCTCCGACACGTTCTATCGTCAAGCCGGGTGGTACTGATAGATCAACGTTCAATGTCAACAAATCAACCGCCATACCAGGATAATCTTCAACGTGGGTCAAACCATGCGCTTCTAGATATTTTCCTAAATCGGTTGGGCGTGTAGCTGGCCCAGTCCACCAACTCATAGGCATCCCCCGTGATTTGAATTGGGTTAATGTCGCATCAATTCTTGCGTTAATGTCGTTTGTATCAAGTTGCACACGACCGACAATGTTGCAAAGGTAGAACGGTATGTCAGTGGAGAGCCAAATCATATCTGGTTCATGATGTAGCTCCGTCTGCAACATCTTGGCCAAAATTCGCCATAGTTCGAATTGGTTGGCTTCAATAGCCATAACCAGTGCTGGCGTTGATAAGTCTTTCAAGATTTCGCGCATTTGTTTATCCCCTCCACCTTGTTAAGGTAAAGCTGCCTAACATAAGTTTATCTGCACTATTAAACTTGCACTCTTTTATACGGCTAAAAAGGGTTACCGGGGTCAAATCTTTATTCTTGACAAATAGTTAACTGTCATGAATAAAGATTTGACCCCTAATCTCCCTTTCTCCTCAATTCAACTCCGGGAAGTCGGCCTCGCTCACCGGTTTTGTTTCTGCGGCTCCTCCAATAACCGGATGTAAAGTAACTGTGAATATTGTATAGTTTATCTCTGTTGCAGTTTCGGTTGTCTTAAACTCAAGCTGATCTTCGAAGCGGGCATATGTCGCCTTTCTTGTGAATTTTTCCAGGTCGCTATCCCAATCCTCTCCCAGGGTGAAGTAGAGTGTGTACATATCATCTTTAATTCCTTCTATTGTGAAAGAATCTTTCGATTGAATGTAAACGGCTATCAAAGGTATTTTTGGCTCTCTCGAACTGGATATAACTCCAAGTGCATCCAAATCTCTCCCATTTTCAATCTTCAGCTCTCCATATCCCCCGCTTATTTTTTTTACTAAGAACATCCCGGTTGATAAACTCCCAGATTGAATGGTAGGAGACGGTTCTGTCACTTCCTCCGTGACCTTGGGCATCACTGGAATAGTGACCTTGGGCATCACTGGAATAGTGACCTTGGGCATCACTGGGATAGTGACCTTGGGCATCACTGGGATAGTGACCTTGGGCATCACTGGAATAGTGACCTTGGGCATCACTGGGATAGTGACCTTGGGCATCACTGGGATAATGGGTGTTGGTGGAATAAAAGGTAGTTCTGTCACGCTATAACTTTCTAATTTTATTACCCAAAAATCATCACTACCTGCACCTTTGGAGGAGGTTGTTCCAGCTACGGCATAGCCGCCGTCGGTAGTCTGGATGAGGCAATTTGCCCTATCCTCATCACTTCCTCCATAGGCCCTGTCCCAGATCATATTGCCCTTGCTATCTAGTTTTATCACCCATAAATCACGATCACCTGCACCTTTGGAGGAGGTATCTCCAGCTACGGCATAGCCGCCGTCGGTAGTCTGGATGAGGGAGAGTGCCGCATCGTAACCATTTCCCCCGTAGGTTTTATCCCAGATCATACTGCCCTTGCTATCCAGTTTTATTACCCAAAAATCAGCATTACCTGCACCTTTGGAGTAGGTTTCCCCAGCTACTGCATAGCCGCCGTCGGTAGTCTGGATGAGAGATCTTGCCCAATCATAACTTCTTCCTCCGAAGGTCTTATCCCAAACCATATTGCCCTGGTGATCCAGCTTTATTACCCAAAAATCAACATTACCTGCACCTTTAGAGAAGGTATCTCCAGCTACTGCATAGCCGCCGTCGGTAGTCTGGATGAGAGATAAAGAACCTGCCCCATCATGACTTCTTCCTCCGAAGGTTTTATCCCAAACCATATTGCCCTGGTAATCCAGCTTTATTACCCAGAAATCAACACCCCCTGCACCTTTGGAGTAGGTTTCCCCAGCTACTGCATAGCCGCCGTCGGTAGTCTGGATGAGAGATCTTGCCCTATCAAAATCACTTCCTCCATATGTTCTGTCCCAAATCATATTGCCTTTATTATCCAGGTTTATTACCCAGAAATCACGATCACCTGCACCTTTGGAATAGGTTGACCCAGCTACCGCATAGCCACCATCGGTGGTCTGGATGAGAGAATACGCACTATCATCATTACTTCCTCCATATGTTCTGTCCCAGATCATATTGCCTTTATTATCCAGCTTTATTACCCAGAAATCTTTCTCTCCTGCACCTTTAGAGGAGGTTTCCCCAGCTACCGCATAACCGCCGTCGGTGGTCTGGATGAGGGAATATGCCCAATCGTCACTACTTCCGCCATAGGTTTTATCCCAGGTTATAATGGGTAATACTTCTTTTTCAGCAAAAACAAATAGGCACATTAAGCCTATTAATGAAAGTAAAAGGGAAATAAAAATTATTCTTTTATATTTCATTTCATAATCACCTCTTATTAAAAGATATTTAACTTTAAAACCAGTCAGAGGGCAGTCCTCTGACAGAATTTAATTTGCAAAATTTCACATTTAGATATATGCATTTAAAAAACTCTTTAATGTCAATTAGTGCGATATCAATATAAAAATGATGTTAGCCGCCGTTTTCGAAATCTCCCTCAACCGCCATCCGCCAGGACGCAGGATTTTTTCTTAGGGTTTATTCACCGGCTTGTGCCGAGATCGTTGCCTTCCCCTTTGCAAGCGCAGGGTAACGCACGAAGAAATTAGTGATTTTCTCTGGTAAAATAAATGCTACCTTAAGAATGATAGGGCCAGGTTCATAAATGTAATAAGATGATGTGGCACTAGATATTGACCAACTATCGTCTTTTGCGATGGCGCTCGACAGTTTGATGAGAAGGGTAGTTCCCTTTTCGCCCTTGTTATCAGTAGTTTCCTTCTTATATATTGCAGAAAACTCTTCAGGTCCTATAGAAATTATGCAGGGACCAGTTACTATCCCTTTTAGAGTGACGGCGAGTAACTTGTATCCTTCCTTCGCTGAAAGTGTAGTAATAAAACTCGATATCTGATCTACTACTTCCGTGTTGGTGACTTCCAGTTTTAGTTGAGCTAAATCCATTAGAAAAGGAAGTTCCTGAGAAATCGCATTTAAGCACATTAAGCCTATTAATGAAAGTAAAAGGGAAATAATAATTATGCTTTTGTATTTCATTTCATAATCACCTCTTATTAAAAGATATTTAACCTTAAAACCAGTCAGAGAGCAGTCCTCTGACAGAATTTATTTTGCAAAATTTCATATTCAAATCTTAAATAATGCAACCTCCCTTAGCGGAGTTCCTGGAGTCTTGCAATATCACTTTTCATTTTCCCACTTCAATTTTTTAATTTCTCTGCTCACTGTAGTATATGCATGCCAACATATTCTGCTATCTCTTTTGTTATATTGCAAGACCTGAACCCCTATTTTTTCTTCTTATGCATCTTATTCTATTTTATAAGGCCGTGCTATTCCTTATGTTCTTTCCACCACTTTGACCATGCTTTATAATCCATTCCGAAGGATTGCTCTGTGATTTTCTTTAGAGCATCTGCTGTATGTTTCTTTACAAGGATGTTTTCGCTTTTCATTATTTCGATGAGAGGTTCTATGGCTCGGGAATCTTGAATTTCTCCTAAAGCTTCTGCTGCCTTCGCTTGGACAAAAAACTCTTTGTCCTGTAACGCAGCAATGAGAGGGTCTATTGCACGAGAATCTCCTATCTGTCCTAATGCCCATGCCGCTAAAACCCGTATATCAAAGTCTTCGCTCTGTAATGTTTTAACCAGTATATCTACTGCTGCTTCACCAATCTCTTTTATTGCCTTTACAATATTCTCTCGGACTTTTGAATCTTCGTCCTTAAGTGCCACAATCAGCGGTTCGACGGCACGAGGATCTTTGATCTGCCCCAAGGCATTCACAGCACTTTTACGAACTTCAGCATCCTCGTCCTTGAGGGCGACAATCAGTGGTTCGACGGCACGAGGATCTTTGATCTGTCCCAATATTTTTATAACATTTCTACGAACCTCTAAATCCTTAGCTTGTAAGGCAGAGATCAGCGGTTCGACTGCTGTCTCACCAAACTTCTTCAATGCAACCACAGCACTTTCACGGACTGCGGAATCTTTGTCCTTTAGCACTCCAATTAATGGTTCGATTGCACGGGAATCTTTAATATTCCCCAGTGCTGTTACGACTTTTAAAAGAATAAATGAATCTTCTTCTTTTAGAAAACTAATCAATTGATTCACCGCTTCTTCCCCTAAGCCATATAGGAACCTATTAGAGAATTCACGGACATTCGAATTCTCATCCTTCATCGCGTTAATTAGAAATTTAGGGCTGGATATTTCTTCTATCAACTTTATTATCACTGGACCAAAGGAATTAGGTTGCCATAATGTATCTTTAAAGGGAGCACTAGTGGGCAAAGAAGACATTTGGGACCTATCTATTCGACCTGGGGGAGATATATTACCAGAAAAGGACATTTCCTGAATAGGTATCCCTGATAGTTCTAAAGAGATCTCACCTTCAAGAGAAGCTCCAGTATAGTAATATGTTCCCTTGCCAAACCCAAGCATGCTATATTCCGTTCCGAGTGCCTCTCCTTTTGCTTGAATTTTCAGTGTGAGATTGTAGTTTTCAGATTCAGGGTGTGCGACTTTAAGGTCTGCATATTCTAGAAGCTTTTGTGCGATAGATTCAAAAGGAAGATTAATGCCTTCTACTGGACTATAGGTTTTATTACTATACGATTGTTCAACGACAATTCGAATTATTTTTTGAGGCTCTTCAAGCTTTTCATTTTTTTGTTCTGTTGTTGCATAACCATAAGAAGCACATAGAAATAAACTTATCAATAACACAACAACTCTCAAAAACCTGATATTTTTCATAATTTCTCCTCCTCAATATAAATTATTTTATTATCTAAATAATCTTTCTATACTTAATGCTGTATTCAATTAACTTATCTAAATACAAATGTTCTATAGTAATCTTTAGTGAGATATGATTTCTATAACCTGATACTATTGGTATTTTAAAGTTTATAATGGAAAAAAGGTTACGAATCATGCCGGATTGCTAATAAAATTACAATTAGGGCTATTTCTAAATATATAAACCTCCTTTCTAACTGGTAATTTTATTTAATCATTCACCTATTTGTAAGCAATAAGATAATAAATATCTACCGGAAAGAAGAACATTCTAGTATTTTGAGTTTTTAAACATGTGATCCTTTTTTATTAGTTAACAACCCCTAAGCTGTCAGCTGCATCCGCTTTGTGAGGTACTTAAGAGAAACGCTTAATTTACTCTTACTTTGGCTCATTAATTTCGAACGAACCAATATTCAAAAGTTCGATTTTGGCTTTACCATTAAATCCTGGTATCAAATAAAGCAACTCCATAGCTGTGCCAGCTTTTACTTGTGCTTCTATCTTGCCTTTCAATTCAATCACCCAACCCCTTAAGTCTACGCTGCCCCAGGGATAGTAAAATGCCAAGGCTGACTTGGAGTCTGTTTGGGTATGGACGATGAAATCAGATAACAAGGGTAGTGTGAGAGCTTGTACAACGTCGGTAGAATTACGAATTTTAATAATGATTGCTAACGGCTTTTGGGAAAGCAGCTTCTCGTCGAGCGTTAAGCACCCAGTTATTGTCCTCTCTGCGCCTTTATAAAAAGTGCTTTTCTGGGGTGATAATAACTTTGGCTCGAGATTACTAAGCTCACATATAGAAGAGAAATCAATAAAACGCCCCTCTAACGACCATATTCTTGATGTAGGCTGAATTCTTGTAGCCACCAAGGTAGCCGAAACATCAATTACTTTACCAGCGATAACATCTACCTCTTGTACATATTTTTCATAATTAGCCAGGTCCAGAGTTACTTTATGTTTACCGGGAGAGACCTTATCTATCGGCAAAGGAGTCTTGCCCATATACTGACCGGCATCTAAGAAGACCTTGGCGCCAGAAGGGATAGAGGCTAAATTTATTGCTCCGGTATTTTGAGTATCAATTTTCTCAGGTGATTTACCTTGTACATCTAATTTTATTACCCAGAAATCATAACTACCAGCACCTTTGGAATAGGTAACGCCAGCTACGGCATAGCCTCCGTTGGTGGTCTGGATGAGGGAAAATGCCCTATCGTCACCACTTCCGCCATAGGTTTTATCCCAGACCTCTTTCCCTTGCCTATCTAACTTGATAACCCAGAAATCATCTCCACCGGCACCTTTGGTAACGCCAGCTACGGCATAGCCGCCGTCGGTGGTCTGGATGAGGGTATATGCCATATCGTTACTACTTCCGCCATAGGTCTTATCCCAGGTTATAATGGGCAATACTTCTTTTTCAGCAAAAACAAATAGGCACATTAAGCCTATTAATGAAAGTAAAAGGGAAATAAAAATTATTCTTTTATATTTCATTTCATAATCACCTCTTATTAAAAGATATTTAACTTTAAAACCAGTCAGAGAGCAGTCCTCTGACAGAATTTAATTTGCAAAATTACATATTTAGATATATTCATTTAAGAGAATTATTAATGAATGCATTACGAAAAAAGAATGAGAGAAATGGGGTCTGGTCTAACATTTGACATATTGTAATTTCTTAAAATATGGTAAAGGCACAATAAAAACCTGTCAGAGAACCATCCCCCGGTGCTTCTGCATATAGATAAAATAAATGGTAATATTTATAAACATCATATTCATGAAAGTAATTTCCAAAAGCTATTAAAAATGCATTTATAAAATTCTGTAATGTCAATTAGTGCGATATCAATATAAAAATGATGTTATCCGTCTTTTTCGAAATCTCCCTCAACCGCCATCCGCCAGGACGCAGGATATTTTTCTTAGGGTTTATTCACCGGCTTGTGCCGAGATCGTTGCCTTCCCCTTTGCAAGCGCAGGATAACGAACGAAGAAATTAGTGATTTTCTCTGGTAAAATAAATGCTACCTTAATAATGATAGGGCCAGGTTCCTCAATAGGATAAGTTGTTGTGACTCGAACGTTCACTGAAGATATTACCCAGATATTGCCTTTTGCGATGGCGGCCGATCCTTTGAGATAGAGTCTAGTTCCCTTTTCGCTCTTGTTATTAGTAGTTTCTTCCTCGTATATGGCAGAAAACTCTTCAGCTCCTATAATAATTTGGCAGGGGTCAGTTACTATCCCTATTAGAGTGACTACGAATAACTTGTCTCCTTCGTTCGCTGAAAGTGTAGTAAAAAAACTCGATATCTGATCTACTACTTCCGTGTTGGTGACTTCCAGTTTTAGTTGAGCTAAATCCATTAGAAAGGGAAGTTCCTGAGAAATCGCATTTAGGCACATTAAGCCTATTAATGAAAGTAAAAGGGAAATAAAAATTATTCTTTTATATTTCATTTCATATCCACCTCTTATTAAAAGATATTTAACCTTAAAACCAGTCAGAGAGCAGTCCTCTGACAGAATTTAATTTGCAAAAAATCATATTTAGATATATTCATTTAAGAGAACTATTAATTAATGCATTACGAAAAAAGAATGAGAGAAATGGGGTCTGGTCTAACATTTGACATATTGTAATTTCTTAAAATATGGTAAAGGCACAATAAAAACCTGTCAGAGAACCATCCCCCGGTGCTTCTTAAAACTCTCCCTGATGACCTGCTTAGGAAGAACTACATGTAAATTCAAGCAACATTCTTACTTCTTGGCCTCTGGTAGTTTGCTTCCATCCCAAGGGCAGAATTTATAAGCTCCACTTAACTTCTCTCCGCAAGTTGGACATATCTTTGGCGGAAGAAGAGAGCCCAAGGGTAATCTCCATCTAAATTCTCTTTCGCCCATTTCGACCGAAAAGGACCCTTCTTTCTTGGCATCAGCGATCTTCTGTCCCTCTTTGTTATTAGATGGAAATAAAAAGAAAACCATGTTTTGCCCCATCGGCCCAAGCGTGTTAGCAAAAAGAGGTTTCATCATCGATAATAAACTCTTAGTATCGGCATCGATCGCATCCTCACTAAGTGGGAGATAGCGAGCCCCTTTACTATCCTTAATCTGAATGCTGTCTCGGATAGCCGCTTCAGGGATGTAGGTAACCCCTGCGAATGCACCTATCTTGCCGTCCACAACAACGATGACGGTATAGGGACGAAGAATTTTTATGAACTCTTCAGCCTGAGCCACTGTCGTATTTGGATCCTGAGCAAAACTAGCCCCCCAGAATTCCTCGGGAATCCACCAAACGAAGGTCATTTCATCTGCCTTCTGAGACGTTTTTTGAGTTTCTTGAGTCAGCGCATTTATGTCTACTATGGCTTCTTGGGCTAGGCCTGTTGCCATCCACCCAAACAAAAGAAACACTACCATGAAGACACTTGCTAGCCACATACTTTTACTTCTTACACTTGTTAACCTATTCATACCAATCCTCCTTTTGGCGAATGTCGCCTAACCTTCTTGGCTAAAAGAAGTGCGATAGCATTTGGATGTTAATCTTTTAGCCTGTGTTATCTGTCCTTGCGGACAATCTCAAAGATAGAACCGCCTTTTTTCCACAAAGTACGAGCCATCCGTTTCATCTCTGGTATTTCTCTTTATTCTTCTCCCAACCAATCCCTCCATTTTGCCTCATCTAATCCAAAATTTTTGCCGGTAATCTTTTCAAGTGCCGCTACTGCTGCCTGGCGGACATTCCCACTTTCATCCTTCAGGGCAGAGATAAGGGGTGGCATGCCCAATACCTTTGCGATAGCTTTGAAGAAAGACAAAATAAAACCTCCATTAAATGCTGCTTTAAATGGTGCATCATTTGGAGTTGGGAAACTACTAAAGATAGTCTGGTATGGTCCTACTGTGCACGAGAAGTCCCATCTAAAAGTTTTATCTCCTGCTGAGAATGATATTTTTCCTTCTACAATAGCCTTGGTCCAATGAGAGCCGCCTTTTCCTGTTATGCTCATATAATACTTACTGCCAGGAATTCCTTTTGCCTCAATGGAGATTGTAGCATCATAAGTAGTTGCATCTTCCTCTACTACCGAAAGGCCTGCGTAATTCAGAATCTTTTCAGCATATTCATAAAAAGGCAG
>Ga0307378_10013147_pt1 | contig 10496 bp, 9 predicted proteins | sample UN1MG_FD_202238 | JGI IMG/M metagenome (GOLD analysis project Ga0307378, IMG submission 202238) | Soil microbial communities from Risofladan, Vaasa, Finland - UN-1 | ecosystem: Environmental > Terrestrial > Soil > Coastal area > Acid sulfate soil | place: Finland: Risofladan, Vaasa | collected...
GTTCGTCTCGCTGGCGGGCCGGCCGGTGCTGGCCCACACGCTGGACCGTTTTGCGGCCTTGGAGGCCGTCGTCGAGGTTATTGTGCCCGTGCCACCCGAGGCGGTGGCGTGGGCGCGCGAGACGTTCGGCGAGCGGGTTGCCTCGGGCCGGCCGCTGATCTTCGTGGGCGGCGGGGAGGACCGGGTCGAGAGCGTGGCGGAGGCGCTGGCCGCCTCGGACAGCCAATCGGACCTGGTGGTGATTCACGACGCGGTGCGTCCCCTCGTTCGCCGCGCGGTCGTCGAAGAGGCGATGCGCGTCGCGATGGAAAAGGGGGCCGCCGTCGTCGGCCGGCCGGTGGACCACACCGTGAAGCGCGTGTCGGACGGGCGCCTGGTGGCCGAGACCGTTCCGCGCGAGAACCTCTGGCTGGCCCAGACGCCGCAGGTCTTTCGCCGCAACGTCATCGCGCAGGCCTACGAGCGCCGCCGCCACGTCGTCGGCCGGGTGACCGACGACGCCCAGTTGGTCGAAGCGATGGGCGGGTGCGTGGCGATGGTCCGCGGGGACGCGGCCAACGTGAAGATCACCACAATCGAGGACCTTCGGCTGTGCGAGGCGCTTCTGGAGGCCGGCTGGCCTTTTGACCGCCCCGCGCCGTGACCGCAATCATGGCGTGTGTCACCAAAACTCCTCGGCGCCGAGCCGGACGCAAAGGAGAACCCATGCGCGGGATGCTCTTGGTGCTGCTGGCCCTGGCGGCCCTGGTCGGCCTGCTCGCCGCCGGATCGATCCGGGGAGGATCCGTCCCCGCTCCGCAGGATGCGGAACGTCCCGCCGGGGCTGCGCAGGCGCGGAAAGGCTGGGAACTCGTCTGGGCCGATGAGTTCGACACCACGGGCCTCCCCGACCCCAAGAAGTGGGACTACGAGGAAGGGTTTGTCCGCAATCAGGAGGCCCAGTACTACACGCGGGCCCGGTCGGAGAACGCGCGGGTCGAGGGCGGCACGCTCATCATCGAGGGACGCAAGGAGAAGTTCCCGAACCCGCAGTATCGGCCTGGAGGCAAGAAGCCGGAGGTTGCCGAGTACACGGCGGCGAGTCTGATCACTCGCGGCAAGGCGGCGTGGCGATACGGGCGAGTCGAGGTTCGGGCGAAGTTGCCCCAGGGCCGCGGCGTCTGGCCCGCCATCTGGATGCTCGGAACCAACATCGGCCAGGCGGGTTGGCCGGCCTGCGGCGAAATCGACATCATGGAATTCGTCGGCCATACGCCCGGCCGCGTCCACGCCACGGTCCATTGGCGGGGCGGCGACGGCAAGCATCGATCCGGCGGCGGAAAACTGAATGTCGAGCGGCCATGGGACGATTTCCACGTCTATGCCGTCGAGTGGACCGACCGGCAGATGGACTTCACCTTCGATGAAACCCGGTACTTCTCATTCCAGGTCGACAAGGCGACCGACAAGGACGGCAACGCCTTCCGCCAGCCGCAGTACCTCCTCATCAATCTGGCCCTGGGCGGGTCCTGGGGCGGCGCCATCGACGATAAAATCTTCCCTCAAAAATATGTTATTGACTATGTTCGGGTCTACGAGCGAGCCCCGGAGAAGTAGCGCGGGCAGCGGTGGATTGTGGCACTTTGCGGGCGGCGAACCCGCCGCGCAATTTGCATTGTTTGAGCCGCACGCCGCCTCGATGCTCTATTGTCCGAGCCGGTAGTCCTTGATCTTGCGGTAGAGCGTGCGTTCCCCGATGCCGAGCATCTTGGCCGCCCGCTGCCGGTTCCCGCCCGTCATCTCCAGCGTCCGCGCGATGACGATGCGTTCGGCGTCGGCGAGGCTCATGCCGGGCGTGAAACCATCGGCTTGCTCCTCCTGGCCGCTGGGGTGAATCTCCGGCGGAATGTCCTCCACCTGGAGCGTCTCGCGGGGCGCCAGCAGGATCATCGTCTCGAGCGTGTTGATGAGTTCGCGGATGTTGCCCGGCCAGTCGTAGGCGGCGAGGGCCCGCTGGGCCTCCGGCGTGATGCCCGTCACGTTCTTGCCGTGTTCCCGTGCGATCTGGCGAATGTAGTGCTCCGTCAAGAGGGAGATGTCTTCCCGCCGCTCGCGCAGGGCCGGCAGCGCGATGCGCACGACGCGGAGGCGGAAATAGAGGTCCTCGCGGAACTTCCCACGCTTGACGAGTTCGTCGAGGTCCTGGTTCGTGGCGCTCAGGAGCCGGACGTCGACTTTTCGCGGCTCGTTGGAGCCGACGCGCACAATTTCGCCGTCCTCCAGGACGCGCAAGAGTTTGATTTGGGTCGAGGCGGGCATGTCACCGACCTCGTCGAGGAAGAGCGTCCCTCCGTCGGCGTGCTCGAAGCGGCCCTTGCGCCGCATGACGGCCCCGGTGAAGGCGCCCTTCTCGTGGCCGAAGAGTTCGCTCTCGAGGATCCCTTCGCTGAGGGCCGCACAGTTCAGCGCGACGAAGTTCTTTCCCTTTCGGCGCGAGTTGGTGTGGAGGGCCTTGGCCACCAGTTCCTTGCCCGTGCCGCTCTCGCCTTCTATCAGGACCGTCGCGTCGGTGGGGGCGACCTGCCGGCAGGTCTGGATGACCCGCTGCATGGCCGCCGAGTGGCCGACGATCCCCTCGAAACCGAACCGCTCGTCCAACTGGGCCGACAGTTGCTCCGTGCGGCGCAGCAGCCGCCGGTGCTCCAGCGCCTTGGCGACGCGGTCCCTCAGTTCCCCGAGGTTCAGCGGCTTCGTGATGTAGTCGGAGGCGCCCTGGCGGATGGCCTGGACGGCCGTCTCGATCGTCCCGTGGCCGGTGACCATGAGGACCTCGGCGCCGGGGTCGAGCCGCTTCGCGTGCCGGAGCACCTCCATCCCGTCCACGCCCTGCATGACGAGGTCGGTGACGACGAGGTCGAAGTCGTCGGCGTCGAGGCTTTCGAGCGCCCGGCGCGGGTCGGTGACGACGACACACGTGTGTCCGACGCGCCGGAGCGCTTCGGCCATGGCGTCGGCCTGGGGGCGGTCGTCCTCGACGATGAGGATTCGGCCGCGGTCGGGTTGGGCGTCGCTTTCAGTCATGGGTCTCACGTTCGGCGGCGCGGTCGGCCGGCGGCAGGCAGAGGGTGAATCGCGTGCCGCGCCCCGGTTCGCTGTGGACCTCCAGCGTGCCGCCGTGTTCCTTCACGATCCGGTGGACGGTCGGCAGCCCCAGGCCCGTGCCGCCCTTGCGCGTAGAATAGTAGGGTCGCCCGACTTTGTCCAGGTCCTCCGGCCGGATGCCGACGCCCGTGTCCGTCACGTGGATGCACACGCCGCGCTTCGCCCGTTCCGTGCTGAGCATCAGGTCGCCGCCGTTCGGCATGGCGGCCTCGGCGTTCAGCACGAGGTTGCTGACGGCCTGCTTGATGAGGTCGGCGTCGAGGGCCACGGGCGGCAGGTTCTCCGCGAAACTCGTCCGCACCTGGACGTGCGCGCGCGCCAGACGCTCCGCGTAGAACGCCACCGCCTCCCGGACCACCGCGTTCACGTCCTGCGCCTCCAGACGCACCTCGTGCTTTCCGGCGAAGCGGAGAAAATCGTCGAGGATCTGTTCGAGGCGTTTGGCTTCCTGGCCGATCGTCTCCAGTTTCCTCAGGATTCGCGGGTCGGCGGCGGCGCCCGGGCGCTCGAGGTCTTCCCGCAGGAGTTCCAGGTTCAGCGTCAGCGTCGAGAGCGGGTTTCGGATCTCGTGGGCGAGGCCGCCCGTCAGCGTGCCGACGTAGGCCAGGTGCTCGGCCTCGCGCGCCCGCCGCTCCGAGGCGCGCGCCCGTTCCTCGGCGCGCCTGCACCAAGCAAGCGCCACCGGCGCCGCGAGCGCCAAGCCGATGACCAGCCCGATTCCGATTGCCGCCAACGGATGCACGCCGGTTCCCCTATTTCCTGGGCTTTTTCAGTTTCGCCGCGAACGCTTCCAGATCGTCGTACCGGTGTTGCCACGTCGTGTACATGACGCCGACGACGCCTTGGACCTTGGCGGCATCGGCGAGCCAGTCGCCGATCCGCTTCGGCGGGCCGTCGTAGTACCCGGCGAGAATCTGCCGGTGGCCGCGGTCAGCCGTGAACGCCTTGAGTGATGCGTATCCAATGCCATTCGTCCACAAGTTTGGCCAGCGGGGCTTTCCAGGCTCGACCAGCCGGGCGAATGTAATCTTCTAGGGTCTTGTCCTTGTTCGTCCACAACTCGCGGAGCCGGCGCGCGATCTCAGCGGCAAGCGTTACGAATCGGCGGTATCCTATCCCGCGCCGCCGGCAGAATCCGTAGGCTTCAGCAATGTCATCATCCCACATCGGGAAGATCTCAGGGCGGAGGGCCGCCAGCATCTTGCTTGCGTTAGTGCCGCCGACATAGGGACACTGGGCGAGGGTGTCGTAGGCCATGCCCATCTGTGTGATCTGCTCAGGCTGGCTCGCCTCCAGCGTCAGGTCGCCCGGAAACCGGAGCAGAATGTCCTGTGCTTTGCTCAGGGCCTGCCCGGCACGCAGCCTAGCATGCTTGGGGAAATTGCGTATGGAGTGCCACGGCCGGAGCAGCCACTCCACCAGACTTTCCACTGGCTCAACCCCGCGAGCCTCACCCGCTACGATCTTGGCGACATATTCGCAGCGCTCCGGAACTGTGCGCAGGCGGTCAAACGCCTCGGTCAGACCATAAGAGCCGTGGTACAAGGCACAGGCATCGCGAATATCCTCCAATGCCCGCTTGTCCAGTTCTGACGGATCGAAGAGCGGCGGCCAGGGCATGTTACGCGCCATGTCTACCCCCACTGGATGTCGGCGGCCAAACGCGAATGGCTTTGCGCTTGAAGGAAGCCAAATTCGGGTTGCGGCGCTTCTGTTTGCCGATCAGACCGGCGATGTCCGCATATTGTGCACACCATATTTCCGCTACCTGGTAATCCAGGGTCATCAGGACAAGCAGCGCGTAGTCGAACTCGTGCAGAGAAAACGTACTCAAGCGACCGGCAGCGCGAGGTAGGTCGGCCGATTCGCTGCGCCGCGTCTTGATCTGGACACGCTTGCCCTGCTTGTCAACCGCGTCGAAGCCCTGGCTCCGGGGATCAATGCAGAGTCGAAGCCCCATCATCTTGCAGCAGAGCACTTCCCCAACCTCGCCCGTAATCCCTAACTTGCGGGCGCCTCTGGTCGTCTCCTCGTAGGTTCTGGCCGCGGCGATGGCCTGCTTGATGGCACTCAACATTGGTGCCTTTACGGCTACAGTATTCAGGTTCGACGGATTCATCTCGTTCTCCGCATCTTCACCCGCTTGGCTGGCGAATCGAGGCGATTCTGGCGGAGGAGGCCCGTCAGGGCGGAGGCGGCCGCCGCCGCCGCCAGGACCAAGGCCGGCAGGATGAGCGGGCGCTTCACAGGTTCGGCCTCTTTCGGCGACGGACGGGGAGCGCGCGATTGTGCGCGGCGGGTCTCCGCACCCGCCGCGCAAAGGCTGCTTACGCTTCCAAGAACGCCATTTTCCTGCGCGGTGGGTACGGAGACCCACCGCGCAAAAGCACAAGTGGCGCTATAGCGCTACTTGTCGTCGGGCTTTTTCTCCTTGGCCTCTTCCTTCAGGACGGCTTTGCGCGAGAGTTTGATGCGCCCCGAGTCGTCCACGTTGATGACCTTGACGCGGACCGTGTCGCCGATCTTGACGACGGCCTCGACCTTCTCGACGTAGCCATCGGCGAGTTCGGAGATGTGGCACATGCCGTCCGTCCCCGGCATGACCTCGATGAACGCGCCGAACGGCTTGATGGTGACGACCTTGCCGGTGTAGATGTGTCCAACCTTGACCTCGGCGGTGAGGGCTTCGACGGCCTCGCGCGCCCGTTCGGCGGCGGCGGCGTCGACGCTGGAGATCGTGACCGTTCCATCGTCCTCGATCTCGATCCGCGCGCCGGTGTCGGCCTCCAGGCCCTTGATCGTCTTGCCGCCCGGGCCGATCACTTTCCCGATCTTGTCCGGGTTGATCTTCACCTGGATGAGCCGCGGCGCGTGCTTGCTGATCTCCGCCCGCGGCGCCTGGATCGTCTCCAGCATCTTCCGCAGGATTTCGAGGCGCACCTCGCGCGCCTTCTGGAGGGCCTTTCGGCACGTGTCCAGCGTGATGGCCTGGACCTTCAGGTCCAACTGGATGCCCGTCACGCCGTTCTGCGTCCCTGCGACTTTGAAATCCATGTCGCCGATGTGGTCCTCTTCGCCCTGGATGTCCACGAGCAAAAGTTCCTTCTCGCCCTCGTGGGCGCGGCCGATGGAGACGCCCGCGACCGGCTGCTTGATCGGGACGCCCGCGTCCATCAGGCTCAAGGTCGCCCCGCACACGCTCGCCATGCTCGACGAACCGTTCGATTCCATGATGTCCGACACGATGCGGATCGTGTACGGGAACTCCTCGGCCGAGGGCATGACCGGCGCGAGGCTCTTTTCGGCGAGGGCCCCGTGGCCGATGTCCCGGCGGCGCGGGCCGCGCATCATCCTCGCCTCGCCTACCGAGAATGGCGGGAAGTTGTAATGCAGCATGAAGGGCTTCCGGTATTCCTCCAGAAGGCCGTCGATAATCTGCTGGTCTTCGGTCGTGCCGAGCGTCGTCACGACCATCGCCTGCGTCTCGCCCCGCGTAAAGAGCGCCGACCCGTGGGTCCGCGGCAGGACGCCGACCTCGCACGTGACCGGCCGAAGGTCGTCAGGTTTTCGCCCGTCCGTCCGCCGGCCTTCCATGAGCATCCGGTGAACCAGGCGGTCTTCAACCTGGGTCCAGGCCCGTTTGAAATCGGCGGCGGTCCACTCCGACGCCTCGGGGTCGACGCCCACGGTCGCCTGGCGGGCGCGTTCGGCCACGTCCTTCGTCGCGCGCTGGCGGGCGATCTTCCCGGCCACCTGCTTGGCGGCCTGGAGGTCCTTGAGGAACCCCTTTTCGATCTCGGCCACCAGGGCTGACACGTCCCGCGGTTTCTCCCAATCCATCTTCTCGACGCCGAATTTCTCGAGGAGTTCCTGCTGCATCTCGAGGACCGTCCGGATGCTTTCCTGGGCGAAAGCCACCGCCTCGACGATTTTTTCTTCCGGGATCTCGGCCCCTTCGAACTCCATCATGTTGATTCTATCGTCGCATCCGGCCGCGATGAGTTCCATGGTCGCTTTTTCGCGCTGCGTGTGCGTCGGGTTCAGAACGAATTCGCCGTCCACCATCGCCACGCGCGCCGCGCCCAGCAGGCCGTCCCACGGGATCGGCGACAAGGCCAGCGACGCGCTCGCCCCGATCATCGCCAGCAGGTCCGGATCGTTCTCCTGGTCGGCCGACAGCACCAGCGCCACCACCTGGACCTCGTCGTTGTATCCGTCGGGGAAAAGCGGCCGGATGGGCCGATCGATCATCCGGCACGTGAGGGTTTCCTTGGTGGAGGGGCGTCCCTCGCGCTTGAAGAATCCGCCGGGAATCTTCCCGGCCGCATACGTGTACTCCCGGTACTCCACCGTCAGGGGGAAGAAATCGATGCCTTCCCGCGGCGCCGCCGACGTCGCCGTCACCAGCACCACCGTGTCCCCGTACCGCATCAGCACGCTGCCGCCTGCCTGCTTTGCCACCCGGCCGGTCTCGATGACCAGCGTCCGTCCCGCGATCTCTCTTTCGATTCTCACCATAGCCATTGTCCGTTCCAACCTTTCTTGTTTTCTGTCGTTCGTTCCCTTGCCGCCGACTCTCCATTCTACAAGGCTTATCTCACCGCAGAGGTCGCAGAGCAAAGCCTACAAGAGGCTAAATACATTGCTGTTTGCCGTTCCCCTATCTTTGCCGTTCTCTGCGTTCTCTGCGTCTCTGCGGTGAGAACGCAGTTACCGGCGGATGCCGAGCCGCTCGATGACCGTCTGGTAGCGCTGGCGGTCGTGCCGCAGAAGGTACTTGAGCAAACTGGCACGCCGGCCCACCATCTTTAGGAGTCCCCGCCGGGACGAGTGGTCCTTGCGGTGGGTCTTGAGGTGATCGGTCAGGTGGCGGATGCGTTCCGTCAGGAGGGCGACCTGGACTTCCGGCGACCCGGTGTCGCCTTCGTGAGTCCGGTAGTTCTGAATCAGATCCTGCTTCAGCTGCGTTGCCATAACGCCTTCTCCTTACGACACGTGGGCCACGGGAGGCAACCTCTCCCGCGCCTGATCCGTTGTCCGGGGCTCTTGCCCTTTCTCTCTAACGGTCGCTATCGACCCCGAACTTTACACAAAGCGCGCCGAAAAGGCAACGAAAAAAGGGTCCTGAACCCTTTTTCCTCTGGGGGCGAAATTACCCCTGGGGTAATTTTCTCAGGGTTAGCCGCCGCGGCCGCGACGCAAGCGCAGGCCGGAGCCTTGGCCCCGGCCGCGGCCGCCCTCAGGCGCGGCGTCGGCCTGGAGCCGCTCGACCCGGATGCCGCTCGCTCCGTCCACCGGGCAGACGTTCTCGCACACGCCGCACCCAATGCACCGGCACGGCAGAACGTGGGGCAGGGCGAGGAGACGCATCTTCGGCGGCATCGCGTCCAGTTCCGCTTCCTCGGCGGGGGTCAGGCCTTCCGCCGTCGCACTTCCGCCGTCGCCCTGCGGGCTTTGGCGGACAGGTCGGGCTATGGCGGACAGGTCCTCCTCGCGCTTTGCTTCCAGTTGCTCGTACCGGTTGCGAACAGGCTGCGGAAGGGCAAGCCAGTCGTTGTTCGCGACCTCGACGGTGCGGTGCGAGATGGCCCTCGGCGTGACGGGGCACATCTCCTCGCACGTCAGGCACTCTTCGCCGCGCGCCAACGGCAGGCAGCGGTTGTGGTCGAAGACGGCGGTGCCGATCCGCCACTCGTTTTTCTCGGCCCGCGCGAGGGGAGCGATCGCCCCCGTCGGGCAGACCGTCGCACAGAGGTTCGCCGGTCGGTTCTCGCCCGCTTCCCCGGCCTGGACGTTGCACGTGTAGTCGCAATAGCCGATGTTGAAGACGAACGTGGGCGTCCAGATGCCTGCGATACCATTTTCGATCCCCGAGGGGTGCAAGGCATTCGTCGGGCAGACGCGCATGCACGCGCCGCAGCGGACGCAGGCGGCCTGGAAATCGGCGTCCGGCTTTAGCGCGCCCGGCGGCCGGAGCATCGGGTTCGACTCTTCCTTCTCACGCGAGCGCCGGTCGAGGAGAAACGCCGGTCCGAGAACCGCGCCGACCGCCGCCGACCCGAGAAATGCCCGCCGGCTTGGGATTACGCCCGCGGCGGGCCGGACCGGCGCCGGCCGGCCGACGCCGATGTGAATCGCGCCGACGGGACACATGCTGCGCTCGCACGCATAGCAAAGGATGCATTCCTGCACGATGCTGCGGTACGCCGTCCCTTCCTCGCCCGGCTCGAACGCGCCCATCTTACACAGCTCGCGGCACTTGTTGCACCGCACGCACGCGCTCCCGATGCGCGGACGCAGGGGACTCGCGGAACCCACGAGACCCAGCAGGGCCCCCAGCGGGCAGAGGTTCCGGCACCAGAACCGTTTCTGGTAGGCCTGCACGAGAAGGACCGCCAGCAGCAGGGCGACGAACGTCCATCCCCATCGGGTCGCGGCCCATCGGCCGCCTTCCTTGAAATTGGCGTCGTCCGAAATCAGCCGGCGGGCGCGGGCCCAGTCGAACGCTCCGGCCGCGCCCGGCGTCTCGGCCTTCTCGGCCGCGACGAGCGCGGTTTTCCCGGCGTCCTGGGCGATCGGCACGAGCGCCGTCCCGAACGACCGGGTCATGATGGAGATCGGATCGAACCAGCCGTACACGCCCAGCCCGAAGACCGCGAGCACCAGCACGGCCGCCAGCAGGCCGTATTTCACCTGCCTGAGGCGCGGGGCCGGGTTGGCCGACCGGTCGCGCCGGCGGAAGAGGAGTTTGTCGACCACGTCCTGGAGGGTTCCGAGGGGGCAGATCCATCCGCAGTACGCCCGCGGCGCGAGGAGCGACAGGCCGACCACCGCCAGCGCCGCCAGGAGCGCCGTCGTGAACGCTCCCGCGAGCGCCGTGCCGACGAGGATCAGCGGGTCGGAGATGAGAAACAGCCGCGCGAGCCACGGATGGGCCGACACCGCCGTCCCGCGAACCGTCCAGAGGAGCAGGCCGAGAAAGAGGGCGAGGAAAAGGAGTTGGACGGTGATGCGCGCGATGTGCAGCGGATGCGGCCGCTTCTTCGATTCCGGCATTACGCCGCCACCTCGATGCGGCTCGGGTCGGCCACGCCCAATCCCGCCGCCGCCCCGAGGGCGATGCACTCGACGGCCGCGAGGTCGTGATGCCCCTTCGGCCAGGGCAGGTTTGACGGGTCGGCGGCCCAGGCGTCGACCGTCACCGTGCTCGTGCCGCATATAATCTTGTCGCCCGGGACGACGTATTCGGCGCGCCCGCCGCTGGGCCCGTTCGAAATCATGACGCGCGTGGCGTCGAGGATGTTGAACGTCGGCCGGACGACCACGTTCAGGTCCGCCAGGTTCTGGTGGATGCC
>Ga0307378_10013150_pt1 | contig 10494 bp, 10 predicted proteins | sample UN1MG_FD_202238 | JGI IMG/M metagenome (GOLD analysis project Ga0307378, IMG submission 202238) | Soil microbial communities from Risofladan, Vaasa, Finland - UN-1 | ecosystem: Environmental > Terrestrial > Soil > Coastal area > Acid sulfate soil | place: Finland: Risofladan, Vaasa | collected...
ACGAACATCTCGGGAGACCCGTCCGCAAATTACAGGGATCGAGACTGGTCTGCTAGCCCGTAGTGTGCTCTGCCATTGTGGAAAGGAGGCCATTCGATGATGGACTATCGGAGGACACTGTTTACGGTTGGGCTGCTGCTGGCCGTAGGCGTGTTGGCCTGCACCCCGGACTTGGGGATCGGGGGTCCCAGCAAGCCCACTGTGGAGATTCTCGGTCCGCCCAGTGGCAGTCAAGTGGAACCGGGAGAGGTAGTGGAAGTGCAATACCGTGCCGTTGATGCCGTTGCTGTACTGCGAGTTGAGCTGGAGGCTGACGAGCGGATAGTGGCTGTCGACAGGAGCCCGGCAGCCGAGGGCACGCCGTCCTTGACCGGGATGCTACGTTGGACGCCAACCACGCCTGGTAGCCACACTCTCTTGCTCCACGCCTATAGCCGGGATGGGGGGGTCAGCGACGCGGTGGGGCTGAGCATCATCGTTACGTCGGCACCGCCTACGCCTACACCGGTACCTCCAACGCCAACCCATACGTTGGCTCCGCCCGCGCCACCGCCGCCAACACCAACCAATACGTTGGTACCGGCTGCGCCTGAGCCACCAACGCCAACCCATACGCTAGCACCGCCTACGTCAACCCTAGTGCCTCCAACACCAACTCGTACGCGGGTGCCGCCAACACCCACGCGTACCCCGATGAGCTGCCCATTCATAACCATAAACGTCCCCTCCGGCACTTTTCCTAGCCGCCCCTTCACCCTTGAGTGGGATTCGACCCCGCACGAAGTCCCCTCGGGGTGGGAGTGGGGGATCAGGCTCAAAGGGGCCGAGGCCACATGGACCTACCTTCCGGTCCCGCTGGATCCCCGTCCACGTGAGGAGGGTGGTCACTGGAAAGCGGACATGTTACGGGGCCGTGGTGCGATAGAAACTCTCTATTGGCAGGTGTGCCTCGTCAGCGCGTCCGATCCAGCAAGGACATTCCAGTGTTGCAGCCCGGAGCCACCCTGGCCCATAATCCACAGCCGCTAGTGCCGCCACTACGCTTGACCTTCCGTGGCTCGGCGAGTTGGGAACCTGCGTTCGCCGAGCGTTGCTACCGAAGGGAGACAATGCTCTCGCGACGGGCACCCTGCACGTCCTTGGTGCGCCACGGTGGATAGTGAGGAGAGCCCGTCTCCGCTGCCGTCAGGAAGCCGGCGAGGTGGGTGGGCCGTTTTTGCTCTGCTATTGCTGGGCTTTGGCCTACGACTCTACCGGCTGACATTTCACAGCCTCTGGCTGGACGAAACAGTCAGCATCTATCTTGCCAGCTTCCCTTTGTCTGAGATCTTCCAGCAGGGGATGTCGCTCCAGGAGCCCAACCCTCCACTCTACCATCTCTTGCTCCATCTCTGGATGAGAGTCTTCGGGTCTGGCGAAGCAGCGGTGCGTTTGCTGCCGGCCTTCCTGGGGACATTGTACCTGCCTCCGATCTACCTGCTGGGGAGGCGCCTCTTCTCTCCGCGAGTGGCGTTGCTGGCGACGATGCTGGCCGCCATCAATCCGTTCCTGGTATGGTACTCCCAAGAAGCCAGGATGTATGCTCTGGTGGCGACCATTACTCTCTGGTCGCTTTACTGCTTCGTGCGCGCTGTTGATACTCCTCGCTGGTCCTGGTGGGCAGCGTATGCAGCCGTGACTGTGGCCGGTCTCTACACTCATCTTTATGCCGTCCTCATTCTGCCTGCACAACTCCTCTTCCTACTGCTCTGCGCTCGAGGGCGGCGCACGGCTCTGTGGCGTGGAGTAGTGGCCTGGGCATTGAGCCTGCTGAGCTTCGCCCCGTGGCTCTGGAGGGCCTGGGAGCTCAGTGCCACCACCCCCTCATGGCGTCCCGCGCTCGGCCTCAGCTCCATGCTCGTGGAGTGCCTCGAGGCTTTCACGATGCGGAGTGTGCCGCTGCATGGGGCGATGCGGGGCAGCGCTCTGGTCGTACTGGGAATCGTTTTCCTGGCGGGACTCCTGCTCCCCCGGGTGCCTCAGGGGGGGCTCAGGCGATGGAAGTGGACAATGGAAGAGTGGCGACCCAATGTCCTCCTGGCCCTGGCGATGCTGCTGCCCCTTGTGTCAGCATACGTGCTGTCCTTTCGACAGCAGATCTTTACCGTTTACTACTTGATCGTCATTGTGGCGCCGTTCCTTCTGACGTTGGCATCTGCCGTGGATAAGGCGGCCTCTTTCCGGCGAGCGGTAGGGCTTGCATCGCTACTCGTGGTGGTTGGTCTATTTTCCTACGGCCTCCGGCATAATTGGAGTCTGGACAACCGTAAAGAGGAATGGCGAGCGGCTGCACGGTATGTGGAAGAGCACGCCCGCCAGGGAGATGCCGTTCTTTGCCACGTCGACTACACCCGCATACCCTTCGGCTACTACTATGGTGGTGACTTGCCCGTCTTCGCGCCTTTTGGAGGGCCGGTGGGCGGGACGGCTGACGTATCTGCCGCGCTGGGAGGCCTGGACAGCTATGACACCGTATGGCTGGTCCAATCGCACACGGAGCAGGTAGATCCGGACCGGGCAGTGGAAAGTTGGCTGTCCAGCAGCTTCCCCGTCGTGACCGAGCAATACCCACCGGGTGTCGAGGTGAAAGGATATGCCGTCAGCCATCGATTGGACAGTGTGCCTCTAACCGCTCATCGTGTTGACGCCATCTTCGACGAGAGTATACGCCTGGTGGCCTATGAGATAGAAGATGGCGCCTATGCGGCGACCGATGATACGTATCATCCGCCCAGTGGCTGGATCCACGTGACGCTGTACTGGGAGGCCCTGGATCCGCTGCTGGTGGACTACCACGCCACCGTACGCATGACAGACGATGCCGACCAAGTGTGGGGAGGCTCCCTGGAGCGGGCGACCGGTGCGATGCGCTTCTACCCCTCGAGCTCCTGGAAGCCGGGTGAAATCGTACGGGATGACTACGATGTCAATCTCAACCCCATGACGCCGGTGGGAGAGTACAGTCTGGAGGTGAGCCTGTTCACCGCAGCCGGGGAGGAGTTGCCTGCCAGCTATGAGGGGGGGGAGGGCGTCGCAGTCCCCTTGGGTCAGATTAGTATCGCGGATTCTTGACATAACCGGCTTCACTCTCTCTGGGATGGTGGTGTTATGGGCGTGGCAGTCTTTGGCAGGAAGAGATGACGTACGTGCGGGCCAACGGTCTGGAAGTCTTCTATGAACTTCACGGGCAGGGAGAGCCAATACTGCTTCTCCATGGGTTCGGTGGGACCGGCCACAGCGACTGGAGGCACCAGATCCCAGGCCTCTCCCGGAGGTTCCGGCTGATAGTTCCCGATCTCAGAGGGCATGGGCGGACGGGCCATCCCGAGATGATCACGGGGCCTGAGTTCTTCGATACGGCGACGGCGGACATGGTGGAACTGGTCACATCCCTGGACCTTGGCCCCGTCCACGTGTGCGGCTTCAGCATGGGGGCTTCCATTTCCACATCGATCTACTTCTGGGATCCTTCACTGGTGTTGTCCCTTGTCCTGGTCTCGGGTGCGGCCAGGGTGAACAGGGACATCGCACCACGGCTCTTCAAGTTATGGGAGGGGCTGGAAGAGCCCGAGAGCATAGAGGCCGGGTGGGCCAGGGTGCTGGCTCACCTCCACGGGGAAGACAAGTGGCGGGTGTTGCTGCGGAACTACAGCGCCGCGGTGCTGGCTAGGGTCGAGAACGATGAAGACATCCTACAAGGGCGCGCGGGAGAGATCGCCTGTCCGGCACTAGTCATTCAAGGGACTGAGGACTCGGTCAGCCCCAGGCTGCTCTCCGAGGAGCTGCATGCGGGGATACCTGACTCGGAGTTGGTGCTGTTCCAGAGCGACCACTGGGTGCCAGGGCTAAGGCCAGACGAGTTCAACGCAGCGGTGCTGGATTTTCTGACCCGGCGATTTCCACCACAAGTGGCCAGGTGATATGCTGACGGAAGCTTGCGAATGAGTGAGCGAACCAGACTCCTGATTGCCACGAGAAACGAGGGGAAGCTCAAGGAGTACGAGCCGCTCCTGGCTGGCTTGCCGGTGATGCTGACCGATCTCACACGAGAGGGGATCAAGCACGACGTGGAGGAGACAGGCAGTACCTTCGCTGAGAACGCCGTGCATAAGGCCGGGGAGTACGCTCGGATAAGCGGGCTGCTAACGCTGGCAGATGACTCTGGTCTGGAGGTTGATGCTCTGGGAGGCGAGCCGGGTGTACATTCGGCACGCTACGCAGGCCCAGATGCGACTGACGAAGACAGATATCTCCTCTTGCTGGAGAAGATGCGAGACATCCCACGGGAGGACCGGAGCGCCCGTTTTCGCTGCGTCATTGCGGTGGCAGAACCCGGTGCGACTGCGTACACATCGGAGGGGGTGTGCGAGGGAGTGATAGCCTTCGCGCCCAAAGGCAGCCATGGTTTTGGCTATGATCCGGTCTTTTTCATGACTGAGTACGGGAAAACGATGGCTCAGCTTCCGGCCGAGACGAAGAATCGTGTGAGCCACCGGGCGAGGGCGGCTCAGGGAATCAGGCCCGTCCTGGAGAAGCTTGCTGGGAGGTAGCATGTATCAAGTTAGAGTCAGGCGGCATTTCGATGCGGCCCACGCCTTGCGAGGCTACAAGGGCAAGTGCGAAGCGACGCATGGCCATCGCTATGAAGTCGTGGTCTGCCTGGAGGCTGACGAGCTGGACGACACGGGGTTGGCCTACGACTTCACGGCACTCAAGCTGGTGCTGGACCCGATCATCCAGCGCTTCGATCACATACTCCTGAATGAGGTGCCTCCCTTCGACAAGATAAACCCCAGCTCGGAGAACATCGCGCGCGTCATCTATGATGAGTTGCTAGGGTGCATCGAGGGAGCACGGCTGAGTGCTGTGGAGGTGTGGGAATCGCCTGACGCGTGGGCTACATACTATCCCTAGCTGATCCTGGCCCCTTTCTTTCCCATTGTTTTGTGGTATAATACGACTGCTGGTGTGGCCATCTTCCACCGACGGAAGCGATCCTTCAGCTTGATACTGATCTCACTGGGACAAGCCATGTGCACACGGGTGTTGCCAAAGGGGGTATTCGTCCTCATCGTGGCAACGGCTCTTGTGAGCCTCTTGCCCGCGCCTGTCGCGGCGGCTCCTCGCCCCACAGATACCGTCGTGCACGTCGTACAATGGGGCGAGACGTTGCAGATCATCGCCCGGCGGTACGGAACCACGTATACTGCCATCGCCAGCGCGAACAACCTGCACAATCCCAACTTCGTCTACGCCGGGCAACGTCTGGTCATCCCCACGAGTGCCTCTGCACCTTCTACGGGGAGCAGCGGCGTCTACATCGTTCAGCGAGGGGACACGCTGCGCACCATCGCCGCGCGGCACGGCACCACAGTCAGCTATCTCGCCAATCTCAACAGGCTGGCCAACCCCAACTTCATCTGGGTGGGGCAGGCGCTCAAGGTGCCATCCTCTGCGTCGGCGCCTCCCTCTCAGGAGCAGGGTCCGACTACTGTCCACGTCGTTCAGAGAGGGGAGTTCCTGACTCGCATCGCATGGCAGTATGGTACCACCGCCAGCGCCATAGCAAGAGCGAACAACCTTGTCAACCCATCGCTAATCTACGTGGGCCAGAGGCTGATCATCCCGGTGGCGGGCGCCAACCCGCCGGCCAGTGACACCCCGAGCAACCCCGTTCCCGGGGGCGAGAAGTGGATTGACGTCAATCTGAGCAGCCAGACACTGACCGCGCATGAGGGCAACCAGGTCGTTTACACGGCACGCGTGTCAACGGGGGTCGCCTGGTATCCAACGCCCGCGGGAACATTTCGCATCCAGCGGAAGTACAGGTACGATGACATGACAGGAGGCTCTCGGGCCCGGGGTGACTACTACTACCTGCCCAATGTGCCCTATTGCATGTACTACTACGCTGGCTATGCGCTTCACGGCACCTACTGGCACAGCAACTTCGGCACTCCCATGAGCCATGGCTGCACCAATCTCAGCACCCCAGATGCGGGCTGGCTGTTCAATTGGGCTCCTATAGGTACCAGAGTGGTGAATCACTACTGAACTTGGGTCTTGCCTGGAGCGCTGTCTAGAGAGGCAGCGCTTGTGTTTATCCGATGGTTAGCGCGAACGCGACACAGGGGGGATGAGCCCCATCTCCTTGTTGCTGGAGGCAAAGATGATGTATCGGCTAGGCAAATCCGTGCTGAGGGGCCTGCTGCGCGTGCTCACCCACTATGAGGTGGAGGGCGAGGAGAACCTGCCCGCGGGAGGGCCCTTACTGCTGGTGTTCAACCACCTGGCCTGGTGGGATGCCCCAGTGGCCATGGCGGCGCTACCGTGGCGTATGACAGCCATGGCGCTGAAGGACTTGCAGCGTGTTCCCATCACCGGCCAGATTCTCTCCCTAAGCAATGCCATATACGTAGATAGAGGTAAGTATGACCGGGAGGCGTTGCGGCAGGCACTGGCGGTGCTGGATGGGGGAGGGGTGCTTGGCATCGCTCCAGAGGGCAGAATGAGCGTCACGGGAGCTCTGGAAAGGGGCAAGACGGGCCCGGTCTTCATCGCGCGCAAGGCTGACGTCCCTATCCTTCCCGCGGGCCTGACCGGCACCGAGAAGGCTATAGGCGAGTGGCGCAGCCTCCGCAGGCCCCACATCAGAGTGAACATCGGACGCGTCTTCAGGCTGCCGGAGGGTGGACAGTACGCTTCCCGTAAGGAGGAGCGGCAGGCCGATGCCGACTTCATCATGGAGAGACTGGCTGAACTGCTCCCGCCAGAGTACCGCGGTGTGTATGCCGATAGCGTCGAATAGGAGACTTGGTGGAGGTGGAATCTCAAGGGATACGCCTGGATGAGATCACCTTCACCGTCCTGGATGTCGAGACTACAGGACTTACCCCTCAGTTCGGAGATCGCGTCTGCGAGATAGCGCTGCTCCGATTCAGAGGCGAGCGAGAGCTGGGCCGCTTCCACAGTCTGGTGAATCCCCAAAGGCCGATCTCTCCAGGCGCCTTCGCCGTGAACGGCATCCGCGGCCAGGATGTGGTCGATGCGCCCATCTTCGCGGAGATCGCTCCAGCGGTCCTGGACCTGCTGGGCGATAGCACGTTGGTAGCCCACAACGCTCCCTTTGACCTCGCTTTCCTGGAGGCAGAGTTCCAGATCTGCGACTTGCCACTAGTCATCGATTCGATCGTCGATACCCTGGCGCTTGCCCGCCGCTGCTACTGTTTCCCCAGCAACAGCTTGCAGGCTGTGGCCCGCTTCCTGGGTGTGGATACCATGGGCCAACACCGTGCGCTGGCTGACGTGGTCACCACCAAGATGATACTGGAGCGATTTGTCGCTGACCTGGGGCAGAAGGGTGTAGTCACTCTTGCTGAGCTGCTCGCGGCCCAGGGAGGTGATGTGGGATGGCATGAGCGGGAAGCGATACCACTCCCGCCTCAGATTGAAGAGGCGTTGAAGAGCGGTGGCAGTTTGCAGTTGCGATACCTGTCGGCTGTCGGGGAGGAGACTCGACGAGTGGTGAGCCCGCTCCACGTGACAGCCTCTTCTGGACGCCTGTATCTCGTCGCCTTCTGCCACTTGCGCAATGAGCAGCGTACCTTTCGATTAGATCGCATAGTGGAGATGGGGTGACTCGGTGAAGGCTCGGGCGTCTTGTTGAGCCTTGCGGGGTGGTTGGCCGCGAGCAAGGTTTGGGTCTGGCGATTCTGGAGTCGCTGCGCCATGATGGGGACGGTAGTTCCCCTCTGGCGCCGGTGTCAAAACAGAACTGAGGGATGGGGGCTCAGAGTAGATAGTGGCTGCGGGCCAGTTCACGCGTGAGGGAGAAGGCTTCAATGGGAGAGACACAGCAGATACGGACTTCTTGTCGCGGTTGTCACGGTGGCTGCGGCGTGATCGCCCACGTGAAGGATGGCCGGGTGACGAAGGTAGAAGGAGATCGCCAGGCGCCCATAGGGCGCGGCACTATGTGTAGCAAGGGTCTGGCTGTGTTGCAGCTGTCCTACCATCCAGACAGAATCCTGTACCCCATGGAGAAAACCGACTCTGGCTGGGAGCGGATATCCTGGGACCAGGCGCTGAACACCATCGCTAACAGGTTCAGGGGTGTGGTCGAGGAACATGGGCCGGAATCGATCGTTGTGGGCCAGGGGACGGGGCGAGACTACGAGAGCTTTCTGTACCGCTTCGCCAACCTGTTGGGCACGCCCAACGTCCTTACCGCGGGGCACATGTGCTACGTATCCAGAGTCGGTGCCACGCTCATCACCTGTGGCAATCTGCCGGTGAGCGACTTTGAAGGGGGCCCGAAGTGTATGGTAGTGTGGGCCAACAACCCGCTGTGGACCAACCCGGACGAGTACAAGGGGGTGGACTTCTGGGCCGCTTATCAGAAAGGCACCAGGCTCATTGTCATAGACCCTCGAGAGGGTTTTCTCGCGAAGCGAGCTGAGCTGTGGCTCCAGCTTCGACCGGGGACGGATGCCGCGTTGGCTCTGGGATTCCTCAACGTGATTTTGGAGGAGGGTCTGTACGACGAGGAGTTCGTGGAGCGGTACGTCCATGGCTGGGAGGCCTTCGTGGACAGGGTGGAGGAGTATCCCCTGGGCAAGGTGGAAGAGATCACCTGGGTCGACAAGGGCCTGATCAGAGAAGCAGCGAGGGTGTATGCTACCACGAAGCCGGCTTGCATCCAGTGGGGCGTTCCCATTGAACAGACCATCAACTGTACCGACAGCAACCGTCTGCTCACAGCGCTGATGGCCATCACCGGCAATTTGGATGCGCCGGGAGGGAATGTGTTCTTCGTGCCCCCGCCGGTGAGGACTGTATCCGAGTTCGGCCTTCACAGAGAGTTGCCGGCGGAGCAGCGAGCCAAGCGGCTGGGAGGCGACCAGTACAAACTTGCTTCCCGGGTCGCGCTGGTCACACCAAAGGCGGTCTGGGATGCCATCCTGACGGGCGAGCCCTACCCCGTAGTGGCGGGGCTGTTGTGTGGCACGAACCCGGTGGTGACGAGGGCCAATGCCAAGGAGGTGCATGCGGCGCTCAGCAAGCTGGAGTTCCTGGCAGTGATCGATTTCTTCCTCACGCCGACGGCGGAGCTTGCCGACATCTTTCTCCCGGCAGCAACCTGGCTGGAGCAGGACTACGTGGGTGATTTCTGGAAGAGGCACGGCTACGTCATGGCCAGGCAGAAGGTTGTGGAAATCGGGGAGTGCTGGCAAGACCACAAGATCTTCCAGGAACTAGGCAAGCGGATGGGACAGGAGGAGTACTGGTGGGACACGCTGGAGGATGCTCTCAACTACATGCTCGAACCGTCAGGTATGGACTTCCAGGAGTTCGCAAAGAGAGGGCATCTCAAGGGTGAGATGAGCTACCGCAAGTACGAGGAGAAGGGGTTCTCAACTCCTACCGGGAAGGTGGAGCTGTACTCTACGCTCTTGGAGAAATGGGGATACGATCCCCTTCCACAGTACAGAGAGATCCCTGAGAGCCCGGTCTCCCGCCCCGATCTCGTTAAGCGGTATCCGTACATCCTCAACGCGGGGCTCCGCACTCCCGTGTTCTTCCACTCGGAGCATCGTGCGATTCCTTGGCTGAGGGAGATCAGACCCGACCCTCTCATGGAGATCCACCCAGAGACGGCCAAGAGACATGGGATCGAGGACGGCCAATGGGCATATATTGATAGCCCCAGAGGGCGCATCAAGCAGCGCGTCAGATTGAACAGGGGAATCGATCCACGAGTGGTCGTGGCGGAGCATGGGTGGTGGTATCCAGAGGCGGAGGGCCCCGGTCATGGCTGGGACGTATCGAATGTCAACGTGCTCACCGACAACGATCCAGCGGGGTATGATCCCGCCATGGGTTCCACAAACCTGAGGGTCTTGCTGTGCGCCATATCGCCTTGCCTGGACGAGTAGGGAGAACTGGGATGGACAGAGTTGCACTGCTGGTCATGAGTGAAGACTGCATGGGCTGCCACGCCTGTGAGGTAGCCTGCAAGCAGGAACACGGGCTCGATGCGGGACCCAGGTTGATACAGGTAGTCGAACGAGCGCCCCTGTTTGTTCCCTTGTACTGTCACCATTGCTCCAGGCCTCCCTGCAAGGATGCCTGCCCGGTGGACGCGATCTCTCGGGATGACCGAGGCATCGTGCTTATCGACGAGGAGGCATGTATCGGCTGCCTGGCCTGCATCGAGGCATGTCCCTTTGGCGCTACGCAATTCTACGAGGAGAGGAATGTCGCCGTCAAGTGCGACCTGTGTCGCGAGCGGCTGCTCGACGGCGGCGAGCCAGCCTGTGCCAAGGCGTGCCCAACCCGGTGCATCGTCTGGGGTGGCGTGAAATCCATCTCTCAAAGAGTTGCACGAAGAGCAGCGGCCAGGCAGTTGATGACTTGAGGGTGTGCGCGCTGAGTCGAGGGCGTGATCGGCCAACT
>Ga0307378_10013151_pt1 | contig 10493 bp, 7 predicted proteins | sample UN1MG_FD_202238 | JGI IMG/M metagenome (GOLD analysis project Ga0307378, IMG submission 202238) | Soil microbial communities from Risofladan, Vaasa, Finland - UN-1 | ecosystem: Environmental > Terrestrial > Soil > Coastal area > Acid sulfate soil | place: Finland: Risofladan, Vaasa | collected...
GCGGGATATAAACAGCATCGATGTCGGGGTCGGACAACAGTTCTTCGTAGGAACCATAAGCCTTCTTAATACCTAATTGCCTGGCTGCTGCCTGCGCCTTTTCCAATTGGCGTGAAGCAATGGCAGTAATCGTGCAGTACTCCCCCAATTGCATAGCGGGAATTACCGTTTCAGTACCAATTCTGGCGGTGCTCAGGACACCCCATCTAATCTTTTTCATTTGATTACCCTCCTTCTGTTGATTAAAATATCTTTAGTCATACAAATGACAGGAGACGAAATGTTTTTCTTCTACTTCTTTTAAAGGTGGAGGAATTTTTTCGCAAATCTCCCCGATTTTTTTCATACACCTGGTATGAAATCGGCAGCCCAAGGGAGGGTCAACCGGACTGGGGATTTCTCCTTTGATAATAATTTTCTTAGTTCTTTTTTGGGGATCAAGTTTGGGAATAACTGAAAACAAAGCTTCGGTATAAGGGTGTAAAGGATTTTTAAAGATGCTCTCCGTGTCTCCGTATTCCATTATCTTTCCCAGATACATAATAGCAATTTTTTCAGTAATAATCCGAGCCAAATACAGGTCATGGGTAATAAATATATAGGTGAGGTCAAATTCCTCTCTTAGTTTTTTTAATAAATTTAAAATCTCGGCTTGAACTGAGACATCCAACGAAGAAGTAGGTTCATCTAAAACCACAAATTCCGGATTTAGAATAAGAGCACGGGCAATGGCTATCCTCTGTCTCTGTCCACCGGAAAGTTCGTGGGGATAACGATAGAGATGTTCTTCTCCCATACCCACTAAATTTAGAAATTGTTCGATTTTGGTTACCAGTTCTCCCTCGCTCCTTACTAAATTATGGGTTCTTAACCCACTGCCTATAATATCCTTTATTTTTTTTCGGGGATGTAAAGATGAATAAGGATCCTGAAAAACTATTTGCATATTTCTGCGCAAACTTTTTTCTAATTTTTTTATTTTAGTTATATCTTCTCCCTTGTAGAAGATAGACCCGGAAGTGGAGTCGATAAGATGAATCATCATCCTCCCCAAGGTGGTCTTTCCTGAACCGGATTCACCTACTAATCAGAAAATATCTCTCTTATTAATTGAAAGAGAAACGCCATCGACTGCTTTCACGTGTTTGTGCTTCTTCCAGGGGAAGTATTTCTTAATTTCTTTAAGCTGAATCAGTTCTTCCATTTGCTCCTCCCTTGTATTCTCCTGCGTATTCTTCTTTTGATTTTTTATTATGACTTTCTTCGTATAAAAAACAGGTCACCATATGCTCTTTCTCTACCTGTAGGACCTGGGGCTTTTCTTTTTTACAGATAGGTTTTGCATAATCGCAACGGGGATGAAATCTGCACCCCGAAGGGGGATTAACTAAGTCAGGGACACTCCCCTTAATCTCCACTAATTCCTTGCTTCGATCAGATGGAATTGCCTTTATCAAACCCTTGGTATAAGGGTGTTGAGGATTATTGATAATCTGGTCTACCGTGCCTATTTCTACCATATCTCCGGCATACATTACCCCTACTCTACTGCAAGTTTCGGCAACTACCGAAAGGTCATGAGTGATGAGCAGAATCGTAGCTCTGTGTTTGCTGATTAAATCTTTGAGTAAATTCAACACCTCGGCCTGAATAGAAACATCCAGGGCAGTAGTCGGCTCATCGGCAATAAGCAGAGATGGCTCGGTAGATAACATCATAGCAATCATAACTCTCTGGGCCATTCCTCCGGATAATTGATGGGGAAATTGACGGGCAATCTTTTCTGCTTCGGGGATATTAACCTCCCTTAGCAATTCAATAGTTCTCTTCCTGGCTTCACTTTCGTTCATATTTTTGTTGGCAATAAGTGCTTCGGCAATCTGGTCCCCATTATTTATAACCGGGTTTAAGGCGGCAATAGGATACTGCATTATCATTGTAATTTCTTTACCACGAATCTTTTCCCTGATCTCTTCTTCGCTCATCTTTAAAAGGTCTTTTTCTTTAAAAAATATCTCTCCTTTTTCAATCTTCCCGGGATTTTGCACTAAATTAAGAACAGCAGAAGCAGTTACACTCTTCCCACAGCCGGTTTCTCCAACCAAACCGAAAAATTCCCCCTCATAAATCTTCAGGTTAACTCCGTTTAAGGCTTTAACTATTCCCCGGTAAGTATAAAAATTAACCCTCAGGTCTTTTATCTCCAATAATGCTTCTTTGGCCATTAATTACTGCTTCCCCCTTCTGAGGTGGGGATCAGAAATATCCCTTATCCCGTCACCTAATAAATTGAAACCAAAGACCGCCAGCAGAATGGCAAATCCCGGAAAGGTTGGTACCCACCATTGATTGACTAAAAAGTTTCTCCCCGTACTCACCATTAGACCCCAATCCGGAGTAGGAGGTTGAGCACCCAATCCCAGAAAACTCATTCCGGCGGCAATGCGGATGATATTTCCCATATCCAGGGTAGCCCGAACAATTAGAGTAGATATACATATAGGTAGAATATTAAAAACCAGTATCTTAAAATTCGAAGTACCTAAAGCCCTTTCCGCTTCAATGAAGGTCCTTTCTTTGATGCTTAAAGTTTCTCCCCGGGCCAAACGGGCATAGACCGGCCACATAGTCAGAGCAATGGCTATCATAGTATTTCTGAGACTAGGCCCTAATGCCGTTCCAATAGCCATTGCCAGGATAAGCCGTGGAAAAGCCATAAATATATCAGCAATCCTCATAATGATTTCATCAACCCATCCCCCAAAATAACCGGCAGTAAGTCCCAGCAAAATACCTAAAGGTAAATCTATAGCCAGTACAATTAACACAATCTTCAGGGCTACTCCTGCCCCGTAGATTATTCGGGAAAGAATATCTCTCCCCAATTCATCGGTACCCAGCAGATGAACCTGAGAAGGAGCTGCTAATCTGTTATCCAGGTTCATGGTTACAGGGTCATAAGGGGCAATATAAGGAGCAAAGATTGCCATAATAATTAAAATTAATATTATAGCTAAGCCGACCATGGTCAGCGGACTCTTTTTTATTAGATAAACGGTTTCTTTAAAGTCAGAAACTTCCGAAGAATGTCTCTTCGCCCAAGAGGTTATCCAATTTTGTAAATTTTCCTTAGCCAAATTATTTACCTTCCTAATATTTAATCCTGGGATCTAAAACTGCGTAGAGTAAATCGACTATCAAGTTACTCAGAGCATAACAAATAGCGATTAAGGTAACTGAACCTATCACCGCATTTAAATCGAGAGATAAAAAGGAATTTACCGCATATCTTCCCAAGCCGGGATATCCGAAAACGGTCTCGGTCAACACCGAACCTTCCAGCATGTAACCGAAAGATACTCCTATCATGGTTAGTATCGGGATAGAAGCATTTCTGAAAGCGTGTTTGAAGATAACCACTCTTTCCTTTAATCCCTTAACCCGGGCAGTTCTAACATATTCTTCATTAAGGACCTCGAGCATCGAGGACCTGGTAACCCTGCATATATAGGCCGTTTGAATCCACCCCAGGACCAAAGCCGGACCTAATAAGTGATAAAGAGCATCCCAGAAAGTCCTAAATTGACCGGCTATTAAGCTGTCCAATAGATAAAGTCCGCTTATCATGGGAGGAGAAGAAATATGAGGAGATAACCTCCCTCCAGCAGGAATGAGACCTAAATGATAATATAAAATTAAAATAAATAATAAACCCAACCAGAAAGCGGGCATCGATATTCCCACCAGAGAAAATACTCTGCTTGCATTATCCTGCCATTGGTTTCTTTTAACCGCGGAAATTACGCCGATAGATATACCAAAGATTATGGCAATTAACATGGCTAATAGAACTAATTCTATAGTAGCTGGGAAATATATTCGAAGGTCTTCCGAAACTTGTTTTTGAGTCCTTAAGGAAATCCCGAAATTCCAATTTATTAACCCTTTAATATAGCGGGTGTACTGTTGACCCAGAGGCAAATCCAGACCCAATTCCTTTTCCATCTTTACTACTAACTCTTGCGGAGCGTTTTCACCTAAAATTGCACCTACCGGATCAGCGGGGATTACGTGGGAAATAAAAAAAGTAATGGTTACTACTCCAAAAATAACTATAACAAACAATATTAATCTTTTTATTAGGTATTTTAGCATCTGTAATCTATGATCCTATCTTAACTTTTTCTTATTGTTTTTAATCTTTGTATTTAAACTAAATTTTTAAATTTAACTAACTGTTTAACTGTGCCGTATATACCCTTTGCATTGTGAGTATATACGGCACAGTTTAGTTGACACTGACATTTTAACATATATGTTTTACGAAAAATACTCTTTGTTAAAACATCTTCGACTAAATTAAAAGTTGCACCTTAGTCTTTTAGAGTTATGAGCTCCCAAGGTGTCTGGGTTAGTTCGTTCAGAATAAAATTACCAACTCTGTCGTTTAGCCCTAATTGAATGGTCATCTGGTAGAGTATTTTAAAAATGCCGTCACTTTGCCATTTTTTCTGTAATTCTAAATAAACTTTTTCTCGTTCATCTCTATCCTGAATAAAGGCAGCCTTTTCTACCATATCAGTAAATTCAGGATTAGCATAGGCATTTCTCCAGGCTAATTGTTTTATTGTCGCCTCGTCACTAGTGGTCCTGCAATGGGCAAATGGCTTGGCATTGGCATCAGGATCAGCATAATCAGCTCCCCATCGGGCCATAACCAGCTCTAATCCCTGTTTTCTATATTTACCCAATAGAGTAGTGTAAGCAATTACCTCCAGATTAGTCTTTATGCCCACTTGTTCGAGATAGGATTTAACCACTGTTCCTTCGGTGGATAAGAAATCAGGAACGGTTAAAGTGATTTCAAAACCATTCGGATAGCCGGCTTCCGCTAACAATTCTTTGGCTTTTTCAGGGTTATAGGGTACTTCTTCTCCATCAGAATAAGCGAACATACCTTTAGGAATAAAGGTATGGAGTTCGGTTACACCGCCTCCTACAGCCTTTATAACTGCCTCTACGTCTATAGCAGATTTAACCGCTCTTCTAACCAGGACATTATCTGTAGGCGGGGTCTGCCCATTCATACCAAAGTAGACTAATTTGAATTGTGGTTTAGAGAGAGTATAGACTCCTTTGGTCTTCTCTACATCCGGAATCTGATCGTGTTCGAGGTTCCAGGCTACATCAATAGTGCCACCCTTAAGCTGAAGGAGCTGGCTGGACGATTCAGGTACATCTATTATTATAATCTTATCTACTTCCGGTTTAGGCCCCCAATAATTTTCGTTAACCTCAAAGATTAACTTCTGATTTCTCTCCCAGCTGACTAATTTATAAGGGCCGCTTCCTACCGAGTTTTCTGTTAAGTAAGCCATTCCCATATCCCCTTCTACATTATGTTCTTCGGCAACCTTCGGGTTTACGGTGCCGGTAACAGAATAGGTCATACAAGACAGAACTAAACTGGGGGAATAGGCCTTATCCATAGTTATTTGAACTTTATTACCAATGGCTTTGATAGAATTCTCGGTTACTCCGAATTGAGTGATTACCCAGGAGGGGGCTTGAGCCAATTTAACTACCCTCTTTAATGAATAAGCTACTGCTTCAGCATCCACCGGGTCACCATTAGAAAATTTTGCTCCATCTCTTATGGTAAAGGTTATGTTGTTGCCGGAAAATTCCCAGGATTCTGCTATCCCCGGTTCAATTTCGCTGGCTGAGCCGGGTTTAAATCTGACTAACTTATCGTATACATTATCTAAAATCCAGCTTCCCTCAAATTCGTAGGCTTTTGCAGGATCTAAAGAGACTATAGGGCTAGTATTCATGCCTATAACCATTACTTTTTCAGCAGAATAGACACCGCCACTGATAGCCAAAACAAAGGCAAGAGTCAGCATTAAGCTTAAAATTAAGGTCCTTTTACTTTTTAACATTAAAAAATATCCTCCTATAATTTTTATTAATCTAAGAAAAAAGTAAAGAAACGGAAACAATTTTTTGTTTTAGATTTCACCTCCTTCAAAATTTTATTTTTGTAAATTAGTTATATATCCATTGATGCCTTAGGTACTTTATGATTCTTCGACATAAGTTTTCAAAATCCTTCTTTTTTCTTTTTCTTTTCTTCATACATATTCTCATCAGCTATTTTGATAAGTTTTTCCATAGATAGAGGATTTGATGGGTCATAAACAGAAAAACCGATGCTGAAATCTATTTCATAGGGTTTTGCCAGTTTCTGATTTAATTTCTTTAAATTTTTATTTAACCTTTCTCTAATTAAGGGAGCATTATTTAAGAAACTCTCCAGAAAGATGAGTAGGAATTCATCTCCTCCCATACGACAGATGATATCATTCTTTCTTAAAGTAGATTTGAAAAGTTTGACTCCTTCTTTCAAGACCATATCCCCTTCTTCATGGCCAAAGGTATCATTGATATATTTGAATTTATCCATATCGAGATAGAATAACATGATGGGAGTTTTCTTTCGATTAGCGGTATTAATCTGCTGTTCCAATAGAGCAAGGCCATGACCTCTGCTGCAACAGCCGGTAAGGACATCATAATGAGCTAATTTTTCCAGCTTTTCTTCCAGTATTTTTCGTTCGGTAATATCAAGAAAAGTACCTATTAATCCTTTTATCTGACCATCAATTTTTATATTAGCAACAGATATTGAAACCGGAAAGAGAGTGCCATCTTTCTTCTTCCTAATGGTCTCATAATGGGAATACCCTTTATTTAAGGCTATTTTATCCAGATTTTTTCCTTCTTCTACCTTATTAGGGGGATGAATCATCCCCTCATTAATATTTTTGCCTTTTAACTCTTCCAGGGTATAGCCAAATAGTTCGTTAAAGCGGGGGTTTATATCTATAATATTGCCTTTCTCATCCAGATAAACTAAAGCTTCGGGACTGCTGTTAAATAGACTGGCAAATTCCTGCTGACTCTTCTGTAAGGTTTCTTCGGTTTTCTTGCGCTCAGTAATATCTTGAAATATCCCTATCATCCCTTTAAGTTGGCCATCAATTATAACCTGGGAGCCAGAAATAGCTACTGGAAATAGAGTACTGTCTTTTTTCTTTCTAATCGTCTCGAAATAGAAATGCCCTTTTAATGACTTCTTAGTCAACCATTTTCCTTCTTTCATTTTATCCGGAGAATGTATTATTCCATCATCAATATTTCTGCCCTTTACTTCTTCTAAGGTATAGCCGAATAGTTCGGTAAAGAGAGAATTTATGTTTAAGATATTACTATTTTCATCTAAATAGACCAGAGCCTCTGGGGTACTATGAAATAGACTGGCGAATTCCTGCTGACTCTTCCGTAAGGTCTCTTCTGCTTTTTTACGTTCAGTGATATCCTGATATATTGCTATAAAGCCTTTCTTTTCTCCTTTAATTATTAGCGGAGAAGAAGAGATACGTACTGGAAATAAAGTACCGTCTTTCTTCTTTCTTACTGTCTCATAATTTAGACGCTCCTCAAAGCCATTTTTACTTAATCTCTTTCCTTCTTCTATCTTGTCAGGGAGATGAATCATACCATCATCAATATTTCTACCTTTAACTTCTTCCAAAGTAAAACCAAATAGCTTAGTAAAATATGAGTTAATATCTAAAATATTGGCTTCCTCATCCAGATAGACTAAGGCCTCAGGACTACTCTTAAATAGACTAGAGAATTCCTGCTGACTTTTCTGCAGGGCTTCTTCAGTTTTTTTGCGTTCGGTGATATCTACAAAGATGCCTTCTACTCCTACAGTACTCCCTTCTTTATTATAATAATAATGGCTGGTATCAGAAATAACCAGAGGAGAGCCATCTTTCTTCTTCAAAGTTAGTTCAAAGTCTTTAAGATTCCCTTTCTTCTTTTGTAATTCTTTAAAATACTTTTTTCTTTCTTCGGGAGCAAAGTAGAAATGTTGGGAAATATTTTTTCCTAAGATATCCTCTGGAGAATTGTAGCCAAACAACTTAGCTCCTTCTGGATTTATCATTGTAAGATTTCCATCTTTATTTGTGCGATAGTAAGCCCCGGGCATATTCTCAAATAAATTACGATATTTCTCTTCATTTTCTTTTAATTTTTCTAATATCTTTTTTTGTTTAGTTGTATCTTGATAAAAGGCAATAATTCCTTTATTTTTTTCTTTCATAACCACCGAGGAAGTCGATATAATTACTGGTATCAAAGTACCATCTTTCTTTTTTCTAATAGTCTCATATTCTACAATTTTTCCCTCTAAGGCTAATTTAGTCAGTCTTTCACTTTCTTCTCTTGTTTTATTTTGAGGGAAGATCATACCTTGGTCGATGTTCTTACCCTTAACTTCTTTTAAGGCATAGCCAAAAAGTTCGGTAAAGCGGGGATTTATGTTTAAAATAACGCCTTTTTCATCATGATATATGGCAGCTTGAGGGCTACTTTTAAATAGACCGGCAAATTCCTGCTGGCTCTTGCGTAAGGTGTCTTCGGTTTTTTTACGTTCAGTGATATCCCTATATAACACGATAGTCCCCTGAGGACTTTTATCAATTATAACCGGGGCTGTAGAGATAATTACCGGGACTAAAGTACCATCTTTTTTCTTTCTAATGGTTTCATAATCTGAAAATCCATTAAATGCTTTTTGAGTCAGAATTTTCCCTTCTTTTATCTTATTTGCAGGATAAATCATCCCTTCATCAATTTTTTTGCCTATCATCTCTTTTGGGGTATAGCCAAATAGCTCGGTAAAACGAGGATTTATATTTATGATGCGGTTTTCTTTATCATAATACAAAGCGGGTTCCGGATTACTATTAAATAGACTGGCAAACATTTTTCGGGCTTTTCTTAGCTTTTTCTCTGTTTCCTTGCGTTTGGTGATATCACGAATATAAGCAATGAGTCTGGGTTTTCCTGCAATATTAATAATCTTTGAGGCAATTTCGGTGGGAAAGATGGTACCATCTTTCTTTTTACTTATCCGGGGTAAAAAAATACCATGAGTAGTTTCCTTATCGGTAATAACCTTGGGTAATTTCTCCGCAAACTCTTCTGGAACTAAGTCAGCCAAAGTCAGGCCAATCATTTCATCTTTAGTATAACCATATATCTTTGCTGTGGCAGTATTACATTCAAGTATGCGGCCTTCTACTGTCTCTATGAGAATTCCATCGGTAGCCATTTCTACCAAAATTCGATATTTTTCCTCATTCTCACGTAATGTTTCTTCTGCTTGTCGATGTTTAATCTCTGATTTTTGTAGCTCAGTAATTTGCTGGCGTAATTTCACTAATTCATCCATTAATTGTTCTTTGGTTTTCTCTTTATCTTCCATATATTCCTCTTACACTTTTAAAATTTATGGTTTTTATCCTTCTTTCTATCCCCGTCTAAAATTATTTGATTAATGGATTTTTAATACTTTACTAACATTATAATACCATAAAATTTTATTTACAATATTAATTTATTTCTCCTTTCTTATCCTGCAATTAACTAATAAATAAAAAAATTCAGAAAATATTGATAAAAAAGAAGGATTTTTATATAATGTGTAGTATATTATTTAAATATACGCAGTTATACTAAGAAAACATAGAAATGGGAGGCAGAAATTATCAATCAAAATCAAAATCCCGAAAACAAAGAATTTGAGAATATAAAAACAAGATTAATAATTGATTTTACTTTTAGTTGTTTTACTTTATCAACATTCTTTGTAGTTGCTTTGGTTTTAAAATATCTCTTCCAAATTTCTCTCTATAGGGAAATTTTATTTCTTATTTTTGGTTGGGCTGCCTACAGTTGTTTAGCCCGATGCTTTATAAAGAAGAAGAAACTTAATCTTAAAACATTAAAATGTCTCAATTTTACTCACTATATTGTAGGATTATCATTCATGACCACTATTTTTTATTACATTGGTGGTGCTTTCTGGATCGGAGCTATTTTTTATGTCTTTCTTATCCTTTATGCCAGTTTTTTATCTACTCCCAAAGAAGGATTTGCCATCACTCTTATCACCTTTGTGGGTTATAGCTTTATAGTTTTGCTAGAATATTTTAACCTCCTCCCCCATAAAGGCCTATTTAAGTTAACCCCTTCCCTTTATCAAAATGGACAATATATTATTGCTACCATCCTGCTTACAGGGGTGGCTTTAACTTTAATTTTTATTACCGGCAAAAACTTTGCTCAAATATTAAAAGAAAAAAATGAAGAATTAAGTCAAAATAAAAAAAAGTTAGAAAAATTAAGTAATCAATTAGAGGAGAAAGTTAGATTTCGAACCTCGGAATTAGAAAAATCTAAAGACCAGCTATCCGTACTTTATCAGGTCTCCCGAACTATTAGTTCTACATTAAAACTCGATGATATTTTACAAACTATTTTAGATTTTTCTATTAAAATAAGCGGTGCGGGCAGGGGTTCAATTATGCTTTTAGATAAAAAGAAACGTATTTTCTTTATTAAAATTCCCTATA
>Ga0307378_10013153_pt1 | contig 10493 bp, 8 predicted proteins | sample UN1MG_FD_202238 | JGI IMG/M metagenome (GOLD analysis project Ga0307378, IMG submission 202238) | Soil microbial communities from Risofladan, Vaasa, Finland - UN-1 | ecosystem: Environmental > Terrestrial > Soil > Coastal area > Acid sulfate soil | place: Finland: Risofladan, Vaasa | collected...
TCCTTTGAACAAAACGCGGCGGCCCGCGGAGGGGCCGCCCTACACATTTAAAAACGGGCTGACCTGAACGGCTCGCCGTCGGTCGGCCCCTACATCATCGCAACCCACGTATGCAGCGGTCTCCCTCTCCCTGTGGGAGAGGGTTGGGGTGAGGGCTTCCTTTGAATAAAATGCGGCGGCCCGCTCAAGCCCCCAAGCTCTTCCGGTACGCCTCGAGGCGCTCCACGTGCCGGTGCTCCTCCTCGATGATCCGCTCCAGCCGGTTCCGGTCTATCCCCCGCGCCACCTCCTTGACTTTTCCGAAAAAGCGGATCGTCTCGCGCTCGAAGCCCAGGGCGACCTCCACGAGCGCCGCCGTGTCGCCCGTCGCGGCCAGCCCCTTCGCCGCCTCGGCGGTGGTGAGGGTGTGGTCGCGGACGGCGGCGTCCATGAAGCGCGAGGTCTGCTCGTCCAGGGGCTTTTCCCCCTCGGGGGTCGCCCGGAGCATCTCGGAAAAAACGGCGTAGTGGACGCGCTCCTGGTCCCGGAGGAAGCGGAAGAGCTCCTGGGCCTCGGGCTTGACGGCCCGCTCCAGGGCCTCGCCGTAGAAGGCCTCGCCGGCCAGCTCTATGCGCCGGGCGACGGACAGCGCCTCGCCGAGGGTGAAGAGGTTCGACATCGCTTCTCCCGCCGTGGATTGACGACCCCCGGAGGATAATCCGGGGGCGTTTCCCGTGTCAAACCCCGCTCCCTGTCGGTTAAAAAGAGGGAACCCTCGCGGGTCCCCGTGGCTCCTCGGGCCGGACTTGAACCAGCAACCAATCGGTTAACAGCCGATTGCTCTACCATTGAGCTACCGAGGATCGCAAATCCGCTCCCCGACGGGGGAAGCGGACGTATTTTGCCAGAGGGCCGGGGATGTGTCAACCCCGGCGGGCCTAGCCGCCGATTTTCGCGAACTCCTCGATCAGCTCGCGCTGCCTTTTGGTGAGCTTCTTGGGGATGGCGACCGCCAGGACGATGAAGTGGTCGCCGATGCGGCCGCTCTTCTCGGCGTGGATGCCCTTGCGCTTGAGGCGGAGCTTGGTGCCGGGCTGGGTCCCCGGCGGCACCTTGGCGCAGACCTCGCCGTGGATGGTCTGGGTGTAGACCTCGCCGCCGAGGATGGCGGCGGTCAGCGGTATCTCCTCCTCGGTGTAAATGTCGCAGCTCTCGCGGCGGAAGCGGGGGTGGGGGTTGGCGCGGACGCGGACGTAGAGGTCGCCGGGGGGGCCGCCGTTGACGCCGGGCTCGCCGCGGCCCGGGATGCGTATCTTCTGGTCCTCGGAGATGCCGGCGGGAACGGTCACCGCGATGGCGGTGTCCCCCTGGGCGCGGCCGGTGCCGTAGCAGGCGGAGCAGGTCTCCGCCGGAATCACCCCCCGGCCGAGGCAGTGGGGGCAGGTCTGGCTCAGGGCGAATCCGCCCTGGGACTTGGTCACGCGGCCGGTGCCGCCGCAGTCACTGCAAGTTTCATAGCTCGTCCCCGGCTTGCCGCCCGAGCCCTTGCACACGGGGCAGACGCCCGAGGCGGGGACGCGGAGCTTGACCTTCCCTCCCAGGGCCACGGTGAGGAAATCCACGCCGATGGTGAGGGTGATGTCCTCGCCGGCCCGGCGGGTGGAGCGGGCGCGTCCGCGCGCGGCGCCGCCGAAGAACTGCTCGAAGAGGTCGCCGACGCCGCCTCCGCCGCCGAAGAGGTCGCCCGGGTTGAAGCCCCGCCCGCCGAAGCCCCCGGCGCCGGGCTGCCCGCCCATGCGCGGGTCGTAGGAACCGCCGTAGCGCCGGATGGTGTCGTACTGCTCCCGCTTCGTCTTGTCGGAGAGGACGGAGTAGGCTTCGCCGATCTCCTTGAAGCGGTTCTCGGCGTCGGAGTTCCCGCTGTTGCGGTCGGGGTGGTATTTCTTGGCCAGCTCGCGGTAGGCGCGCTTGATGTCGGCCTCGGAGGCGTTCTCCGGCACGCCCAGAATCTGGTAAAAATCCTTAGCCATCGGCGCCGCCCCATCCGTCGGTCCCCTCTCCGTCGGCGGGGGACTGGGCCACCACCACCTGCGCCGGGCGCAGGACCACGTCCCCCCACAGGTAGCCGTAGGCGTGGACAGCGATGACGGTGCCGGGCTCGGCGTCGGGCGCGGGCCGGACCGCCAGGCACGCGTGGAAGCGGGGATCGAAGGGCTTCCCCAGGGGATCCATGCGCTCCACCCCCACGACAGCCAGGGCGGCGTCCAGCTTCTCGATGACCCGTAAAATCCCGGCGCGGTAAGCCTCGTCGGCGGTGTCGTGGGCGGCGGCGAGGTGCAGATCGTCCACCGCCGGCAGGATGCTCGCCAGCAGCGTCCGGTACGCCTCGGCGCGGACCAGATGACCCTGCGCCAGGCTGCGCTTGCGGAAATTGTCGAAATCGGCGGCCAGGCGGAGGTATTTGTCCCGGAGCTCCGCCAGCTCCTCCTCGGGCGCGGGCGGCCGCGGTTCCGGCTTTTCGGTCACCGGGACCTCCGCGTCGCGCTCCGGGGCGGACGGTTGCCCAAAATCCGCCGGCTCAGGCTTTCTTCTCTTCTCCATGTCCCTCGATGAGGGGGCCGAGGTAGTCCTTCAGGCGGCGCATGGTCAAGAGCGCCTGGCCCAGGTTGCCCCCGAGGAAGACCCCCATCCCGACGAGGTAGTTCTCGGAAACGGGGGCGAAGACGACGTGGGTCATGTTCGAGGAGACGATGATGTTGGCGATTTGGCCGTCGCCGCCGGAGTCCAGGGAGGCCTTCTTGGCGGCCAGAAGGACGCCGATGTAGGACATGGCGGCGTTGTCCACGTTGAAGCGGCCGCTGATGTCCACCTTGTCCACCATGATGCCGGTCATCTCGAACAGCACGGTGGCGAAGGCGCCTTTGGTGTCCTGAATCGCCTTCATCAGGGCGCCGCGAATCTCCTGCTGCATGGGTTCCGCCTTTGGGGGAGGTGGAATTTGGTCGGGTCTCGGACCCGGTTCGTTTTACTCAGTATAGATTAATTCCGCCCGGACCTTCAGGTCGGTCGAAGGGCGGGCCCGCCGACCCGCCCTCTGGTTTTATCTAGGTTTGACCCTCACCCTAACCCGTAGGCGAGCCTCTCCCTAGAAGGGAGAGGGGACATGGGGCGCCACGAGTCCAGGCTGCGTCCATGTAGGGCGGCCCCGTGGGATAAATCCCCTGCGGGCCGCCGCGCTTTTTCTAAGGCGGCCCTCACACTAGCCCGTGAGGCCGAGCCTCATCCCCAGAAGAGAGAGAGGGGATAGCCCTCATCGCCGGCCCATGAGCGTATCCTCGTTCTACAGGGAGAGAGAGTTCCTACCCTCACCCTAGCCCTCTCCCTAAAAGGGAGAGGGGAGAGGGGGCAGGATTTATTTCTTGTCGTCGTCGTCGAGGACCTCGTAGTCGGCGTCCACGACGTCGTCCTTATCACCTACGCCGTCGCCCTCGGGCTCGCCGCCCGGCTGACCCGGTCCACCGCCGGGTTGACCGGACTGCGCACCAGCCTGCTGGTAGAGCTTGGCGGAGAGCTCATTCAGTGCGCCGTTGAGCCCTTCCATGGCCGACCGGACCTCGGCGGTGTCGTCGCCCTTGAGCGCCTCGCGGACCCGCCCCATGGCGGCTTCAATCTTGGCCTTGTCGTCGGCCGGGACCTTGCCCTCCATGTCCTTCAGGAGCTTCTCCGCGCCGTAGCAGGCGGAGTCGGCCTGGTTGCGCAGGTCCACATCCTCGCGCTTCTTCCGGTCCTCGTCGGCGTGGCTCTCGGCGTCCTTGACCATCTGGTCTATCTCGTTGTCGGTGAGCCCCGACGAGGCGGTGATGGTTATCTCCTGCTGCTTGCTGGTGGCCATGTCCTTGGCCGAGACCTTGACGATGCCGTTGGCGTCTATATCGAAGGAGACCTCGATCTGCGGCACGCCGCGCATGGCGGGCGGGATGCCGGTGAGGTGGAAGCGCCCGATGGTCTTGTTGTACATCGCCATCTCGCGCTCGCCTTGCAGGACGTGGACCTCCACGGTGGTCTGGTTGTTCTCGGCGGTGGTGAAAATCTGGCTCTTGTGGACCGGGATGGTTGTGTTGCGTTCGATGAGCCGGGTGAATACGCCGCCCAGGGTTTCGATGCCCAGGGAGAGCGGGGTGACGTCCAGGAGTAGGATGTCGGTCACCTCGCCGGCCAAGATGCCGGCCTGGATGGCGGCACCCACGGCCACCACCTCGTCGGGGTTGACGCCCTTGTGCGGCTCGCGCTTGAAGAGCTCCTTGACCTTGGCCTGCACGGCGGGGATGCGGGTGGAGCCGCCGACCAGGATGACCTCGTCAATGTCGGCGGGCTTTACGCCGGCGTCGCTCATGGCCTTTTTGCACGGCTCCACGGTGCGCTCCACAAGGTCGTCCACCAGGGACTCGAACACGGCCCGGGAGAGCTCCACGTTGAGGTGCTTGGGCCCCGAGGCGTCGGCGGTGACGAAGGGCAGGTTTATCGGGGTCCGGGTGACGGTTGAGAGCTCACACTTGGCCTTCTCGGCGGCGTCCTTGAGCCGCTGGAGCGCCATCTTGTCGGAGCGCAGGTCTATGCCCTGCTCCTTCTTGAACTCGTCGGCGAGCCAGTCTATGACCCGCTTGTCGAAGTCGTCGCCGCCCAGGTGGGTGTCGCCGTTGGTGGATTTGACCTCGAAGACGCCGTCGCCGAGCTCGAGGACGCTGACATCGAAGGTGCCGCCGCCCAGGTCGAAGACGGCGATGGTCTTGTGCTCGGCGCCCTTGTCGAGGCCGTAGGCCAGGGAGGCCGCCGTGGGCTCGTTGACGATGCGCAGGACCTCGAGGCCGGCGATTTTCCCCGCGTCCTTGGTAGCCTGGCGCTGGGAATCCGAGAAGTAGGCCGGCACGGTGACGACGGCCTTGGTCACCTTCTCGCCCAGGTAGTCCTCGGCCGTCTGCCGCATCTTCTGCAGAATCATGGCCGAGATTTCCGGCGGGGTGTAGGTCTTGTCGCCTATCTGGACCTGGGCGTCGCCGTTGGCGGCCTTGACGACCTTGAACGGGACGGTCTTTATCTCCTCGGTGACCTCCTCGAACTTGCGGCCCATGAAGCGCTTGATCGAGAAGACGGTGTTGTCGGGGTTGGTGATGGCCTGCCGCTTGGCGACCGGCCCCACCAGGCGTTCATCGTCCTTGGTGAAGGCGACGACGCTGGGGGTGGTGCGGCCGCCCTCGGCGTTGGGGATGACGGTGGGCTCGCCGCCCTCCATCACCGCCACGCAGGAGTTGGTCGTCCCCAGGTCTATTCCGATTACTTTGGACACGGGTGTTTCCTCCGGTATCTCGTATAGTTCGCCGATCCCGGGGCGGCGTATCCGCCCGCGGGTTTTTTTTAACGTTCGAAGAGCTCGTAGGATTCCGTCCCCGGAATCAGCCGGCTCTGGAGGTTGAGCTGGTTGAAGCCCTCCCTCAGCTCTATCCGTTTCGAGAAGAGGATGTTCGCGTTTATCTCGCTCTGGGAGGGCTTGCCGCGGTCCGAAGGCACCAGCGCCACGGCCACGTTGTGCGATCCCGGGTCCACCATCTCGGTGTAGCTGGTGAAGATGAACTTGTTGTACCGGGCCGAGCCGATGATGGTGTCTATCTTGTCGTCCACCACCTCGCGCAGCACGTTCCCGTCGTAGAGGATGTAGAAGTAGATGGTCCTGCCGTTGCCGGTCTGGTAGTCGTCGCCGGTTATGATGATGTTGAGGTTGACCTTCTCCGGGGTCTCCACGACCTCCACGCCGACCGGTTTGGCGGCCATCATCGCCCGCTGCACGTCCTCGTCCATGTCCAGGTTACGGTAGACCATGTAGTCGTCGGTCTCGACCTTGAAATTGATCCCCGGGGAGGCGATGAGCTTGATGAAGTAGTCCTCGTCGAAATCAATGCGGGCGAGGTTTATCACGTGGTCCCGTGAGAGCGGCTCGCCCTGGAGGCACAGGTACATGAGCTCCGCATCCACGCGGTAATCGTCGTCCACCAGGACGACCTCCTGGGCGCTGAACATGGGTTTGGAGCCGGTTTTTAAGATGGCGTCAATGAGAACTTCGTCCCGGGCTCCGGCGTTCAAGAGGGCCAGGATGTCCCTGGAATCCAGGGCCTGCGCGGAGAGGACGAGCCCGAGGAGGAAAACGAGTGCGAAGGCTGTTTTACGCATTATTGGTCCCTTCTTTTACCGGCCCGTAGACGAATACGGGTCCCATCCGAACCGGAGCCGGCATGTAGGTGGTGAGGACTTCGGCGAGCATCTGCCGCAGGAGGTTTACGCTCACCGGCTTGGGCAGAAATCCGTAGGCGCCGGCGGCGTACGCGCGCAGGAGCGACTCCCGGGTCGCCGATCCGGTCAGCATCAGCACCGGGAGGCCGGGCTGGCTGACGCGGATCCGCTGGAGCACCGAAAGACCGCCCCCGAACGGCATCTCGAGGTCCAGGATGGCGAGGTCCAGGGTGGTTTTTTCCAAAAGCCACAGCGCCTCGGCGACGTCCACGGCCGGCAGGAACCGGCAGCCCCAGCGTTTCAGCATCCGCGCCAGGGAATCGCGGCATTCGCGGTTATCGTCGGCCAAAAGCACGGTGCGCATTGCCCTCACCTCGCCCTGGTTCAACGCAATTACCGTACCAGTCCCGCACGGGGGGCGACGCGGGGCGTTGCATCCCGGTTCCGCGACGACGGGTATGGATATTCGAAGGGTTGTCGCCGTGAGCGGTGCGATCGAACTGTTTGTGGGGCGCATCGCGGCTCCCGGCGGCCCGGAATCCACGGCGGTGCGCCGGCCGCTCACCTGCCATTAAGTCGCCCCGCTCCCTCGGCGTGCCATATCGGCACAAATCTCACACCAGGTAGCTGACGGCGAAGCCGATCTGGCTCACCACCATGAGAAGGTACATGTGCTTCCACGACGGATGGTTGCTCTCCGTGGCCAGGCGGTTCGGGTCGGAGAGGATCAGGCTCACTATGTACGCCCCCCAGAGGACGAGGATTCCGGCCAGGATCGAAAGGGCCGTCGCGTCGCCCTCGAGGACGCCCAGGGCCAGGCCGAGGTACAGCAGGCCGAAGGGGACGACGAAGAAGGGCGCGATTATCCACGCCGCCCGGCGCACCCCGAACATCACGGGCAGGGTCCGGCAGCCGTACCGGGCGTCTCCCTCCATGTCGGCGAAGTCCTTGGTGGTCGAGGCCCCGAGGATGAAGAGGAAAAACACGGCGGCGATGAACCAGGGCTCGGCGAACCAGACGGGCTTCACCGCGCTCCAGCCCGCGATTACAAGGAGCCCCCCCCGGGGCAGCGCCATGGTGAAGTTGGCCGCGAAGGCGTTGCGCTTCGTCCTCAAGGGAGGGCCCGAGTAAGAGTAGGTCACGAGGCAGGTGACCAGGACGATGATAAAAAACCGCAGGTTGACCAGGAGCGAGAGGCCGATCGCCGCGATGCAGAACGCGATGCAGGCCGCCGCCGCCCCCGGGAGGGTCACCTCGCCGGTCACCAGGGGCCGTGTCGGCTTGTTCACCGCGTCTATCTCCCGGTCGAAGATCTGGTTCACCGTGTTGGAGGCCATGTTGAGAGTGGCCGCGGCCAGGGCGCCGAAAAAAATCTTCACCGCGAGGCCCCAGGTGAGCCCGATCTCGCCCCCCACGGGGGAGCCCGCGGCGACCAGGGCGAAACAGACGAATCCGAAGAAGGGAGCCAGCAGGGTGAAGGGCCGCGCCAGCCTCACGTATCCTGAGAAACTCATCGCACCCCCCGAGTGAAGCGGTAAAGGTCTATTTTACCTTAAAATCCGGGTGCCCTTGACCCCCGGGCTCGGGTGCCGGCGGAACGCGATGTACCCGCTCTGAAACCCCTACTAAATTGAGCTTCCGCCCGGATCCAGAAACCCCACATCCGGGGGGGTCGGCGGGTTGACGCGCCTTGAATGTTAGTGGTAAAATGCCGGATGGAATTCTCTGCTCTTCGCTTTACCCTCTTTCGACCGCTGGTGACCGGACTTCACCGCCCGGGGTGAATATGGCCGCCGGAAAGTTTCTGTATCATTTCCCGTTTCGGCTATTCCAAGAAAGGGGATTTTCAATGCGAACCAAAGGCCTTGCCATTCTGATCGCCTTGACGCTGGCGGCCGGAGCTTTCGCCAACACGGCAAGCCCGCCGACCACCATCGAGCTGATCGGGTCGGCCTACGAGCGGGGTGAGCTCACCTACACCGACTACGCCCTCTACAAGCTCTACCTCGCCTTCGGCGACGCTGACCGCATCCCCGACGCCTACCGGGGCGACAACAGCCTGGCCGGCGTCTGCGGCACCATGCTGATCTACGACGCCAACATGTGCGTCCTCAAGGGGCTCTTCGACGAGAGCGACCTGGCCGACGCCCAACTGTACCTCGGACGGCCCACCCAGGAAGGCACTCCCGGAGCCAGACGAGGTTACGACATCCCCGGCCCCGACATCCACCACTGGGACACCCCCGAGGGCAACTTTCGCATGTGGTGGGCCGGCGTGGGGCCCCACGCCCTGTGGTATCCCGAGGATGACAACAGCAACGGCGTTCCCGACATCGTCGAGCTGGTGGCCGAGGGTCTCGAGTACTCCCTCGGCCTCTTCATTGACGATGCTTGGCTGGGATTCGACTACCCGGTCAAGGACGGCAACTGGTATCCCGAGGGCGCCGACTACGGCTACTGCGACGGCGACACCCAGGAGGACTGGGAGCGTTTCGACGCCTACTTCCGCAGTATGGGCGAGGACGGCATGGACCCCGGCGTCATGGCCTACTGCCAGTACGACTACTACTACGAGGAGACCCCCGAGGACGACGCCAGCTTCCACATGGCCTTCCGCAACACCGTGGACCCCGACTCGGTGTCGGACGAGGAGAAGACCACCGCCGCCCACGAGCTGAACCACGGCGTCCAGGGCGGCATTGACGTGGACAGCCCCACCCACCACAAGGAGAAGACCTCGGTCTGGAGCGAGGAGAGGGCCTATCCCCTGGCCAACGACTACCAGCAAGGCCGCATCGGCACCTTCATGTTGAAAACCCACGTCGGGATCACCCGCGACGAGGACTACTCCTGGTACAACGGCGTCATCTGGAACCACTACATCGAGAGCCTGTTCTACGAGGACCCGGCGCTGTTCACCTACATGCTGAACACGGAGCAGCAGAAGGACGCCATCCCCATGATCTGGGAGAACTACGAGCAGCGCACCGCCGAGGGGACGGAGTACGACTTCAACGACGGCTACGATCAGCTCTTCCGCAAAATCTACCCCGACATGGAGTTCGAGGACGACATGGGCGCCCTGGCCTACGCCTACGGCCAGTTCGTCGAGTGGAACTGGTTCACCGGCCAGCGCAGCGCGTCCCGCGGCGGCAACTCGGCCAACAACCACGGCTTCTACTACATAGACGACCTGAACACCACCGGCCACTCCTTCAGCAACAGCGGCTTCAGCATCGACTTCCCGTCGGAGCCGACCGCCGTGGCGTACGACCTGGTGAACGACGTCGCGCCCGACGGCACCCGCGAGTTCACCGGCGCGCAGGTCGTCTCCGGGGTCGAGGTAGATATGGACAACGAGAACGTGAACATCAAAGGTTGCCCCGACGGCCTCGGCTCGGTCTACATGCACGTCCTCCAGCTCGGACCCATCCCCGAGGATATGGTTTACGCCTTCAAGGGCTACCCCGACAACGAGGAGGATTCCAAGTTCTGGGGCGGGGTATACATCCTGATGCAGAACGACGCCCGCCAGCATTCCGACCAGACCTCCCCGGACGGCCTCTCGACCGAGATGAACATCTTCGGCGACAAGGGGATCATCCGCGTCTACGACGCCGCCAAGTACAGCGAGGTCGCGTTCGTCCCCTACGTCCGCCGCGACGTGGGCTCAGACCTGCAGTTCCTGGTCCGGATCAACGCCGTGGACTCCTCGGACCGCGACGGCCCGAGCTTCCTCCCGTCCAGCGGAGGTGCGCTCCAACTGGCCGTGATCCCCGGCCTCACCTCCCACATCGAGTTCACCGCCACCCCCAACGAGCGGCTCTTCGCCTGCCCGCGCTACGACGTGCACTTCACCGAGGTGGACGACAAGGGCGTTGAGGGGGATACCCATTACTGGGAGCTCAACGGCTTCCAGAACGGCGATACAACCTTCAGAACCTGGGACGACGGTCCCAGCATCTACACCGCTTTCTGGACGCTCCCCGACTACGACGGCACGGCTGACATAGACGTGACGGCGAGTGACCTGGGGGGCAACATCGGCACGACCTCCTTCGATGGCATTCTTTCGCAGGCCGACATCGGCGACGACGGCGGAGTGGTCGGCCGCAACGCGCCGGCGACTCTTGAGATACCGGCGGGCGCGGTGGGCCCGGGCGCGCGGGTGCTGGTGATGGGCCGTCCCGACATCTCCGGCGGTCTGTTGGAGACTTGGGCGCTCAGCTCGG
>Ga0307378_10013156_pt1 | contig 10492 bp, 9 predicted proteins | sample UN1MG_FD_202238 | JGI IMG/M metagenome (GOLD analysis project Ga0307378, IMG submission 202238) | Soil microbial communities from Risofladan, Vaasa, Finland - UN-1 | ecosystem: Environmental > Terrestrial > Soil > Coastal area > Acid sulfate soil | place: Finland: Risofladan, Vaasa | collected...
ATCACTGAATTCGTTCCAAAGAACGTAGATCAAACCATTATTGTCCGGTATGGTCTTTATTGCTTCCCAGGAAACATTAAAATTAGTATTACTTAATTGAACTGTTGGCCAATCTTGGTCAGCGATTGAATTATTGTCAATAGCAGCTGTTAGAGTGAAAGGTGAATTTAACGGTTGAAGAATAAAATTAGCTGTGAACGTAATTATCCCAAAAATAACAAAAAATTTACTTAACTTACCCATTTTCAAATGGCTCCTTAGTATCCATTATCTGATAAGGAATACAAGTGCTATTTCCTATTTAAGAATTTATAATTGCTTTAAAGAATGTTTAACTTTTCTAGGAACAACTAAAAACTTTGTATTTAGAAGATATCTGAGTAGAGTTCTTTCATGATGTGAAGAGAGTATTGTTGTTATAACAAAAAAAATAAAAGGAAAAAAGAAATTCTTTCCTTTAAACTATTTGAGGGCTATTTCCTCTTTACTCGCCCACAAGCCATGGATGTTGCAATAGGAAAAGGCTATTAGGGTACCATCTTTCTCTGTTTTGAAAGAGACTTTGGTTTTTGGGAGAGTGTAAATCGTGCTGGTATCAGGACCATTGATAGATGCGCCATGAGCATTGAATTCTATTTTCCCTATATGATAGGGATATTTCTCACCAGTGGGGTGGAAGTAGATATCAAACCATGCGATATGATGAGCAGTAGTATTTGGGTGGGGTATTTCCTTTCCGATAGAAACAAGGACTTTCACTTCTTCCTTTGTTGCCTCTTTTATCTCTATTACAGGTGCATGTTTTTCCTTTTTCCAATCAGCTGTTTGATATAAATCACCAAAATTCAGCGTTAATCACATCGTTAACATTATATTACGATATTTACAGTGGTTAATAAGTACTTTTACTTCCAAAAGAAAGTTGCTTCTGCTCTGAAAACAAACTTTAAAGCGAATGGTTCAATTACTTATTTTTTGATTATTATGAAACTAGGAAATATATTTTCCATTATAGCGATAATTTTTGGTGTGCTCTCGTTCGGGCTCCCTTCCTTCACGCAGGAAGTGATCGCTCTCAAAGTAAGAGTATGGTCTTTTGGATTATATCTTATTCCTGACGGGACACTCTTCTTTGCGCAGTTTTTTGTAGGGGGAATGATCATTCTTGCAGGGATAGTCCTCCTCGGTCTTTCCTTCAGATTCGTTGAACGCGCTAGAGTCTTGTGCCTGTTTGCTGGTTTGCTTATTTTTCTTGGAACGCTTCTCGTTGTTTATACTTGGGGTATCCATTATTTCGACGATCTTTCGCCCTTCTACGGCTTGTATTCTGCTGCTGTGTGCATGTTATTCGCTTTCCTTGCAGCAATCCCTAAACGAAAGGTGGTGGTCAGTTAATGGCTCGACGATGGGTTCTTGCACTGATCATTCTCCCGATAGTTTTAGCTACGGGGGGCATCCTTTCGCTTCTGTATCTGGGTATTTTCACCCCACAATTGCCATTTATCCAAACGGTGGTGAGCACCCAAGCTAATGCTGATGACAATGGTGCTTTCTGGGGGGTTCAAACCCCGAAGGTTGTGCTAAAAGGAGATTTTGTTTGTACCTATGCTTTAGAAAATACCATTACCCCTCGCAAAACTTTTCTCTACAGTCATGATGAAAGTGGTGTTTGGCAGCAAGGTTATAGTAACCTCTTATTCTCCCGTCCACCCAGCATTTTGATCGATTCTAAAGGGATAGTGCACCTCATCGGTTATGTTCCATTTGATACAGCAGAGAACGAGGGGTGGATAATGCATTACAATTTTACTACACCGTATGATATTACGACAGCTCCCGTTGGTACGAATGTTACGGCTAATTGGAAAGCTAATGGCAACTATGGTCCGGAGAGCTACTCCTCGTATTATGTCGGAGCGGGAATCGGTGAAGATGACACTATATTAGTAGCATACACCAACTCGATCAATAACTATGGGATCTCTTGTCTGGGGGCGAAGATATTTAATACCACGACCAAATCGTGGGAATTTAGCTCCATATCTACGACCCTCCCATCGCGGTATTGTTATCCCCTTGCGTTCGTAACAGCGAACTACTTCCATGTATTAGCGATTGAGGACGAGGAGGATCATACGATTCCAGGTGATCACCCATTCAGGTTCGGGGCAGTGAAGCATTTCCAGAGGGCAAGAACATCCAGTAGCTGGCAAGAAACAACACTGATAGACTTGAATCCTCATTATACCAGTATGGAAATCGAAGAATTGGATTTACAGCATTGCGACTTGTATGTAGACTCAAGTGGGCTTGTTCATGCCATCGTTCGGTACGGTCCTTTCGTAAGGCATTATTATAAGGTTGAGTCAGCAAGCACCTGGCAAGAGGATGCCGCAACAGTAAAACCGTTCCGGTGGGTCAAACTTTGGGAGCGCTCGGACGGGAAACTATTCATGATCTGCGTAAACTTCAGAACACAAATTACCTTGATACCCTTTGGTTCAAACAAAGAGTATATCATCTCAAGTTTAACCGGCGATGACCGGAAATATCCCGTGCCTTTCATCGCGAATTTACGTTCAGGTTCACTGTTAAGTGCTACGCTCGAGATAGTAATCTTTTCAGACACACTGGTCACACCAACGATCTCTCTATCAGTGGACACGTCCGAAATTACCTAAACATTAAGGGTAGAAGCGGGTATAATTGATAAACATCCTATCCCTCTTTTTTTTACTATTGTTATCTCAGATTACGTTAGGAATGATAGGTCAGAACCTACAAAACCAGAAAATAGCTATTTTTCTTGAAAATAGTCAGCGAAGAAAATTTAAATCCATGAAGAACTTCCAATGATATGTAAAAAAAGTGTTTTTAATGGTGATAACTAAAGATGAATTTTTGGGTAAATGATCGTGTACTAGCAAATTGGACTCAAGACGAGTTTTGGTATCCTGCAACAATCACTGAAGTTGAAGGAGAACGCTTCTATGTTGAATTTGACGATGGAGATAAAGAATGGATTACTAGTGATAGATTAATGAGCATCAATATAGAAGTTGGTGCAAGAGTCTATGCCAAATGGCAAGCAGGAGAGGAATACTATCCCGGCAAGATAACTGAAAAAAATGGGGAAGATATTTACGTCGTTTATGACGATGGCGATGAAGAGTGGACGACCATTAGTTTTGTTAGAGTTACTCTTTAATACAAATAGCTAGCCCTTTTTTGCTATTTTTTTAGATTCATAATGGCATTTCATGGATAATGTTAATTAGAGTTCCTGTTTTGGTTTGAATGAAAAAAAGGCTTTAACAATTCAGTAGAACATGAATATGAATTATATTAAATTAGGTAAAACGAATTGGTAAGTTTATTCCATTGAGATGGAGTTTTTTTTGCTAACTCTCCTACTTTATTACCTTCTCCTATTGTAAATTCTTCAGCTATAGTTATCTTTCGTATCTCTTCAGGTTTATTGAATAGCATCCATAAATACTTTGGACATTCCAATCCTGCAAGATACAGTGTTTTTGTTAAAACCCCTTTCATATAGAGATTATTTAATGAACACTAATAAAGAATTTGATTTTGCAGTTTCAAAAAATAAAAAAGCAGAAATCTCTATTCATTAAATGCTTAAAATTTAAGCAAAGAATGGTGTTAATGCAAAATCTCATAATTGATTTAGATGAGAAGTTAGCATTAACATTTTGGTGATTATTAATAAGATTGTTAAAGATAATTAATCTATAGAAAGATATAGTGATAAATAATGGCTAAACAATTATCTGAAAAACAAATGTTGCTTAAAGCAAAAGAGATATGTGGAGATATTGATTTCAAATATGAAATAGCATTAAAGGAATTTATTTATGAATTAGAAAATTACAGAATAAATTATTTAAAACCTAAGAAAGATCAGTTGAAAGAATGGTTAAAACAGAATAATGGTATATCAAATTTCATTATTTATCTTGAGAAGAAAACAGGACATCCTTGGTTGTTTAATAAAGCTATGAAGTTATGGGATATTTATAAAACACAATTATATCTTAAAACTAGAAATATAAATAGAAGATCCTTAATCGAAAAAGAAAATATAATTGAAGGTAAAATAATATGTTCACATTGTCAATCAATTGTAGGTAGAAGAGAAGTTGAAATTGACCATCTATTATCTGTTTCATCTGGTGGATCATCTAAAGAAGAAAATTTGCAAATTCTATGTAAAAAATGCAATAGAAGGAAAAATAGCAAAATATGGATTATAATATAATAAATATCTGAGAATATATAATTTCTCAGATATTTGGATTACCTTGTTCTGGAATTATCCCCAATAGTATTCTAACTAAATTATTAATACCTTTACCTGAACTCATTTTTCCGAAATTTTCACTCGACCAATCAAGAGGGATAGAATATTCATCTATTGGTATATCAGTTTTTAACAAAGGATTTATTTCATTCTTGAAATTTATTATTTCATGCTTGTCACCTTGATATAAAACACATCTTCGATAAAATCTGGAGAAAAGTCTTAATATTATTGTCAAGCCCATAGATTTTGTTAAAACATATTTGTCTCTAGTGGTTTCATCCCATGCATTTGGATATAGATCTTTCCAAGCATTAAGATAATTTTTTAGGATTATCAATTGTTGAAGTTCAGTTAAATGTTGCATTGGTCCATCTACACCAATAACATGCTTTAATTCTTTTGTTAAAGCTGTGGATGCTACCCATTTCCCTTTTTCTCCTTCAAAAAGTTTTATCTTACCATTTAAAGGAGAATCAGTGTGTGTATCTAATGCCATTACTGATTCGTATGCTTTTGGTGTTGGGTCATTACTTGAAAAGTCATTTAACTCCCATTTTATATATGAAAGTAGTATTTTAGAAACTTTATCTTGGTTTTCATTTATATCAGCGAAAGTTTTGAAAGCAACATCCCTTTCTACATCTAGAAACATTATAACAGGAAGATTGAAATTTGGATATTCTTTTAACCCCTCGGTTCTATGTTGACCATCAATTATATAACCAATTTTTCCCGTTGCATCTTCCAATTCAACATTTTCATTTGTAATATCTGAAATATCAAAAGAAATTTTCACAAAATTACCTGATATTTTATTAATTTTCATTTTATCAGTTTCAGTTATGTTTGTGATAATTGCATTTGGGAAAAAAATTCCCGCCTTATCTGCTGAATTATGAATATCGTGGATTTTTGCTGTTATTAATTGTCTTTGTAAAGCTTCTGGATCATCTCTTGTTTTTCTGAAAACGTAGAATAGAGAACGAATTTGTTCAACAGATGGACAAGTAAGTATCATTTTTTGACCTTTTTGGTCAAATGTTATTCCTTCTAATTCGATTTTTTTCATTTTATAAACCTCCGATTTGGACCTTTGCTGAAAGGTCAGCTCACGTTATTTAATATCATGACACCTTATATCATAATATTATATATCATGATATAGTGTATCAGAAGTATATAAATATTTTTATTTAGCTCATTTGTTTATTTATTCTCAAAATATTGATTTAAATGGTTTTTATATTCATTGAAATCAAGTATATTTAGAGCATTTACTACAAATCTATCTTCAGTATTTAAATCAGAATCTTCAAGGTCATATGAGATAAATCGTATTGTATTATCAGCTTCTAGTCTATCATAAAAATAAAAACCCATTTCTTTTTCAATATTGCTTCTTTTCAATTTTATTAATGGAAAGAATTTTATAGGATTATTGCTCTTCTTTGGTAATAAATAAAGAAAATAATTATCTAATTCTATAAGCGATTTAATGGAAATTTCTTGGAAAGGTCTTTTAGTTCCCATAAAAGAATATACTGTATAATAATATACGCCTTTTTCTAAATAGCTTGAAATTGGGGTTATTAAATCTATATATGCGAAATGGTCTGATATCAATTGTTTAATTTTAAATAACATTTCTTCTAAAACTTCTAATCTTTTTTCATAGGTAGATTTACTTGCAATTCCTGAATGACCATGCCAATCATTTCTATAGTTATTTAGCTCTAAATAAATTGAATTAAAGTCCTTATTAGAAAGCATATAGAGAAAATCTATTTCTATTTCATTAAATAGTTCTAGGATAATCTCATTGTGATCATTACTTAAGTAATTTAATAAAGAACTTGATAGTCTGTTATAAAAATTACGCCAACCACCGAATTGAGACATTTTATACCAATTTTGATATTTATTTTCATGAATTAACCACTTATCAGCTTCATTTGAATAGAATTTACGATTATTAGTATAACCACTTAATATTAATGATGATTTATATTGTAGCAATGCTTGAAAGAATTTTAATAAATATTCTACTTTATGTTCAATATTTAAATCTGTTTTATATTTTCTAAGAATATATGATAATGGATATGGTAATGTTTCTATCCAATTTTCAAGTGAATTCTCAGTACTAATAGCACTAACTAATTTGTTAATTTTATTAACGGTATTGGGATTAAATGCCAAATCCTTTTGGTATGTTTCTAGCAAGGATATGTAAGTAGATATTGTATGTTCTGTTTCTTTATAAAGAATAATTTGATCTTCTTTGAATTTATAGATTTTTGATTTCATCAATAAATTTTCATCGATTTTTCTAATTATTGTATTTTTACACAGAGTTTCCTTGATCCTCTTACCTATATGTGAATTATATAAAATAGCTAATTCTTTTGCTGTTATTATATCAGGATTAACAACAATTTGAATATAATCTTTATAATTAGAATTCAATTCATTAAAATCTACTTTTGTTTCTAAATCTATAAATTTAGGGAAATAAATTGAGTTGCTTTTTATATTAAAACCATTTTCTATATTCCTTTTATAATTATTAATTTCCAATACTACATCAGAAAATGATATTTCTTTAAGTTTCATTTCATCGATAGCTTTTTCTAAATCTATTTGATTTAATATGTTTTTAAAATTTGTAAATCCATCTAATTCGATAATCACACCAAGCTGAGGAATAGTTCCTTCCTTTTTTTGTTTTAAATTTAGTATTATCTCACTATTATTTTTCCTACTTTGATTTAATTCAGCAAGAAAGACTTTTTTATTAAACTCGCCTCTATGGATGATGATAATGATACCACCTTTTTCTGTAAGTGGATATAATGAACCATTTGGTATTGAAATAATTGAATCAATATAAAGAGATAAATCTTTCATGTATTTATAAACAAGTTTTATATTTCGTTGTTGGAAGAAATTTGGTTCAACTAAAAATATTGCTGAACCTTTTTCATTAAGTGTTAATAATGATTTGATTAGTAATACATTACTAACTTTATCATCTAAATCAATATTAATTTCATTAAATTTCTTTTTAAATTTTATATTTTCTGAGTTAAAAGGTAAATGACCTACGACTAAATCATATTTATCTGAATCTTCATTGGATAATATAGAGAAATCACTATTCTTAATATCAATATTATTAGTTTCCAAAAAATATTTAGCAATAAAAAAATGGTCAAAATCTTGAATATATGCTTTGGCGTTCTTAATTTGTTTAGCTTTTACCAATGGCATTAATAAGGAGCAAAAACCTGCATAGGGATCTAATATCGACTTTATTTTAAGTCCTAATATATATTCCCTAATAAAATCTACAATAAACTTTGGTGTTAAATACAAGTCAGGTAAATTAAATTTTAATAAATCTTCAAATTTATAATTTTTATTTTTTTCGAGGTATGCAACAATATCCTTAACGCAAATTAGATCTAGATTTTCTTTATTATTAGCTTTATTCCCTTTTCTTGAATGCAAATTTACCACATCATTAATTTAAACATAATTAATTTCTCAATATATTATTTTAACTTTTATTTAAATGAAAATTCTTTTAAAATAATGAAATATAAAGCATTTATTTAAATATATTATAAAAAATAAATCAATGTGAAATAAATGAAGGAAGAATTTTTTTATAAATCACTGGATGTTAATAATAACCATTCAGTTTTAGATAAATTCTATTCAACTTTATTAGAGACAAATAGAACATATTCTTTTTTTACTGATTGGGATAAAATAATATCAAAATATAAGAAATGTAAAATAGAGCTAAATATCTTTAATTCATTAATCGGTGATGAAAATTTTGATGAAACTTTAAGACATATATTGATTAATTATCCAAATGTAATACCTATAATACCTCTTCTTTTAGCAATAAGAAATATAAATTTCACAATACTTGATTTTTATGAAAAACAAAATTTTATTTTAAACAATTATAATTTTGCTGAAAGAAATCTTACTGAAGAAGAAATAAAAGATATTATAATCTTTTTTTCGAAAACTGGGTTAAAGGAATTCTTTCAGAAACTATCACACAAAAGTATACCTGATTACTATATTGGAGTTGAAGTTGGATTAGATAGTCATGCTAGAAAAAATAGAAGCGGTAAAATTATGGAAGACTTTATTTTAGGTAAATTAAATATTATAAAATATAAAAATAAAAATTCATTTGAAATTATTACCCAAAAAAAATATGATTATTTAAAATCTAATTATGGATTTAACATAACCAACGCTCTTTCAAATCGTAAAGCAGATTTTATATTGATCATAAATTATAAAAAAATTATTGCAATTGAAACTAACTTCTATTCTGATACAGGATCAAAACCACAAGAAATTGTTAATTCATATATACAACGTCATAGTGAATTAAAGAAACTTGGAATAGAATTTATTTGGATTACTGATGGTCAAGGTTGGAAAAAACAGCAAAATCAGATGAATTTTGCTTTTGAACGACTAGATTATATCTTAAACATTGATTTCATTAAAAAAGGCTTGTTAGAAGAGATTATTATGTCGATATAGATGAAGAAATTTATATAAAATTCTCCTAATGTGCAGTTTATAAAAAAAATTTATAATGTTTATATTGACAACAAAACTGTGGACGATCTTATGAAAGTAACATTCTTCTTTAAAATCTTCAATAATGTTAAAAGTGATCATGAACCTAAGGATTTTGCTAGAATTGAGCTACAAGCATTATTCGGTGATATTACTCCTATTAACAATTTTATGGATTTTATAACCAAAAAACCACTAAAGATTTTTACTTCTGTTGATATTCGCATTCAAGATATTTTATCATATGAATTACCCTATGGACCTATTCAAGGATATTTTGGAGAAAGAGAGGAATTAACAGATATAACAAAATTAGTGAAGCGCTTAGCTTATACGAGAGAGATCTTTCTTATTGTTGAAAGCACAAACAAACCTGAAACCATTTTAAATGAAATATTCAAGGATGGAACAATCGATAAAAACGTTCAATTCTTTGTAAAAGAAAACTTTATTCTATTTCGTTTTATTACTAATCAATTTTTCTTGGAAAAGTCTGAATATGTTTCCAAATTAAGCAGAACTGAAGAGGAAATTGATTCAAATGTTAATACTTTATTTTCCCATCTTATGAAGAATCTGCAACGTATACCAGCTTCAACAACTTTAGCTATAGGAAAACAACTTGAAGATTGGTTCACTATTAGGGAAGAACCTTCCTTATACTTGAATCATTATATGCATGCTTACAAAGGAAAATTCCATCCAAAAATGACTCGTGCTTTAGTTAATTATGTTTATCCTGAAAATAATGGTGTAATACTAGATAATTTTGCTGGGAGTGGCACGGCTTTAGTGGAAGCCAATTATCTTGGTTTGGATGCTTTGGGTGTTGAAATTAATCCTCTTTCAGCTTTAATGTGCAATGTTAAATGTAACTCTGTAAAAATCCCTACTAAAAAACTAAAAAAAGAGATATCACTTTTTATTAAAAAACTTGCAGAAGAAATAAATTTCTTAGGTTCATTACAAAAAGGTCAACAATTATTAGTGGGTTCTTCAATAGATATTTCAAAGATTAATAATGATGCAGAAAAAGCTAAAGAAGAGCTAGCTAAAAGAAAGGGAAATAATGTTCCTAATGAAATGATTAGAGATGTATTGATTGCTAAAGAGATTCTAAAATCTGTAGAAGATAAGGATGTTCATGACTTTCTACTTCTTAGTATTAGCGGTTCTATAAGTGATGGTTTGAGAAGGAGAAAAGCAAACTTCATTGAAATTTTTAAAGCAAGATTAAGTAAATTGTATCGAAGATTATATCTCTATCAGAAATTAAATGAACAATTGAAAATTAATAACAGTAAAGCTAATTGTTTTGTTTCCGATACTCGAGAGATGACAGTTATAGAATCTGATTCTGTTGATGGTATTGTCAATTCTCCTCCTTATTCTACTGCAATTGATTACATTGGTAATGATTATCCTCAATTAGTTCTTCTAGGGATGGTTGAATCCTTTAATGAATTAGAGAAAAATATGATGGGCAATCCTAGAGTGAATTTTGACCGAAAAGAAATACAGAAAATAATTGATGGTGAACAGGAGAATCCT
>Ga0307378_10013160_pt1 | contig 10489 bp, 6 predicted proteins | sample UN1MG_FD_202238 | JGI IMG/M metagenome (GOLD analysis project Ga0307378, IMG submission 202238) | Soil microbial communities from Risofladan, Vaasa, Finland - UN-1 | ecosystem: Environmental > Terrestrial > Soil > Coastal area > Acid sulfate soil | place: Finland: Risofladan, Vaasa | collected...
GCCAGCACTGTCTGACATTTAGGACACCAGTTAACAGGCGCCTCAGCCCGATATGCCAAGCCAGCGTGATAAAATTTAAGGAAAAACCACTGCGTCCATTTATAGTAATCCGGCAGGCAAGTAACTAATTCGCGGTTCCAGTCATATATTGCCCCCATGCTCTTGAGCTGCCGACGCATATTCTCTATATTTTGCATCGTCCAATCATAGGGATGAATTCCATGGTTAATGGCAGCATTTTCTGCCGGTAACCCAAAGGCGTCAAAGCCCATAGGATGAAGCACGTTATAGCCCTGCATCCTTTTGAATCTTGCATAGACATCTGAGGGTGCCATGGCATACCAATGACCAATGTGAAGGTCTCCCGAGGTGTAGGGGAACATGGTCAGGGCGTAAAATTTCGGGCGTCTACTATCCTCCTCTACCTCATAAATATGATCGGCCGTCCACCTTTGCTGCCACTTCTTTTCGATTTCCTGAGAATTATATGTCTGAGCCATATTTGCTAAAGTTTAACCTAAGTCATGGTGAATGAAAAGCCCTTCAGCCCCAATACAATGCATATGCCAATGAAATTAAGGAATCCGTCAACATCAAAGCTGTAACTCAAGCTCTTGAAAGGTACAAAGTACAATACAGGAGCAGCTATCTACAGGCAAGAAACGGCAATAAAATATATAGTATTTTGCTGTCATTTCCTATTACTGAAGACAAAATTTCATTGGGTAAGTTTGATGCTTCTCCCATATTAGAAGCCCTGGAGCGAGTATATGTTATCGGCGCACCCTCATTGAGAGAATGCAGATACCTTCAGCGAGAAGCCCAGAAAATTTCTCATAGAATTTTACATCTAAGATACGCAGACAAGGAAGCCGCAAACGACAGCCCGGGAAATATAACAAACTCTGTGGTCTTTACTTTTTGAGACTATTCCCAAAAAGATGCCACTATCCCCAGGAACAAACATTCCGCCAAACCTTATGCCCGCTTGCCTGCGGATTTCAAGCAAATACAGGGAACGTTACTGGCAGAATGTAACTCTTCTAACTGCCCAATGTCAACTATGGGTATTTACGCTTTCCCTATTCTGAATACCTTTGTGCCACAGACAGGACAGACACCCCGTGTCGCTGGCCTGCGGTTCTTGAGTACAACCTGGCTCGGGTTTCTTATCTCCACTTTTTTCCTGCACTTCATACAATAAGCTGTCGCCATCATGCCCTCCTTTAATTTCGTTACACTTATATTGTTACTACAAGAAGCAAACCTTGTCAATACCTTTCGGGCATCTAAAGCAAAGATTTTGAATTTTTGACTATTTTAGCAGGCCAGACAAGAACCAAAAATTATTTAGAGTCCCGCTATGAAGTTACATGTGGTATGACGGTTAACATAAGCTGGATAGCCGCTGCAATGCCGTATCGAATCGTTTCAGGCAGTTCTCTTTTCCCAATACCTCCATGGTCTGAAACAATGGTGGTGCCGCAACACGCCCTGTAACAGCTACCCTTAATAAACCGAAGAATTTCCCTGTGCCTAAGTTTAGCTCTGCGGCCAGAGGACGCAGGATACCCTCGAGCGTAGTGGCATCCCAGGTCGTTACTTCTTCTAACTTTTGCGAAGCAATCGTAATAGCCTTAGCAGCCGATTGGGCATCCAGTTTCCCGCTTAAAAGCAAGCTTGTATCATATTGCAGCTCGTCGAGGGAGAAAAAGCTAGCAAGCTGAGGAACCTCAACCAGTGTTTTAGCTCGTTCTTGAATGAGAGATAAAACCTGGCTGACGTAATTGCTATCCAATGGGCGTTCTACCGATTCTGGCAAATCTCTATCTAAAAATGGCATGGCGTGCTGGACGAATTCTCCCAGGCTTAGTTTACGCAAATAAACCCCGTTCATCCATTCTAGCTTATCTTTATTAAAGATAGCCGCTGTTTTGCCCACCCTTTCCAGAGAGAAGTGCTTTATCAACTCTTCCTGGGATAATAACTCTGTTCGGTCATCAAGCGACCAGCCCAAAAGCACCAAGAAATTGACCATCGCATCTGGGAGGTATCCCTGCTTTTGATATTCAGTGATAGTGGTAGCACCGTGCCTTTTGGACAGTTTGGCACGGTCAGGTCCCAGAATCATGGGTAAATGAGCAAGTTGCGGAGGTTGCCAGCTTAGAGCCTGGTAAAGCAAAACATGGCGAGGAGTGCTGGAGAGCCACTCATCGGCTCTGAGGACATGTGAGATAGCCATTAAATGGTCATCTACTACATTAGCCAGGTGATATGTGGGATAACCATCGGATTTGAGCAGGATGAAGTCGTCCAAGGTATCGTGCTTAAAAGTTACCGGGCCATGAATTAAGTCGTAGAAAGTGGTTTCGCCTTCAAGAGGTGTTTTAAACCGAATCACGGGAGTAATACCTGTTGCCTCTAACCGGGTTCTTTCATGTTGTGTTAAATCTCGGCAACGGCGATCATATTTCGGTGGCTGTTTGCGTTTTGCCTGTTCCTGGCGCATCATCTCTAATCGCTGTGGAGAACAGTAGCATAAATATGCATGAGCCTCCTCAAGCAACCTGTGGGCAATTTCAAGGTAAATGGGTAATCGTTGCGATTGGAAGTAAGGTCCTTCATCCCAGTTTAATCCCAGCCAGCGTAGGCTATCCAGTATTGCCTCCACTGCGCCCTCTACCCTACGGGCAACGTCAGTATCTTCAATTCGCAAGATAAACTTACCACCATGATGGCGCGCAAAAAGCCAGTTGAAAAGGGCAGTCCTGATGTTGCCTAGATGTGGATACCCTGTAGGACTGGGAGCAAAACGAAGTCTAACCGATATTTCCGACTCAGACTGCATTACGCCATATTTTGCGTGACTTGACCCTTACTTAGAGAGAGTTCGTTGTAGCTTTTTTAATCGCTCCAGATGTTTCCTGAGCCTCTGAGCAAGCTGCTCAACCTGGTTCAAGGCATTTTCAGTATCTTCCATCTCCGTGGTTATTTTGAACAAGGTTTCGCTTTGCCGCCCGCTTAGCCCGGCCTCAAAATCAGCCAATTCCTCTACCCCAGCCTCTCCCATTAACTTGGATAAGAGGGTGCTTTCTCTGTCCGCTTGCTCTCTGGCCAGTTCCTCATAGGACTTCATGTCATCAGTTTCCTTTCTTTTATATCGAGGATACCAAATTTTAACACACCCCAATCTCATAAACAAGACAGAGTATTTGCCAGCGTCCGAAGCAAAACCCATCTCAATACAATGGGTTCGGCACTTATCCCCGCTTTCCCCAGAGCAAAGCCATGCCGACAATGGCAACAGCCAGCATGGCAATCGACACGCCCGATAGCGTGATAAAGAAGTTATAGGTGTCGACAAGATAACCGAGTAAGAACGTTATCGCCGGTCCGCCACGGCTGACCACATAATAGAGGCCAAGCACGGTGGAACGTTTCTGCGGCGAAACGTGGCTGATGATATAGGACTCCACCACCGGCGCGCCTGCATGCATGACGGTGCCCATGAGTAACAGGACGGCATAAAGGCTCACGCCTAGGGACACGTGATTGAGCAGATAAATCACAGGCCCCGAGATAAGTCCAATGGCGATTATCACCGGAATCCTCCCCAAGCGGTCAGACAGGTGACCTCCCAGAGGGCTGCCCCAGATGCCCCCAAAATAGGCGATTGACAGCAGGGCGGCGCCCTGCTGTTCACTAGCGCCAAGCACGTCAACCGTGTAGAGCGGGATCAACGTAAGCGTGGACTGGAACAGCACCCAGCTGGCGGTGCCAACGGCAATAACCGCCGACAGCCGGCGCAGGTCGACCGGCTCAGATGGCTCTATCACCGAAGTCCTGGCTCCCTTATCCCGGGCAGTGCCAGCATAACCCATCTTACCAAGGAGCAGGTAAAATATGATGCCGAAGGACAAAGTTGGGATGGCTATAGCGATAAATGTGCCCCGCCAGCCCAGAGCACTGGCAATGCCTGCCGCGATAAGTGGCGCCACGAAAAAGCTCGCGGTACCACCCATCTGATGGATCCCCAGTGCTCTTCCTCGGCGCTCCGGTTTAACCGAGGCGGAAACCAGAGGTGATGCCGAGGGATGGTAACCTCCCCCCACCAGACCCATGACAACCAGCAAAAGTGCCATAACGATATAGTTCGGGGAAAGTCCAATCAGCAGACCGGCAACGGCTACTCCGGCCACGCCAATGGTAAGCAAGACCCTGGAGCCTAGGCGGTCAGCGGCCAGGCCCCCGGGAAGTTGGCTGATGCCGTAGGCAATACTATAGGCAGAGACCAATCCGCCTGCCTGGGTGTACGAGAGAGAAAAATCACGGCGGATAAAGGGGAGAAGAGGAGGAAGCAACGCCATCATCAGATGATGGCTAAAGTGAGCCAGTACAAATAGCGGCAGCAAACCAGTGAGAAATGTAAAAAACTCTCTGCCCTTCTTAATTATTGCTACCTTTCCGGGGTGCTCGCAAACTTGGCCAAAACCAAAACGGGATTATGCACCTTTTATGGCCTGTTGTCAAAAATTAGTTTCTTTCAATAGATTCTATAAGGCTCTCTTGACTGCATTTTCAGAATAAACTACCCGAACAGTCTCCCCAGTGAGTCTCGAGACTTATTCTCTCTGTTCATTTTATCTCGAGGTTTCTTCGGGTAAACGAACTTTCCCGCTGTCTTGTACGGAAACTCCTATTACTTGAATGGCATGAGGGCAAGTAATATAGCAACAAACGCTATTGGCATTAGAACCGGAGGGATATTGGAACCCAAATTACTCAAATATTCATGTATATTGCCGCTTTGCTCATCTGTGCAAATTTTTGCTGTTTGAGGTATATTGGTTATTACTGTTTGTTACGCTGGGGCAACTGCGATGCCTGACTTTAGAATAGTTTCCGATTTTCATCTTACCGGCGACCAGCCGCAGGCCGTGGATAAACTGGTTGCGGGTTTGAACAAAGGTCACCGAGAACAGACGCTGCTTGGAGTCACTGGCAGTGGCAAAACCTTCACCATGACCAATATCATCGAGAGAACACAGAGGCCAACTCTGGTCATTTGCCACAACAAAACTTTGGCCGCTCAGCTAGCAACAGAGTTCAAGGAATTCTTCCCCGAAAGCGCTGCGGAGTATTTTGTAAGCTACTACGACTATTACCAGCCGGAGGCTTATATCCCCAGCACCGACCTCTATATTGAGAAAGAAACTGACATAAATGACGAGATTGACAAACTACGGCATGCCGCTACCAGGTCCCTCCTCACACGCCGAGATGTAATTATTGTCGCCTCGGTCTCCTGTATTTACAGCCTGGGTGCGCCTGAGGAATATCAGAGCTTTGTCCTTACTATTGAAAAAAACAAAAGCTATAAGCGAGACAAGCTGGTCCGCCGTTTAGTGGATATGCAATACGAAAGAAATGACTATGATTTCACCAGAGGTAGATTCCGTATTCGGGGCGACATTCTAGAGGTCCAGACAGCTTACGAGGAAACGGCCCTCAGAATCGAATTCTGGGGGGACGAGATTGAGCGTATTGTGGAGGTTGACCCTCTAACCGGTGAAGTGCTGGCTCATCACGAGCAAGTGGATATTTACCCCGCAAAGCACTTTGTTACCTCTCACGAAAAGTTGCTGGCAGCAGTCGAGGATATTAAAGTCGAGCTAGAGGAAAGATTAAAGGAGTTAAGAAGCCAAGGCAAGTTACTGGAAGCCCAGAGGCTTGAGACACGGACTAATTACGATATTGAAATGCTTCAGGAAGTGGGATACTGCACCGGGGTGGAAAATTACTCCCGACATCTCCAGCGGCGGCCACCGGGAAGCACACCCTGGACTTTGCTGGATTACTTCCCCGATGACTTCCTGTTGTTCATCGATGAATCCCATATGACCCTGCCGCAGATAAGGGGTATGTACCACGGTGATATTTCTCGAAAGCAGACGCTGGTTGATTACGGCTTTCGCCTCTCTTCAGCCCTGGATAATCGCCCATTGAATTTTGAGGAGTTTAATAAGCACATCAACCAGGTTATTTATGTCTCTGCTACACCCAAGCCCTATGAATATGAACACAGCCAACAAGTAGTGGAGCAGTTAGTCCACCCCACTGGTTTACTTGAGCCTACCGTGGAGGTTAAGCCAATTAAGGGACAAATTGATGACCTTATTTATCAGATAAGAAACAGAGTAACTAAGGGGGAGCGTTGTTTGGTAACTACCTTGACCAAGCGAATGGCAGAGGAACTAAGCGACTACTTGAAAGAGATGGAGATTAAAACTCATTACTTGCATTCGGAGGTAGAGACTTTAGAGCGGGTGGAAATTCTCCGTGACCTCCGCCTCGGCGTCTATGATGTGGTAGTGGGCATCAATCTCCTCCGTGAGGGATTGGACTTGCCTGAGGTGAGCCTGGTGGCCATACTCGATGCTGATAAAGAAGGCTTCCTCAGGTCTGAGGAAGCGCTCATCCAGACCATGGGACGTGCTGCCAGACACATCAACGCTCATGTCATAATGTATGCCGACAGCATTACCCAATCCATGCAAAAGGCGATAGAGGAAACCAGGCGCCGCCGTCAGATTCAAGAGGCTTACAACAAGGAGCACGGCATAACTCCCCAGGGAATCAAAAAAGCAATTAAGGATATAACTGAGAGAGTTCAAGCAGTGGCAGAGGCAAGGACCCCTTATACGGTTACTCCTATTTCTAGGGATGAAATAAGCCACCTCATCAAGCAACTGGAATCCCAGATGAAAGCAGCGGCCAGGAATCTGGAGTTTGAAAAAGCTGCTATGATTCGCGACCGCATTATCGAATTAAGAAAAGACGAGGAACTAGTTTCACCTATGATAAAACGATAATCGGGCAGTCGTTCCACCAGGAATCGAATCTACCTGAGACTACTCCCGTAACAGTTTAGCTTTTACAAAATCGCAATAGTTCAATTTTTCCCACAACCTCCCCTAAAAAATTAGGGGCTCTTCATTCGCCTCTCCCCTCTCAAGATTAAGAGGGGAAATCCTGGAAAAACTGACCTATTATCTCCCCCTTTGTCCTGCCGATTGGAGAAAGCGTCCCATCCCGTCTCGCATTCCATTATAGTTTGGGAATGGTTAATGTGGCAACCTCATTCCACTGGCAGCCAGGCAGAATAGAGGATTGTGGACACAGTGCCAGTGCTTTACATCAGATATCCGACCGACAAGAGCCGCCGAGCAGACCAGGACTAAAGTAGCAGGGTAACCGGTACAAATGGGTGATTGACACTTCACCAAACGTGAGTCATAGTATGGTATAGCTGGGTAGTTTTAGGAGAAGAAGATATGCCAGTTGTTATTAATGACCAGACTTATTACAGGACGGCCGAGGTTTGCCGGGCGGTTGGCATCAGCAGAAACACACTTTTCAGGTGGTTAAAAGAAGGGATATTTTCCGGCGTCGAGTATCGGGATTGGCGGGGTTGGAGACTATTCACCCCGGCTCAGATGGACATCATGAGAGCTAGGACCAGCCAGGTTACAGAAATAAGTCGGATAAACTAAGCAGGTGGACACATGAGATCAGTGGTCTCACAAACAGAGATAGAAGACTTATTCGAGATTCTGTGTAGCAACTTACCAGTTGGGGTTTGCATCATACAGGATGAAAAGTTTCGCTATATCAACCCTAACTTCTTGATTTACACTGGTTATAGAGAAGACGAATTACTGGGCAAGGATTTTTTAACGATTGTTATTCCTGAAGATAGTGAGATGGCCAGAGAAAATGCCACAAAGATGCTGAAGGAAGAACTTGCTTCGCCATACCAATTCAGGGTGGCTTGTAAGGACGGTAGCAGTAAGTGGGTAATGGGAGCAGTTCGCTCCGTCCAGTACCATGGGAGAGAAGCAATTCTGGCAATCTACAGGGATATCACAGAGCGCAAGCAGGCAGAAGAGAAACATAAAATACTTGCCGACCATTCTGCTGACATTATCTACAGACTAAGGTTAGCGGACGAGCATTTTAGTTATGTAAGTCTGTTCGTTGAGCACATGTTGGGCTATACAGTCCAAGAGGCACTAGCTCTACAGCCAAAAGATGTACTTACCCCAGAATCATATGAACTACAAAAGAGGCAGATGCTCAAGGACCTTGAGAATGGTGTATCGCCACGTACTCTGCAGCTTGATGCTGTTCACAAAGATGGGCATATTATCCCGGTTGAAATACATGCGAACTTTATCCGCGACGAGACCGAGCAGCCAGTAGAAATCGTTGGTGTTGTGCGCGACATCACCGAGCGCAAGCATGCTGAAGAAGAGCTTAAAAAATCCGAGGAACGTTACCGCCAGCTTGCAGAGAACGCTGGCGAGGCTATCTTGGTGGTGCAGGACGGCATGATTAGATTCAGTAATCCGAAGGGTGCAGAGCTTAGTGGCTATTCAATAGAAGAATTGACCTACAACCCGTTTGTTGAATTCATCTATCCTGACGATAGTGCTATGGTGGCTGACCACTACCTCAGGAGACTTGAAGGGGATACACTTCCCCAAACATATGACTGCAGGGTTACAAGAAAGGATGGTGCTATCAGAAGGGCTGAGCTTAACACTGTGTTAATTTCGTGGGACAATAGACCCGCGGTGCTGTGTTTCATGAGCGATATCACCGACCGGAAGAAGGCGGAAGAGGAGCTTATAATTAAAGATACTGCCTTAGCATCATCTGTGAACGCCGTAGCCATGGCTGATATGGAGGGGAATCTTACTTATGTGAATAACGCCTTTTTGAACTGGTGGGGATATAAAGATAAAAAGCAGGTTTTAGGAAAACCATCTACAGGTTTTTGGCAAGTAGTAGATGCAGCTGAAGAAGTACAGAAAGCGGTGCAAAAGGAGGGAGGTTGGACAGGCGAACTAAGCGCTAAAAGAAAAGATGGCACATTTTTTGATGTCCAGCTTTCATCAAGTTTGGTCAAAAATAAGACGGGTAAGCTAATCTGTATGATGGCTTCCTTTGTGGACATTACAGAGCGTAAGCGGACGGAGGAGGCATTGCGACAAAGTGAGGAAAACTATAGAGCTTTGTTCGATAGCGCAGTCATCGGCACAATTGTTCTGGACGCTGAAACTATGAAAGTATTGATAGCTAATCAAGCCGCTGCCAAAATATTTGGATTTAGCTCTGTAGAGGAAGCTCTTGAATCAGATCCGTTTGACTTCATTCTTCCAGAGGACAAGGAGAGAGTTTCTGAGCTTGCTGAGAAAGCTTTGTTTGAACAAAACGCGCAGCTGACTTACGATCTTAGGATATTGACCAAGGATGGCAGAAAAATATGGATAAGTGCGACGGGTGCGAAGATTGTGCATCAGGGCAGATTGGCAGGTTTAATTTCTTTTACAGACATCACCGAGAAAAAGCAACAAAATGAGAAGTTTATGCTGGCTGACCGGCTGGCTTCCATTGGTGAACTGGCAGCCGGTGCCGCCCACGAACTCAACAACCCTCTCACGAGCGTCATCGGTTTCTCCCAGTTGCTCATGGAAAAGGATATCCCCGACGACATTCGTGAGTATCTGGAGATTATCTACAGCGAGGCTCAGCGCGCCGCTGGTGTAACGAAGAATCTGCTTGCCTTCGCCCGAAAGCACAGGCCCGTGAAGCAGCTTATCCAGATAAATAGCATTATTGAAGACGTGCTGAAACTACGTACCTACGAGCACAAAATAAAAGGCATTGAGGTTGAGAAACAGCTTGCCTCTGACCTTCCAGAAAGCATGGTTGACCATTTTCAGTTGCAGCAGGTTTTCTTCAACATCGTTATCAACGCCGAATATTTTATGACTGAGGCGCATGACAGAGGGACCCTGACCATTACCACCGAAAATCATAACAGTACCATGAGGATTTCATTTGCTGATGACGGCCCGGGGATCCCACTGGAAAATTTGAGCCAGATATTCAACCCTTTCTTCACCACCAAACAAACAGGTAAGGGAACCGGTCTTGGCCTGAGCATCTGCCACGGAGTAGTATCCGAGCACGGCGGGCAAATATATGCCAAGAGTCAGCCGGGTGAAGGAACTACCATTTTTGTCGAACTGCCCATTAACGGGCACCGATAATGTTGAGGATATGCTATGAAACAGGCCAACGCCAACGGGAAAAGCATTCTAGTGCCAGAAACATTACTTATCGTCGATGACGAAACTGGAATCAGGAAACTCCTTCGCCATAAATTATCACGGGAAGGCTACCGGTGCAAGGAAGCGGCTACCGCTGAGAAAGCTCTGGAGGTTCTAGCAACCAATTCGATTGATCTGGTTATTCTGGATATAAAGATGCCCGACAAGTCAGGAACCGAGCTACTCCCTGAGATAAAGATGGGCTACCCTGACACAGCAGTCGTTATGGCTACGGTTATTTCTAAGGTTAGTGTTGCCACTCAATGCCTGAAGCAGGGCGCCGATGACTACATCTGTAAGCCTTTTGACCT
>Ga0307378_10013161_pt1 | contig 10489 bp, 6 predicted proteins | sample UN1MG_FD_202238 | JGI IMG/M metagenome (GOLD analysis project Ga0307378, IMG submission 202238) | Soil microbial communities from Risofladan, Vaasa, Finland - UN-1 | ecosystem: Environmental > Terrestrial > Soil > Coastal area > Acid sulfate soil | place: Finland: Risofladan, Vaasa | collected...
AATGGCGAGTCCGCTCCGCCCCTGGCTGTCTCGAACCGGCGGCATGATCCCGCGAATCCGGACATTCCCCTCCGCATAGATGACGCCATTGGCCGGGAACGGGAAAACCGCCCAGTTGCCGTCGTAAATTCCAGGCGAGGCTGCGGCCGCCGCCGGGCTGCACATGTTCGCCACCGGCGTGTACGGGTCGGACCGGAGCACGTTGAGCCGCTCCGGCTCCGGCTCAGCCACGTAGATCGGGTTGCCATCCTGCTCGCGCCAGTAGTAGAGCGAGCCCACCTCTCCCTTCAGGTCGTGGCGGACGATCTCGACCCAGGGGCAGGCGGCATCACCGTGCAGGATGATCTCCACCCCCGGCGGCGCGTAGTACCGATCCGTCTTGTCCCACCAGTCCGCAGGCCCCGCAGGCGGCTGCCCTGTGCCAGCGGGATCAGCCCGCAGGTCACCCTTCGCCTCCAAGGCTGGATTCTGGTGTATCCCCACCGACCGCGTCCAGTTCAGCCGCAGCTTTTCGAGGTTGTGATTGTACTGAATGTCATCGGAATTATCGACGTAGATTCCTCCATAGTTCGCCCACCCCCAGCCAAACTCGCCCGTGTTGTAGAAGAACCCACCGGCATCCTGCACCCAGAAGCCCGAGTCTCGGGTCAAGCTCAGATACCGATTCGTATCCCTGTCCGGGTGGAAGGCGTCGATCTCCGGCGGGCGCACGCGCGGCACCGCAAGCACCCCCGAGATGATCTCACCCGTCATGGTGACCACCTCGGGCAGGGCGGTGAGAAGGGTGCGGCTGTTCGGGACGATACCGCCCTCCCACCATCGCGGGAAGCCATAGGCGTAGTCGAGCCGCTCTTCCTCGGTCGCCGGGGCGAACAGGTTCGCCGCGCGGCTCACGCCGTCGATGCTGAGATTGAGGCCGTCTGTTATGGCTGGGTTGGTGGCAGGACGCATGAAGCCCGCCACCTCGATGCGATCGTCCCGCAGGATCCCGAGGCTTCGCCAGTCCGTCGTATCGAAGGTCGTGCGGAGGCTCACCTGCGTCTGACCGTACCAGGTCACATCCGTGTTCGAGCGGATCGGACCCTCGATATAGGAAACGTAGTCCGGACGGGAAGCGCCGTTCGCCTCCAGCCCGGTCACCCCCAGGGCCGCGGGCCGATCGGTTTCGAAGCGGTCTGTGATGAAGCGCGCGTAGTCCGTCAGCAGCACCGGCTTCAGCGCCAGGATCGTATGGCGAAGGAACGGGTTATCCGGGAACACCGCCGTCGAGACGATTCGCACGAAGCGGCTCTGAAGCTGGTCGGGCGAGGGGCCGTACGTGACGTCGATCGTTACGTGCCCCTCACCGCAGCGATAGGGACCGGCGCTCGGCCGCCAGTCGGCCCCCGCGGGCGAATACGTGAGCTGCTCGTTGGCCAGCCGAAGCCCCGCCTCTGCAATGTTGCGCAGAACCACCATGTCACTCTGGCGGGCGACCTGGCTGATCTGAGCCCCGATGATCCCGGCGAACAGCGCGCCGAGAGTGGCCACCGCGAACAGAACGAGCACGGCGATCAGAAGCGCCTGCCCCGACGACGCCCGCGGCATCGGCCGTCGCGCGGAGCGCCGGCAGAGACCGGTCGCCGGCATTCGCCCGAAGTGTCGGCTAGTCCTCATAGCGGATCTCACGCAGGAGGTTGCGCAGCTTCACCCGGCGGGTCAGGTGCGCCGACTGGGCGATTCGCTTCCCCGCCGTCGCGCTGGGATCGGCCCGCGTGACGGTGATCGTCACATCCAGCACCGCCGCCGTCCGGTAGTAGGCTGACACAAGGTCGGGTTTCTCCTCCGCCAGCGTCATCCCCGCCGGCACCACCCCGTTGCTGCGCCATCGAAAGTCGACGTAGAAGATGCTCGTCGCCGCAAGCGCCGAGCCCGCGAGCGTCTCGGGCACCCGAAGCCACCCGTACTGAAGAGGATCGGTGCCAATATCGTCCGGCAGATCGAGTCCCATCTGGAACTCATCCGTATTCTCGCGGGGAACGCAGAAAACCTGCGTGAGCGTGCGATCCGGCACCCCGTCTCCCGTCGTGTCCACCCGCACCTGGAGTGAATCCGGGTTCAGGAAGGTGGACAGGGCCTCGCCGGCGGACCGCGCCGACCAGGCCGCCATCAGAGGCGCTTCGTACACGTTCTGCGAGCTGCTCGGGAGGAGCACCGAGGTGAACGTCGCCCCCGGCAGCTCCACCGGCTCCTCGTTGTACATCTGCTCCTCGGTCCCGCTGGGCGGGAAATCGCACCGCAGCGAGCCGTCGATCCAGTCGATCCCGAAGGCAAGCGAGGAGATCGGGCTTCGGTACGGATAGCTGCCTGTATCGTACAGATCCGCCCCCGTCTCCGGGTCGATGATCCTCATGGTCCGAGTGCGGGGATCGAAGGCCCCGATCGCGTTCAGCTCGTAGGCCCCAACGCCGACCCCGATCGATTCATACGTGTAGATCAGCAGGAAGGGATCGCGCGCCCAGGGCATTGCTTCGAGTGCCGTATCGATGTAGGGATCATCGCTGAGGTTCGCCCAGCCGGTATACGGAGCGCCGAGCCGCCACAGGGGATAGCGCGCGCGGTACACCGAGTAATCCGTGCTCGCCGAGCCTTCGACGGGGCGCAGCCATTCTCCGGCGACGACCGTAGGGTTGAACTCGATCTGAGAAACATCGTAGTCGGACGCGTTGGGCGTTAAGGCGACGACCGAGTCGCGGTACAGCCGGGCCGCCTCGGCGTAGGTGATCGCTCCGGTCGCCAGCGCGTACTGAACGTCGAGATACGGGTAGCCGGGCTGCAAGGTCGCGTTCCGCCGCCCGATCTGACCGGGTCCGAAGCGCCAGTCCACATCGGTGTGGACAGTTCTGGAGATGGGCGCCCAGCTCATCACCCCTTCCGCGCCAATCATGTCCTGGTCTTGGGCCCACGCCTCGTTCCACCGGTTCCATTCGTCGTCGTACCTGAAGGGGTCGCGGATGACGGTGCGGGCCAGGAAGAACGTGTTCGTGGGCGCCAGAGTCCCGCCGGGATTATAGTTGGCGGTCGGATCGTAGAGCGCCCGCCACCACCGGATTGCCCGGTCCCAGTCCGGCCTGGGCGGCGTGACGATTTCGCTGTTCGGATCGTCGGGATCGACCCGCAGCGGCGGGATGACGGCGATCATCGAGTTATCGTACATATCGAGCTGGACGTACATCGCCTCCGTCAGCTCGCGCGCCACCGAGTCGAGTGCGATCCGAGCCGCCGTCTGGGCGTCGGCTCGGGCCGTCGCCGATCGGAAGTATCCGAGGCTGCTCATGACCGGCACCAGCAGCAGCGCCAGCACGATCCCAAGGAGGCCGAGCGTGACGACGACCTCGATCAGGGTGAAGCCCCTTCGGCTGCAGGCGAATGCGGCCCAGCTTGTCTTTCGTTCTCTGCCGCGCATCTCTACTGCTGTTCGCCCATTGAAGTAACGATGGGCGAACAGCTTCCTCCAGTTCCTACCTGTGTTCTTGATGAGTTTCGCCCTTACTTCCTTGGGCGAGACTCATTAGATAGGTGCTCTCGTCAGGTACGTGTCCACGATCACTTGATGCCAGGTCTCACCCAGGCTGGGAACGGCCCGCGCAGGCGGCGATTGGCTCAATGCCCAGACCAGATCTTGAAGCGTCGTCGCCCGGCCCGGGCTTACCCAAGTCGCCCGCGCCCGCACGCCGATGCCCCTGACCCCCACCGGCCCCCACTGGTACGGCTCCTGCGCCAGCGGCGCCGAAAGGCGGCACACCCACTGCCCGAGGTCGGTGACATCCGGCTCCCCGACGGTGTGCACCTCTCCCTCGATGAAGCTCAGATCGCCGCTCACGGGGTCCACGTAGTAGTAGTCGATGGTGACGGCCTGGCCGCGCTCGCTCAGCGGGAAATAGACCTGTCTGGCATCCTTGTCCGATCGCCACGCGTATGTCAGCAAAACGTCGGCCCCCCCGCCCTCTGCACCCACCGGCTGACCGCCCGGCACGCCACTGGCAGAGCGGCCGTACCGGCGCGCCGTGACCATGAGCTGCACCGCCCAGTCGCTCTCCGCCCGGCAGAAGATGCGGTAGGTGCGCCCCGACCGGGTGAAAACGTCGATATCCGCGTTCGCCTGATAGACCTCCCAGCCCTCGTAATTGAAGTCGAGCAGGCCGTCCCGGTAGTTCACCAGGAAGCGGCTCCGGCGCTCGTACGGGTTCGCCGGCCACGTCTCGCCGTCGTGGTCCGTCAGAATCTCTCCGCTCTGCCGGTCCACCGCCACGACGTAGGCCCACGTGCCCGGATCGAGCGGGCTTCGCTCGGCGACGTTTCCGCTCCAATCGAAGTAGCGCCGTATCCCGCGCGCCACCTCCTGCGGCCGCGGCTGCCGCGGCGGGTTGATAAACGTCGGGCCCTTGATCCGACCGACTGGAAGTCGGACGATCCCGTCGGACGGAACCTCGACGTCGAAGCCGAGAATCGACCAGTCGTAAACGCGGTAATCTACCTTGACGACCGTGGTGTCCGTGGGCAGAGCATCGATCTGGAGGATCAACGGGAACTCGATCCGGCCGCTGATCGTCGTCTCGGGATTGACATAGAAGATATTGCGGCGCGCGCTCGCGTCGCGGACGAGGAGAAGGGTCGGATCGCTCACCTGCTGGAGCCGCTCGTGGACGTTGACCGTATCGGGGTCGACGCCGAGCGGCAGAGCGGGCGCGCCGACGGTTCCGCCGCCGCCGACGGTGACGGTCAAACCGAGGACGCGCTCGAGCGTGTCCGGTCGGGTGTAGTCCACCTTGAAGCGGCGGACGTCCGCGGGCGGGCTGTCAGAGGGGCCGAAGGAGAGCGTTCCGGTGGCCGGGGTGAGCGTGAACTCGCGCTCGGAAAGGATGCCGCTCACCGCGGGCACGTACTGCCAGGCCTGAGCGTCGTAGACGTCGACGTAGACATCACGGGCGCCTTCATCCTCCAGGCGGAGAGGTGCAAGCGGGGCGTGCGAGAGCAGATAGAACGGCACGCCGAGCACCGTCCGCCCGAGGCGCCGAATGTCGATGCGCTCCCCAATGACCGTGCGAGGAAGGTGGAGGCTGTTCGGCTGCCAGTTCCGGTGCACGGTGTTCGGCCTGTTCGACCCGCTCGACGGCATCGCCGCCTGGGCGGCGTCGAACTGGCTCGGCGTGAGATCCAACGGATTGTAGATGAGTGCCTTGGCGTAGAAGTCGAGGTTCTCGACGCCCACGTTGGCGGTGGGCAGCGCGAGCGTATTGTAGCTCGCCGGCTCCACGAGCGCCGCCATCTCTCCATACACGAGGAGCTGCCGGAGGGTGTCCGCGTTGCCGACGATCGTGGATTGGATCAGGTTCCCGTCGTAGTCGGTCGCCAAGACCGCGTCCGGGAGCGACTCCGGATGAAGTTTCCAGCGCGCGATCTCGGCCTCCGCCAGCTGCGCCGCAGTCGTCCGCTGCTGGCTCACCTCGATCGCCGTGTAGCCCCGCGGGAAGATGCGCAGCATGCCGTAGATGCCGATGAGCAGCACGACGAGCGTCACCAGCAGCTCGATGAGCGTGAAGCCGGCCCCGCGGCCGCTCCGCCGAACGAGGGGCCGCGGCCCCCGGCGAACCGACTCGACTAGGTTGTCTCCGCCAGCTCGACCCATGCGCCTCGCCCTGCCTGCGTCGCTACAGTATCGGCCCTTCGGGCCACCCGGCCCCGGCGCTCGGCTCCTGATACATCCGGTTCTCACCCTGGGCGGCCATTCGCCTCACAGTGCCGTCCACAAACAGAACGAGATCCTGGTCGCCGGGGTTGGGCATGCTCGCCACCCCCGGCCCGGCCGGTGCGCTGGAGCTGCGATGGTGAGGGCACCAGGTGACCACCGTATCGGCCGGCGGATAGGGCTTGAAGAGATTCCGGTTGTCGGTCACGTCCGGAATCGGCGCACCCGGATGCCAGAAGTTCCGCCGGTAGTAGATGTCGTAGTTGTTCCAGCCGCGAAGATACGGCAACTGAAAGCGCTGCACCATGTCCTGCTCGAACAGCTCCGCTGCGTTGCCCGGACAATGGTACGTTTTCATCTCGGTGATATAGCCGCTGCCGCGGAACCACGGCAGGCCGTTGAGGCCGCTCCTATTTCGCTCCAGACTCGTGCGCAGCGACTGCAAGGACGGATCCGACGACTCGGCGTAGTCGCGTATCCGCGAATCCGACGAAACCGGCGGCGGCTGCGCCGAGTAGGCCCCAACATAGTACAGCGTAAAAAGCCCAAGCCCTCTCACGCCGGTCTTGAAGGGCTGGCCGTTCGGGTGATAGGCCGCGCCCACGAGCGTCCCGATGCTGTGGTCCCCCGGTGGATCGATGCCATACATCGACCGGTACTCCGCCACCGCCTCCGGGGTCCAGAGGTACTCTGTGGCATCCGGTGGGAAGCACTGGTAATCCTCTCGGAAGATGGCGAGGGCCTGCCCGAGCGACTTCATGTTGGCCGCACACGAGGCGCGCTGGTTGTTGGCCGCCAATGCCTGATAGCTGGGAACGACGATCGCCATGATCGCCACGATGATGGCGATCACAACCAACATCTCCACCAGCGTGAACCCGACGGCACGTCCGCCTCCCCTGCCGGGGAGCGCGATATCACTGGCGCCGCAGGACTCTCTTGCTCGTGGACTCATTGTGCCCGATCTAGGCGCACCCGGGGAGTTCGCTCGGATGCCGCCGTCTTATGCCCGTCGCGCCCAACCGAGCGCACACGGGGTGCCTACTGGGTCGAGCGCGGCTGGGCGGCCCAGTCGTAGTTCAGACCTTCGACCATCTCCGTCGAGCCGTCGAGCCGAAGGACGGTGTCCTTCTCCCAGTAGATTTCATTCCCGTTCTGGTCTCTCCCCGCAGATCTCCGCGTGAAAGCACGATGATGCGTACACCGCGTGATGATCGTGTTGTCGGGAGCATTGCGGTTGATGAGCCCGGGGAACACGGGGCTCGGCATGCCGTACGGCATGTAATCCCAGGAAAGGGCGTCCGGATTCCCAGGATCCCAGAGCCCCCGGTTCAGGCTATCCTGGAGCCGCTCTCCCTCCTCCAGGTTATAGGGATCGTACCCGAACCAGTAGGTTTGCTGCGCGAGGTGGTACGCCAGGTAGCTGTTCAATACGTTGAACACTTCCGAGCTGGTCCACACCCCGAGATCGTTGTTGGGGTCCCAGCAGTGCCAGGTATACCAGAAGGCGAGATTGTCGCCGACGTTGAGATACTGGTTGTCGTAGTCGCACAGGCTGTAAACCTCGGCCTCGCCGACGTACCCCACCCAGTTATACATGTTGTTATAGCTTGAGTAGTGCTCAGTGAAGAAGCCGGGGTCGTACTCGGCTCCCGCTGGCGGGTTGGTCCTGTTGTACGTCCACAGGTTTGTCCAGTACTCGCCCGAAGGATCCATCTCCATGTACATCGGAAGGCTGCTCGCGGTCAGAAGCAGCGTGCTGTACGGGATCTCGGTGTACGTCGCGGCACTCGTGAAGAAGCGGACTGACTGAGCCACGTACTGCTCGCCGCTCTCGATGAGATCATCCGGACAGACGAGGGCTTTGCGGTTGTCGAGGTAGGCGGGATAGAGAGCGTTCAGCCCTCCCTCCCCCGTGACGGGATCGTAGGGGCCCGGGAAGTGACCCATATCCATCCGGTACATGCGCACGGCCATGGCGAGCTGGTGGAGGTTGGCCATGCAGGCGGTCTGGCGCGCCTTCTCGCGGGCACGGGAGAAAACGGGGAGTGCAATTGCAATGAGCACCGTGATGATGGCGATGACGACCAGCAGTTCGATGAGCGTGAACCCAGCCCGCCGGGCGCAAAGACTCTTCATCTTTCACCTCACGCAGCAGATCGTGCCGCACGTTCGAACGGCCGAACCAGGACCGCCTACCTGATCACATAGTTCATACCCGCAGTCCCCTCGGAGCCAAACTGTCTCACCCCCCAAAAAGACTCATCCAGGAGTAATAGAGCGCACTGGACGATGAGCGAAGGCAGTTCGGGGCAAGCAGAGCCGCGAGCGAGGCGGCAGCCAGGAAAGGCCCAAATGGCAGATACTCCATTCGTCGTCTCACCCGGAGCGCAAGCAACGCCAGGCCGAGGACGGCGCCTGCCGCGACCGCCACCCCGAAGCTCAGCAGAGCGAGACCGGGGCCCAGCATGGCTCCGATGGCACCGGCGAGCTTGACATCGCCCAGACCCATACCCTCCCGGCGAAAGAGAAGCTGGCTGAAGGCGCGGATGAAGGCAAATGCCCCCAGCCCAACGAGACCCCCGGCAACGAACCGCGGCAACGCAAGGCTGGTCCCCGGCACAGCCACCGACAGAAGCGGCATCTGTCCGGACCACACCGCAATGCCTTCTCGCAGAACGGCTGCGAGAAGCGCAACGATAACCAGGCTGTCCGGTATTATCATGTGATCCAGGTCCGTAAACACGACCGCAATAGTGACGGCAGCAAACATCCAAAACGAAACGACCTGGATGCCCTGCCCAGAGGCGATCCAGGCGGCCACAAAAACGAGCGCTGTCGTAAGCTCAACTGCAAAATACCGCCAGCTGATCGATCCGCCGCAGAAACGACACTTTCGACCCAGCGCGATGAAGCTCAGCAATGGAACCAAGTCGACGGCCCGCAGCCGAGCGCCACACTGGGGGCAGTGCGACGGCGGCGATACCACCGACCGGTCGCGAGGCAGACGGTAGATGCACACGTTGAGGAAGCTGCCTACCGTGCTGCCAAGCACAAAGACCCAAATGTAGAGCATGGCCCTCGGGAACAGCACCCGCGGGACCCCCTATTGGTCCATCCCGCCGGACTGAAGCCCGCTGATGGCGTGCATCAACGGCATGAACATCGAGATAACAATGAATCCGACGATGAACCCCAGCGAGACAATCAGGATCGGCTCCAGAGCGGCCGTCAGACCGGCCAGCGTCGCGTCCACCTCAGACTCATAGAAGTCGGCGATCTTCGAGAGCATCGCGTCCAGGGAACCCGTCTCCTCGCCGATTGCGACCATCTGCACCACCATCGGCGGGAACATGCCGCTGCGCTGTAGCGGATCGCCGATCTGCTCCCCTTCCCGGATCGCCGCCCGCGAAGCCATGATGGCGTCGGAGATGATCTCGTTGTCCACGCTGGCGGCCACCGTCTCCAGCGCCTGCAGGATCGGAACGCCGCTGACCAACAGCGTGCTGAGCGTTCGCGAGAACCGGGCGATAGCGATCTTGTGGTTCAGCTTCCCGAAAACCGGCGTCTTCAGCTTGGCCCAGTCCCAGTGCCGCCGGCCGATGCGCGTATGAATGTACTGAGAGAAGGCCATGAAGACCAGGATGGCCACGCCGATCACCATGTACCACTTGGATGTCATGAAGTTGCTGACCTGGATCAGAATCTTCGTGGGCCCCGGCAGGTCCGTGATGCCCAGGTCCTTGAACACTGCGACGAACTGCGGCAGAACGAAGGTCACCATGCCGATGACGACGCCGGTGGCGAAGACGAGGACGAGGACCGGATACGTCATGGCCGACTTGACCTTGCGCCTCAGGCGCTCGTTCTCCTCCATGAACGTAGCCAGTCGGTTCAGCGTCTCGTCGAGAACACCGCCGACCTCGCCGGCTCTGACGAGACCGACGAACAGGTTGTTGAAGATCCTCGGCCACCGCGTCAGCGCCCGCGACAGCGTCTCGCCGGACTCGACGGCAGCCTGAATCTCCCGGATGATCCCTCGCAGGCGGGCGCTTCCGCTCTGCTCCTCCAACACCGAAAGGCATCGGACGAGCGAAACCCCAGCATCGATCATCGTCGCAAACTGCCGGCAGAACACCGCCAGGTCTCGCCCTCCGACGCGACCGAAGCCGGCCGAGAAACCGCCGCCAGCACGTGCCTTCGTTTGCTGCCGAGCCGGCGCTCGTGCCGGATTGACTTTCTGAACCCAGAATCCCTTTTCACGAAGGCGGCGAACGAGGATCTGCTCGTTCTCTGCCTCCGAGGTCCCGGTAATAACTTTTCCGAGGGCATCCTTGGCTACATACTGATACGTCGCCATGTCGCCGCCTCCTCAGAAACTGCAGGCCTACCCTTCATCGCCTCTGGTGAAGAGCATCTTCTTCAACTCTTCCTGATTCATCGCGCGGCCCATTGCTTCCTCGTAGGTAATCAGACCGCGTTGATACATGTCCCGCAAACACTGATCCATGGTCTGCATGCCGTGATGCGCGCTGGTCTGGATAATCGAAGTGATCTGGTGCGCCTTGGCTTCTCGAATCAGGTTGCGGATCGCCGGGGAAGCAATCATGATCTCCATCGCTGCGATGCGCCCCGGAGTCCCGGCCCGCGGCAGCAACTGCTGCGACAACACCGCCTCGATGTTGTTGGAGAGCTGAATCCGTATCTGCTCCTGCTGGCCGGGTGGGAACACGTCCACGATCCGGTCCACCGTCTGCGCCG
>Ga0307378_10013162_pt1 | contig 10488 bp, 8 predicted proteins | sample UN1MG_FD_202238 | JGI IMG/M metagenome (GOLD analysis project Ga0307378, IMG submission 202238) | Soil microbial communities from Risofladan, Vaasa, Finland - UN-1 | ecosystem: Environmental > Terrestrial > Soil > Coastal area > Acid sulfate soil | place: Finland: Risofladan, Vaasa | collected...
GGTTGCTTACTAAAATTTTTTTCTCTTATAGCAGTAGGAAATAAATTTTCATTCGTTATATATTTAAATACATCTTCAGCCATGGCTCTCCATTCGGTTAATTTACCCCCTGTTATTGTAATTAATCCATCTTCAGAGAAAAATATAATATGTTTACGTGATACTTCACTCTCGGATTTCCCTTTTTGCATCACAAGTGGCCTTATTCCTGCATATGTCGATAAAATGTTTTCATATCCTATCTGAGCATTAGGAAAATAAAATTTCGCAGATGCGATCAAGTAATCTGCATCCTCTTTTTTACAATAAGGATTAGCCAAATCATCTTTAAAGTCCGTGTCTGTTGTACCGATGATAGTAAATTCTTCATTTCTCGGTAAAACAAAGAATGCTCTGTCGTCTTTTTTTGAAAAAACTATAGCAGCGTTCCTATTATTAATATGTTTCCTTCTATATTGAAGGTGAACTCCTTTTGTTGGTCGAATTAAGGGATTAGGTATTTCATTGGGATATATATCTATTAATTGATCAGTCCATACTCCAGTAGCATTTACTATTAATTTAGTTTTTACTTCAAAATCAATATCATTTTCTAAATCGGTACAATTTACACCTACGATTATTCCATTATCCTTTATATAACTCTTTACTTTACAGAAATTTACAGCAACTGCCCCTCGAATAACAGCTTCCTTAATTATTTCTAAGGTTAATCTCGCATCATCTAGATTTGTGTCATAATACACCGCTCCACCTAAATTGCCCTCTCTAATATAATCTGGTTCTAATTCAAATACCTCTTCTGGTGAAACCATCCGAGATTTCTTATAATTTTTAAATTCTGAATCTTTATCACTTAAAAAGTCATAAACTTTCGTTGCACCTTTAATATCACGCTTTTTATATTTTCCTCCTTCTAACTCAACAAATAGGAACGGAATTGGTCGTATAAGATGGGGGATATGAGCTCTCATCCAATTTCTTTCGTGTAAAGCTTCCTTTACCAAGTCCAAATCTCCATGAGTAATGTATCTAATACCTCCATGACCAAGTTTCGAACTCCTTGAAGATGTCCCTGCTGCAAAGTCTTGCATATCAAGACAGGCAACCTTTAATCCTCTCATGGCGGCTTCTCTTGCGACTCCTGCTCCTGTAATTCCTGCTCCAATAATTAAAATGTCATAATAGGTCTCCTGTAATTTCTTAATTATTTTATCCCTATTCTTATAATTCCAGGATTGATCAAACAATTTATTTTCTAAATCTTCCATATATATCAATTTTAAGAATTATCAAATCTAAATTAATTTTTCTTGAGATAACCACCTTAATCAAATTTTTATTTGAAAATTTTTTAAAAATTTAATTATTCGTGTGGATAATACATATTTTTATGAAATGTAAAGATTTAAAATAAGAAATTAAGTTCTTATATAAGTACCGCTAATTTTTGATTCAAAAAAGGATGTAGTAATATGCCAAAATCTGGAAAAAGAACAATTTTAATTGTAGATGACGCACAGTTTGTAAGAAATCGGATTAAAAATGTAATTGAAAAAATGGAGTTTGCTGAAGTTGCTGGTGAAGCTTCAAATGGTGATGATGCGATAACTCTTTACAAAGAATTGAAGCCAGATTTGGTAACGATGGATCTGGTAATGCCTAATACTGATGGTATTAAAGCGATTGAAGAAATTATGAAATTTGATAAAAATGCTAAAATTGTTGTAGTATCCGCAATGGGGCAGGAGCTAAGCATTCTTGAGGCGACCGAAAAGGGGGCTAAAGATTATATTAAAAAACCTTTCAAAGAAGAAGATATTTACAGAACCATTGAAAAGTTTCTGAAACCTTAATTAGAAGGTTATTTCTTTACTTATTTTTAAAAATCTGTAAGAATAGTTTTAAAAATTAAAGGCATAGAATAAACATCGTAATAATTATGCTCAATAACCTCTTTTATTAGTCCAATATATCTTTCAGAATTCTCTTTATATTTTCGGTAACAAAGACCAACTAAATTACTCGGTAATGTGCTGCCTCTGGCCCATCTCAGTAGTTTTTCTTCCATTTTAGTTAAGGAAAATTTATTATATTGTCCTTTATATAAGCGACGACAATGATGATATAAATCTATATGATGAAATTTGGTATTGGATTTTTCATATGGAGGATCATCATTAGAAATCATAGGATTTTTATCAAAAAAATATAAAAATCTATTTGCTAAATATGGTATATCAAAGGTCTTTCCATTATAAGTAATAAAGCATTTAAAATTCGGAAGTATTTTAGTTTTCAGGTGTTCATAAATTGCTATTTCTTCTTCAAGTTCTCTTGCGAATAAAAGATGGATTTTAAATTTTCCTTTATCAAAAAAACCAATCCCGACTAGGATAACAGGACTATCAATTATCCCTAAGGTCTCGATATCTAAAAACAAAAAATCTTCAAGTTTAAAGCAAAAACTTACATCTAAATCATTAATATATCTATTTTTTGAGAGATTCTTATAATCCTTGTTTTTAATTAAGTTTATAATCTGATTCGCTGGATTACTAAAATTTAAATTATATTTTAAGTCTATGAGAGTTTTTATTCCTCTCTGATTTAATTTTTTTTCGATGTACTCTCCAATATAACTTACAGTTTTAAGGTTATATAACAATTTTTTCTGTGTTTTAAATAAATTAATTTCAGTTGGAATATCATTTTCCTCCCAAAAGAATTCAATAAATTCGCCCATATTATTTTTTATAACACGATGGTTTTGATATAAATCTTCTAATCGTTGGCCGTGATATTGCTCCACTAATGGTGTAATATCGAAGCTTTCGAATTTGTAGTAATCCATTATCTATCATTAATTAATATGTTTTATTTAATAATGAATTCTCTTAAGATTTATAGTAAAATTAAAAAATTTATTCGATATATTTGAGATTGTTAATTGTTCTCTTAGATTTTAATTCTTTATTATTTGGTTTTAAAAAATCTTCTAGATTCAGAATCCCCCAATACATAATGGCTTCCACCACCATGAACCATGCAGTATGCATCAAGAAGTCCAATTTGATTACAATATTGCTCTGTGAAAGCACGTCCGCCCATTGTTCTAAATAAATCAATAGAACTCTGAAATGCTAATTCACATGTTTGAATTTTTAGTCCCATTACTTGAGAAGCCATTATTTTGGAACTAGCTATCTGTGTTCGATTATCAATTTCACGAGCATAATTTATTAACGCTGAGATATATAAATTTGTTTGACGTATATTTTCAGCAATTGGAAATCTAATAATTTGATATTGATGTAATTTATGTTTAAATTGTTCACGTTGGAGAGCAAAACTATGGGAAAAGAATAGTTTTTTAATGCAATCACCTATAGCTTCTGCACTGATAACTAATCTTTCTTCAGTTAGTTGATGAAACATAATATCTAAACCATCTCCTTCGAGAAGATTTTCTTTAGGAAGTTCTACGTCATTAAATACTAAACGACTAACAAATGCATCATTCATTCCATAGGTTCTGACTCGGGAAGACTCGAAATCTTTTAATTTTTGATGATTTGTGTCTACTATTACACCTCCTAATCTTCCACTATTTAATCGTCCATAAAGAATAATGTAATCTGCTAACATACCATTTGTTATAAAAAGTTTCTTTCCATTTACGATGATTTTATCTCCTTTATAATCAAGTTTTAATTCTATTCTAACAATATCACTACCAGCATTAAATTCAGTCATAGCAGAAGCAGCCATCAAACCATATTTTACCACAGGAACAAGGAATTTTTCCCTTTGATAATCGTTTGCCTTATAATTTACAGGATTGCAATATAGTGTCCCGCCCGCTAATCTACCCATTTCAATACTCCAATTTCCATTCACATATCGATCACTATTTAAGGACCAAAAACCGCCACATAATGCTAATGCTATCAGAGCATTTCTGGTTACATTTCCAACGTCATGATCTTCGAAATCTATTACCGTGCTATAGTAGCCCTTTTCCGCTAATTTTTTCATAAAATTAACGACTATATCACGTTTTTTTTCTTGAATTGGTTCCTCAGCCGAATAGTTCAATTCTTCTAATCTTTTCAAATCTTTTTCAAGATTTTCTTCCATATACTCAAAAAACTCAACTAAGAACTCTTTTTCTTTGATATTGAGTATTGGGTTGTTTAATAAATCCAATTCAAGAATATTTCGACTAATTTCTAATTTTGGAAATTCTGGGAGTCTTGTATCCATAATAAATAAGACAATTTTCTTATGATTTTAAATTTTCTTCTACATCAAATAGGATTTTTTTCCCATGATTATCTTTAAAGCCTAATTAGAAAGTTATTAATCAAAATAAAACATAACAATAAAATATCAACTCAATTTGAAAACTAAATTGAAAAAATAAAATAGATATAAAATTCTAAAAAGTGAAGTTATTATGATTAAATTTAGCGATAAACAATTAAAAATACCTAAACTAATGCGACCAGTCTATTTAGTAACAGTTGGTATGTCAAAATTTGACAGGGCTTTTCCAGAAACGCGAACTGAAGAATTGTGCATTGATGCATTAACAGCAGCAGCAGATTTCGTAAATATGACCCCTAGTGAACTGAAACAATACATTCATACTTGTTATTATGGTCATTTTGCTGATCATTTTGGAGATCAATTACTTGGTGAAGCAGTAATCCATGATAGACTTGGTTTAGATCCATTAGGCAATATTGGTGTAAAGACAGGTGGTGCTACCGGTGGTTCTGCTATGTGGGAAGCTGTTAAAGCTGTAGCTTCAGGTTATAGTGATTGTGCTCTTGCTTTAGGATGGGAGAGAATGGATGAGGTTCCCACTGATGAAGGGAACCATCTTATTTCCTGTGCAGCTGATAAAGATTGGGAAACACCATTAGGGCATATATATACAGGATATTATGCTGTTATGGCTCAAAGATATTGGAAAATTTTTGGTAAGGAGGAAGACTCATTTAGAAATACCATGGCAGAAATTGCTGTAAAAAATCGAGGTTATGCCAGGATGAATCCTCATGCTCATGGTCCTTTAAAAATAACCGTCGATGATGTAATTAATTCTCCAATTGTCGCTTATCCCCTTCGGGTTCTAGATTGTTGTTTAATGAGTGTAGGATCAGCTTGTGGAATTGTTTGTGATGAAAAAACAGCATATGAGATAACAGATAAACCACTTAGGATTTATATTGCGGCAGGAAGTCATACATTACGAGTAGCCGATCGAAGAGATATGAAAATACCTCTCTTACCAAATGAAAGACCAAATCAATATGATGACTTAGGAAAAAAATTTCCAGGAGGAGATAGATACCCTGGATTCAGTAGTTTCTTAGCAGCTAGAATGTCTGCATATTATGCATATCATATGTCCGGAGTCAAAGATCCATCCGAAGATCTAGATTTAGTTGAACTACATGATGCATTCACAATTAGTGATATACAAACATATGAAGACATAGGAATTCGACCGTATGGTGAAGGAAGAAATTATATTGAATCAGGTGATGCGTATGTTATTAATCCAAATACTAAAAAAGCTGGAAAACTGCCAAGCAATCCTTGTGGGGGATTGATAGGTTGTATGCATGCCGTAGGTGCAACAGGTCTTATGCAGATTGCTGAAATTGGGTATCATATTTGGAATCGATGGGATGAAATCCACGAACCAGAAGAAAAATGGAGAAAATTTGATCGAAAAAAGCCAAAAGACTGGACAAGTTTGCAAGTTAAGGGAGCAAAAAGAGGCTTAGCGATTTCACACGCAGGTGTTGGTTCTCATGTAACCTGTACTATTTTAATGAATCCAAATAATTTATTAAAGGAGGATTAAAAACATGCCAAAAACAGAAAAAGAAAAAGGTTTTGTAGAGATTGTTAATAAAAGATATAAGCCTAAAGGAACATTTCATATAATTGAGGCAAATCAACCTATTTATAATAAGGATACAGGAAAATTAGCAGGTGTTACAAACCCTAGAGATATGACCTATATACATTCATATGGTGGAGAGGCGATATTTTTTGAGTCTCTAGGTAAAGGAAGACTCATGGCTTCTAGATGTGATAATGAAAAATGTGAAACAAAAGGTTCAATCTACGAACCATTTCGGATTTATTGCCCAGATTGTCTAAGAAAAAACTCTGTTATAGATCTTACTGAAAAAGCTCAGAAAACTGCAAAAATTCACTCATTCATTATCACTCATCGTTCTGGTGCTTTTAATACACTACCAAAACCAATCAAATTCATAAATGTCGAATTTGACGAGGAAGTAGTTACAATTCTTATGAGCGTATTAGTAGTAGGAGAACCAGAAATGGGAAAAAGAGTTGTACCAATCTTTCGAACCAAGAATCCAACTTATACAATTATGGATTTAATGTTTGTTATTGAAGGTACAACTGAATCAGAATTACCAGAAGGCTTCACATTCTAAAATTATTTTTTACTACTCTTTTTTTTTATTTAAACAAGCATTTTCATTTCACTTTAAACATTTTTTGGAAATTCTATTAAAACTAAATAAAACAGATGTGTTAAAAAACCTGTAAATCCTAAAAACCTAGTTTTTATTATAATTGAAAAAATTAATAATTCAATAAGAGGAATTATTAATACAAATAATTACGTTAATGATTTAATTAGTATAAAAACTAAAGTTGCATAACCTAAAGTATAAACATGAAACATCAATAGAACAGAAAAATAAACTCTAAAGAAATTTTATTCTATCTTCTTTTTTAAAAATCTAACTATTGAAATGATGAGTTCTATTATAAAATTTTTTTTATTAGAAAGTAAGTGATAATACGATACTAAAATATGTAAAAAGTAAAAATTTTTATTTAAAGTTGTTTTTTGGTTTAGATCCTTACTTATAATATCACATGTTCTTGTTTTAGGTGAAATATTTTTCTTGCCTCTTCACCTTGAGCAATTTCTCGTCCCGCAATCTCAGCAACCTTTTTAGCCCATGCTACTTGCTCATAACTGCCTTTAGCTAATTCTCCTGTAATAATACGAGTATTATCTTCTAATCCAACACGGATATGCCCTCCCAAAGCTGCAGCACATAATCCAGCTTGAAATTGTTGTTTAGAAACACCACATACACTCCAAGTAGCTTCTGGGGGTATTAGATCTAGCAGCAAAGAGAGATTCTTTGGAGTGAATGGAATTCCTCCGAGTACACCCCATACAAATTGGAAATGTAATGGTTGTGTGAATGTACCCTCTTGTCTATTTAGAAAAAGCATATTATACAAGCCTCCTAAGTCGTAAATTTCCATTTCTGGTCTAGTTCCCGCTTTTTTCATCTCTTTCGCAAATTTCGAAATCGTTCTAAATGTATTAGCAAAAATATTATCTGCACCCATACCAACTTTTCCTGTTCGGTAATCACCGACTGCAAAATTCATGGAAGCTGTATTTAAAGATGCTAAGGGGGGTTTAAATGTTTGAACTGGAGCTATTCTTTGTTTATCAGTTGCAACTGTACTAATAGCAGAACTCAAATTGATTATTACATCTGGGGCTTTTGATTTAATGTTTTCTAGCACTGCTTTTATTAACTCTAAATCATGGGTTGGATTGCCTTTTTCTGGATCTCGAGCATGAATGTGGACAATCGCAGCACCAGCATCATAACATTTTTTAGCTTCATCTCCAAATTCTTCAGCTGTATAAGGAACATTTGGGTTATTTGCCTTAGTGGTGACTGCTCCCGCCAACGCAGCACTAATTACTAACTTTTTCGATAAATCTTCTTCCGACATTTTTATCACATTTTAAAATTTCTTTTATGAGTTTTAAATTTAGATTACTATGGAAAATAGATTTTTTTCATATTAATATGTTTCATATTCATATTAAAATTTATTCAGAAGCGTTAAATAAATCTAAAATGAAATTCGATAAATATTGTAAAATTTATATAATAGAAAATATATTTTTGCTTGTTTAAATTTATATTACCAAATTTTAAACAAACGAGGAAATAAATATGAATCTTAGAGAATTAGTTAAAAGTCAAGCAGAAAAATATAAGGACAAGACATTTTTATTTTGGAAAGATACAACTGTCTCCTATACTCAGTTGGATGCATTATCAAATAAAGTAGCGAATTTTTTATATGATTTAGGTATAAGAAAAGGAGATAAAGTAAGTGTTTATTTACCAAATATGCCCGAATACGTGTATTTATACCTTGGTATCCCCAAAATAGGAGCAGTAACTGGCCCTGTAAATGCTTTGTTTAAACCTAGAGAAGTGAAATTTGTCGTTGGGCATTCAGAAGCTAAAGCTATTGTTACTATTCCGAACTTCATGGAATTGATTAACCAAATTAAAGGAGAGCTTCCTAATTTAGAGCATATAATCGTAATCGGAGAACCTGTTGAAGGAACCTTAAATTATAGTGAACTAATGGAAAAAGCTTCAACTGATAACCCCCCTGAAGTGGATATCGATGAAAAAGCAGACCCTGCTGCTATACTTTATACTTCAGGAACAACTGGTTTTCCTAAAGGTGTATTACAAACTCATTTTAATATTAGGAGAAATGCTGAAATGATACGAGATTTCATGGACGCGAAAGAACACTACAGATTTATGCTAATTTTACCATTATTTCATGTTAATGCTCAAATTGTCACTATAATGGGACCACTTGTAATAGGAGCGAGCTCAATTTTAACACCTGGATTTTCAGCTCAAACACATTGGGAAACTGTTGCAAAATATAAGGCATCTACTTTCAGTTGCGTTCCAACAGTACTCTCTATCTTACTTAAAATGCCACATGAAAATCTGGATCTTTCTTCATTAGAATTTGTTATTTGCGGAGCTGCTCCTTTACCTGTGGAGGTATTTCGGGCATTTGAAGATACATTTAAATGCAAAGTAGTTGAGGGGTATGGTCTCACAGAAGGTACATGCGCTTCATCGGTTAATCCATTACCAACAGAAACCGAAGATCGGCGAAAAATAGGTAGCATCGGTTTACCTTTACCAGGCAATGAAATGAAAATTGTAGATAGCCAAGGAAATGATCTTCCACCAAACACTAAAGGTGAAATTGTTGTTAAAGGAGATAATGTTATGAAAGAATATTTCAAAAATCCAGAGGCAAACGATGAAACTCTTAAAGATGGGTGGTTGTATACAGGAGATATTGGTCATATGGACGAGGATGGTTTTTTCTATATAACTGATCGTAAAAAAGATATGATAATTCGAGGAGGAGAAAACATATATCCACGTGAAATTGAGGAAGTGATTTACTCTCATCCAGCAGTCTCATTAGGTACAGTTATTGGAGTGCGTGACAAGATTTATGGAGAACTACCTAAAGTGTTTGTAGTACTGAAAGAAGGAGAATCTGTTACTGAAGAAGAAATCATCGAATATTGTAAAAAGCATCTAGCCGATTTTAAAGTTCCCAAATATGTGGAATTTAGGGATAAATTACCTCAAACGCCTACAGGAAAGATAATGAAACAACCACTCCGTGAAGAGGAAGAAGCTAAGACTGGTAAAATATTTAATGCTTAATTTTTTTTTCATTTTCATTATTCTTGATTACAACGCCTTTACCTTTTTTTTTATAGAAATATCCTAAAATCCATTTTTGCTTTAATAAATTATTTTACTATTCAAAAGCTTTTATAGATGATTCAATCAATATTATTAATATTTCTTAATAGAAAAAAAAGAGAAAACAAAAAATGGATAAAGTAGCAATAGTTGGATGTGCTCAAACTAAATATGAAGCAGAAAAAATTGATCTAACAATTTCAGAACTTGTTTTTGAAGTTGTTAAAAAGCTACATAACGAATTAGGAATTACAAATGATGATGTTGGCTGTGTGATTACTGGTTCTAATGATTTCAATGATGGAAGAACAATAGCAAATATGGCGATTCAAGATGCTGTTGGGTCAGTTAGAAAGTCAGAATCTCGAGTTTCTGGAGATGGAGCATTTGCTTATGTGTATGGAGCTATGAGGATTCTGTCTGGAGAATATGATACAGTTTTGGTTGTTTCACACTCTAAATGCTCGGAAGGTGATCAATATCTTATAAATAATTCAATATTTGATCCATTTTATCAACGACATTTAGGTTTAGATCAAATTTCTTCTGCTGGTTTAATGGCAAATATGTACATGAGTAAATATGGTATTAGTGAAGCACAAGCTGCAAAAGTGGTGGTAAAAAATCGAAAAAATGCTATTAATAATCCCTATGCTCATCTACAAAATGAAGTATCTATTGATGATGTTTTGAATTCGCCTATGTTGGCATATCCCTTAAAAGAATTAGATTTTCCCCCATATAGTGATGGGGCAGTAGCAATGCTCCTCACTAATGAGGACAATGCTAAGAAGTTTACTGATACGCCTGTTTGGTTAAATGGATATGCAAGTTGTACTGA
>Ga0307378_10013163_pt1 | contig 10487 bp, 12 predicted proteins | sample UN1MG_FD_202238 | JGI IMG/M metagenome (GOLD analysis project Ga0307378, IMG submission 202238) | Soil microbial communities from Risofladan, Vaasa, Finland - UN-1 | ecosystem: Environmental > Terrestrial > Soil > Coastal area > Acid sulfate soil | place: Finland: Risofladan, Vaasa | collected...
GACGTGTGATCGGATATCTGCGATGCTGACGAAGGTCAAGCTGGCGCTTGGAGGTATGGAGGGTGCCCGCGTGGTCGTGGGGGTGCTGCTCTACCTCCTGTGCCTGGGTCTTCTGGCCGGTATGGGCTGGAGACTCGTGAACGACCACGGGTACGAGAACCGCGGTGTGTGGTACGGCACGCCGCCCGACATCTCCCAGGCGGCTGTGTATCCCTTAGGGGTCAACGTATCGCTGGAGAGGTATGAGGGCGAGGAACTGGACCGAGCCCTCGGTCTGATTCGCGACGGCGGGTACCGCTGGGTGCGCCAGCGCTTTCCCTGGTCGAACATCGAGCCAGAGCAGGGCGTCTACGATTGGGCCGCCTGGGACAGGATCGTGGAATCTGCATCCGAGCATGACCTGTCGGTGATCGCCGTCCTGGAGACCTCTCCCCGTTGGGCCAGGGCGCCCATGGATGGCGAGACAGCGGATGCTCCACCCCAGGATTTCGGCGACTACGTGGACTTCGTGAGCGCCTTCGCCACTCGCTACAGAGACCAGATCGACTACTATCAGATCTGGGATGAACCCAATCTCTATCCTCATTGGGGCGAGAGGTACACCGATCCCGCGGCCTACACGCATCTGCTGCAAGGTGCATACGGGGCCGTCAAGGAGGCGGATGGGGACGCCCTGGTATTGACCGCGGGGCTGGCCCCCAACGTGGAGGAAGGCGGGCGGTACATGAGCGACATCCGCTTCCTCCGGAAGATGTACGAGGCCGGGGCCAGAGGCTATTTCGATATCCTGTCTGTCAAGCCCTACGGCATGTGGTACGAGCCTCTTGACCGTCGGCTGTCTCCGGTGGAGACGAACTTCTCGCGACCCATCTTGCTGCGAGAGGTGATGGTGGATCACGGGGACGCCGACAAGGCTGTCTGGGCTGTGGAGTTCGGCTGGTGTGCGCTCCCGTCCCCGTGGAGCGGGCGGCCCTCGCCTTGGGGGAGTGAGAGCGAAGAAGTGCAGGCACGCCGCACGGTGGAGGCCATCGAGCGGGCGCGGGAGGAGTGGCCATGGATGGGAGTTCTGGCCTTGCAGCATTTGCATCCTCTGGCCGAAGCCGACGATCCCGTCAAGTGCTTCTCCCTCGTCACCGACAATTGGGAGCCACGGCTCACCTACCTACGGGTGCAGGAGTTGTCTGGAACTACCGCCGTCGCCTATCCCCGATGGTATCCCGCCGACAACTGGGCCGCCGAATACGAGGGCTCGTGGCGTGCGCAGGATGAGACGATGACTGGGGGTGTGGCGGGTGACGAGGTCGTCTTGCCCTTCTATGGCACGCGTCTGGACATCCTCGTGCGACCTCCTCTCCATCTAGGCGAAGTGGTCATAGACGGCCGGCCAAGCTCTTCGCTGGCTGGGGGCTCCCTACGGGTTGAGAGTGGAGCTGGGCAGCGCAGAGTCACCCTGGCAGAGGGCCTGGAGTACGCGCCACACGAGGCACGTCTGACGGTGGGCAGCGGGGGTATGGAGGGTGGTGGCATAGCTGGCTTCGTTGTGGCCCGCGAGAGCAGCTTTGCCCGATACTACGCGTCGCTGCTATTGCTGACGGCAGCCGCTCTGGTCGTCTCCTGGAGGCTGGTCCGGCTGGTGCTGCTGCCGCGGCCACTTCTGTGGTGGCGGGCCCTTGCTGGCTGGTACCTCGGCCGTCCTCTCTGGCAGCAAGGCCTCTTCATGGGGCTGGCTTTGGCCATCTACTACTTCTCACCCTCGCTTATGGTGAGCCTCGTGTGTCTTGTTCTGCTCATTCCCCTTGTCTATCTGCGAATCGATCTGGGCCTGGCCTTTGCCGCCCTGTCCATACCCTTCTTCCTCAGACCGAGGATTTTGCTGGGCCAGTCGCTATCGCTGGTGGAGATGCTCACGGTCCTGTGCTTTGCCTGCTGGCTGCTGAGCGAGGTGCTGAATCGAGCCTCTGTGGGAGAGGTGGATGTTGCGGGGCCGCTTTCTCTGTTCCCGTTTCAGCCCCTGGGCAGCGTGCGGAGTATGGCGCGCGGCTTCTCGAGGCTGTTGGTTCACCTGGTCCGCGCCTCGTCGTCGCTGGACTGGGCCATCCTCTTCTTCCTGCTGGTCAGCGTTCTCTCCCTCGCCGTGTCGGAGAACTTCGGCGTCAGCATGTATGAGCTGCGCACCGTGATTGTTGGACCGATCATCTTCTATCTCTTGCTGAGAGAGGCGCCTCTGGATGAAAACGGACTTCTGCGGTTGGTGGATGCTCTGATCCTGGGCGCGCTGCTTTTGTCCCTCTACGGGCTGTACCAGTACTTCGTTGGCGGAGAGGTGATCACCGCCGAGGGCGTGCGCCGTGTCCGCGGGCTATACGGATCTCCCAATAACCTGGGACTGTACCTGGGTCGCCTGGTGCCCGTCACGGTGGCCTTCGTCTTCTTCGGGATGGAGAGACGCCGTCGATGGGGCTACCTCTTCGCCGGGTTGCCCATCATCCTCTGTCTCTACCTTACCCATTCCAGGGGTGCGTGGCTGCTGGGGGTTCCCGTCGCACTATTGTTCATGGGCTTGGTGAGGGGCCGGCGTGCGCTGCTCGCTGCGGTCGGTGCCGCGATGGCGGCCGTCGCTGCTCTTCTCCCCTTCTCCGGGGCGGAACGCATCAGGTCTCTCCTCGACCTCAGCGGCGGAACCGCTTTCCACCGCCTGAAGTTGTGGGAAGCGACCGTGAGCATGATCCGCGATCACCCTCTGCTGGGGGTCGGGCTGGACAACTTCCTCTACCAGTACCCACGCTACATGCTGCCGCAGGCCTGGCAGGAGCCGGACCTCTCGCATCCCCACAACATCCTGCTGGACTGGTGGACCCGCCTGGGCGTGCTGGGCGTGGGAGCATTGATCTGGCTGGAGGTGGTTTTCTACAGGATGGGCCTGCGTCTCTATCGCTCTCTTGACGAAGGTGAGCTGCGAGCGCTGGTCCTGGGTCTACTGGCTAGCATGGTGGACTTCCTCGCGCACGGCCTGATAGACAACTCCTTTTTCCTGGTGGATCTGGCCTTCGTCTTCTTCCTGACGCTGGGCATCATGCGTCGGCTCTCGTACCGAGAGGCCTAGATGGGAACCCACCCCGGTTCGAGGCTGCAGGCAGAGGGAGGGAGAATGTGTGGAACAACGGGATTGGGGGCACAGTGGGCTCATCCTGAGCTACGTCCTGAGCCGGCCGAAGCCAGCCCTGAGCACAGCCGAAGGGGATAGGCCGAAGGCCGTATCGAAGGACGAGCCGAGGAGGCGGGGCCCAGCAGGACAGCGCGTGCCTGCCTCTTGGCGCCTATTTCTACACCCTTTGAGGGAGCGTATTGCGACAGGGGGCCGCTTGAGGTAACATAATGAGGGAAGCGTTACGACAGGTTTGTGAGGAGCCATGAGGATACTGGTTACCGGCGGCGCCGGATTTCTGGGGTCTCATCTGTGTGATAGGTTCCTGTCGGAAGGGCACCAGGTTGTGGCCGTGGACAACCTGATCACCGGCAGCACGGCGAACATCGAACACCTGGCGGGCAACGAGGACTTCCGTTTCATCAAGCAGGACGTGACCGACTACCTGTACGTCGAGGGGGAGCTGGATGCCATCCTCCACTTCGCCTCTCCCGCCAGCCCCATCGACTATCTGGAGTTGCCCATCCAGACCCTGAAGGTGGGCGCCCTGGGCACCCACAAGACCCTGGGCCTGGCCCGGGAGAAGAAGGCGTTGTACCTCCTGGCTTCCACGTCGGAGGTCTACGGCGATCCGCTGGAGCATCCGCAGACGGAAGACTACTGGGGCAACGTCAATCCCATTGGGCCGCGCGGCGTCTACGACGAGGCCAAGAGATTCGCCGAGGCCATGACCATGGCCTACCACCGGTATCACGGCCTGGACACGCGCATAGCCAGAATCTTCAACACCTATGGTCCCCGCATGCGCCTGGAGGATGGCCGGGTAGTGCCGAACTTCATCGCGCAAGCCCTGCGCCACGAGCCGCTGACGGTCTACGGCGATGGCCATCAGACCCGTTCCTTCTGCTACGTCTCAGACCTGATCGAAGGTATCTACAGATTACTCTTCTCCAACGAAGTGGACCCTGTCAATGTGGGCAACCCTCAAGAGATGACCATCTTGGAGTTCGCCAACCTCGTCAATGAGATCACGGGCAACTCCTCCGGCATCGCATACCAGCCGCTGCCGGAGGACGACCCCAAGGTGCGGCAACCGGATATCTCGAAGGCGCGCGCGGTACTCGATTGGGAGCCTGAGGTGCCCCTGGAAGAGGGTTTGCGGGATACCATCTCCTGGTTCGAAGGGCGTCTGGGGAGTGGGGGCCTCCCTAGGGGTCGACGTCTGGACTGACGTGCTCGGGGGGCGACCCCGAGCGACCGCCGCTCGCCAAGATCAATCTACGCGCACGCAGAGGAGGAGAGCAATGGACTGGCTCCGCGAGCTGTCGGTAGAGAGCGGCGACGTCTGGTTCAAGCCCGGCGCTGAGCAGAGCGTGGTCAGGGTGGAGGGGTTGCTCCACCTCTCTGAGCCATACTGGATCTGGTTCCAGGACATCGATCGCTCCGTGCCCTTCGCTTCCCCAGATGACCCTTCGCGCAAGTACACGGTGAAGAAGGGGCACGTCGCGCTGGAGCCGCGGTTGGAGCCAGTCGATCCCCCGCCCGAGGACCTTCTCGAGTTGTGGCGGCGTTTGCTCTGCCCCAGGGCTGAGGAAGGCGAGGAGTGGTACGGCTACGTCTTCTCGGCGCAGCTGCCCCTGGATCTGGGGGAGACGCTGAGCGTTGGTTTCAAGGACACCACCTTCTGGGGCCGGGAAGGCACCTTCGTCGAGTTCGTGCGACACGAGCCGCCGTACCTTCTCGTGGCGCACGACAGGACGAGTGTCGTGGCCGCGAAGGAAAAGGAGTTCGAGTTGATGCTCAGGCTCAAGTGCCGCTGGCCGCTGGAGCGGGAGTAGCGGCGGTTGGGCTCGGGGTTTGACAAGCCAGAGGGTCTGTTCTAGAATAGCAGCGTTGCGCCTGTAGCTCAGTGGATTAGAGCAACTGCCTTCTAAGAAACTGGCACCCCCGAGCCTGCTTTGGCCGTTTGTGAGCGTCAACCCCCATCCCGTAGCCGTTGTTTTCCTGCGCTGTAAGTTGCTCTAGTCTGGCCTGTCAAACTAAGCATGCCCCACAAACCGCTACTTCGCAAGTGCCTCCACCGATTCTGTATGCCAAGCCAGTGCGGTCATACTCCACGGTGCCCGCGCAATCATAGATTCTCTTCACTGGGGCTGGGTGTCGTGCCACGTCCGAGTGTGCGACGACTGCCTGAGCTTGACCTACTTGTGCTGTGCATATCGACGGAGTTCGTCGAGTATGTCCGATCTCCAAAGAGGATGGCCCAATTGGACGCGCTTCCCATCTCTGATGTCTTGTGCGTATCGCCTGAGTTGGTCCGCATACCGCGGCGGCCAACCATGCCGGATGGCCCATGCTCTAATGGCATGCGGATCATACAGTTCGTCATGAGTCCATAGCTCCCAGAGAAACTGCTTGGCGAGGTTTCTGTCATCGAGACCGGACATGTCCGGTGAACCTGGCCCCAGCATCCTGGTGAGCCGCTTGAGTCCTTCTTCCACGACAGGGTTGTCTATCAATGGCGCTGGCTGCGCGAGTGGCTCGCCGAGGACGTGTGGATTCCACGCGCGCTGCCATTGCCTCACATCTTCCATTCTCCAAGGGACAACAATGATGGCCTTCGAGTACTTGGACTCGTCAATCTGGTCGAGCATTCTTCCACTAGGGTAGATCGCCAGGATAATGTCCGAGGTGCAGCGGTCCCGAAACGTTCGTTGCGTTCGGAGGGCAACCAGTCGCCCGTCTGGTAGAAGTACCTGCTGATCTCTCCGTAACTTTGTTACCACGTCTGCTCCGAGACCGTGCTCGACTGTTCGTCCTCGGAGGGTGTCCTTCTTGGGCACAAGGAGGATGGCGTTTGCCTGGAGGTGTGCACATTTCTCCTCAAGCGTGGCATAGGCCCTGCTGATGGGTTCGGCCTGTGGTCCTTCAGAAGGCACCAGATACCTCTCAGGTTTCTCTGAACTTGCGTTGAAATCACTCATTGTTCGCTCCCGGTTGCTCTGCGCGGATACTTCACAGGGCCACGCATGACCTCTGCGCCTATCTCTTGGGCTATTAGGGCTAGTTCTTCGGCGTTGGCTTTGAGCACCATAGTTGACAGCGCCGATGAGTTCCCTGCTAGTCGCCCGCATCAAGCAGGGGCAAGCCCTGTGCCCCTGTGGCTTGTGCCGGACCGGGGCGCTTTTGTCTATCCAGTCCAGCCTCCGACTCACTCTATGTCTATGTCTATGTGAAAAGGAGGCATCATTGGCGTAACGATAATATCCTCCACAGGCTTTGCAAGCTTATTGGAAATATCCTTTTCCACCGTCTGAAAGTCCACGGATGTAGTCACGCGGACTACGAACCGATGGCGACAAGACGGACAAACAACAGTCTTGGTCTGCTCCGTTTCCTCGCTACTGAGCCGGGACAAGACCTCTTCGACTGAGCTCAAGAGCTCCCTGCTTATTAGGCCTTCGCTGGGTGGCTTCCCTTTGATGGGTGGCTTCAAACATTTTGGAGACATCTTCTTCATCCTCCCCATTCTCCATAATCGTGCACGTTTTTTCTCGATCGTCAAGCTGTTTCTGGCCCCAGAACAGCCAGAGGCTCTGGCCAATCCCCAACCATGTGCAGAGCGCCCTAATCGCCATCGTTGACTTGGCGGCTCGCCAGCGTGATCGGCTGAATGAACTAGAGCGCCGCGTTTCCGAGGTGGACAAGGCATAGGAGAAGCGCGAAACGCCGCCCTGATACGTTGGCTCTTTGACGAGTAAATTCACTGTCAGTCCGCCAGCTTCTCAAGTCCTGCAAGCGCTTCATCAGCCGCCTCTAGCGCACGATTTGCCGTTTCGTCGATCTCATCTTGGAGCCGCTTCCATACCTCATCTAGTGATTTCTTCTCGGATGGCACGATTAGTGCTTGCCGCAAATATCCTTCGCTTACGATAAATTCAATAGCAACGAGGCGGGCATAGAAGAGCTGAACTGCTTCCCACGTGTCCCTGGGTAGCAGCACCAGGTCGCCTACACAACTGCTATACCCATCACGCATGAAAGGCGAAATCAGGTATCTTGCCACTTTGCCTTTATCCTTTGCCATTCTACCTATGTCGATAGTTCTCTCAACTCTCGACTTGTTCGAAGATATTTCACCCCGTAACAAACCTGCAACGTCAGCCTTTCTACGCCCCCGATCCCGCCATGCCTTGAACTCTGTGCCAATGAGCCCAAATAGGAATCCCAGTATGATTCCCAGAAGTCCCACGAGCGCCTCGCTCATCCTCTCACCTCCGGGCGCATGGGAGCGGGAGCAATGACAACGTCGTTGATGTCTTCATCCCGCCGCTCTAACAATGCCCGTAGAAGCCAAAGGAATAGTAGCAAGCCTACGATCATGGGGGCTACGTACGTTACTGTCTTTATCGTTTTCATCTCTACCATCCTTCATGAATTGCACACCACGCGTGGTCGGCGGCCTGACGCAGTGGCCGCCTCTCGTGAGCTGAGGCAAATGAGATTTCCGACCTTCATCCGCGCCGCAGAGGGACAGAAGCGCAAGAAGATGACCAAAAGAATAGTCCGCGTTGCAGCGAGCGCCAGAGTTCTCATCATACTCGCTGCTCCTTTCTGATATATGCTTTGTGGAGGCTAGGGTCTGCCAAAGACAAGGTAAAGTGTGTCAGCAGGTTGACGAAATGGGGGAATCGAAGTCAGTGGATTGTATCACAGGTAGAAAGACAGGGCAACACACGTTCTTGATGACGACAGGAGGCCCTGCTTTTGAGGAGTCGGCTGGAGCAGAAGGGGCAATCACCTTCGTTCACTGCACCAGCGAGGTTTCCGTGGCATTGTGGCAGCCGGAAAAGGCACCGGCAATGAGCCTCGAGAGTGTTCACTAGGGGTTGACAAGGGTTCAGGAATGCGCTACACTGTGGATGAGGGGATAGGACTCATTGTATGAGGAAGGAGGGAGGGGCGATGACGAAGCATTGGCTGAGAGGCTTAGTGTTGGGTGTGAGCCTGGCGTTGCTCCTGGCAGGCGGGGTGGCGCTGGCTCAGGGGATCACCATTACTACCGACCCTGCTGGCTGCTACGAGTGCTGGACGGACGAATCACAATGGACACAGCTTCGTGTCTATACTTCCGGGTGGGCGGACAACGAAACCATCACCTGGCGGGCATGGAAGGATGGGGTACTCCTCGGCGATCCTTTTCGCGGTTCTGTCCAGGCTTCGGAAGGGGCGTTCAGTTGGATGTTCTGTACCTCCCTCTGCCCGGGAGTCAGATCTGGAGCTGATGCGCAGAACATTCTGGTATGTCCCTTCGGACACTTGAAGCTAAGGCTTACGGGAGCTACGTCTGGTCGAACTGGGGAGGTCGAGTTCCGGGTGGCGCAGGACTGCGCTGCGGCTCTGTTTGTCCCGGAACCAGGTTCGATTCTGCTCCTGGGCAGCGGCCTCGCTGGTCTGGTGGGATACGCCACGCTTCGATGGAGGCCAAGAGAGTAACAGCCTGGGTACGGATTAGATGTCACAAGGGCTGTCCCCAGACGGGATGGCCCTTTCCTATCTGGGCGGAAGCCCTACAGCAGGTTGTCAACTGGCGAGTATATCTTGTGCGCTCTCTCTATGTTCTCCCGTGCGAGAGCCAGGTACCTCTGCGAGACAGCCAGGGATCTGTGACCCATCAGCAACCTGAGCGCGTGCAAGTCGGTTCCATCTCTGAGCCACCAGAGAGCAAAGGTCCTGCAGAACCTGTGCGGGTGACAGGGCAGAACACCGGCTTTTTCACCATGGTTGCGGAAGACCATGTGCAGGCCCCTCAGTGTTGGTGGGCCTCGCTCGTGGACGTTTGCCATGTAGGCTATCCGTTTGGCGCTCAGAATTGTCCCCTGGGGTTGACTCTGCTTTGGAGGTTCGCTATAATGTGCACAAGATAGTGAGAAGTAGCGTAGACGGCAAGGAGGTTGGGGAGATGAGACCAAGGTGGTTGCTACTGGGTGTTGGTCTGTTGTGTCTGTTGATGGTGTTCCCGGCGGCGGCGCTGTCGCAGGGGAATAGAGCGGACCTGGGGTGCGGGACGGCGACGGTAGACGGCTACGTCGGTGCCGAAGAGTGGGCCCATGCCGCAACGGTGCCCCTTTACGGAGGGACGCAGAGTGGCTCGGTCGCGCCCTCCCAGCTTCGATTGGGGACTGGCTATTTCATGAACGACGGCCAGTACCTGTATCTGGGCGCCGTCCTCAGCGACCCCAACGACTTGGTTCCCGACGAGCCGGAAATCTCCAATGCCACGCTCACATGGGCTTTCGAGGACGAACCGGCCGGCGACCCGGATGCCTGGGTCGATTGCATTTGGGAGGCGGCGTCCTGTGACGCGCCGGAAGACGAGGGTGTGTTGCGAGGATATAGTGGGTACGGGACTGCTGCTGCGCAGGTCGACAAGATCTCGTTCACGCACTGGGCTAAGGACCACGTCAACTGCTATGATGAGCCTCCGTTCACTGGGGTCACCTACAGGGGCTTGCTCCAGGGCACTGGAGCCCACATGGAGATGAGGGTGGACCTGGACACCTCCCCTCTGAACAACCCTGACCCCGCCGCGGGCGACTGCTTCGACCTGCGCTGGATGAAGGCAACTTTCTATGGCCTGACCTTCGGAGAAGGTAGTGGCGAGGTAGCTGCCTGGTGGCCCATCGAACCTGTGGACGAAGGGGACTACACTGGAGGCTGCACGGTTCTCTGCCTGAACCCGTGTGAGGCAGAGTTCGTCCCAGAGCCAGGGACGATGCTGCTCCTGGGCAGCGGACTTGCTGGCCTGGCGGGGTATGCGACCTTGCGCTGGAGGACGAGAGAGTAGGCGACTGACGAGAACGTAGCTATCGAAAGGGCTGTCCCTTCGTGGGATGGCCCTTTTCTTGTTGGCCAGTAGCTCTACGGCGGGTTGTCAACGGGTGAGTGTAGCTGATGAGCTCTCTCCAGGCCCTCCCCTGCCGGATCCAGGCAATTCTGGATGTGGGGATAGGGGACAGGGTCTATCCCACAAGCTAGAGCACGTATCAAGCAATCTACCAAGCGGTCAGGCCAAGTCAGCCGACTACATCAAGAAGGTGAACACGGCGCAACACGCGTTCTTGCCAAGAACAAGAGGCCACGCCGTTGAGGGGGTAGCACCAGAAGGTGCAATCACCTACGTTGACTCCACCAGAGGGGATTCCGCAGCGTTGGGGCAGCCGGAAAGGGCACCGGCAATGAGCCTCGAGAGTGTTCACTAGGGGTTGACAAGGGTTCAGGAATGCGCTACACTGTGGATGAGGGGATAGGACTCATTGTATGAGGAAGGAGTGAGGGGCGA
>Ga0307378_10013164_pt1 | contig 10487 bp, 9 predicted proteins | sample UN1MG_FD_202238 | JGI IMG/M metagenome (GOLD analysis project Ga0307378, IMG submission 202238) | Soil microbial communities from Risofladan, Vaasa, Finland - UN-1 | ecosystem: Environmental > Terrestrial > Soil > Coastal area > Acid sulfate soil | place: Finland: Risofladan, Vaasa | collected...
AAATTCTCCGGATCACCGAACACCGCTTCGTCGAAGTTCGCCGACTCGAACAACAGCATCATCTTGTCGCCCTCACGCAGCGCCGTACCGTGGAATTCAGTATCGGCGGTGGCCATCCGACACATGTTCTTCACCGGCGAGGTCCAACGCAGCATCTCCTCCATCGCCCCTGGTATCAGCGCAGCGTCAGCCACCAACTGCTCCCACTGATCACGATGACGGAGAAGCTGTTCGGTGCCCCCCGACAGCGTGTGACGGGTGGTCTCGTCACCGCCGATCAGGATCAGCAGCGTCTCGTAAAGGATCTCGTCATCGGAGAGTTGTTCGCCGTCGACCTCGGCATTGACCAGGATGGAGAACAGGTCATCGGTCGGCTCGGCGCGGCGCTTGGCAATGGTCTCCATGGTGAACGCGGTATAGCCGGCGAAGGCCTCCATGACCGCCTGCAGGGTTGCCTCGTCGGCGGTTGCACTCAGACCGCACACCAAATCATCAGACCACTTCAGCAGCGTCGCCCGGTCTTCCGGCAGCACCCCGAGCATGTCGCCAATGACGGCCATCGGCAGCGGCGCGGCAAGATCGCGGACGAAATCGCACTCCCCTCGCTCGCACACCGCGTCGATGAGCGCGTCGCACAGGGTGTCGATACCGGCGGCCTTATCGGTCACCCGCTTGCGGGTGAACCCGGCGTTGACAAGCTTGCGCCGCAAAAGGTGCGCGGGATCGTCCATGTCGATCATGTACGGCATGGCCGGATTGTCCGGGCGGATACCGCCAGCCGAGGAGAACAATTCCGGGTTGCGTTCGGCGTCAAGCACCGCCTGGTATGTCGCCGCGGCGGCAAGGCCGTTCCGATCCCGGAACACCGGCTCGTTGGATCGCATCCAGCGGTACGCCTCGCGGGCGCCGCCGTCGGCGAAGAAGTTGCCGTCCGTCAGATCGACGTCCGGTTTGCTGCGATGGATTGCAGTCATCGATTACCTTCCACGATCTTCACTTGCCCCGGATCGGCGCGGCCTACAGTATCTACATGCCCGCAGCCCAACACACCATTGCCGGAACCGTGCTGACGATGCCCGTGCGAGTCCGCAAAGCCGACGTACACACCGCGATGTTCTCGGTTCCCGCAGACGCAACTCAGCGGCTCATCGACTACAGCGGCCTGAAGGTCTGCGAATTCCGCCCGGGCCGGGCTGTGGTGACGTTGATGCTCGCCCGCTACATCGACGGAGACCTCGGCAGCTACAACGAGTTCGGTACCTGCATCATGGTGAATCCGCCGGGGTCGACCGCCGGCGGCCTCAAAGCTCTGGCCGACGCCGCGGCATTCATCCACCATCTGCCGGTTGATCAAGCGTTTACCCTCGAAGCAGGCCGCACCATCTGGGGATTCCCAAAAATCATGGCGGATTTCCGCGTGCGCGACTCGGGAACGTTCGGATTCGAAGTGTCCGAGGGCGGTTCCCTCATCGCCGCCATGCAGTTCAGACGCGGGCTGCCGATCCCGTCGCTGCGTTCGGGTCCGCAGGTGCTCAAGACCTACACCTACGCCGATGGCACCACCCGTGAGGTGCCGTGGGAGATGGTCAATTCCGGTGTGCGTTTCCGACCCGGCGGCGCGACCCTTCGCCTCGGGGATCATCCCTACGCGAAGGAACTCGCCTCCCTCGGTCTCCCAAAGCGCCCGATGATGTCCGGATCGGTCGGCAACGTGGACATGACGTTCGGCGACCCCAACATCCTGGGCTGAACACCGGGTCTCCACCCGGCCAATCTAGAACGTGTTCTAGCCGACTCGCAAGCAATCCCCTACAGCAGCGCTGCGAGTTCGTTGATCTGCTCGGGGCTGCGCGCGCCGACGACCATCATGGTGACGCCGGCGGCCTCCCAGAGGGCGATCTGTTTGCGTGCGTGGTCGATGTCGCCCACGATCGCGGCGTCGTCGACGAGTTCGTCGGGAATGACTGCGGCGGCCTCGTCCTTGCGGCCCGACCGGAACAACTTGGTGACGTCGTCGACGACCTGGCCGTACCCCATCCGCCGATACACCTCCGCATGGAAATTGGTGTCCTCAGAACCCATCCCACCCATGTAGAGCGCGACGAAGGGCTTCATCATCTCGAAGGTCCCGGCACGGTCGTCGGTGATGACCACCTGCGCGGTGGCGCAAATCTCGAAGTCCTCACGGGTGCGGCGCGCACCGGGACGGGCGAAGCCCTCATCGAGCCATTCGTTGTACATGTCGGCGATCCGCGGGGAGTAAAAAATCGGCAACCAGCCGTCGCAGATCTCAGCCGCCATCGCGACGTTCTTCGGACCCTCCGCGCCCAGCATGATGGGGATATCGGCGCGCAGTGGATGCACGATCGGCTTGAGCGCCTTACCCAGACCGGTGGTGCCCTCACCGGTCAGCGGCAGCGGATAGTGCGGACCGGCGCTGGTCACCGGGGCCTGCCGCGCCCATACCTGGCGGACGATATCGATGTACTCCCGGGTGCGGGCCAACGGCTTGGGAAACCGCTGGCCGTACCACCCCTCCACCACCTGCGGACCGGACACGCCAAGACCCAGAATATGCCGCCCGCCCGAAAGATGATCGAGCGTCAGCGACGCCATCGCACACGCGGTCGGGGTGCGGGCGGAGAGTTGCACCACCGAGGTGCCCAGCCGCATCCGGGTGGTCTCTCGTCCCCACCAGGCCAGCGGAGTGAACGCGTCCGAGCCCCACGCCTCGGCGGTGAACACCGTGTCGAAGTTCGCGGCCTCGGCGGCGGCCACCAGTTCGGCGTGATTGGCCGGAGGCTGCGCACTCCAGTACCCAAGTTGCAGACCCAGCTTCACCTGTGCCGCCTTTCCGCCCCAGGAGGGCGATTCTTGCCACGATTACTAGAACCTGTTCTACTCGATGCTGTGACCGTCCGCCAACGCACCCCGGCCCTGATTGAATCCCACGAACCACCGCTTTCGGCGCCACTGCGGTTCTCTTTCGACTACACCCGTTCAGTCGGACCGACGCTGAGTTCGTTTTTTACCGCTCTGCGCAGCCGGCGCATCCTCGGGGTGCGGGGCACCGACGGGCGGATACTGGTCCCGGCCGCGGAATACGACCCGGTCACCTATGCGCCACTGAGCGAGATGGTGGAAGTTTCCAGTGTCGGGACGGTGCTGTCGTGGACCTGGCAACCCGAACCGCTCGATGGCCAGCCACTCGACCGTCCGTTCGCCTGGGCGCTGATCAAACTCGACGGCGCCGACACCGCTCTGCTGCATGCGGTCGACGGTGAGGTCAAGACCGGGGACCGGGTGCACGCCCACTGGGTGGACGAGCCAGTCGGAGCTATCACCGACATCGCGTACTTCGTGGCCGGCGAGGACGCCGAACCGGTCAGCGACGCCGCCGACGGCCGCGACCCGGTCACGCTGATGATATGCCCGGCGCGATTGGAGGTGCAGCACACCGCCTCGGCGCCGGAGAGCATCTACCTGCGTGCGCTACAGAAAGGCAAGCTCCTCGGCGCTACGTCGTCGAAAGACGGCAAGGTGTATTTCCCACCGCGGGAGGCTGATCCGGCCACCGGACAGGTCCTCGACCACTTCGTCGAACTGTCCGATAAAGGCACCGTGACGACGTTTGCGATCATCAACATCCCGTTCGCCGGGCAGCGCATCAAACCGCCGTACGTGGCGGCTTACGTCCTGCTCGACGGTGCCGACATTCCATTCCTGCATCTGGTCACCGAGATCGACGCCGCCGACGTCCGGATGGGCATGCGCGTCGAAGCGGTATGGAAACCCCGCGAGGAGTGGGATCTCGGGATCGACAACATAGAACACTTCCGGCCCACAGGCGAGCCGGACGCCGAGTACGACACCTTCAAGCACCATCTCTAGAAGAGGCGATCAATGACTGACCGCGAGGTAGCCGTCGTCGGCTTCGCCCACGCGCCGCACGTGAGGCGCACCGCAGGTACCACCAATGGCATCGAAATGTTGATGCCCTGCTTCGCCGAACTCTACGCGGAGTTGGGCATCAAGCAGACCGACATCGGGTTCTGGTGCTCCGGGTCCTCGGATTACCTTGCCGGGCGCGCTTTTTCGTTTCTCTCCGCGATCGACGCCATCGGCGCGGTACCACCGATCAACGAGAGCCACGTCGAGATGGACGCCGCATGGGCGCTGTACGAGGCCTACATCAAGATCCTCACCGGCGAGGTCGACACCGCACTGGTGTACGGCTTCGGCAAATCAAGCGCCGGAACGTTGCGCCGGGTGCTGGCTTTGCAGACCGATCCCTACACAGTCGCTCCACTGATGCCGGATGCGGTGTCGATGGCCGGCCTGCAGGCCCGTCTCGGCCTCGACGCCGGCAAGTGGACGTCTGAGCAGATGGCTCAGGTGGCGTTGGATAGCTTCGCTGCGGCTGGGCGCACCGACCACGAGAAGCCGGCCAAGACGGTCGCGGAGTTGCTCGATCGGCCGTACTTCGCCGACCCGCTGCGCCGCCATGACATAGCACCGATCACCGACGGCGCGTCGGCGATAGTGCTTGCCGCCGGCGACCGAGCCCGTGAACTTCGCGAAAACCCGGCTTGGATCACGGGTTTCGAACATCGCATCGAGACCCCGGTCCTCGGCGCGCGAGATCTGACCACCTCTGCGTCCACCGCTTCGTGCGCACGTGCGGCAACCGGCGGAGATTCCAGGTCCATCGACGTGGCCGAGATCTGCGCCCCGTTCACCCACCAGCAGCTGATTCTCTCTGAGGCGATCGGGCTGGGACCCTCGACGAAGATCAACCCGTCCGGGGGCGCGTTGGCCGCCAACCCGATGTTCTCCACCGGTCTCGAGCGAATCGGATTCGCCGCCCGACACATCTTCACTCGCTCGGCGCAACGAGTGCTGGCGCACGCCACCAGCGGCCCGGTGCTGCAACAGAATCTGGTCGCCGTGCTCGAAGGGAAGGATGCCTGATGGCTAAGAACCTCGCCGCAGTCCTGGGCACCGGCCAGACCAAATACGTCGCCAAACGCGACGACGTATCGATGAACGGCCTCATTCGCGAAGCCATCGACCGTGCGCTGGCCGATAGCGGGTCCACCTTCGACGATATCGATGCCGTCGTCGTCGGCAAGGCGCCCGACTTCTTCGAGGGCGTCATGATGCCCGAGCTGTTCATGGCCGACGCCATGGGCGCCACGGGTAAGCCGCTGATCCGGGTGCACACCGCGGGGTCGGTGGGTGGATCGACCGGCGTCGTGGCCGCGAGCCTGGTGAAGTCCGGCAAGTACCACCGTGTGCTGGCGGTGGCATGGGAGAAGCAGTCGGAGTCGAATGCCATGTGGGCCTTGTCGATTCCGGTGCCATTCACCAAGCCGGTGGGCGCGGGGGCCGGCGGCTACTTCGCTCCACTGATCCGGGCATACATCCGCCGATCCGGCGCGCCGTCAAACATCGGGGCGATGGTGGCGGTCAAGGACCGGCTCAACGGCGCTAAGAACCCGTTGGCGCATTTGCACCAGCCGGACATCACGCTGGAGAAGGTGATGGCGTCGAACATGCTGTGGGATCCGATCCGGTTCGACGAGACCTGTCCGTCCTCCGATGGTGCGGCCGCGCTGGTGATCGGCGACGAGGCCATTGCCGACCAGCGGGTCGCCGAGGGGCATCCGGTGGCATGGGTTCATGCCACCGCACTGCGGACCGAACCGATTGCCTTCAGCGGTCGTGACCAGGTCAACCCGCAGGCCGGTCGCGACGCCGCCGCCGCGCTCTGGAAGGAGTCCGGCATCACCAGCCCGATCGACGAAATCGACGTCGCCGAGATCTACGTCCCGTTCTCCTGGTTCGAGCCGATGTGGCTGGAGAACCTCGGCTTCGTGCCCGAGGGCGAGGGCTGGAAACTCACCGAGGCCGGCGAAACCGCGATCGGCGGCCGACTTCCGTGCAACCCCTCCGGCGGGGTGCTGTCCTCGAATCCCATCGGGGCCTCAGGGCTGATCCGCTTCGCCGAGGCCGCGATCCAGGTCATGGGCAAGGCCGGGGCACACCAGGTGACCGGTGCCAAGAAGGCTCTCGGGCATGCCTATGGCGGCGGTTCGCAGTACTACTCGATGTGGGTCGTCGGCAGCGAGAAGCCGTCCAAGGTCTGAGCGGGTTGTTGCCGACGACGGAAAACTGTAACGTGTTCTAGTTAGAGACACACAGTTGGAGGGGCGACATGACCACCGAGATTCGCGATATCGACACCGGAACCCTGCCCGATCGCTACGCCCGCGGCTGGCACTGCCTCGGCCCGGTTCGTGACTTCACCGACGGCGAACCACACCCGATTCATGCGTTCGGCACCAAACTCGTGGTGTTCGCGGACTCGAAGAACGAACTGCACGTGCTCGATGGTTACTGCCGACACATGGGTGGCGACCTGTCTCAGGGAACCATCAAGGGCGATGAGGTCGCCTGCCCGTTCCATGACTGGCGGTGGGGCGGCGACGGCCGTTGCAAACTGGTGCCGTATGCCAAGCGCACTCCGAAACTGGCCCGCACCCGTTCCTGGCACACCGACGTGCGAGCCGGCCTGCTGTTCGTCTGGCACGACCACGAAGGCAATCCGCCGCAACCCGAGGTCCGCATCCCCGAGATTCCCGAGCAGGCCAGCAGTGACTGGACCGACTGGAATTGGAACTCGATGCTCATCGAGGGCTCCAACTGTCGCGAGATCGTCGACAACGTCACCGACATGGCGCACTTCTACTACATCCACTACGGACTGCCGACGTATTTCAAGAACGTCTTCGAGGGCCAGGTCGCCACCCAGTATCTGCATAACGTCGGCCGTCCGGACATTGGTGGCATGGGTACCGCCTACGGCGAGTCACATCTGGATTCCGAGGCCAGTTACTTCGGGCCGTCGTTCATGATCAACTGGCTGCACAACACCTACGGCGATTTCAAGGCCGAGTCCATCCTGATCAACTGCCACTATCCGGTGAATCAGGACTCCTTCATGCTGCAGTGGGGCGTCATCATCGAGAAGCCCAAGGGCCTCGATGACGAAACGACAGAACGGATTTCATCCGCGTTCACCTCCGGTGTCAGCAAAGGCTTCCTGCAGGATGTGGAGATCTGGAAGCACAAGACCCGTATCGAAAATCCGCTGCTCGTCGAAGAAGACGGTGCGGTCTACCAGATGCGCCGGTGGTATCAGCAGTTCTATGTTGACGTCGCCGACATCTCACCGGACATGACCGATCGCTTCGAACTCGAGGTGGACACCACCAAGGCCAACGAGAAGTGGCACGTGGAGGTCGAGGAAAACCTGCGCCGCCAAGCCGCCCAAGCCAGTGAGGCGGGTCAGCCCGCGTCATGACCCCACAGCATCCGCCCGACGCCGACCAGATCGCGCGTTCGATGCTGCTACTGCACGGGGCCCACGACGACGAACATCCCCACCCCGGCGACGACAATGACGTCACGACATGGGCCAAGGCTCCGGACTTCGCGAATGACCCGCAGCGCGCGGCGGCCGTCCACGAGGCCACCCGACGCGACCGCGAGCGGTATCTCACGTCCGGACTGGCCGAGGTCGACTGCCGTTTCTGCCACGCCTCGGTGCGGGTCAAGAAGCTTGGCGCTCCGCACACCGCGGTGCAGTGGAGCACTGAGTCCCAAGACCGCTGCGCCTACTTCACCGAGATCCGCGCCTCCGGTGGCTCCAGTGCGCGGGCGAGGTCTTGCCCGAAACTTTCCGACAGCATCTTGCACGCGGTCGCCGAAGGCTGCCTCGAGGAGTACTCAAGCGCGCCGGCACCCGGCGACGGCTGAGACGGCTACAGTCCGCGAAAACGTTCCCTGACCTGATCCTCGGTCAACCCGTAGTCGGCAAGGGAGTAGGTGTGCTTCGGGGCCCGTGGACCCTTCTTGCTCTCGGCATCGGTGTGGGCGATGGCCGTGCGGGCCTGGTCGGTGAACTCGATGCCGAAGTGCGAGTAAATCCCCTCGACGGTCCGCAGCGGCTCCTTGATGAGAGCGAAATAGTCGACATCACAGAACTGGGCCGGGTTCTGCTTGGCCCGCACGGCGTTGAAGGTCTCCAGCCCACGCGACCACGTGTCGAGGGAGTCAGCACCGATCGTCGCACCGACGAAGCTGTGGGACCACCCGTCCGTGGTGTGTTGCGACAACGAACACATCGACGCCATGATCGTCTCCGCCGGACGATGACACTGGATCACCAACGCGTCGGGGTAGGTGGCAAACACCGCTTCGAGTGCGATCAGGTGACTGGGATTCTTAAGCACCCAACGCTTCTCGGGATCGTTGAGACCTATCAATTGCAGATTTTTGCGGTGCCGTTGGTAGGGCCTAACCCAGTCCTGTCCGGCCAGCCAGTGCGCGTAGGTAGGAACATGGGCCAGCGTCTCGTAAGACACCGAGTGCACCGACTGACGTAGCAACTGCCAGCATTCCTCCACCTCATCGGCGGTCATGAAATGCAGGCCGGTGTAGTCCGGGTTCTCCTCGTGCGCCTTGGCGAATCGGGATGCCAACTGTGCGAAGACCGGGTTGTTGGGCCAGGTCTCGCGTGGCGGACGAGGTTGGGGAAACTCGGCGAGCCACAACTCGAGGCCCTGGTGGCGGGGGTCCCCGCACAGCAGGCGGTGCAGTGCCGTGGTGCCGGTGCGCGGAAGCCCGGTCACGAAGATCGGCGCGGTGATCGGCACATCGGAATGCGCGGGGTACTGCTTCCAGGACGCCTCGCTAAGAAGCCGCGCCACCAACGCGTTTCGCAGGAAAAAGCGGGACATCTTGCTGCCCAACTCAGTGAAGTCGGCATCACGGCGATATGACTCCAGCAATACCGAAAGCGCCTCGAGGTAGTTGTCCTCATCGCTGCCGAAGTCATCGAGGCCAACGGCTTTCACCGCCGAGGCCTTCAGATCCTCAACGGTCCCCACATCGGTACGAGCCGCCATCAGTGTTTGAACTCCCCGCAGTTCACATCCAGGGTCGCCCCGGTAATGCCACTGGAAAGATCGCTGGCCATGAAAAGAATGGCAGAAGCCACTTCGTCCTCCGTCGGCAACCGCTTGAGGTCGGACGCCGCGGCGGCCGCCGCATAAATTTCGTCCACCGTGGTCCCGAACTTGCCGGCCTGATGAGCGAAGTAGCTCTTCAGCGTTCCACCCCAGATATAACCCGGCGCAACGGAGTTCACCCGGATTCCCTGCGTACCCAATTCGGTGGCCAGTGACTGCGACATGGCAAGCAGTGCCGCCTTGGCCATCTTGTAGGCGCCGTACTTGGGCTGGGCATGCCGGATCACCATCGAGTTGACGTTGACCACCGAACCCTTGGATTCGGCCAGGGCCGGGGTGAAACCCTGCGTGAGCCGCAGCGCTCCGAGCACCGTCAGTTCGATCGCATCACGGATGTGCTGAAACGTGGTGTCGGCCAGGGGTTTCATCGACGGGACCCGGAAGGCATTGTTGACCAGGACGTCGATCTTTCCGTATTCCTCGAGGCTGCGGGCGACGAGGTTATCGACCTGTGCGTCGTCGGTGATGTCGGTGGTGACCGCCAGTGCCCGTCGGCTCAGACCTGTCACCTGTTCGGCAACCTCGGCCAACCGGTCGGCGGTGCGGGCCGCCAGCACCAGGTCGGCTCCGCCTTCAGCGAACCTTCGCGCCAGCGTGGTTCCCAGTGCCGGGCCCACGCCGCTGATCACGACGACCTTGTTCTCCAGCATCCCGACCATGCCTTACACCACCATCCTGTCGCCAACCTGTTTCTGGCGCAGCGCAATCCGCGCTCGCCAGTCCTCTGTGGAAATCCGATTGCTCTCGTGGTACGGCAATCGGGATTTGACCGCATCGAAGTCGACGAGTTCGACGGTCGGACCATCGAGTTCGGTGAGCTGTCGGGAAACCCGTTGCCATCTGAACTGCAGAAATCCCTTGCGGTGCCCGAGGGTCTCCACCCAGTTCGTCACACCCGGGTCGCGGTCGGCGACGACAATGCGGATTTTGTCGTCCGGGTCCGCCTGGGCCTGCGTTCCGTTCAGAGAGGTCTGGTGGTTGATGTAGTCCAGCGAGATGTACCAGAGACTCCCCAGTTGGAAGCCTAGGTAGGGAGCATCTGTGACCGGCAGCGTAATGACCAGCGCCTCTTCTGGAGACAGTTCGAAATGGCCCGCCGAGGAGTACTGGGTTGCCAACCCGCCGGGGGTCAACCGTGGTGCCACCATCGTGTTGACCGGGATGTTCATGTAAAACCACTGCGGGAACTGTAGCCAGGTCTTGATCCGCTGAACCAGTTGCTTACCGGCTACCGCGAATCGCTTCTCGATCAACTCGTTACTCAGCGGCGCCGGCGCTGTCCCGGCGGTGTCAGCCCGCGCAATCGCCACCATTCCGCGCCGCGCCGACCAATCGTTGTAGACCTCTCGGATCACCAACTGGGCGTTCGCCGCGGGCGTGAAGCGCCACTGG
>Ga0307378_10013166_pt1 | contig 10487 bp, 9 predicted proteins | sample UN1MG_FD_202238 | JGI IMG/M metagenome (GOLD analysis project Ga0307378, IMG submission 202238) | Soil microbial communities from Risofladan, Vaasa, Finland - UN-1 | ecosystem: Environmental > Terrestrial > Soil > Coastal area > Acid sulfate soil | place: Finland: Risofladan, Vaasa | collected...
TGGTTGGGGACCTCACGTTCGAGGTAGCTGAGGACTTCGTCATCCCGGCTGGCGCGGGCACGTTCCCCGACGGGACCACCGATGACCTACTTGTCGCGTCGGAAGGCGTCACGGTGCGCGAGACGTTCTTCTCGGACGGGACACCCTTCCAGACGCTCGATCTTGGGCAGCCGAACATCATCGACAGCAGCTTGAGCCTTCAGGTTCTCGGGGAGACCTGGGACGAGGTAGAGAACCTCGTGTTTGTGGAGGGCGACCAGCTTGGCCGCGACACCTTCACGGGCAACGGGACGGACGCGCAGGAGTACACCCTGTCGCTACTCAATGCCGTGGTCAACCTGGAGGACGAAGACGGTGTCATCCTCGGGGTGATTCCGGCGGGTGGGACGCACGCCGACTACAGCCGTTGGCAGCAGGTCGACGCGCTGACCGGCGCACCACTAGAATTTGCGATGACCCAAGAGGTCGACGGCGCCACGAAGGTCCGGTTCGGGACCATCGCGGCGGGCGCTGCGCCCCCCGACGGCTCGACCGTGCAGGTGCTCTACGTCATCACGGGAGCCCAGAAGCGGTATCAACTCTCGTACGACCCGGACAACCGGGGGCGCGTGCTGTTTGGCGACGAGGTGTTCGGCGTCATCCCGCCAGCCGGCGCCCAGATCAGCGTCGTCTACAAGGTCGGCGGCGGCGTTCGCGGCAACATCCCGGCGGGCGTCATCGACCAGGCGGTTCAGGGGTACCTTCCCAGTGGGGGCCGGTCGGCGGTACGCATCCGCAACAGCGAGGCCGGGTCAGGCGGCGAGCCCACCGAGAGCGTAGACCACGCGCGGTTCTTCGCGCCCAGGTTCGCGAAGGCCAACGATCGCGCCGTCACCCGAGAAGGGTTCACCGCTCTCGCGGCCACGTACGTTGACCCGGTGTTCGGCGCCCCCTCCCACGCCAACGCCTACCTGAAGCAGAGCAGCCCCGAGTTGAACACCGTCGTCATCTCGGTGTGGGGGCGCGACGCCAACGGCCGCCTGTCGACGCCGGGGACCCCGCTCAAGCTGGGCATCAAGCGGTTTCTCGACACCAAGCGGACCATCACGACGGTCGTGGAAACCGTAGATGGCGACGTCGTGCTCATCGACATGGACCTGCTCATCGAGTTGGAGCGGGGCAAGACGCGGCAAGCTACGTTCGACGCCGTTCAACAGCGGATTGAGGAGTTTTTCGCTTCAGCCTTCGTGTTGCCCGGTGTGGACGTGTCGATCAGCAACCTCTACTCGACCATCGAGGAGACACCCGGCGTGGCCCGCACGGAGATCGTGAGCATCATCGGTGCCCGGCTCCTCCAGTTGACCTTGGGTGAGGGGGACGGCTCGACGACCGTGTTCTCGGGCAACTTCGCCTTGGAGGACGGGACTACCATCGTCGCCAAGTCCATCGCGGTGTCCGATTCCGTTCAGCAGATGGTGGACAACGGCGCGGGGTCGTTCGTCGGCGACATCGACGCGGGAGGCACCAACACGGCCGACTACGCCTTGGGCGAGTTCACGACCACGTTTGTCTCGCCGCCGCCGGTTGGCCGGGTCATCACGGCGGAGGGCAAGGCCGAGGTGTTCTTCTCCACCGAGGAGGACCTGGGCAACAGCGACGGGTCGGTTCAAGAGGTCGACGGAGCCACGGTCTACTACCCCATCGTCAAGCGGGCGCCGCGCGGCCTCTGGTCGAGCGATCAGGTCCGGGTCATCGACGCGTTCCGTGCCGGCGCGTCCGCGCAGTACATCGGCGCGCTGCCGGTGGGCGTCGTTCCAGGCACCCTCGTCATCACGGAGCCCGTGTCGGGCCAAACGGTCACCGACAACGGGCTTGGGGTCTTGAACGTCTTGGGACCCACGCCGGTCGGCACCGTCAGCTACACGACGGGCGCCATCAACTTCACCTTCCCGGTCAACCCGGCCGCGACCGCCGTTGTGACCGCCGCGTGGACCACGCGCACGGTCGATGTGATTCTGCCCACGGAGTACCTGCCCCTCGTTCCGGGCCGCGTGCTCCTCTGGGGCGGCTACTCGGCGGACGGCGCTCAGCCGGGTGGCGCGGAACTCACCGCGCAGGACGACGGCGAAGGGAACATGGTCGGCGACGTCGATGGGTCCCAGACGGCGCAGATCAACTACTCCAGCGGCCGCGTCACCTTCGCCTGGAACACGGACCCGCCGCCGTTCACGCTTGGCGGATACCCTCTCGTGCGGAAGGGCTACCTGCGCACGGCGCCGGATGGGAGCACGCGCACTTTCGTGTTCGACGTGTTCGTGCTTCCCGGCGGTCCGCTTGCGGGCGGCCAAGCCGCCGTGGATCTTTCGCGTACGGCGGACGGCGGGGAAGGGCGGACCCGCCTTCAACTCTCCGACCTGAGCGGTCCAGGTGTCGCGATTCAGGACGCCTACGACAACTGGCAGGGTCGGCTCGATGGCGGGAGCGTCGACCGCGAGGGGACGAACACGCTCCTGTACCCGCCGACGGGGATCAACGCTACGGCGAATGGCGTGGTGACCTTCGTGACCGCGCCGCCAGCGACGGCGGGACAGGATTTCGACGTGGTCGTGACCAGCGTCGCGACCTTCATGTATTCGGGGTGGGTCTACAGGGTCAAGAGTCCCGGGGGTCCGGGCCTCGACAAGTTCCTGTTCGCCGACAACAACGGCCGGTTGTGGGGCCAGGCAGCCAATCCGTTCCCGACGAACCGGTTGGATCATCTGCGCGGCCGGTTCATCGCGCAGCTTGCGGGGGCGCCGATTGCGGCCGGGAGATCGCAGGTCGTCACCTACGACGCGCTGTCCGGCGTGCCGCCCGCCCGGGACATCCCGATGGACGGAAATCAGGTCGCAGCGGTTGGGCGCATCAGCCTGACCGAGAAGCTGCCCGAGACCTTCGTGACGGGAGGGTAGCGGGTGGCTGATCGCAGCGCCAACAGGAGGATGCGGTTCGGGCCGGGCAACAGCCTGCGCGTGGACCTGTACCGCGCCCTGCTCCCTGAGATCCAGGAGCAGGACCAAGCTGCGGAGCACGTAGGCATCGGACTGCACTGGAACGACCCGGGCGCCGTCTGGAACGGTGGTGGCGTGCGCGACGTCTGGAACGCCATCGGCCTCGCCCCGGTGTACCAGACCCTTTTCTACGTCCTGGAGACCATGCAGGGCGAGGAACTCGATGTCCTGGAGTCGCTGGATGCGCTGGTCGACCCGTTCGAGTGCCCGGAGGCGGTCCTGGGCGACATCGCGGCGTCGTTCGGTTACAGGCTCAAGGAGGACCTGCCCGAGGAGATGAAGCGCATCGTGGTCCAAGGGTTGATGCACGCCTACAAGCGGTTGGGCCAGTTCAACGGCTTCAAGTGCTTCTTCCGCATGGTCGGGTTCCGCGTCATCAGGATCTTCCCGCTCTGGAAGAAGGACATCCAAGAGGAGCGCAGCGACTACAGTCGTGCGCGACACGACACGACGCCTGTACCGGCGGAGTCCGTGGGCCTCGCCGGCACGCAGGCGTTTGCGACCAGCCTGTCGGGCACGCCAATCAAGCCGGGCACCGTGCGCATCTCCGATGGTGGGGTGGTCATCGTCAAGGATCAGCCGACCGAGTGGCCGTCCGAAGGGCTCACCTTGGAGGCGACCGGTGTGCTCATCTCGGCGGCGGGGGAGGTCGGCACCATCAACTACCTCACCGGGGCGATCACGCTTGACCTCGGTGCCCCGGCCGCTGGCGCGGTCACGGCGAGCTACGAGCAGATCGACGAGGAGTGGCCGTATCACGCCGCTCGCCTCGACATCGAGATCCTGATGAATCCGGGCGGCGCCCCGATCCCGGTGACGGACGACGAGGTGTTCAAGGACATCCTCACGCGGTTGGACGAGGTGCGGCCGATCCACGTCCTGCTACGGGCCATCACGCTGGCGTTCGACCTGGTGGAGACCCTCACACCCGCCGCGACGGACGCCACCGCCTGCGCGCAGATCCTTAAGGACCAGCGCGACGGTTATCCGCCTGATTTCATCCCCGGCCTGGACCACTCCTACATGCTGGACCAGGCCCCGTTCCCGGAGGATGGCGGGCTCTCCATCGAGGAGCTTTACACCGTTGGCGATGACGTGCATCACCAGTACCTTGAAGACCGGACGGGGTTCACCTGCCCGCTCAGAGACGTGCTGATCGTGGACACTGGAGGGGGGAGTCCGTCAGATGGCTACTACTGAACCAGGCGCGCAGTTCCAGTTTGACCAGCCCGTCGAGAGGGCACAGACCGACGCGGCCCTGATCCGCAACTTGTTCAACGCGCTCGCGCGCAGCAACTTCACGACCGACGCAGCCAACCCCACCGCCCCGCGTGAGGGCATGGTGCGGTTCAACGCTTCGGACCCCAACAACGTCAAGCTGGAGTTCTGGCAGGGCGGCGCGTGGCGCGTCGTGCTACAGAACATCCAAGGGGGCGTCGCCGCGACGTCCAAGCAGTTGGTCCAGGTCACGGTCCCGGCGACGACGTGGGTGGTCAACCACAACCTCGGCAACTACGCTGTCGCGCTCGTGTTCGACGTGGGGTTCCGCCAGCTTCGCGCCGCCAACAAGTTCGAGCGGATCCCGCTGTTCATCGGCAGCGTCAACCTCGCGACCATCGTTCCTGGGGCACCGCTGCGCCTCGGGGTGCCGGTCCCGTTCGACGGGACCATCCGTAGGTCGTGGGCGTTCCCCCCGCCGCCCGGGGTTCTCGGCGCTCCTTCAGGGACGCTCGACCTGGACATCGCGGGAGCCCCGGTCACAGGCGGGGGCATCCCGCTAGGACCCGCACCCGCCGCCATCCGTATCGACGGAGCGCCAATCACGGCGGCCAACGCCGTAGTGAAGGGCGCCGACAACATCAACTTGACCGTCAACCCTGGTGCGGCCGCTGGGGGCGCTGGCGACGCCCTGGACGTGTGGGTTGAGTTGGAAAAGACGCTTCAGGAGGACGAGTACTTCCTGGATCAGCCAACCGAGAACCGTATCGTGGTGACCCACCCTGTAGCCAAGCAGGGGTGGGTGGTCCTGATCGGCTAGGGGAAATCGATGGCACTCGAAAAAGCACGCCGCTTCATGGCCAACAGGCAGGCCCTTCTCCTCGCCGCGAAGATCGCCAAGCAGGCGAACCCCGCGTTAGGCATCCACCAAAGTTCGATGCTCGACGTCGGCCCCAAGGCCGTAGGCGTCCTGACCATCGAGATGCGTCCGGCTGACAAGGCGGGCGACGACGACGCGTGGGAGGTGGTCGAGCAGGGCGGCAACCTGGTTGTCTCGCAGGCCGAGATCCTGATGGCCGCTGCGCTCGCTGCCGTCCCCAACAACACGATCAACTACATCGAGTTGGGTGACGCCGGACCGCCCGCCACCACGCCAGGGCTCTCGGACCTCGCGCTGGAGCAGACGACCGGCGTGCGCAAGTTGGCGGTCGTCACGCAGTCGGGGCGCATCCTCACGGCGGAGGTCACCTGGGGCGTAGGTGAGGCCAACGGCTTCATCTTCACCGAGGCGGGGCTGTTCGTCGGACTGCTTGGCGCCGGTTCGATGTTCGCCCGCAAGGTGTTCAACGCCATCACCAAGACGGCTGCGTTCGAGTTGCGGCTGACGTGGCTCATTACGTTCTTGGTAGCCCCGCAGGGCGGGGGTGACTGCGCGGGCATCGCGTTGGTCGGGCCGGCGGCGGTCGCGAACGAGACCATCTACACCGCGACGGGCGGCGAAGCCTCGGTGGCAGCCACCTTCGATTTCACGGTCGGGACGGCGCTCCTGGACGTGTTTATCAACGGGGTCCGCATGGTGCGGAGCGTTCACTACATCGAAGCTGCCGCGCCGTTGGCGGCCCCCATCGGTGGGCCTCCCGGCAACAAGGGCATCAACTTCATCGGGTTCACCCTCAATGGCGTCGTTGGACCGATACCTGCTGACGTGGTGTACCTTGTTCACCGGACTTTGGCGTAGAAGGAGGCTGCCGTGCCGACTGGATCTCACCCGATCGTTCCGCAGACCCAACTTGACCTTGGCCCTGCCGGGTGGTGGCGCCCGCAGGCGGAGGTACCGGCCGCGAATCAGGTGCGCGTGCGCCCTGGCTACGCGCTCGCGGGTGGCCATGAGGTCATCGACCAGCAGGCCGACCAGTTGTCGGCGGGCTTCGCGAGCGTCACCCTTGGGGGCACCAAGCGGTACGACCTGGTCTACATCGACTCGACGGGCACCGTGGCCAACGCGGGCGGCGTCCAGGTGCCAGCGGCCAACCCGCTGTTCGATGGCGCTCCAGGGCGCGCGAACGGCCCGCCCATGCCGGCGGGGAATCCCGTCTGCTACGTGCTGGTGGACGAGATCGGGGCGCCCATCGTTGACGCCTCCGACATCTACCAGATCAACGGCTTTGTCCCGCTCGCCCGGGACTTCGACGGGTTCCTGGTCGACAAGGGCGCGCTCGCGGCGGCGCCTACGGGAGACGATGATGACGTTTCGACGTTGTTCGCAACGGAGACGCGCATCACATCGCCGCTCGGTGCGCTCGTCCCGAACTCGGGCGGCAGCGCGACCCAGGCCGGCGTCGTCACCGGGGCGCCGCTCAACTACGTCCACCTGCTCAACCACGCAGGGGACCAGATCATCCACGCCTCAGGCGCGGAGGTGTACGGACGCCTGACCGAGGCGGCGGGTGTTTGGACCCTCACGTACTACTACCTCGATGGGACGGGCGCCGAGGTCGCGTTCACCACGGGCGGTGAGGACATCTCGAACGTCGCCGACGTGCCCATCACGCCGACGGACCTGAAGCTGGTCGGAGTACCCAAGGTCTACTCGGTCAACGACCCGGCCCGCCCCCTGTTCAGTTCGTCGGTCGCGCGGCTGTCTGACCAGGTGGCCGGCGACATCCCGACGGCGACTACGGCGGTTCAGGGCAAGGCGCTCAAGGCCAACAACCCGAACACGCAGCCGGCCATCCCGTTGATCGGGTCCATCGCGGAAGCGCAGAATGCGGGCGTCGAACTCGCGGGTGGTCCGTGGCACACGATCAACATCCCGGCCGGAGGGTTCGCGGATGGGGGTAGTGGCGTCCTCACGCTCAACGCGGCAGGCCCGCCCGGACCGCCCGGACCGCAGGGGATCCAGGGGATCCAAGGAATCCAAGGAATCCAAGGTCCAGCCGGGCCGGGATACACGCAGCGCGCCACCAACACCCACGCCATCAACTCAGTACCGACGCGTAGTTCCTCGCAGGCCAGCGGGTTCGGGTTCACCGTGAAGGACGCCAGCGCGTCGCTGGATCAGTCGAGCGTAGGTGGAGGCTTCGACCTGTTCGGCATCACCAACCTCACCGTGGCGGGCGCGACCGTTACCGTGTTCTACAACACCGATGACATTGCGGCGACCAACGTGCCGGCTGTAATGGTTGTTACGGCCGCAGGATAAGGGGCAGCATGAAGCACTGGTTGATCTACGACAACGATGGCTTGATCCTGGGCGCTGAGCGCCACCCCGATGGTTGGCCTGCCGGAGTCGACCCTAACGACGCCGGCACGTCCAACGCAGCCGCCATGAACAGCCGTACGCGGCTTGACGCGAGTGAGCCACAACACCTACCGACGATGGCAGGGTGGGTGCTGTACGAGTGTCCATGCGTCAGTGACTCGAACCCCGGCAACTGCCTCTGCGTGGAGGCCCGAATAGCTGACAGCTACCGGGCTGGCGACAACGTCTTGACCAAGCCGACCATCGACCTTGTGGTTGACGGTGTGGTTACGCCGCCGACCACCTTGTCGACGCCCGTCGACAAGGTGCCGGGCGCCGCCGTGACCCTCAAGTTGGTCGTGGATACGGGCGCGGTAGACGACGGGCATCAGGTCGTTTTTCGGCGTGCAGGGACGCCGCATCTGAGCCAGGCCGACGTCATCCTCACCTTCACGGGAGGGGAGACCAACCAGGTAAATCTTGTAGCCCCGGGGCAGGGGATGATTGGGTGCCTGCGCGGCATAAGCTCGCGGGTCGCGTCCAAGCATCTTCACATCCGTGGGTGGGCATCGTGACGGCTCAGGCGCCCGTTTGCCCGGTCACCTGGTATGTTCCGATGCCGGGGCAAGAGACGTTGCGGTACGAGGTCCAAGGCTACGCCCATGAGACGGGCAAGCCGATGGTTCTCGCGAACGACATCATGGTGATTCCCAACGCGATGCCGTTCATCATCCGGCAGTTGATCGACGCCGCTGAGGAGAAGGCCGTTTGGGACCGCCCGACCGTTGCTCGTGGCAACGAGATCGCCGACGACTACGATTTCCGGCAGTGCGACCGCGTCAGCGCGCAGCCCCCGCATTTCACGGGTTTCAAGGTCGTCCTGGAGAACCTGGAGGCGCTGTTCTGCCTCGCGTATTCAAAGCTCGTCAACAGGCACATGGGCATTGTGCGCGGCGGTGGGTGGGAACTCCTCCGCTACAAGGCGGGGGACTTCTTCAAAGAGCACATCGACGTCGTCCACGAGAGCGACACCGAACTCGCCCAGCGGCGGTTGACCGTGCTCTGCCTGGACCACGATGAGTGCGAGGGCGGGCATCTCGTCTACCCCCGCCAAGGCATCGCGGTACACCCGAGCGGCGAGGTGTTCGAGTCGTCCGACGACCAGGACCTGGGTGAGGCCATCTGCCTGCCGTCGCCGGGCACCGTCGTCATCCACCCAGCCGGCCCCGTGTTCCCGCACGAGGCTCGCCCCGTCAAGTCCGGGACCAAGTACACTCTCGTCTCGTTCTTCGTGTAGCAGGAGGCCCCATGTACCGCATCGCCCTGGCTCTGATTCTCACCTTCACCCTCCCCGGCTGTTATGGCCTTCCGGCCGCCACCGAGGCCGCCGTCCGCGACGGCATCGCGGTGGACCGGGGGCACGCCGATGACGAGGGCCTACCGACTCCGGCGCGGGAGATCGCGCTTGACAACCACGACCTGCTCTGGCAGATCCTCTACGGCGCCGGCTGTGAGGGCGCTCTGCCCGCCGACGTCCGTGAGCGCATGGACGCCCGGGAGGTCACGAGCGAATGAGCCTCCTCGACACGCTACTGGAGAAGGCCAACGACCTCGTTGAGGACAAGAGCGAGGAGTGGTTCGACAAGCTGCTCGCCGAAGGGCGTGACCTCGCCACGGCGCCTGACTTGGAGGATGTGGCCTACAGCGAGGAGGAGGAGGACGAGACTGTCGTCGCCGCTCGCGCCGCCGGCAACGAGGCCCTCGACCTCCTGGAGGAGAACAAGCAGCCGTTCCTCCGCCTGGCCAACCTTGGGTTCGCCAAGCTGATCGCCCACTGGGAGGACGACGACGAAGCGGAGGCCCGCCGCTACTACCTCACCAAGCAGGCGACGTACGCTGAGCGCCATGCGGCCATGCACGCAGGCGGCGACGCCGCTGCCAAGGATCGCGATGAGCGAGACGAGGCGTGGGACGCGGTAGCTGGTGTGCTCAAGCAGGTCGGGACCCTCGGCCTCAAGTTCCTGGTGAACCTGGCGGCCAAGAGCGTTGGGCTCCCCATCACGCTCTGACCTTGACGTGCCGACCCTGAGAGGTTACCGTGCTGCCCGCAGCAGCCCGGAGCCAAATGGTCACCACGTACACGCTTTCTCATCCCGCGCCTGACGCTGGGCCAGGCGATGCCTCGACCGTCGTGTCGCCTAGCCCGCTCGACCTCGTAGTGGCGTGCGGGTTGGCGGCCGCGAAGGTCGGCGGGACCTGGCCCTCGTCGATCGTCCGCAACGACCTTGACTACCCGTCGGTTTCGCCCGACGCCCAAGGTGTCCGCGAGGTTGTGACGCGGTACGCCGAGTGTTCTCGCTGCCACCTGAGCGCGCGACGAACGTACATCTGCAACCTCAAGGGTGACGCGACATCGCCGGTCGCCATCGTCGGGGACGGCCCTGGCCGGGATGAGGACGCCCGAGGGACTCCGTTCATCGGGCGGGCCGGGCGACTACAGGACGAGTTGTTCCGCGAGTTCGGCATCGACCCGTTTCGCCTGGCGTGGCTCAACCTGGTCGGGTGTCGTCCGTGCGATCACGCCATCTGGGCTGAGAGCCGCCCGCCTTCGCGCGTCGAGATGTTGGCGTGTTCGGAGCGGACCTGGATGTTGCTCTGCGCTCTGCGCCCCCGCGTAGTCGTCTGCCTCGGAAAAGAGGCCACCGCGATGTTCTGGGACAAGCCCCCCGAGGTCTGGACCTGGCATCGCCTGGCTCCGCCCGACGCACCGGATGACTGGGTCATGGTCGGCCACGCGCGGCACCCCTCGTATCTCGCGAAGGTCATCGGGATGCCCTCGAACTACAAGGAGTACGCCGCCGCCCGCACGTTCTATGGCGCGCTCCAGCAGCAAATTGACGGCTTGACCAAGACGGCTGCGTGGCGGTTCGGGCTGCGCTACCTGACCACGTTCACAGAGCCAGAGGTCGATCGCTGATGGACCCCGGCGACTACCTGGG
>Ga0307378_10013168_pt1 | contig 10486 bp, 10 predicted proteins | sample UN1MG_FD_202238 | JGI IMG/M metagenome (GOLD analysis project Ga0307378, IMG submission 202238) | Soil microbial communities from Risofladan, Vaasa, Finland - UN-1 | ecosystem: Environmental > Terrestrial > Soil > Coastal area > Acid sulfate soil | place: Finland: Risofladan, Vaasa | collected...
CGCGTGACCACACTACCGGCACCAATGACGGATCGTGCTCCGATGTGCACACCCGGCGAGATGATAGCCCCACCACCCACCCAAACATCGGACCCAATCTCAACGGCCTGAGCAAACTCGTGCCCCATGCGGCGCTCAGCGGCACTGATCGGATGAGTGGCGGTGTAGATCTGCACAGCGGGGCCGAACATAACGTTGTCACCGATGGAGACCGCTGCCGGATCCAGGATCACACAGTTGAAATTGAAGTAGACATTGTTTCCGAGCGCGATGTTGGTCCCGTAGTCACAATAGAAGGGAGGCTCAATCCAGACCGCATCACCTGCGCCTCCAAGCAGCTCGTGAATGATGCGCCTGCGCAGCTCGCGCTCCTCATCATGCGAGTCGTTGAGCGCTTTGCACAACTCCCGCGCCCGTCGCCGCTCAGCGACAAGCTGAGGATCCATGGCGTCATACATCTCACCGGCGAGCATCTTTTCTTTCTCAGTTGGAATGGAGATCACCTTCTGTGGCCGAATCCTATCTCGAACGGCCGCTGACAACAGCGACAAGTATTGTAGACAGTGTACCACATGTACTTCTCACGGTCAGATCCGCAGGTATCGTATACCTAATGTCGCTCGTACCAGCTACCAAGAATTGACACGATCTTGTTGGTGGCATCAAGTTCTATCTCCACACCGATAGGCAAGGTGAACATGGGATGAGTGTGGCTGCAATCAAAGGCTGCTAGAAAAGGGAGCTTCTGCCCGTTTAGCACTTCCTGCAGGATTTCATGCGGCTTCAGGCCTGTCCCTCTGTCGTTGAGTAGCTCGTGCTTGCCCAGAATGATGCCTGATACCTTGTCAAATACACCATTGACTTTCAGAAACGAAAATGAGTGCTCCAACGTGGCTGCATCTTTCATCGAATCCTCAATGAATAGTATGTCCCCATCTACTGCTCTGTCCGCTAGAGTGGACAACAGCATGGCTGCAAGAGCAGCTTAGCGCCACCCCATTGAAGTGAGGGCAATTGGTGGAGAAATAAGCATAAGTATTGCCGAGTAAGTATTGACAAGGTCGTCAAACTGGCATAAGATCACGAGCAATGCTGTGCAATACTGGTTAGTCTCAGTCCGTTGGATTTTGGTGCGCTCCAGGGTGGTTCAGAGAGACGAGAACATGCTGCAAGGATGACAATACAAGCACGATAGGGAGAAGCTGTGGACATATCTGTGCATTTCAGGATTAATACGCCACGAATCATCTATGAGATCATTGATGAAGAAGCCATCGTTATCGATTTTGATACAGGAATCTATTATAGTCTAGATAAAGTGGGCTCTGAGATCTGGAGTATTATAGAAAAGGAAGCCTCTGCATCTCAAATAATAGATGCACTTCTACGCAGATACAGTGGTGAACGCATCGTAATGGAGAAACACATAGCTCAGTTCATTGCTCGATTGAAGACAGAGAATCTAATCGTTCTCTCCACCAGAGGTCCTGATGAGGTCCGCATCCAGACGCAGATGGAGAATGCTGCCAAGACCGAACAGCCAGTATTTGAGACACCCATTCTGTCCAAGTATTCTGACATGCAGGAGCTCTTGTTGTTGGACCCGATTCACGAAGTCGATGAAGCGGGTTGGCCCGCCGCGAAACCGGAACCCATCAATGAAGATGAAGAATCTACCCTTCACCGCGGCTAACCGGGCGCAACCGCTTAAAGACTTAGGGAGCGCTGATCCTGAGTCATTTTTCATAACCATTCACCACGTGTTTGATCGGGCCAAGTATGCCGTTAACGGGACCGTAGATCGCTTCTACAGACTGGGGAATTCAGTCATCCGCCTGCGCTTCGCAGGTGATGTCCTTATTCCACAAATCACCCCTGCTCTTGAGCACCTTGCTATAGAACCCACGAGCACACCATCGCTCACTATCTGTCTGTGGGACAGCATCTCCACAAAGACTACGATGCCCTCCCCCCCGTGGTCAGCGAATGACTATCTCCCCCGCGGGGAAATACGCGGTTATACCAACGACCGTATCCATACTGCCTTTCATCCTGGCGTATGGACGCTCAGCATGTTCGATAGTGCGTCAAATACCGGATTATTCTGGATTCATGATGCTAGAGAGATCCCCTCATATGTGACTGGCTATCCCCTGCATGTGATTCTGTCCTGGTGGGCGCATAGGTACGGGTTACAGCTCATTCACGCCGCTGCTGTAGGCGCGCTCGATGGCGGGGTGCTCATTGTGGGTAAGGGTGGAAGCGGGAAATCTACGGCCGCATTAAGCTGCCTGCTGGCTGGATTTCTTTACGCCGGTGATGACTACGTCCTGGTGGACGATCGGTCCGTGCCACACGTCTACAGCCTCTACAACTCCGCTAAGTTGAATACTGATCAAGCCCGCAGTTTTCCTATCCTATTCTCGGATAGGCCACTGTTCCAGCAATCTGACCGTGCGAAGACGCTCACCTTCCTCTATAGGACCCACCCTGATCAGCTTGCGATTGCTCTTCCCATCAAGGCAATTCTTCTGCCTAGAATTACCACTTCTCCAAAGTCGAGACTCGAGAGGGCGTCTGCCGGGAGAATCTTAGCAGGACTGGCGCCAAGCACGCTGTTCCAGCTGCCTGGCGAAGATCAAAGCACTCTCCGTAGTCTGGCTAGGTTGGTTACGCAAGTTCCCAACTACGTGCTGAACTTGGGGACCGACTTTACGACCATTCCCGATGCAGTCCACGAAGCGCTCGCCAGGAGCAAGACCGATGCCGCCAATTAGACCATTGATAAGCGTTATTATCCCGGTGCTCAACGGAGAGCGTTTCTTGGCCGCTGCTATTAAGAGTGTGTTGGCACAATCATATCGTCCGATCGAGATTATCGTAGTAGATGATGGCTCAACAGACGGCACCAAGAAGATCGCTGAGAAGTTCACCGATCGCGTTCGCTACATCTATCAAGACAATAAAGGTCCATCCGTGGCACGAGATACCGGAATCGAAATCTCCAAGGGGGATATCCTCGCCTTCATCGATGCGGACGATCTGTGGCCCGCAGATAAGTTAGCAATCCAGCTTCGTTTGTTGAACGAGAACCAACAAGCAAAGATCATTACTGGACACCTTCAATATGCTCTTCCAGAGAGACTTGGAGAGTATTCGTTCGCGTTTAAAAGGCTTTCCAGCTCATACTTGGGCTTCCATCTGGGCGCCTCCCTGATCAGGCAATCGGCCTTCGACACGATCGGACTGTTAGAACCAACGATGGAGCACTATGAGGACGTCGACTGGTTCCTGCGCGCCAGGGACGCTGGTCTACCCATCGTCACCCACAAAGAGGTAGTCTTGTATTACATACTACATGGAGACAACGCGAGCTGTGATGCACCGGACGAGAATATCTATTTTCTCCTGCGCGCGCTCAAGCGGTCCATCGACCGCCGTAGCGATGAGAGGAAGGAGACCTTACGATGAAGATTCTCTACTGGACATCGCTGTTCTGGCCAGAGATTGGTGGTATCGAGGCCATCGCGATGAACTTCCTCCCCGCGCTGCGCGCAAGCGGCCATGAGGTAATCGCTGTAGCTTCACACGGATCCCTAAAACTACCGGATAAATCTGTCTATAATGATATTCCAGTGTATCGATATCACATCCTTAACGCGCTGTGGAAGAAAGATCCCGTCCAGTTGATACGCATTACCCGCCAGATCGCCAATCTCAAGCGTTCCTTCCAGCCGGATATCGTGCACATGTTGCTCGGGCCCCCATCACTCGGCTATTTTCACCTACAAACAATGAATGCATATCCATCACCTACTCTACTCACTATACACGTAGATCTAGCGAATGCTCGCACTGGTTCGGACACTCTTTTGGGACATTTGCTTCAGAACGTAGATTGGATCACTTCAGATGCATATGCTACTTTGAGCCATGTACGCAAGATCTATCCGCAGATCGGTGAACGTTTAACGGTGATTCACAACGGATTTCCTATGCCGAAACCCGAACCAGCGGCGCTTCAGTTCGAGGAACCGCATATAGTATGTGCGGGTAGGCTCGTCCCTGAGAAAGGATTTGACATTGCGATCTACGCTTTCTCCCAGATCAGGAAGCGCTTCCCTAACGCGCACCTCACCATCGCTGGAGACGGACCTCTGCGCGAAGGACTGGAGGAATTGGCGGATGAACAGGGCCTTAATGGACATTTTCATTTCCCTGGGGCGGTGCCGCACGAGGAGATTCCCGCTCTGCTTAATACGGCGACGCTGGTCGTCATTCCATCCCGGCAAGACTCCTTCCCGGTGGTGGCGGTGGAGGCCGCGCAGATGGGGCGCCCGATCATCGCATCATGCATCGGAGGATTGCCGGAAGCGATCGTAGATGGTGAGACAGGGCTATTAGTCGATGCAGAGGATGTACAGGGGTTCTCTGCGGCCATCACTCGTCTGTTGGGAGACCAGGCAGAGGCGCGTAGAATGGGGCAGGCCGCCCGCGAGCGGGCGATGACACTGTTCAGTTTCGATCGCTACGTTGATGCTTACGATGGTCTGTACGCAAAGGTGATCGCACGGTTCGGCGACTCACAGAGGGCATCTCCGCTATGATGACGATGAGACAAGAAAGACTCGTAAGCGTGATTGTGCCGGTCTACAACGGCGATCGTTATCTATCCGAAGCCATCGAGAGCGTGCTTACACAGACCTATCGTGCGATAGAAGTCATCGTGGTCGATGACGGGTCGACCGACAGGAGCGCGAACGTGGTCAAGCGACATGCTCCGCTGACTCGCTATTCTTATCAGGAACACAATGGGATTTCTGCCGCCTTGAACCGCGGGATCTCCCTTTCGCGTGGAAGCTTCTTCGCTTTCATCGACGCAGATGACCTTTGGACAGAGGACAAGCTGGAGCGCCAGATGGCCATTATCGATGGAAATCGGGAAGTTGATGCCGTGTTCGGACACATTGAACAGTTCTACAGCCCAGATCTAGAAGAGGTTGAGAGACGAAAAATCCGTTACGCCCGCCAGATTACGCCCGGATACAGCACCGGAACGATGCTCATCCGCCGAGAGGCATTTCTGCGGATTGGCCTTTTCGAATCCAGATGGCGAGTGGGCCAATTTGTGGAGTGGTATGCGCGGGCGGTCGAAAGAGGCTTGAAAAGCGTCATGGTGGGCGAAGTCTTGATGAAGAGGCGCCTACACGCTGCTAATATGGGCATCCGCGAAAGAGCATCACAAACGGATTATCTGCACATACTGAAGAGAAACATCGATCGACAACGGGAAAAAGCCGAATCATGATCGAAAAACAGACTGCACACTCACGTCCAATAGAGGTGGATCGCGCGGCGTGGCGGTACTACAGATCATTGTACCGGGGATCATATGTGTGGTTGTCGCTCTGCATGGCTGCCTCGTTTTTTCAGGCCATACTGTTTTTGCCGATCACCCTCCTCATCCGCAGAGCAATAGACATAGCCATTCCCTATGGCCACATGGCGCATCTGGTGTTGATCGGATCTGGCATCATCGGACTCTACCTGGTAACCGTAGGGATCACGCTATTGACCAGACGCGTCATCCTCAAAATCACTAAGGGAGCAATTCAACAATTCCGATATGCCTTGCTGGAAAAGCTCTACTCCACATCGCGATCCTTTTACAGCAAAGTAGATCATGGCCAACTGCACACGATCATTGTTCAGGACACTGAGCGCCTCGATATTATGAGCAATGCACTCATGGCCCAATTGATTCCTGACATACTCATCAGTATGGCGATCACCGGTGTCCTTGTTTACCTTAACCGGCTGCTCTTTTTGTTAGTCGTTGGTATGCTCAGTATCCTTATCATTGTGAGTTGGCCACTGGGGCGGATGGTCAAGGAACGAACACGCGCCTTTCACCGCTCCTTCGAATCGTTCAGCAAAGGTGTTCTATTCGTCCTGCAAGTGATGGCCCTGACCCGTATACAAACAGCTGAAGATATCGAAATCCGCAGGCAAGGACGGAAGTTGGAGCACTTGCGCGAGACAAGCGCCCGTATGGCCTGGCTACAGAGGGCATATGGTTCTACTCAGGGGACGCTCCTCGCAATCACCGGAGTTACTATCTTGGTCGCGGGTGGATGGGCCATTTCATCTGGGTATGCAACGCTGGGAGTGCTACTGTCTTTTTATGCTGCAGTAGCCTTGCTTCGGACCCGTCTAAACGAGATTTCTTCAGCTATTCTGCATATCATCGAGGGTAATGAGTCCCTGAACAGGCTATATCGCCTCCTTAAACTGGAAGAGCCTCGCCCTTATTCCGGTACTAATAAGATCTCTCTTAAAGGCAACATTACCTTAGTGTCAGTAAGTTTTCGATATAACGACTATCCTGTCTTGCACGAAGTAAGCCTCACTATTCCACCAGCAACCATGGTTGCCCTTGTTGGCCCAAACGGATCCGGGAAAAGTACGATAGCCAACTTGATCCTCGGCTTCTACCGCCCGCAGAAGGGGATGCTTTATGCTGATGAACAACCATACGACGAGCTGGATACAACCGCTCTGCGGCGTCAAATTGGTGTTGTGACTCAGGATCCAATAATGCTCCCCGGCACGATTTGGGACAATATCGTGTATGGCTACGGAGAGATAGAGGATTCACAGGTTATTCACGCATCAAGGCTGGCCACGGCTCACGAGTTCATCATGCAGCTTCCCGACAAGTACAACACACAGGTAGGGGAAAACGGCGTTCTTCTCTCTGGGGAGCAGTGTCAGCGTATCGCGTTGGCCCGCGCGCTCCTGCGAAACCCGCGCTTGCTCATCCTGGACGAACCGACGAACCATCTGGATAAAGACAGCATCGCTACCCTGTTAAGTAATCTCCACAATCCAAAAGGCTCACCGTCCGTCCTGATCATAAGCCATGATGCGCAGATAGTCCGTCAAGCACAACTGACGAATGTTCTTCGGGAAGGACGGATAGTATCCATGAATTACTCAGAAGAGGATGCTCAAGGCAATCCTTTATAACCTAAAGAAGAAGGGGTACGCGTTCATGGTTCAACAAGGTGGTATCTGGCCAACCGAGAAACAGGAGTTACTATTGCGGGCATCGCTCCTGCAAGGGCAAGCAGCCCTTGACGCATGGCGTAAATGGGAGACACGCGTCGATGTGAAAGAACTAGATCACGCATCGAGACGCCTGTTACCGCTATTTTACCGTAATCTTGAGCGGCAAGGAATAACTTTTCCTGTAATGGATCTGTACAAAGGAATCTATCGATTGACTTGGTATGAGAACCAGATGCTCTTCCATGCAGCAGCCTCGCTGTTACACGCTTTTCATGAAGCAGGTATCGAGACGATCGTTTTAAAGGGAGCTGTGCTAGCACTTGAGTATTACAAAGATCCCGGCCTTCGCCCGATGGGTGATTTTGACGTTCTCATCCATCCCAAGAATGTTCTAACCGCTGTTTCCTTACTGAGGAGTCGGGGATGGTTACCCAAGTCAGGGTTTCCCAAGGAAGTCAAAGACCAGTTCTTCTCGGCGAGACACGCGCATGGTTTTTATGACGCCGCAGGTCACGAGTTTGATCTTCACTGGCACGTTTTAGCAGAAAGCTGTGAGAAGAACGCTGACGACGATTTCTGGAATGGCGCAATACGAATCCAGATTAATGATGTACTCACCTATTCTTTGAACCCGACAGACCTGTTCTTGCACGTCTGCTCTCATGGACTCAGATGGAACAATATGCCACCATTCCGCTGGGTGGCTGATGCGATGACTATTCTTAATACGAGCTCATCCAAAATAGATTGGGATCGCCTTATCGTTCTCAGCCGGAGACTCCACTTAGTCTTACCGTTACAGGAAGCTCTCCGATATCTTGTGGATCTGCTGGGTGCCGCGATTCCCCAGGGGGTCTTGAGAAGCTTATCTAGGACTCCCATTCCGGAGGAAGAGCGGCGTTTCTACAAGATCCGCATGCAACCAATGGACACGCTGTCACCGTATCGCATGTTGACGCTTCTGTACCTACGCTATTCGCAGGCAACATACAGTGGTAACAGCGAACTCTCGTCTGCAAGCTTTTTGCGGTACCTTCAGATGCTCTGGGGGGTGGATTGTCTATGGCAAGTCCCGTTTTATGCCGTATTAAAGGCTATACGTCGGATATGGAGGTCGAAGCTTTGGCGAAGCAACCGCTTGATCAGAAAACTTGTACATAAAGAGTAGTTTACCTAGATAAGCAAAAAACATTCGTAGACCCAAAATCCCTTTTGAAGGCTTATTTAACTACTTGCCTGCAGCGACAAAGAGATCAATCATTACTCCTTAGCAAATACTTTATCTGATCGTTCAATAAGGACACGAAATCAGAGGTCAATGACGAACGCTCCGTCCTTGTAGACAAGCTCATCGTCGACACGAATCTCGCCGCCGTTCTTGAGGTCGCAGATCATGTCCCAGTGGATGGAGGACTCGTTCATGCTTCCGCTCTCGGGGTATCCGGCTCCGAGGGCCATGTGGAAGCTACCACCGATTTTCTCGTCAAACAGAGTATTCCCCGTAGCACGAGTGATCCCGCTGTTTGTTCCGATGGCGAACTCACCGACGTAGCGTGATCCCTCATCGGTGTTGATCGTGCTCAGCAGGAACTCTTCGTTCTTTTCGGCTGTCGCGCGCACTACCTTTCCTTTTTCGAACCACAGGTGGACGCCATCAACTCGCCGCCCCTGAAAGGTCGTGGGATAGGAGAAGCGAACGTGTCCCTCAACGCTCTCCTCCACCGGTCCGGTGAAGACCTCTCCATCGGGCATGTTGTTCTTTCCATCGCAGTTGATGAACCTGCGGCCGGCGATGTTCAGCTTGAGATCGACGTCGGGGCCGGTAACGCGCACCCGCTCCTTGCCAGCGAAGAGGTCGACGATCTTCTGCTGCCACATGGAGAAACGCTTCCAATATCCGACTGGGTCGTCGATGTCAGGAAGACAGGCGTTGAACACGAAGTCTTCGTACTCGGCAAGGCTCATTTCAGCATCCTGGGCGTAGGCATTCGTCGGATAGAGCGTCCCCACCCACCTAAACTCGCCCGTCGCCGCGCGCTGCATCACCTTGGCCATGATCTCCTTGCGCGCCCGGCTGCTGATTACCATCTTCTCGGGTGGAACGTTAGAGAGTCCCTTCGTGTTGAGCGCGCTCATCAGTGAGATGCTGGCGTCGTAAGTCTCCATGACAAGCTTCATCGGCTCGGGGATGTGTGAGAGCTGCTCATCCGTGCCGTAGCGATAGAGGATGTCATCCGCCCCGGGGAGCGAAACAAGGGTGAGCGGGAAGCCTCCCATCTGGATCACCTTGGTGAGGATCGCCTGCAATAGGGGCTCGGCGACCGCTCCTCCCTGAATCAGGATCTTGTCCTTTGGCCTAATCGCCACCGAGTAGTTGACGAGAACGTCCGCGAGCTTGTCGATCCGAGTATCTGTCATTCGTTCCTCCTCCTCTTCTTGCGCCGATCGGCGGTAAGTACCGGATACATTAGGTTACTTGCCCCCACGTGACGCTGCAAGCTTCCTGAGCTCTTACCAGTAGGAGATACGGCATCATTCCTATGCGTCGCCCGTTGTCATCCGTGAGTAGTGGTAATAGAGGCCAAGATCGATCGCTACCATCACCATGTTAAGCACATACAGACCGGTGACCCAATCGAAGTTAGAGGTGAGTTTGTGCCCTATTCCGCAGGCATAACCGATCATGATCAGGATCATGAATACGGGACTCTTCCCGGCCACCTGGCGCGTGCGTAACGCTTTGGCGATAGAGACGGGCCAACTAAGCCCAAAGCAGATGAGCATCGCCGCTTCAAGCAAGCTCATTGTGTGCGTGGCTTATCCACCGTTTCGGTGGTCCACAACTGCACAAGGTGCAGACAGGTCTCGACTGCCTTCTCCATGTCCTGCAGGCTCGCCCACTCAAGCGGGCCGTGCACATTGTACATCCCAGCAAACAGGTTCGGTGTGGGGAGTCCCATCTCGGTCAGGCGCGCTCCGTCCGTTCCCCCACGGATCGGCGTGATCACAGGCTCGATCCCCGCCTGCTTAACGGCATCGATCGCCAGATCGACCGGGCGCATGTTATTCTCCAACCAGTAACGCATGTTGCGGTACTGAGGGGTGATCGTGCATTCAACCTTCGCGCGTGGGTCGCTCGCCTTGATCAACTCGCCCACCTGGCGCAGGAGCTTCCCGTGCGCCTCCAGCCCCTCAAGCTCGAAGTCGCGCAGGATGAAGTGCAGTTCCGCTTCCGCAGACGTGCCGCTCATCCTGTACAGGTGGATGAACCCCTCATGCCCTGATGTTGTCTCCGGAGTGCGTGTGTACTGGGGAAGAGCGTCCACGAGGCGTGCCGCCAACTGGAGGGCGTTCACCATCTTGCCCTTGGCCGTTCCCGGATGGATCGACACACCGGTGATCTTGATGATCGCAT
>Ga0307378_10013171_pt1 | contig 10486 bp, 8 predicted proteins | sample UN1MG_FD_202238 | JGI IMG/M metagenome (GOLD analysis project Ga0307378, IMG submission 202238) | Soil microbial communities from Risofladan, Vaasa, Finland - UN-1 | ecosystem: Environmental > Terrestrial > Soil > Coastal area > Acid sulfate soil | place: Finland: Risofladan, Vaasa | collected...
CCCAGGGATACCTGTCCCGTATAGCCCATGAGAAGACACAAGCCCACTGTTACTATGGTGTAGATGCCGATGAAAATCATCAGGGTGGTGTACCGCCCCAGGAACCAATCGAAGGGAACCAGTATCAAAAGCGCAAGCAGCGCTGCGATGGCAAGGTACGCCCACTTACTCTTCAGCCTCGCTAACATCAGCCTGCCCTCTCCTCCTCTGCCAGCTTGCCTGCTCTAACGAGAAGTATCAACATCAGGACGATCAGAGCGATAGCATCCTTATAGGACGAGGTGAATGGTCCCCAATCCACTCCTACAGCCAGTGACTCAACGATGCCCAACAGCAAGCCCCCGAACACTGCTGCCACCGGACTCTTAAAGCCCCCGATGGCCGCTGCCACAAAACCCTTAAGCCCCAACATTATTCCCACATTATAAGAAGTGAAGGTAAGAGGGGCTGTGACTACCCCGCCGATGCCGCCGATTGCTGCTGCCAGAACGAAAGCGATTAACGCCATTGTCTTGGGATTGACACCCACCATGCTGGAAGCTACCGGGTTTATAGCGCACGCCTTCAAAGCTTTCCCCACCATAGTGTAAGTAAGAAAAAGATGAAGGATTACTGTCACCACCACAGTGGTTCCGATTATCCATAGAGCTTGAGGAGTGATATAAGCCCCCAGAAAAGATAGCGAATTATTCCCGGTGAAATAAGGAGGGTGCACAGTGTCTACCCCCCATAGCTCCCCGGCAACGCCGCGGATAAAGATGGCTGCCCCGATAGTGATAATAATCAGGCTCACCACCGATGCACTTTTGGCAGTGCGGATAGCCAGCAAGTACATTAAGGCACCGACGACTGCTGCAATGATTACCGCGACTATGAGAGAAGGGGCAAGCGGAAGTCCTGCGGAACGAGCCAGTGTGAACGAGAGCAAACCACCCAGCATCACAAACTCGCCCTGGGCGAAGTTAATGATCTTGGTAACAGCGTAAATTATGGTGAACCCAAGACCGATTAGAGCGTAAATGCTGCCCTGGGTAACACCGTTTACCAGATACTGGACAAACTGGTCCGCTGACATGCCTCAGACCTCGTGATTCCCAAACTAGACAATGGGGGGAAAGGAACGCTTTCCCCCCAGTTTATATTCAGGCCCTGTCAGAGTACTTGGTTATTGCTGAAGCCAGGTCCACTCCCCATCGACAATCTCAATCAGAGCCAGAGAGCCCGACTGCATTCCAAGATGGTCAGTCGGGGACATAGTGAAAACACCACTGATGCCTGCAAAGTCGTGTATCTTCTCTACCTCATCCCTTACTGCTTGCCTGGCTGCAGCGGTGTCGAGACCCTCCGAGATATTCTCGAGAGCCATAACCACCATGCTTAGAGCATCATAGGCATGGCCACCGAAGGTGCTTGCAGTGCCAGCGCCGTATCTGGCTTCGTAGTCTGTCTTATATTTTACCAGGACTTCCTGCTGGGGGTCTGTAGCTGGAACAATATCAGCGATCAGTAACTTGCCTGCCGGGAAAATAACTCCGTTGGCAGCATCGCCGGCATTCTCGATGAATTGCGGGTTGGCAATCCCGTGACTGCAGAAAAGAGGGATAGACATCTGCAACGTTTTCATGTCCCGGGCAACGATAGCAGCCTCTTGGTCAGTATCCCAGCAAATCACAGCCTGAGCATCTGTACCCTTGATGTGAGTAAGCTGAGACTGCATGCTTGTATCGCCAGTGGAGTATGTCTGATCGTCTACAATCGTGATTCCATAGCTGCCGGCATCGCTTTTGAGAACGGTTTTACCTCCAGCACCGAACGAGGAAGTATTAGTTATTATGGCTATTTTTGTGATGCCCTGCGCTTGCATGTATCTGAGGAGTTCTGCTGCCACCTCTTTATCGGCCTGGGGGGTCTTGAATACCCAGTACCTCTCTGCTACCGGTGTCACAATCCCTATGTTAGCTGCAGCAGAGACCAGTGGGATCTTTGCCGTGGTCACTGTGTCAATGATAGCAAGGCTTTCTCCACTGGTAGTCGGCCCGATAATAGCTAATACATTATCCTGCTCGATAAGCCGGGTCGCCAGAGTAGCACACCTTTCCGTGCTGGTCTCCGTATTGTAGAAAACGATTTCCAATTGATGTCCGTTGATTCCGCCAGCGGCGTTAATCTGCTCTACCATCATATTTACGGTCTTTTCTTCAGGGTCGCCCAGGTTTGAACCGCCCCCGGTAGTTGAGAATAGTGCGCCGACTTTGTAAGCTGCCTTGGGTGTTGCAGTTGGTATTGCTGTTGCAGCCGGTGTTGGCGTCGCCTCCTCTTCACCGCCAGAGCAGCTTATGCCACCAAGGGCAAGCAGTGCTGCCACCAGGACTAGAACTACTGCATACTTTAAGTAGTTCCGCATTGTGCATTCCTCCTTTTCTTTTTTGTGCAGGCCATCTCGAAAAGGTAGGTTGCCACTGCCATTCCCGTCAGCGCTTCCCCCTCGTGGCTGCCGAGGGGATATTATAACCAATGATTCAGGCCTGTGCAAGACAGGCAGCTTTGGGCGTTTTTAAAACACTGTTCTTCAGGTTGCACACAAGAGGTTCTGCACTTATACTATTTCTGTTTATATATTGATTTATAGAGAGTGTGCCAATAACATGGATGTTTCCGCTACAGGCAAAAGTAGCTTGTCCCAGATGCTGCAGAGAACCAGAGAAAAGGCTCGTTATCAGGCTTCGATACTCACCGCCTCAATCGCTTACTACAGCCTCTATTACCGCAATTTACTGGAGCACTATTTTCGAAATATACGCCCGTCGCAGCCGAAATCATTTATAGACTCGTTCCGCATGATGCGGATGGTTTACAAAGTGAAAGGATACACAGCCGTGTTCGTGCCTCGCCTCGTAACCCTGTATAAACTGAGCGAGGAGGTGAACCAACTCTCCTTGCCCGGTGATTTCGTCGAATGTGGCGTTTACAACGGCGGCTCAGCAGCCATCATGGCCTCATTCTGTGAAAAAACCGAACTTAAAAGAAATGTATGGCTATTCGACTCCTTTGAAGGTCTGCCCAAACCGACGGACATAGACGGCCATGAAGCCCCGGCATATGAAGGCTGGTGCCATGGTGACCTGGCAAAAGTTAAACGAATATTTCAGAAACTGAGCATACCGGAGTCCCGCGTCCACATAGTCAAGGGATGGTTTCAGGACACATTCCCGACTGTGGAAATACCCCAAATAGCTATACTGCATATTGACGCAGACTGGTACGAGAGCGTAAAGCTATGCCTGGAGAAATTCTACGATTGTGTCCAGCCTGGTGGATATATTGTTCTCGATGACTATGGCGACTGGCTGGGTTGCAAGATAGCAACCGATGAGTTCATCAAATCAAGAGCCTTGGACGTGAAACTAATTCAAGTTGATAACACAGGCTTTTATTTCCAGAAACCACCGAGACAAATATAGAGGCAGTTAACGAACCGTCCTAACTAATCTTATCCGAACGACGCAGTAAAAAAGGCTGAATACCCCTCCTCGCAAGGATATTCAGCCTTTTTAGCCTGCCTTGAACTTATTTAAAAGCCTAGAATTCCTGACTTAGCCCTTCCCGATTTTGAACATCTTGGTGCCGCAGGCAGAGCAAACTCCCTTGGTCGCCGGCTTGCCATTCTTCATTTTGATGGCGGTGGCGTTCTTCATTTCTCTCTTGGAGCGGCATTTCATACAGTATCCTTGCATCTCATCTCTCCTTTCTCTCTAGATTCTTGCGAAGCAGGCTAGCACAAAATTGCTCTCGTGTCAAGATAGATTGAACAGTTCTTGCAGAATTCGATGAAAGAGGAAGGCTATAGCTATATTAGACCTAACCTAATTTGGCGATATTTCCATCCCCTTGGGGACTACGACTATTCCGGTCTCCGAGACAGTGCAGCCTTTACGCTTGTCTGCCTCCAGGTCGTAGCCGATGGTGGCGCCGGCTCTGATCATGGTTTCCTTATCGACAATGGCTCGCCTTATCCTGGCATGAGGCTCTATCATTACATCATCAAATATGATTGACCTTTCAACTACGGCGTCCCGCTCCACAATTATCCCCGGAGATAGAATGGAGCCCCATACTGTTCCGCCGCTGATGATGCAGCCGTCGGATATTATAGATTCTGGAGTTCTCCCACCTATGATGCATTTAGTCGGAGGTAAAGGCCTCTGATACGTCCTGATAGGCCACTTCTCGCCGTATAAATTGAATAGAGGGTCCACACCCACAAGGTCCATGCTTGCCTCATAATACGACTCGATAGTACCCACATCCCTCCAGTAGGAAGAATCGCGGGTCCTGTCGACCAGCACTTTTCTCCTTTTGCCTTCGCTGACTTCAATAAGATAATCCTGTATTTTGTTCTTTCGTTCGTAGTCATAAACAAATACATCTGGATACTTATCAATCATTTTGGGAATTATCCCTTTGCCGAAATCGTCTTCAGGTATTTTCATGACCTCCCACAGCGTGCCCATGTTAAACATGTAAACACCCATCGAAGCTAGCACATAATCGGGCGCCCCTGGAATAGTCTTAGGACTCGCAGGTTTTTCCTCGAATCCGATTAACCTGTAGCTTCGGTCCACCGAAAGAACTCCGAGTCTGCTCGCAGCTTCCTCTTTCCTGACCCTTACAGCAGCCATGGTCAGGCTTGCTTTATTCGCCATGTGATAGTCAAGTATCTGAAGATAGTCCATTTTATAGACGTGGTCACCGGAGAGAATCAGAACCTGGTCTACATCCTTACCTTTAATCAGATTGAGGTTCTGACGTACGGCGTCAGCAGTGCCACGATACCAATCCGCCCCAATCTTCTGCTGCGCAGGCACGCTGTAGATGAAATCGCCCAACCCGGAGCTGGATATACCCCAGCCGTCCTGTATATGCTTGTTCAAAGATTCCGACCTGTACTGTGTAAGAACGAAAATCTGGCGGAGGCTTGAATTAACGCAATTGCTCAGCGTGAAATCTATGAGGCGGAACTTGCCCCCGAAGGGTACAGCAGGTTTGGCTCGCTCTCTGGTCAAAGGTTGCAGTCTATCTCCCGCTCCGCCAGCCATTATTATCGTTAACACCCTGGGCATTACACCACCTCCCAAAAGTCTCCAGCGCCATCTGTTGACTTATTACTCCTGCAAGATTCTAACAAATTGGAATCCATGATTCAAACGCTTCGTGATGGGAACTTTGATATAGTATGTTATACTTTACTATACTTTAAAGTATAGTAGATTTAAGGGGATGAGACAATGAAACCGAAACCTCCAATTACCACCATCAGAGCCAAACAAGCTATTGCGAAGCCTGCGCCTAAGCGGCGTGTCAAACCGAAGGCCAGTATTGAGGCTATGCCCAAAGCGCCCTCTTTACACATCGCTATGGCTGCGCCTGAGATTGCACCGTTCGCCAAGACTGGAGGGCTGGGCGATGTTATGGGCTCACTGCCCCAGGCTTTAGAACGTCTTGGGGTTAAAGTTACTCTCATTATGCCTGCATATCGTTCCGTCCTCCGCGGTGGCTTTGAATTGGAGGATACCGGTATTCGCTTAGCAATACCTGTCTCTGCACGCAGAGAGGAAGTTACCTTGCTCAAGTCTAAGGTAGGTAGCGCCATCCCGGTTTATTTCATCAAGTCTGATAGATATTTCGACCGCGAATACCTGTACAGCACCCCCGATGGCGATTATCTGGATAACGCCGAGCGTTTTGTTCTTTTCTCACGAGCTGTACTAGAGGTCTTGAAACTCGACCCACCTTCGATACTTCATGCTCATGACTGGCAGTCAGCACTCTCAGTTGTATTTCTAAAAGCACAACCCCATCTTTACCCGGAGCTTTCCTCGGCAAAGACAGCTTTCACAGTTCATAATCTGGGGTTTCAGGGTCTTTTCTGGCATCTTGACTGGCATCTTCTAAATCTCGATTGGAGTCTATTTACACCCGCTCAGCTTGAGTTCTACAGCAGAATCAGCTTCCTCAAGGGGAGCTTGGTCTTTTCCGATATTATCACAACAGTGAGCCCAACCTACGCAGAGGAAATCAAAACCGTGGAGCAGGGTTTCGGATTGCATGGAATTTTTCGCGAACGAGCGCCTAACCTGGCAGGTATTCTTAACGGCGCCGACTACGATGTGTGGAACCCTGAGACTGATAGATTCATTGTTAAAAAATACGGCCCGGAGAAACTTACCGGGAAAAAGTCCTGCAAAGCCGAACTACAACGCATTTTCAAAATCCCGGAGAACCCGGACATTCCCCTTATTGGAATGGTATCGCGCCTGACACCACAGAAGGGTTTCGACCTTCTTGAAAAAGCTATGGAGCAATTGCTATCTCGAGATTTGCAATTCGTACTGCTGGGGACAGGGGATAAGCAGTATCAGGAATCTTTCAGCAAGGTATCCAAGAAATTCCCTGATAGGGCAGGGGTGCGAATTGACTTCGACGAAGCACTATCCCACAAAATCATAGCAGGGTCAGATATGCTGCTGTTGCCGTCGCGCTATGAGCCAAGCGGCCTAACCCAGATTTATAGCCTCAAGTATGGAACCGTACCCGTGGTCAGAGCCACGGGAGGGCTCAAAGACACAATTGAGGAGTTCGACCCCAAAACGGGCAAAGGAAATGGCTTTGTCTTTGTGCCCTATGAAATTCAGCCGCTTCTGGACGCTGTGGACCGCGCCTTAGCCACTTTCCGTCAGGGTAAAGCGTGGGCAACCCTGATGCAGAATGGTATGGCAGCCGATTTCTCCTGGGACCGCTCTGCCCAGACATATCTTGAACTCTATAAGAAGCTAATTGCCCGCACTTAAGGATTAAAGGGGAAACTCAGAGGCAAGGTGACAAGGTGATTTACTGGGCTCAGCTTTTCCATTTCTATCAGCCGCCGACACAATTGCCTTCGGTCTTAAATAAAATTTGCCGGGAATCATACCGCCCGCTTATCGAGGTCTTCCGCCAGCATCCGCATGCCAGGGCTACCTTCAACGTAAATGGAGTTCTCACCGAAATGCTGAACGATTTCGGGCATAACGACATAATCCAGGGATTCAGAGAGCTAGCGGAGAGGGGACAAATTGAATTTACCGGCAGCGGCAAATATCATCCGATTTTACCGCTTATCCCCCCGGCCGAAGTAAAACGGCAAATTGAGTTGAATATTAATGCCAATGCTTTTTACTTCGGGAAGAATACTTTTAAACCCGTTGGTTTTTTTCCACCGGAAATGGCCTACAGTAGAGCCATCCTGCCGGCCATTATTACTTCAGGGCACCGCTGGATAATACTGAGCGGCGTTGCCTGCCCCGCTGAATGGCCCGTGGACAAAGTCCATCAGATAGAACACGAAGGTAAAAGACTGCCAGTATTTTTCAGAGACGACATATTGAGCAATAAGATAAGTTTTCAGGAGATAGGGCCCGAGAGTTTTCTGAACCATCTCAGGTCACCCAAAGGGGCCAGGAAAAATGTTTATGTGGTTACTGCCATGGATGCCGAGACCTATGGGCATCACATACAGCAGTGGGAGGAGTTGTTTCTGGGGCAAGTCTATGCAGAGCTTGAGGTCAGGAGAGAAACATACAACGGCATAAAACAGAAGACAGCCCTGGCTAGTAAGGCAACCGACCTCATGTATGCTACCTTAGACCAGGTTGAAACAGTGACCATAACTAAGCTGCTCGACCTTTTCCCCGCTGGCGAAATTATTGACCCTAAAGCATCGTCATGGAGCACAACTGCGCAGGATATTGATGCAGGCAATCCCTTTCCCCTCTGGAGAGATAAAGACAGCGAGCTGCACCGCCTCCAGTGGGAACATCTGCAGATAGCCATGGATCTAACCAAAAAGGCTATGGATTGCGCTGATAATAGCGAGAGCAAGCGTTTCGCTAACATAGCACGCGGTCTGCTGGACAGGGCACTCCATAGCTGCCAGTTCTGGTGGGCTAGCCGCAGGCCGATGTGGGATATCAATCTAGTTCATATGGGCCTTCTTGAACAGTGGAGGGTGATTCTCAACAGCTACCGCGCTTTAAATGTCAGCGGTGCCTCTGGAGAAGTGAAGAGGGATTACTATTACAGGCTGGTGGCGGCACGCGACATACGAAACAAGATAACTGACCAACTATTTTCTCTTTAGGGTAACAACATGTATTGGGCTAACTTCTTGCATATCTACCAACCGCCCACACAGACCGAGCAAATCGTACGCAAGGTCACCGATGAAGGCTATCGTACCCTGGTGAAAGTGCTGCAGGCTTCACCCGGAGCTAAGATTACTCTGAACATCAGCGCTATCCTGACGGAGCAACTGGCACGCTACGGTCTCAACGATGTCATCTCAGGCTTGAAGAAACTGGCCGAGAGAGGTCAAATCGAGTTTACCGGAAGCGCCATGTATCATCCCATCCTGCCCCTCATACCACGTGACGAGGCTATACGACAGATAGAACTCAATACCAAAGTCAATCGCAGCTACTTTGGCGATGTCTATGACCCCAAAGGCTTCTTCCCACCCGAGATGTGCTATAGCCTGGAAGTAGCGCAAATCGTTAAGGAATTGGGTTTTAAGTGGATTATTGTGGATGAGACCTCATACAATGGCAAGATAGGTTCAGCCAAGGACGATGTTATTTATTCAATAGAAGGCGCTGGCGACCTCATAATCTTTTTTAAGGAGCGCCCTTTCAGCGCCGGCATAACCTATGGCGAGTTCCCCGCAGGCCCTTCTTTCTTGAAAGCGCTGAAGGACAGGCTGAACAGGAATTGCTACCTGCTAACTGGCACCGACGGCGAGGTCTACGGACATCACCGACCCGGACAGGAGAAACTGTTATTGGACATCTGGGCTAAAGGGCAACCTCCCACCTGCACAATTTCGGAATTGATTAAGCTCTTTCCCAAGCGCGAAAAGGTCCGTCCTCTGCCCTCCTCGTGGAGCACCTGGGAAGACGAAATGGCTCAAGGTATTCCCTATCCTCAATGGGACTACCCGGGGCATGAGTTGCACCGCCTTCAGTGGCAACTCACACACCTAACACTTGAGACTATTAAATCGCTTCGACAAGACACAAAGGGTTACGCTGAGGCACGCCGGCTTCTGGATGAAGGACTCCACAGTTGCCAGTACTGGTGGGCGAGCTGCCGCCCCTGGTGGGACACCGGCATGGTGGAATGGGGCGCGCGCAAGCTATTCGACTCGGTGGCAAAAGTTCAGGATGCTCTCCCCGAACAGAAATTCCAGCAAGCTCAGGAATTGCTCAATTCCATCATTTCCACGGCTCGCCGGTGGCAGGACAGCGGTGAAGCGAAGCGACGAAAAGAGCAATACCTCAAGGAACATGGAGAGGTCAGCACCGAACTCACTTTCGGCGGGGGTAATTAGGCTTGAATGAAGTCTATGTCATCCTGGCGTTCCATGCGCATGAGCCTTTGTGGGAACTTCCCCGAATGTTGGTGGAGAATATAGATGACGTTGACCTCCGACAAACCCTAGCGGGGGAGAACTGGATAGTGAGGCGCAGCGCTGAGGGGAGGGACTTCTACCTCTCCTTGATTAACTTCGCCCGCTCCATGAACATCCCTGTATCCCTGGAAGCCACTAACGAGTTGCTTGTCCAGCTTGCCAGCGTCGTGCCCGAAACACATGCTGCGATTAGAAAAGCATACCGTGAAGGGATAATTTATCCAGTTTATGGGCACGCCCATCACACTCACGTATCTCTCCTCAGTGACGTAGAGATAGAAGACGAGATACACCTGAATAAAGAGTACATCCACGATGTAATGGGCGCGCCCAAACCCCGCTATGCCGGCCTTTTCCCTATAGAGGACTCGCTGGACAGTTCCAAATTAAAGGGCATAAAGAAAAGCGGCATAGATTTCGTTATCTTCCCCAACCTGGACAAAAGGAAAGCTCGCTATAAGGCTGATTCAGGATTGAATGAACTGCACGAGCCTTTCCTGATAGGGCCGGACATCGTGGCATTGCCCCGTCATTTCCCCGTTTCCCAGTATATCTGGCGTCCCATCACCAAATGGAAGGTTGAGGGGGTAAAGAACCAGGGCTACCTTCTGGGACGCTACTGGGTGCTTCCCGAGGAGTACCGGCAACGCCGTTTCGTCCGCTTCCCCATAGACCGTGAAGAGGCTATAGACGAATATTATCGCGTTTTGAAGCAGGCGCTGTCCCGTGCCCCGGACGAAGGCCTGATACTCTACATACAGGATCTGGAGTTGATGGACTTCGGCGATGTGGCTCTGGAGATAATGGAAGAAGCCTGGAGACGCGTCCTCAAGGAGCGCATAGCGAAGGTGCACTTTGTTACCCCGGATGCGTATCTAAAGAAGAAAGTCATGCCCGGGCTGCGCAAGCTCAAACGCCTCCGCTTCCACCAGATATCATGGGCACCTGAGATTCGCCTTGTCTTGCGTTACGATGGACATTATC
>Ga0307378_10013172_pt1 | contig 10485 bp, 4 predicted proteins | sample UN1MG_FD_202238 | JGI IMG/M metagenome (GOLD analysis project Ga0307378, IMG submission 202238) | Soil microbial communities from Risofladan, Vaasa, Finland - UN-1 | ecosystem: Environmental > Terrestrial > Soil > Coastal area > Acid sulfate soil | place: Finland: Risofladan, Vaasa | collected...
TGGAGATAGTTCATGCCCCTTGAGTTCCGTTCCCTGCCTGCTCTCACCAATGGTGTAAGCCGTCAGGCCCCGGTGCTCCGCTTGGACTCACAAGCTGAAGAGCAGGTGAACTACCTCTCCTCCGTATCTGAGGGGCTACTTGATCGCCCCGGCACGACGGCTGTCGCCAAGCTCGATCCCACCGACGTGCCCATCGGTTCCTTCTACCACGCCATCGACCGCGATGCAGACGAGCAGTACATTGTCCGTATTCCGGGCGACGGTACCATAAAGGTCTGGGACACTGCTGGCGTGGCGCAGACCGTCAATCCCCCCAACGCCGCTGCGATCGCCTACCTCACAACTCTTAACGATCCTCGAGAGACCTTCCGGGCCAACTCAGTCGTCGACACGACCTTCATCGTTAAGAATGACGTGGCCGTGGCGATCGATACTGGCACTGTGTCTGGGGTAGCGGACACCCGCGCTCTGTTCTGGGTTAAGTCTACCGCCGCCGAAGTCGACATCAGAATATTGATGCACCACAACTACACCGGTCCTTGGATGATGGCCTACCAGAAGGACGATGATCCTGACCTTGATGCAGTACAGACTGTCATTGAGCCTAGCATCACTGCCCTCGCCACCGATCCTCAGCCTACGCTAGTTGTTCTGAGCCAAGGGGCTACCTCCGCCGCGTCTAACAAGTCCAGTACTATCCACACACAACAGCAGGCTATGCGGGTACGCCACGTCCTCGAGCATCTCTGTCAGATGCCTGATCGACTCCCCGGTCCTGCCACACCGGATGGGCAGCACAAAATCCTGGGCTACGACCTGAATGGTAGCTCCATGGCAACATGGGAGACCGTTCCTACCATCACACCAGCTTTCCTCGGTGCTACTGGACTTGCCGGCGAGTATGATAACCAGAGTATACAGGGTTCGATTATCATCCTAAATAGTCTCGAGCCCGGCCCCGACGCAGACGTGCGCTTCATCGGTGAAGATGATGGTGGAGGTGCCTTCTTCAAGGTGATCCATCGTGTTGTGCCAGACCTCGAGACCCTTCCTAAAGAGGGTGCCCCTAATGGCTTCAACATTAGAGTAGAAGAGGTAACCGGCGACAAGACTGATGACTGGTACGTCGAGTTCGACAAGAATACATGGGTAGAGCGCGTAGGGTACGCAGTCCCTCTAGGCTTCGATGCCGACACCATGCCTCACACCCTCACCCGAATCGGCCCCAGCACCTTCGAGTTCACACAGGCCCCGTGGGCCATCCGCACTGCAGGGGACGAAGACTCAGCACCGGACCCCGACTTCGTGGGTAAGACTATTCAAGAGGTCACTCTCTACAAGAATCGTCTGTGCTTCGTCTTCTCTGACGGTGTGGCCTTCTCAGAGTCCAGCGAGTTCTTCAACTTCTGGCCCACTACCGTTAGGCAGCTGCTCGACACGGACGCCTTCAGCCTCACTATCGACGGGGGCTCCTCAGTACCTCAATACAAACATGGCCTAACCTACGACCAGACCCTCATTGTCATTGGGAAGTCTTCCCAGGCTTCCGTGAAGGGCACAGACATCTTCTCCGCTAGTACTGTCTCAGCCGACCTCGTCACAGAGTTCGACGTGGACACACGGATAGAGCCCCTCGCCACCGGGAAGACAATCCTCATCAACAAGCCTGGAGGTCGCGGTGGCGCGATGCTCGAGTTTGTCCCCGGTGACAACGTCGGGGCCTTCGATGGCGTCGACATCACTGCGAACATCCCCAACTACCTACCCACGCTCTTTAACAGTTCGTCGATTGGGCGCTCTGCCAACATCGCCCTGTTCCACGCCGACTCCGAGCCTGCCAACATCTACGCCTATCGCTACTTCTTCGATGGAGAGGGCAAGGCGCAGTCGTCGTGGTCTCGGTGGGAGTTCGATCCTGAGATATTCGAGATTCACGGATCAGTCTGGTTTGGGCAGAAGTGCTACCTCGTCGGCAATCAGAATGTCAGGGCAGGGTCACCCCCACACAATACTTTTCTTGTACTGCTCTGCATGGACTTCGCGATCCCTGACGACCCCGCAATGGGATACTCCATTAGGCTCGACGCCAAGCAGGCTGTTCCGATCAACCTCTACAATGCGACCTTCGATTGGTCCGAAGGTTTCAGCAGTGGCGGCTACGGGCCGCTTGTCAACGATCTCGACCTAACATTCAAATCCGTTCTGGGAGCTGGACATGGCCCAGAGATAGGGAAGATAGTGCCTTCGCTTGGCATGGGTGGGGCCAACAAATTCGTTTTCCAAGGCGAGTACCCTATAGGCTCAACGGTGTGGGTTGGCTACTCCTACCCACGCAAGTACGTCCCGTCGGAGTTTCGCATCAAGGAGACTACGCAGACAGCCGTGAAGGCCTCCAGCGCACCACTCACGAACGCCCGCCTACAGCTACGCCGCATGAAGGCAGAGCTGTCTGATGCTGGGTACCTGCGAGCAGAGGTCTCCCGTAAGGGGAACCTCCTCTCAACTAAGGTCTTCTCGCCGGAGATACTAGGTGGGATTATCGCGCCCCTTGCGCCGGCCCCCGAAGCAGACTTCGAGTTCCACATCGGAACGAATGCCCGTGATGTCGAGGTAGCCCTCATCAACGATAAGCATATACCTTGCACGATCAACGCTCTCAGCTACGAGGTGCTATATCACAACAGGGCTCAACGAAGCAGAGGATAGTATGCGTTCTCGCGTTCCCACCGTCACCATACGACCAGCCACAGTAGCGGATGCAGACTACCTAGCTCCGCTCCTGCGTGAAGCAGACGTGGCCGAGATTGACGCCAGCAGTGGCACCGACGCGCACACCTCACTCCTGTTAGGAATAGAGGTGTCGGAGTGGTGCCTCGCTGGTGCGGTAGACGGTGAAGTAGTAGTCCTCTTCGGTGTGTCTCCCTTCACACCGGAGGGGGCTACGACTCAGGTGGGTGTCCCGTGGCTACTGGCCTCGGACAAACTCTTCGATGCTGGCCCTCGCGTCTTCTGCAAGGTAGCCAAGCAATACTTGGAAGTAATGCACGACTCTTTTCCCCACCTCGTCAACGTGGTCTCGTGCACCAATACAGTCCACATTCAGTGGCTGTCCTGGCTGGGGTTTCAGTTCACCGCGCTCCATCCCAAGTATGGGAAGACGCGCCTACCCGCAATTCAATTCGAAAGGACACGTCTATGTGCCCCGTAACTCTTACAGCTCTTGGCATCACTGGTGGTGTAGTGGGCGGAACCAGTACTGGTGTTGGCGTCGGCACTGGCGTCGGGGTTGGCGTCGGTACTGGAGTCGGCACTGGAGTCGGCACTGGTGTTGGTACTGGCATTGGACTCGGCTCAGGGCTCTCCCTTGGTACCGGCTTTGGCACAGGCGCAGCTATCGGTAGTACTGGTGGCCTTGGCGTTGGTCTTGGTGGGAGTACTGCGTCTCTCGGTGCGAGCCTTGGTGGGAGTGGTGCGTCTCTCGGTTCGAGCCTGGCTACTGGAGCCTCCTTCGCAAACGTGGTAGGCACAGCTATCCCCGCCGGGGTTACCCTCACAGACCTAGCGGTTACAGCCATCACCACCGGCATCGGTATTGGTGTTAGTCAGGGTACCACCATCGAAGGTGCAAAGGCCAAAAATAAAGGGCTCAAGGCGTCAGCCAACGCCACGAAGATCGGAGCCGCTCAGCAGCAAAATGCTGTTGGGGTACGCCGCGGCCAAGAGGCTGAGTCCGCCGCCAAGGAGCAGCGCGGCATCACAGACCAGGCTCGGAGCGCCCTCGCGACACAGTCGGTCTCTCTTGGGGAAGCAGGCGTAGGTGGAGGCACTGCTCGACAGGTTGCCCGAAACATCGCCTCGCAGCGACTTGCAGGACTCTCGGCGTCTAAGTTCAATGCCACGGCCACCGATAGACAGCTCGCTGCTAGTTCGCAGGGCATCAATGCCGCGGCGGCCAGAGACATCAACTCCCTACCACGCCAAGGCTCTCTCGCACTCAGCGGTGTCAACGCGGGTCTCAGTGGTGCTGGGGACGGACTACAGCTCGCCTCATCGATTCGTCGCCTCTCCCGCTGACCGTCTAAGGAACATCAACCATGCCCTTCGAGGCCCCCAACGACATTCGAGCCTCCTCGGATGCGTCCATCAGCACAGGCCAAACACGCAGGCGCTCCCAAAGGACGCCGCAGCTCGCAGACCCCGAGCGCATCCGTCCCCAAGCGGCTCCTGTTGATCTGTCGCGGGGTGCGAGGCAGGGTAACTTCGCCCAGCTGCAGCAGATCAACGACTTTATGAAGGGGACCTTTAGCCTAGCCAACGCAGGCCTTGGCCTAGCAGACGAGATCCAAGAGCAGTCACAGGCTGACGGACGCCGTCTCGCGTCCCTCTCCAATGCCTCGAACTATGCCGCCTTCATCGACGAAGCCAGCACCCCTGAAGAGGCTGAGAGACGCCGCGGCGCTTCCCCCTTCATCCGCCAAGGTGTCGAGGAGCAGCTCGGGTCCAACGCCCAAGCAGCGGCTGTCACATCCTTCGACGCCGCCCTCCGGCAGCGCAACATCGACCTCGTCAAATCAGGCCAAGATGCCATCAGCTACACCGACAACCCTGACGGGTACCGTGGGTTCGTGGTCGAGCACTTCCAGCAGATTGGTGGCAAGGCTGGGGACGGCGATGTCTTCTTCGAGATGGGGTTCAACGAGAACCTCGACGGGCACGTCAATCAGATTCTGAATCGGGCGCAAGAGCGCTCCCTCGACGAAGTCAACCAGCGGGACCGCGATGCTACCGCTGGTCTCTACCGCTCCGCCTACGCACTCGCACTGGACGACGACAACCTAGAGCCCCTCTCTACCTCCGTGCTCGTGGGCATCGAGACCTCTCACCTGCTTAGCCGACGCCCTCGGCAGGAGCTGGTTAGCGAGGCCCTCACTACACTCGGGGCTGCTGCCATGCAGGGCATCAGTGGTCCTCGCTGGGGCCGTCACGATGGCGATGCCATGGACGCGCTCCAAGGAGAACTACTCGAGATCGCGGGGAACGATCCTGCAGCAATGGTACAGGTCGGGCAAATCGTGGGCACCGCCCGCCGCGCCCTAGAGGCGAAGCGCATCGATGTACAGAAGGTGGCCGAAGACGCGAACGAGGCCGCCGCCATCAAGTTCACACTAGACGGCTTCAAGGCCCTCGAAGAGGGGGACTCGGAGGCCTTCGATGTTGCCCAAAATGGTTTGATGCAGGCCAATCCGCTCAAGGCGGGGGCACAGCTGACCAACATGCAGACCGTGCGTGAGTCGCGCCGCTTCGCTGGGCCGCCTAGCCAGGAAGTCGTAGACACGCTCAGTGCGCGAATCGATGCTGGACTCATCACATCCCTCGAGCAGCTGGCAGCCGAAGAGGCAGCCTTCGTCAAAGAGCGGGGCCTCCGCATCAACAACACTGAAGGGAAGCTCGTCCGTAAGCGCTTCGAGAGCATGGCCGGACGCAACGGCTTCGCTCAGAACAAGAGCTACCAGAAGTTTCAGCGGGACATCGACGGCCTCATCAGAGAGGTAGGGGGAATCGCCGGAGACCAACTTATCGGCAACGTCTTCGGTGATCTCAACACCAAGGAAGCTCTCAAGCAGAAGGGCCTACGAGACATTAGGCTGCGAGCCCGCACCGACGTTATCGACTTCGCTACGTCCGTGGAGGGCACCCGCGTCCGCAAGGATGACCCAATCAGGTTCGAGGAGTTCCTCTCGTCTCGCATAGATAGGGCTCAACAGGAGATCGTGGCCTCCGCTGGTAAGGACCCCGTGACTCACCGGCAGCGGGAGTTCACGAGAGAGACAGTCTTTCAGAATGCGATCGCCGGGGCTCAGCACTCGCAAGATCTACAGGATCGGTGGAACTTCATCAGCAGGACCCGCCCCGCCCCTAAGGCCAAGATAGAAGCCCCTGCGGCACCGGGTACACCAGCACAGCCTTCTGCGTTTCAGGGTGCTGGACAGTCGGGTGATTGGGCCAGAACCGGAGCGTCAGGCGAGTGGGAAGGACCTCCAGTCTACTCTCGAGCCCAGCTCAAGCAGCAGGTGGTCGCGCTCTCTGATCTCCAAGCAGTAGTTGACCTGAACATTGCATACCCAGACAACGAAGGCTCGCCTACCATGTTTGGGCGTCAGGACTTCGGCATGGCTGTGCACGGCATCGCCAACTCATTGCCAACAGAGCAAGAGATTCTCGACGTACTCAACTCCTTCGAGGTTGTTGAGGATACTGATAAGCCGGCCCCCGCAGCACCCTAACCTCGTCCTCAGGATAAACTAACCCATGGCAGAATTTGTACCGCCCGCACCGCTCGAGTTCAATCCCTTCAGCGATAGTACCGACGCGGACACCAGCGAGCGAGTCCAGAAGTCCCGATCGGACGAGCTGGAGAGCCTTGATGGGTTGGTACCCGCTGAGCCCGAAGAGGAGGCACTCCCCGCGGAGGAGGCTGCTGCTCCCACGGCACCAGCCGTAGCTTCAGATGGGGGCTTCCAGGCTCAGTTCGATGCGGCAGTCGCTGCTGGCGTCAACCCGGAGCTTCTCGGCACGTTGGGCGACCTTCAAGGTCTGGCTCAGGGTGGTGAGGGCCGGGAGGATGTACAGCCGGACCTAACAGACGACAAGCCGATTGTGGGCTCTGCTCGAGGGCTCCGTGACGCCATGTTTGGTGGGCTCGTCATCGGTGGGGCCTCGTCGCTGGATGCACTAGGGGAAGTCCTTGGTGCTGACTTCGGGCTTACAGAGAGTGCTCGTGACTTCGTGCCCAAGCCGGAGTCTGTGGTAGGCGAGGTCGTACAGCCCATCGCCCAATTCTTCGGCCCCTTCGGCGTAGTAGGGAAGGCCCTCAAAGGCCTCAGCTTCTTCAAGGCCGGCTCTACCGCAACTAACGTGGTAGCCGGCGGAGTGGCGGACTACCTGGCATTCGGTGGCGACGAGAAGCGCCTCGGTGATCTCCTGAAGTCGTGGGGCATCGAGAACGAAGTTGCCACCTTCACCGCTACCAACCCCAATGATTCCGCCATCGAGGGTCGCCTCAAGAACGTCCTCGAGGGTGGTGTGATCGGAGGCGGCCTCACAGTGGCTGGTAAGATCGCGAAGCCCATTGCATCCTTCATCCGCACCTCTCGTTCTAAGAGTAGGCTGAGGGCTGCTGGAGCCAACGCCACCATCGAAGACTTCGCACGGGTCCACCCCGAGTTCCACGCCGAGGTCAACAAAGCCCTCAATGAGATCGTGGACAAACGGCAGCGTGTCGACTACCTCCTCACCACTCGAGAGATCATCGAGGCCCTCGACGAGGTGAGCCCGGCCTTCCGAGAGGCCCGCGAGTTCCTCTCCATTCCGGCGGATGATGCAGCTGGAGCCGCAGCACCCCACCCCTTCCCTGATTCACAAGTGCAGGAGCGTGTCTTCCACGGCACCTCCTCGAATGTCGCAGCAGGCGAGCTGGAGGACCCTAAGGGTCTCGGCGGAATCTTCTTCACCAAGGACAGGGCTGTCGCCCAGAAGAATGCAGAGAAGGCCGCAAAGCGCGATGGCGGTACAGCGCGGGTTGTTGAAGCCTTCGTCGACATCAAGAACCCCAGCCCCGCTGGGAGAGGCCTTGCTAAGGAGCAAGTAAATAGCGCCGGGGAGACCATCGGGCGCTTCGATGGCTCTATCTCAGATAGTGAGATTGTGGTATTCGATAAGAGCCAGATCTCCGACGCAGGGTCAGGGAACATCGACACCCGCTCCAACTTCAAGCTCTCCCCCGAGGCCAAGAACCTCGTCGACCGCGCCGAGTTCGTTGCCGACCCCACGACCACACCCCTCCAAGCCCTCGACGCGCAAGCCAAGGCTGCCCGAGAGCTGTCCCCCATCCAAGCGCTCGAGCAGAGCGACCCAGAGGTTGCGGCGGCCCTTCGAGGCGTCATCGGCGATGCTGTAGACGGCAAAGGCCCCGGCGAGCTGCACGAGTGGATCGCACAGGAGCGTGCTGAGTTCTTCAACGCGACGAAGGCGTGGGAAGGCGTCCGCACCTCGGATGCCTACAGAGACCTCCCCCAATCCTTCCGTGACGAGATCGATTCTGTCCTTACCGAGTCCCGCCGCACCAAGGAGCGCGGCTTCTCTGAGCTGATTGAGGACATCCAGATGGATCAGGCCATCAACGCCCAGCTTGCCTCCAAGGGTCGCGCCAAGAGCGCGGTGGGGCGTGCAGAGCGCGGTGAGCCGCTCCTCGAGTCGGCCACACGCGAGACCGCCGTGGCCCCTGTGCCGACCAAGAAGTTCCTGAATGGCACCACCCGCATGACCGCGGATCAGCACAAGGAGTACCTCGCCGCAGTGCGACGGGGCGACCCCGAAGCATCCGCCGACATGATCGCGGGCAACTCCCTGACCGGGACGAACCTCAATAACGTGTACTCCGATAAGGACGGTGTCTTCCAGCTCCTCAAGGAAGTCGAGAAGGACTTCGCAGCACAGACGATTCCTCACGCCCAGTCCGCCGCCTCTGTCCGGGTGTTCCTCGAGGAGATCGGGGAAGACGCGACTACCAATCCTGCCGCTGTCGAGGAGTTCTTCAGGAACCTGGGGCACACCGACGTGTCCGAAGGCACTATCACGAACAAGATCCTCGCCTACCGCACCGTCGAACTGGCAGCGGCGCGTCAGGTCAGCGACCTCGGGGACGTGATCATCGCTGCAAAGCAGGTCATCCCCGACTCAGCGATCGCCAAGTTCATGCAGGCAACTACCGGGTTCGTGCAGCTCAACCGAGCCCGACGATTCCTCCAAGCTGACATCGCCCGCGCCCTCAGCTCTCAGCGCATCTTCGTCCGTGACGATATAATCGATCCCGACGTGATCGCCAAGATCCTCAGAGAGGGCGTAGAGCCGCGTCAGATCGCTGAGGCGATGCGACAGGCCAAGGCCAATGGGTACTCCGCCGCCTCTGTAGACGCCGTCATGCACCGCTGGGGCAAGACTAAGGCCCTATACGGGATCTGGATCAACGGGCTGCTCTCAGGGCCGGCGACCCACGTCGTCAATGCCCTCTCCAACACCTCCGTAGCACTCCTCCGCCCCACCGAAGACCTCGCGGGAGGCGTCCTAGACTTCGTCCTCTCCAAGGGGAAGAACATGGACAGGATGCAGGAGGGCGTCGAGGCCTACGCAGACCTTATCGGGGCCTTCAGGGGCTCTTTCAGGATGGCCGCGAACGCATGGGATACCGGTGCTACCTCGATCGGCCACTTCACCACCTTCGAGCACTCAGTGGGTGGGTTGGGGCCACTAGGGGACATCATCGGTCGCCAGCAGGACGGGGCGCTCAAGAGCATCACGCAGGTTATGGACAAGGTCTTTGGACTGCCGGGCCGCATGCTCATCAGCAGCGATGAGTTCTTCAAGGGACTCAGCTACGACGTAGCCATCAAGAAAGAAGCTCGCCGCTACATCCGATCGGCCCGACCTGACCTGAAGGGTCCTAGATTCGACTTCGAAGTGCAGCGATTCTCCACCGAGTCCAAGACGTGGTTCGAGTCCTCGAGTCGTGTGCCCCTCGCCGAGCGGATGGCGAAGAAGGCGATGCACGAGAAGGCACTCAAGGGTGCCACCGAGAACACCTTCACCAACAGCCTGCGCTTCGACGCGCCAGGTATGGGCGGAACAACCGCCTCTCTCGGCTCCTCCATTCAGGACATCGCCAAGGCCCACCCGTGGTTCCGTGTCATCATGCCCTTCATCCGCACCCCCACTAACATCCTACGCTTCGCCATGGATCGTGCGCCCATCTTGGGCCTCCTTACGAACCGGAACTTCAACGCCATGAAGGCAATGAAGAACGGAGACCGGGACGCCCTCGTGGGCCTCGCTGGTCGCATGATGTCTGGTACCATGATGGCCTCCATCGCCGCATCGTGGGCCGGAGAAGGGCGCATCACAGGGGCCGCTCCCGGCAACGCAGCTCAGCGTGCCGCATGGCTCTCTAATGGCAACCAAGCCTACTCCTTCAAGATTGGGGATCAGTGGATCGCCTACAACCGCCTCGACCCCTTCGGCATGCAGCTCGGTGTCGTCGCCGACATCGTGAACATCTCTGGGGAGTGGGACCCAGAAGAGGTTGGTGAGATGGCCGGCATGGTCGTCAGCTCGATGGTCCAGAACCTGGGCTCCAAGCGCTACCTCTCGGGTGTCTTCGAGGCCTTCCGGGCCTTCGATCAGCTCGAGAACGAGGGCCTAGAGCGCTACTCCAAGCGACTCGCGGGTTCCATTGTGCCCTCCATCATCGGAGCGGGCAATGGGGCCGTGGACCCCGGCCTCAAGGAGCTGGACGGCTGGCTCTCGAGCATCAAGGCCCGCATCCCCGGCTGGTCCTCTACCCTAGAGCCCCGATTGAACCTCTGGGGCGAGCCCGTGCAGGTACCGCCGGGATACTCCCCGGAGTGGATGAAGACGCATGAGAGTGGAGCG
>Ga0307378_10013175_pt1 | contig 10483 bp, 5 predicted proteins | sample UN1MG_FD_202238 | JGI IMG/M metagenome (GOLD analysis project Ga0307378, IMG submission 202238) | Soil microbial communities from Risofladan, Vaasa, Finland - UN-1 | ecosystem: Environmental > Terrestrial > Soil > Coastal area > Acid sulfate soil | place: Finland: Risofladan, Vaasa | collected...
GTAACGAGACTGACTGGATCGAGATCCCGGCCGAGGGTGTCGTTCACGCCTTCACCGTATGCCATTTTGGGAGCGAGGAGTTCCTGCCCGAGACGCCATACGTGCTGGTGCAGGTCGAGTTCCCGGGTGTCAATACGCTCTTCCTCGCTCGTCTCGTGGGCGTGGATCCCGCGGAGGCCAGCCCCGACTGGATCGGAATGAAGATCAAGGGCCGGTTCCGTAGATTGAGCAAATTCAAGCCGACGGATCTGTACTTCTACCCCGCGGACTGAGCGCGGCTGTTTCACGCGGGAGGAGTCCAGGGTACTGGATTTTGCCTGTGTGGGCAGCTAGGACAACGTGCATTCCCGGGGCTCAAGCGGGGTTGCAGGGGGAACAGTGCCGTAGCGTGCTTCCCCCTGTGCCGCGGTCGGCAATTGGCAGCGATGGGGCCGCACCTGCCATTATCGGAAGGGGATTGCCAGTCCTGTTGTTCGTATTCCCCCGGGGGTACTTGAGTTAGCCGCGAGGGGGATGCTTGACGAAGCATCCCCCTCTTACTTGTGCGATCATTGTCCCCTGAGCGAAACCGCCTGGCCTCCCCTTCACATACCGCCGCTTCTCTTCGAGTTCGTCCAGTTCTGCTGCCGGCCCGACCCCACCGGCGACGAGGGGCCTGCTTCCCGCTGGAGTCTCTCCTCCTCTTGTGCACCGATGGCAGTTGATGACAGCCAGGAGGAGGCGTGTGTCTTAGGCTATATTCGAAGGGGAGCGAAGGCAAGCAAGTTTGCGCTTCGTGGAACGAGGCCCCGCCGTCGGGAGGCGGCGGATGTGCCGAGAGCCGTCAGCAGATCCTGATCAACGGTGGAGCCTCAAAGGGGCTTGTAGCAGATGGAACCGAGCGGCGCGACCAGTCATGCTCACATGGTCACTTGGCGCGCTGTATGTGCTCCGGCAGGGAGCCCGCCGCGGGGTTTGCGCTAAGTCTGGGAAGGGTTTGCGCGGTGGGCGTGGAGGGAAGACGAACTTCCGGTGGAACTCTTCCGAAAGTGAGGAAGTCCACCCCCTGCCCGAGTGGGGACACCTCATGCGCTGTGGATGTCCATCCGACTTGAGCCGATAGGTTTCGCCAGATGAGGGAGTACTAATATGCCTACCACGGAGGGTGCTGGAAGAATGGCGTACAATACCACCGTCGTGGACATGATGCACGCCAGTACGATAATCGTGGCAGCGATGATTCCCGCAATGGCCAACACGTTTCCTCGGTTCTGCATTTCAAACCTCCTCCCGTGAAAGCGCGTTCGCGCCACGGTCAGGTCAGTCAGACGACCTCGATATCCACGACCCCGTAACATCGCAGTCTGGTGCACTTCTGGTGAACGCGCAAATTGTACACTCCCGGCGATTTCCCACGAATCATTGGATTTCTGGGCCACATCGGGGCGTCGGGGAACCGCCACTTGGCACCGCTTCCAGGTATCGGCGCCTCTATTCAATGTCATCGGCATCCGCTGCCAACCAGGACCAGGCGGCGACGCCAAGGGCTACGGGGACGCTGGAATGGTTGAACTGTGAATCCACACGGACGACTATCTGAGGCATTCTGGAACATCTGCTTGATATTTGGTCTGCACTGTGCTCTAATATTGACAGATCTTCCCCTGATTTGTACGCTACTGCCAAGACATGCCACTAGTGCCTGACGGCTATCGTACTGGACCCGGTTGTGGAGGTGGAAAGCGATGAAAGCACGACCGTTGGCGATCTTCCTCCTGTCCGAGAGCCTGGCGCTGTTGGCCGCTTCGTGCGCTCAATGTTTCCCAATTCCCCTACTCGTGGCCTCGCTGACGACCACACTATCACCCGCGATCACCCGAGGCGACCCCTATACCCTTTCCACCGAGGCCCCTATCCCAACCCACATGCCCCCCCAATCTCCACCGTGGCCTCGGTACACATGTCCCAGAGGTGCAGTGAGGAAGTAGGTATGATGGCTGAGAGACAAGTCTTTGTGGCTCGCGAGCGCGAGCTAAGTCAACTTGACGCTTTTCTCAAGCTGGCTTTGGCGGGCCAGGGGCAGGTGTGCTTCGTCACCGGCGAGGCCGGCAGCGGCAAGACGGCCCTGGTGACCGAGTTCGGCCGCCGGGCCCAGGAACAGGACAAGAACCTGCTCGTAGCGGTGGGGCAGAGCAATGCTCAGACGGGAATCGGCGACCCTTACCTGCCCTTCCGCGAAGCCCTGGCTATGCTCACAGGCGACGCCTCAGTGCAGCAGGCGGCGAGAAGGATCGGGCCCCAGAACGTCCACCGCTTGCGGGCTGGGGTGACACGTTCGGTCCAGGTGCTGGTGGAGGCGGCTCCGGAACTGGTGGGCGTCTTGGTACCGGGTGGCAAGCTGCTGGGAGCGGTCGGAAAGGCTGTGGTGCATAAAACCGGCTGGATGGACAAGCTGGAGCTCCTGGCCAAGAAACCGGCAGCGCCGAGCGTGGAACAGAGCCGTATCTTTGAGCAATACACGGCGTACTTGCAGCAGCTGAGCGTCAAGACGCCGCTGATCCTGCTCCTGGATGATCTGCAGTGGTCGGACGCTGCATCCATTGAACTCATGTTCCACCTCGGGCGGCGCATTGGAGAGAGCCGCGTTCTGATCGTGGGAGCCTACCGTCCAGAGGAGGTGGCCTTAGGCCGTGTTGGGGAACGGCACCCGTTGGAGAAGGTGCTGGCCGAGTTCATGCACTACTTTGGCGATATCTGGCTGGATCTGGGTCAGGCTGAGGAGGCCGAGCACCGGCAGTTCGTGAATGCCCTTCTGGAGACACAACCGAACCGTTTGGGTGAGGAGTTTCGGGAGGCGTTGTTCCAGCAGACGGCGGGGCAGGCGCTGTTCACCGTCGAGTTGCTGCGGGACATGCAGGAGCGGGGCGACATCGTCAGAGACGAGGAAGGTCAGTTGGTTGAGTCGCCGTCGCTGGACTGGGGAGCGGTGCCGGCCCGTGTGGAGGGGGTGATAGAGGAACGGATCGGGCGGTTGGAGGAGCAGTTACGGGAGATTCTGTCGGTGGCGAGTGTGGAGGGGCAGGATTTCACTGCGCAGGTAGTGGGTCGAGTTCAGGACATCGGGGAGCGGCAGCTGTTGCGGGAATTATCGCAGGAATTGGGGAAACGGCATCGGCTGGTGCAGGAGCGAGGGGAGGTGCAAGTGGGTCGACAGCGGGTGCTGTCGCCCTACCAGTTCGCCCATACTCTGTTTCAACAGTATCTGTACAACGACCTCAGTGCAGGAGAGCGACGTCTGCTGCACAGGGAGGTTGCGGAGGTGCTGGAAGAGCTATACGAGGGAAACACGGAGGAGATCGCGGTACAACTGGCACGGCACTTCGAGCTAGCGGGGATCGACGACAAAGCGATAGAGTACCTGCTTCTGGTGGGAGATCGAGCGCGAGGGCTGTACGCGCACCGGGAAGCGATTGATCATTACCAGCGGGCGCTGGCGCTGCTCGAGGAGCGAGGGGAGTGTGACCGGGCGGCACGGACACTGATGAAGCTGGGTCTGACCTATCAAAACGCTTTCGACTTCCAGGCGGCCCGCCAGGCTTACGACGAAGGCTTTCTTCTCTGGGAGCAGGCGGCGAAGACTGAATCCCCTGATCGACCCCTGCCTGCGCCTCACGGCCTGAGGGTGGCACTGGTCGAACCACCCACTCTGGATCCAGGCCTGGCGCACGACGTCCTCTCGCTGGTGGCGATAGACCAACTGTTCAGCGGGCTGGTAGAGTTGAGCCCGGAGATGGGCGTCACACCCGATGTGGCCCGGAGTTGGGAGATGCTGGATGAGGGTCGCAAGTACATCTTCCACCTGCGGGACGATGTGCGCTGGAGCGATGGGGTTCAGGTCACAGCACGCGATTTCGAATACGCCTGGAAGCGGGTGTTGGATCCAGCCACGCCCTCCCAAGTCGCGAGCCTGCTGTACGACATCAAGGAGGCAAAGACCTACCATGAGGGTCACGTATCCGACCCAGATCTGATAGGTGTGCAGGCCGTGGACGAAAGCACCCTGGTGGTGGAGCTGGAAGGACCAACCAGCTACTTTCCCCATCTCCTGACCTTCTCTCCCACATTTCCCGTGCCGCGGCACGTGGTGGAGACGCACGGCGAGGCGTGGACAGAGGAGGGGAACCTTGTCACCAACGGCCCCTTCAGACTGTTGGCCTGGAAACGGGGCGAATCAATGCTCTTAGAGCGGAACCCAACCTACCATCACCGCATGAAAGGTAACCTGCAGGAGGTCGAGCTGTCGTTCAGGGCGACAGAACCTGCCGGCTGGTTGCAGTTGTATGAGGACAATAGACTAGAAGTAGTTTTCTTCGAACTGCTGCCCTTGACAGACTGGGAACGTGCCCGGCAGCGGCACGCCGGAGAATACGTGTCGGCACCTTCACTGGAGACCTACTACGTCGGGTTCGGTGTTCGTCGCCCGCCCTTCGATGACCTGCGGGTGCGCCGGGCTTTCACCCTGGCCACAGACAGGGAAACCCTGGCCCATGTGGCGCTTAGAGGCTACGCTTTCCCGGCCACCGGGGGGTTTGTACCCCCGGGCATGCCAGGCCACTCGCCAGGGATCGGGCTGCCCTATGATCCTGAGCAGGCGCGCCTGCTGCTCGCGGATGCTGGCTATCCAGGAGGACAAGGCTTCCCGGAACTGGAGGTTTTCACGGCGGGCACGCCCCTCGAGGTTTCTACGGTTGAGAACCTGCAGACACAATGGCTGCACAACTTGGGGGTAGAGGTCACCTTGAAGCGCTTGAATTGGGGAGAGATGCTCGACAGGCTTTCCAGAGAAAGTCCCCACATGTGGAGCATGGGTTGGTCGGCGGATTATCCAGACCCCGACAACTTTCTGCGGGTCGGCAATTGGAGGCTTACCGGCGGGTGGCGGAATGAACTCTACGATCGGTTGATCGAGGGCGCTCGGCGAGGCACGGACCAGGGCGAGCGGATCGGAATGTACCAGCAAGCGGAGCTGATCCTGGTACAGGAGGCGCCCATCTTGCCCCTCTACCACTTTCGCTCTCACCTCTTGGTGAAGCCGTGGGTGAGGAGATACCCTACATCCCCGATGAAGCTGTGGTTCTTTAAGGACGTCATCATCGAGCCGCATTAGCCGCCGGCAAGCAACCCTTGTCAAAAACGGTGTGATGCCCACCTTTGTAGACGCAGCACTAGGTTGAAACAAGCCCCCGAGGAGTTGGGATATTGCCCACAATGTGCTGATGCTAGGGACGATACCCTGCCTTCCTTGCTATGGAAAAGGCATTCGAGTTCGACCGAGCCCTGTCCATCTTCATCGTGGCGCACCCTCCCTTGCACCCCCTGGGATTCGAACGCGCGCACACCAACGGTCGACCCATCAGGGCAATGACAAGGCTGGTTGCCGCACTGATCCTATCGGTCAGCTCAATCTCGTCGCAGAACAACGGCAGCTTCATGTCGAACCCCCCTGGGGCACCACGGATTAGCGAGCAGTCCCGAGTGCAACTGCTCGTTTTTGTATGCTCGCCGGGGTCGAGGTTTGCTGTCCACAAAGACTGGCGAGGCCGGTCAAACGCATGATCCGTGATGGCAACGTTCTCCCAGGAGATGTCTCATAGCCGCGAAGCTGCCTCTTCAGACCCATGCGCGTGGCACGGCGAATGAACACCAGGGGCGCCAGCGAGCAGCCGACATACGCGTTGCCCAGACGGAACCAGTGGCCCACGGGCAACAGGTCTCTGGCCGTGCGATGGATTCTGGCCTGCCCGCCGCCATTGTCCAGATTGCATCATCCTCTCGGCTGCCAAGCATAGAAGACGGCAAGCCCGGCGCCGGGTAGCTTGCCGCCAGTTCTCTTGTCTGGATCGCCAAGGCTCCCCGCTCGCCGGTGACTTGCCGCCTCTCGTCTTGCCCGGATCGAGCATCAAATACTATTCTTGTGCAGGTGAGCCTTCTAGCTCATCCATCTCCTCGTCTGTCATGGCGGGCGCAGTCAACAGTTCGGCAAGCTCTGGTCCGACGCGCTGCCGGGCTTCCTCAATCGCCTTGCTGACGTCAGCCTCAGTGATCCGCACGTCCCCTTCCTCGAAGAGAACCCCGCGGCGCTTTGAACGCTTCTCGGACTCCTTGCATCGCTTGCCCACGAGGACCTCCACACTGGCTCGGGGTGCTATGATGTGAAGATCAGCATCGAGCCCTGTTCGAAACGACAGAGCGCCGTACGCGGAGCGCCCTCCTTGCCTTTGACTAGGGCATGAGATCATTGTCTGCTCGCGGGCGTGGCACTCCTGGGGAAATGTGATGCTGTTCTAGCACAGGTTGGCCAGAATCTGCAAACGAACGTTTACACACGCAAAGCTGCTTCGTCACGGCCGCCCGGCAACCTGGTGCGCCACGTGGGGCTCGCGGCGTGACCGGGTGCTTCCGTCAAACGGTCGCCGCCACCGCCATCGGTGTTCACGACGTAGATCTCCCAGTCGCCATCGCGGTCAAATGAGAAGGCGATGCGGCTGCCGTGCGGCAACCAGGGTCGCTCTTGCTCCTGGGGAGCGGTCTTGCTGGTCTGGCAGGGTATGCTATCCTTCGACTGCGCTCAGGACAGGCCCTTCGCTGGAGGACACGGGGGTAGAAGGCTCAACCCCAACCCGGCTAGCGGAAGGGCCATCCCCCTAGAGGATGGCCCTCTCACGTCGTTGCCCCAGAAGGTGCCTCAGAAGCACTTCAAGACCAGAGGCACATAGGTGGTGGCCGGCTGAAGGACGATGTTCCGTTGCCAGGTGGGCACCATCCCCGCCGGGCTGAAATCTACCGTCTCCGTGATCACCAAAGGCTCGGGCAGGTTGGGGAAGCCGTCCACGTGGTACTGTTTCCACAACTGCACGGGTGGGTTGCCGCCAATGGGCCCACCCCACCAGTGGATCCACCACTCCGGCGGCGTACCAGGACCGTTGACACTAGAGCCGTGGCTGGTGTCGCCATCCTCCAGAGAGAGAGCCGAAGAGTCCCAGTACTCCCACAGGTCCCAATCGTAGTCGAAGCTGCACCACAGAGTGTCGGTGATCAGCACCGTGTCGCTAACGGTGACGGTGAAAGGTCCCTCCTCGGGGATATAGGGTCCTTGGCCGTCGATGGTGACCGCCTTGTCCCACAGGCAGACGCCAAAGTGCTCGGGCTCGAGGAAGTAGTCTTCGGTCTCGCCATCCTTGAAGCAACCCTGATCGCCAGCCGAGAAGGGGAAGCCGCCGTAGGTGAAAGGCTGCCCGTACGACCCGAGGTCAAAGGGGCTGAGGGTGAAGCGCATCCAGAAGGGTTCGAAGGAGTCTCCCGGAGTCAGACCGGGATGGCAGGGGGTGATCTGGACGGGCAGGACCTGGTAGCCGGGAGCCACCACGGCGATGTCCTGGACCGCCCATTCGTCGTCCCCACAGCCACAGATAGAGCCGTCCTCCCAATCGCCGTCGCGATTCCAGTCGGCCCAGCCGTTCAGGTACAGAGTGCCGCCCGAGTTGTTGTTGACCTGGACCTGGATGGTGGTCGGGCCGCACTGTGGAAGGACCTGGGGCCATTGGAAGATACCGTCGTCATGTCCGTCCCGGTCGGGAACGCCGCCGGCAGGGTCGATGTTCGTTTTCCCGTCCTGATCGGGCAGCAGATCGGCGTCCAGTTCGTAGCTCTTGCTTGGGCCTGCCAGCGGACCGAGATAGGAGGGGCAGTCGCTGGCCCAGTGGCAGAAGCCGTAGTAGCCTGTAACCGGGCTTGCACCCAGGCTATCGTCGAAGTCCCAGACTACGGGGAAGTTGGCGAGGGGCCCGGCGGGATGCGTGAGCATAGGTACGTTGGGGCCGTGGTTGTGGCTCGAAGGGGCATCGCCGCCTTCGGCCATTTCTGCAAACTCGATCGGGGGCGCGACAAGGTGCCAGTCCAGCGGACTGATGTCCACCTCCTCAGTGACTTCCGTCGTGATCCAGCCGCCGTCGTGCGCATGAAGGCTCTTGGTCAGCGTAATGACCGTGCCTCCGAACTCGTAGCCTCCAGACCAGACGAGGGAGTCGTCGTAAGCGTCTACCACCCCGTAATCGGTGTCCCATTCTTCCAGGGAGAAGACGTCCGGGTCCCAGAACTCAGCCAGGTTCCAGTCGAACTCGAAGTTGCACCACAGGGTCTCGGAGATGGTGACGGTGTCACTGAGGACCACCCCGAAGGGCCCCGCGTCCTCGGCCAGGAACTCGCCATCGTTGATAGAGATCTCCTTCACCCACTCGCATTCTTCCGCTTCGAGCTCTACGTAGTAGTCCTCTGTCTCCCCATCTGCGAAGCAGAAGCCAGCCATGGGCGCGGGGATCCCTCCGGCGAACCACTCCGGGTCGCCGGTGATGCCCATCGGCAGTTCAGTGAGGCTGACTCTGAACCAGACAGGATCGGTGTCGCTCCCTGGGTTGCAGGGGAGTAGGGGCAAGTTGAAGAGGAAGGGGCCGGGTGCCCCAACGACCCAGTTCTGAACCGCCCACTCATCGTCGCCGCAACCGCACACGGTATGGTCGTTCCAATCGCCGTCGCGGTTCCAGTCGGCCCAGACGTTGATGAAGCTGGGCCCCAGTATCCCCGAGGTCACCCCCTGGACCTGGATGCTCGTGGGGTAGCAGCTGGGCATCGACGGCGGGAAGACAACGCCGTCATCGAAGCCATCCAGGTCAGGAAGATCGGCGGGAGGGATGATGTTGTTGACTCCGTCGGAGTCCCACCCCACGTCTGCTTCGTTCTCGAGGCTCATCGCTGGTCCCAGAGACGAACCGCCAAGCGGCAAGTGGCAGAACCCGTATCCATCAGGGGAGGGAGGCGCTGGTGGAAAGGCCACCACGGGATAGTTGGCCGACCCCAGCGGCAGCCAGGGATAGGCGGTCATGGGCGCCGGCAGCCAAAAGAAGTTGTTCCAACTGGTTGGGGCGTCACCTACGTCCACATCCTCGAACTGCTGCAGCTCGATGGGCATGTCCAAGGGCTCGACGTTGCTCTCGTGGCTGAAGGACACCGTCTCAGTGATGGCAGAGCCGGCCGGGACTCCTCCAGCGGCCCACACCGTCTGCCACAAGGCGACCAACGACAGGATCATCACGCAGGCCACGATGGCCAACGTAGACCACAAGCGGGACTTGTTCTTGGCCTTGAGATCCGTCATCTTCCTCCTCCTCATAAAGAAAAGGAGACCGGAATCCCCGCGTGGCCCCAAGCCGGCAGGGATTTGGGTCTCTTACAACGTCTCCATCATCGCGCCCCCTCTTCGACGCATGGCGCCCTCTGCACGGAACAGGCCTGCTCCGTTCCCGCGGTCGCCCGAGGCATTCGCCCTCGAGTTGCGAAGAAAGAGATTACAGTTCTATTATAGCGATGTTGCCGCAACTTGTCAAGTACTCTGGCAGCCTCAGAAAGTCACCGCCAGCGGCCGAGTGTGCAGCCCTCCAGTATCGAACCACTCTAGAGATTCGAACGTCCATACAGCCATCATTGTGGCCTCCGTGGAATGATAGCGCCGGCTGCCGCACCGGCCCTATCGCCTGAGCTCAATCGCATCGCAGAACAACTGCACCTCTGTGTCGCCTCCCCTGGGGCACCAGAAACGAGTCAGCGATCAGCGAGCAGGTCCTAACCGGGTCTGGTCGCTTGTGCTTCCCTGTTCCTGATCCAGCCCTTGCCCGCAATCACCGACACTGCTCTCACAGGGTACCCCAGTTCCACTTGCGCACCCGTGGCAGTTGAGGAAAGCCAGCACGAGGCTTATGACTCAGAGGGTATTCGAAGTAGAGGCCAAGTCACTAGACGACAGCACAAGTGTGCAGCGAAGGCAAGCTGCCTTGCCGACAGTAGGGCCAGGTCCCTCTCACTTCCCGCATCACGTGGGGTCCACATCATCGCCGGGCGCTTCCGTCAAGCGGGTGACACCGCTGCTATCCGTGTTCACGACGTAGATCTCCGAGTCTCCATCGCGATCTGAGGAGAACGCGATGCGGCTGCCAGCCGGTGCCACGCGCGGATGACCGCGGGACGAGGCTGGATGTGGTGTCACATTCTGAGCTTGTCCGGGAGAGTGCGTAGCGTGTCGAGCGTGGCGGCGTCACCATCCCTCGGATGGATTGTGGCCTGGAGTCGAACCATCAGCAATCGACGTGAGGGATGTTCCCGAGGAGTTCACGCGGTCTCAGAATCCTGCCATGCTGTCTGTGACAGCGTCGGAGTCATCGGACGCCGGAGGGCGATGATGCCTGGCATACGGCTACGCCGAGCGGATCGACCGGGCCATCCAAGCGCACGAGGAAGTTGACCTGTCGGAGCACGAGCACTATACTGGTGTGTTTTTCTACCGGCTCTGATGCTCGCTGAAATCGTCCCGCCAAAGATGACAAGTCAGGGGGGTAGTTCACTGGCGAACTTCGAGAGCCAATGCCTTACTCTGAGCTTTGTAGTAGAATGTAGT
>Ga0307378_10013177_pt1 | contig 10482 bp, 10 predicted proteins | sample UN1MG_FD_202238 | JGI IMG/M metagenome (GOLD analysis project Ga0307378, IMG submission 202238) | Soil microbial communities from Risofladan, Vaasa, Finland - UN-1 | ecosystem: Environmental > Terrestrial > Soil > Coastal area > Acid sulfate soil | place: Finland: Risofladan, Vaasa | collected...
AGAGCTTTTGATTGAAAAAAATATTTTTTCGAAAGAAGAGATAGAAAAGATACTTGATATCCGTTCCATGACAGAACCTGGTATCCCTGGAAGGGATAAAGATAAATCTAAAGATAAGGATTAAATAACAAAAGGGGGTTTTATAAAACATGAAAGATGACGAACTCAAAGGCCTGCTTTATAAGATGATTTATTTAAGGAGATTCGAGGAGAAAGCAGGAGAGATGTATACGATGGGGAAATTCAGGGGTTTTTGCCATCTCTATATCGGTGAGGAAGCAGTGGCTGTAGGAGCCTTGTCAACAATCAGAGATGATGACTATGTCCTTGCTTCATACAGGGAACATGCCCACTGTTTGATTAAAGGGAGCGATGGAGGAAGGGTTATGGCTGAGCTTTTCGGAAAAGAGACCGGTGTTTCCAAAGGAAAAGGTGGATCCATGCATCTCTTTGATATCGAAAAGAACTTTTGGGGTGGACACGCCATTGTTGCTGGTCACCTTCCTCTGGCTACAGGTATGGGATTTGCCATCAAATACGAAGGAAAAGACCAGGTAGTTTTGTGTTTCTTTGGAGAAGGTTCTGTTAATCAGGGGACTTTTCATGAATCTTTAAACCTCGCTTCTGTCTGGAAGCTTCCTGTAATCTACTGTATTGAAAATAACAGATACGGTATGGGAACAGCAGTTGAAAGATCAACTTCATTGTATGATATCTGCCAGAAGGCCTGTGCGTATGACATACCCAATATCCATATTGATGGAATGGATGTTTTAAATGTTAAAAAGGCATTTGAAGAGGCGGTTAAAAGGGCAAGGGAAGAGAAAGCCCCCACTTTGATCGAGGCCGTAACATATCGGTTTCGGGGTCATTCTATGGCAGACCCTGCGCATTACAGAACAAAGGAAGAGCTTGAGGAGCAGAAGAAAAGGGATCCTGTAGAAGCCTTTAAAAAGAAGCTTATGCAAAAAAAGGTCATTTCAGAGAAAGATGTAAAGGATATTGAAAAGGAAATAGAGGAAAAGATAAATCAGGCAGTAGAGTTTGCAGATAAGAGTCCAGAGCCGCCTTTAGATTCTCTTTACGAAGATTTATATATTGAATAGAGGGGGATTCAATGGCTATTATAACTTTTAGAGAAGCAATCAATCAGGCACTAAAAGAAGAGATGCAAAGAGATGAGAAAGTCTTTTTAATGGGCGAAGAGGTCGGTTTTTATCATGGTGCCTATAAGGTAAGTCAGGGTCTTTTAGAAGAATTTGGAGAGAAAAGAGTTATCGATACCCCCATTACAGAAGCAGGCTTTACAGGGGTGGGAATCGGGGCAGCCATGCTGGGGCTGAGGCCTGTAATCGAGATGATGACATTCAATTTTTCTATACTGGCACTGGATCAGATTGTGAATAACGCTGCCAAACTTCGGTATATGTCAGGGGGACAGATAAAGATACCGATGGTTATAAGGGGGCCAAGCGGAGCGGCTCATCAGCTTGGAGCACAGCATTCTCAGGCTCTTGAGGCGTGGTATGCCCACGTGCCCGGATTAAAAGTGGTTATCCCCTCTACTCCAAAGGATGCCAAAGGACTTTTGAAGTCGGCTATTAGAGATGATAACCCTGTCATTTTTATGGAATCTGAGCTTATGTACGGACTTAAAGGTGAAGTTCCTGAGGAAGAATATACCATTCCCATCGGTAAAGGCGACATAAAGAGAGAGGGAAAAGATGTGACGATCATCGCCTATTCAAAGATGTTCCATCTCGCCATGCAGGCAGCTAGCGAACTTGAAAAAGAGGGGATTAATGCTGAGATCATTGATCCAATGACCATCAAGCCTCTGGATAAAGATATGATTTTTGAATCAATAAAGAAGACAAATCGATGTGTTATCGTTCAGGAGGGATGGAGATTTTGCGGCGTTGCCTCGGAGATATCAAGTTTAATCTATGAAGAAGTCCTTGACTATCTTGATGCTCCCGTATCAAGGGTTACAGGGGAGGAGGTTCCCATGCCCTTTGCGAGAAATTTAGAAGAAGCAGCTCTCCCCAGCAAGGAAAAGATTATAAAGGCAGTAAAAAGTGTTATGTACATTGATCAGTAATGGAGGAAAGAAATGGCCTTTAAAGTTCTGATGCCAAGATTAAGCGATACAATGGAAGAAGGCAAAATAATCAAGTGGGAAAAGAAAGAGGGAGATAGGGTCGAAAAAGGTGATGTGCTTGCAGAGGTGGAGACAGACAAAGCAAACCTTGAGATGGAGGCTTATTCATCAGGGATTCTAAGAAAGATAATTTTAAAAGAGGGTGTATCTGCACCAGTAGGAGACCTGATTGCTATTATAGGAGAGAAGGATGAGGATATTTCAGATATTGTGAAAGAGGGAAAAGAAAAACCAGCTAAGGAAGAAGAGAAGAAAGAAGAACCCAAAGAGAAGGAGCCGGAAAAAGCAGAAGCGGCACCAAAACCAACTGAGGAAGAAAAGAAAGAAGAAAAAGAAGAAATGAAAGAGAAAGAGAAAAAAGAAGAACCGAAAAAGGAAGAAAGAAAAAGGATTTTTATCTCTCCGTTAGCTAAAAAGATAGCAGAAGAAGGAGGCTTAGATATTTCAACAATAGAAGGAAGTGGTCCCGAAGGAAGGATTATCAAGAAAGACGTGTTAAGCACCATTTCAAAAGCGAAAGAGATAAAGCCAGAAATTAAAGAGAAAATTGAGGAATACAGAGAAGAACCTCTTTCTACAATAAGAAAGACAATTGCAAAGAGACTCACTTTGAGCAAAGGGCCTGTGCCGCATTTTTATGTGACTGCAGAAATTGATATGGAAAGAGCTATCTATTTTAGGAATTCATTGAAAACCTTGAAAAAAGAAATTCCTGTATCTTTTAATGATATTTTGATAAAGGCCTCAGCCATTGCGCTTGAGAAATTTCCACAAATAAATGCCTCATATAGGACAGATAAAATCATTTATTACAATGTTATTCATATAGGGATTGCCGTTGCCTTAGAAGATGGTCTGATAACACCAGTTATAAGAAATGTTGAGAAAAAAACTCTTTTTGAGGTTGCAAAAGAGAGCAAGGAACTCATAGAAAAAGCCAAGGAGAAGAAGCTGAAACCCGAGGAGTATACAGGTGCGACATTTACCATCTCTAATATGGGTATGTATGACGTTGAAAACTTTTCAGCTATCATCAATCCCCCAGAAGGCGCTATTCTTGCTGTTGGCTCAATCATCAAGAGACCAGTGGTGATTGAGGATAAAATAGAAATACGAAACAGGATGAAGGTAACGATTTCATGTGACCACCGTATTGTAGACGGTGTAGTGGCAGCTCAGTTTTTACAGGAACTCAAGATAGATTTAGAGAAGCCTATAGGAATCGTTTTATAAAAAATTTTTCAACAACAAAAAGGAGAATAATTACATGGAGAAATTTGACCTCATTATAATAGGTTCAGGTCCTGGGGGATATGTGGCTGCGATACGAGCTTCCCAGCTAGGGCTAAAGACAGCCGTGGTCGAAGAAGATAAATTAGGCGGTGTCTGTCTTAATTGGGGATGCATACCCACAAAGGCATTGATAAAAAACGCAGAGGTTTTGGATCTCTTTAAAAAAGGAAAGCAGTTTGGGATCTCTTATGATAATCTGAGCTTTGATTTTGGAAGCGCAGTTAAGAGAAGCAGAAAGGTAGCTCTTAAGCTCTCAAAAGGCGTAGAGTATCTCTTCAAGAAGAATAAGATAACACTTTTTCCAGGACATGCAACTCTAAACAGTTCAAATAGAGTAAAAGTAGAAAAAGACGGGAAGCTTGTAAATGAACTTGAGGCAAAAAATATAATTCTTGCTACAGGTTCAAGGCCAAAGTCTGTACCAGGTATAAAGATAGATGGTGAAAAGGTCATTACAAGTACAGAGGCGATGGTTTTAGAGGAGGTTCCCAAATCCTTAATTATCGTAGGGGCTGGGGCTATCGGTATTGAGTTTGCATATATCTACAATTCTTATGGTTCAGAGGTTACTGTAATAGAGATGCTAGAGAATATTCTTCCTATTGAAGATAAGGAAATAACTGAGCAACTGAGGTCTTCCTTCATAAAAAGAGGTGTAAAGATATATACAGGTTCAAAAGTTGCAGAGACGAGGATAGAAGGAAAGAATATTAAGCTTAAAATGTCTTCTAAGAAAGAGGTCAAAGATATTGTTGGAGAAAAGATACTGGTTGCTATTGGCAGGGATCCTAATATCGAAAATTTAGGCCTTGAAGATTTAAAAGTGGATACGGACAATGGTTTTATTAAGGTGAATAAAAATTATGAAACAAATATAAAGGGTCTTTTCGCGATTGGTGATGTTATCGGAGCTCCTCTTCTCGCACACGCAGCATCAGAGGAAGGAATTGCTGCTGTGGAATATATTGCTAAGGGAAAAGAGGCTGGTTTAGATCTTAACAATATGCCTAGCTGTACATATTGTCAACCCCAGGTTGCCAGTATAGGACTAACAGAGGATAAGGCAAGAGAGAAGGGTTTTGATATAGATATCGGAAGATTTCCCTTCAGGGCTAATGGGAAAGCCCAGGCACTTGAGGAAATGGAAGGGATGGTAAAGATCATCGTAGAGAAAAAATATGGAGAGATTTTAGGAGCACATATCCTTGGGTCAGAGGCAACAGAGATGATTGCTGAGATTGGAGTAGCAAAGAGGCTGGAGTCGACGGTTGAGGAGCTGGCTACCACGGTTCATGCCCATCCAACACTCTCAGAAGTTGTAGGAGAGGCATCTCTGGATGCTCTGGGCAGGGTAATTCATATTTAATTAATCTTATATAAAATCAAGGGTTATATTGATAAATGGAAACAAAGGTAATTTTACCCCAGTTGGGAGAGACAGTTGTTGAGGGGACAATCATAAAGTGGCTCAAAAAAGAGGGAGATTACATAAAGAAGGATGAGCCGCTTGTAGAAATATCGACGGATAAGGTTGATACCGAGATCCCTTCTCCAGTCAAAGGCAAGATTTCTAAACTTCTCGCAAAAGAAGGAGATACTGTTCAGGCAGGAGAAGATATAGCTGTTATTGTGGAAGATGAGGAAGGGGCTGAAAAAAAAGAGAAGAAGGGAGAGGAAAAAGGAAAGGAACCGGAAAAAGAAGAAAAGCCTACAGAGAAAGAAAAGAAAGAGAAAAAGGCAGAAAAGAAATCATCCCTGAAAGGCAAAGGAAAGAAGATCACCCCGGTAGTAGCAAAGATCTCATCTGAATTTAATATAGACATAAACAAAATAGAAGGAAGCGGTATCAATGGAAGGGTGACAAAAAAAGACATATTAAATTATCTGGAGCGTGAGGGGATCAAACAGAGAGAAATCACTAAGGAAGAACCATTAAAGGAAGTGAAGAAGGTAACAGAAGAGGTCAAAACAGAAGAAGAAGAAATTATTGAAATGTCAAGGGTAAGAAGAAGCATTGCAGAGCATATGGTAAAGAGCAAGCATACTTCTCCTCATGTTACAACAGTAGTTGAGGTTGACATGACAAGGATTGTGGGCTTCCGTGAAGAGAATAAAGAAAAGTTCCAATCGAAATATAATGTTCCCCTGACATTTACATCCATTATTGTGAAGGCGGTTGTAAATTCTCTAAAGAGATTTCCTAAAATCAATTCAACTCTTCAAGACAATAAGATTATTATAAAAAAATATTACAATATCGGTATTGCTACGGCAACAGAAGAAGGCCTGATTGTTCCGGTGATCAAAAGGGCTGAGAGGCTTGATATTAAGGATATGGCAAAAGAGATATTTAATCTGTCAGAGCGAGCGAGAGAGAAGAAACTTCCTCTCGATTCACTCCAAGGAGGGACGTTTACCATAACCAATCCTGGTGTTTTTGGGGCCATATTCTCAACACCTATCATTCATCAACCACAGGCAGCTATCCTCGGTGTCGAAGCTATTCGAAAGCTACCAGCGGTCATTGATGATGCTATTGCGATCCGATCTATGATGAATCTTTGCCTTTCTTATGACCATCGGGTTATTGATGGCATTGACGCAGGAAGGTTTTTACAGGATTTGAAAAAGGAGCTAGAAGAAGGATTAAAGCTTGAAGTTTAAAAACAGAAGAAGATTGAGAGAACAATAGGATGCATAAAATTACGTGGCTTCCTGGAGATGGCATAGGACCTGAGGTTACAGGCTCAACCATTAAGGTTATAAACGCTACGGGTGTAAAGATTGACTGGGAAAGAGTAGAAATAGGTGAAAAAGTCTTGGCCGAATCGGGAAAACCTTTGACAGATGATGTTTTTGATATTGTCAAAAAGAACAAGATTGCTATTAAAGGGCCCACAACCACTCCCATAGTATCTGGCCACTCAAGCGCCAATGTAGCATTAAGAAAGGGGCTCAACCTCTATGCATGTGTAAGACCCATTAAAAGTATATCGGGTATTCGTTCCCTTTATAAGGATTTAGACATTGTGGTTATAAGGGAAAACACAGAGGGTCTTTATACGGATAAGGAGCAGGAGATTGTACCGGGCGTAGTTGAGTGTCTGAAAATTGTTACAGAACAGGCATCAAGGAGAATTGCCAGATTCACCTTTGAGTATGCAAAAAAAGAGGGAAGAAAAAAGGTTACTGCGGTTCACAAGGCCAATATTATGAAGATGACCGATGGCCTTTTTTTAAGCTGTGTAAGGGAGATTTCAAAGGACTATCCTAAGATTCAATACGAAGAGGGTATTGTGGACAGTACATGTATGCAGTTGGTTACCAACCCTTATCAGTATGATGTCCTGGTCATGGGGAATCTCTACGGGGATATTATCTCTGACCTTTGTGCTGGCCTTATAGGTGGATTGGGGGTAGCTCCGGGTGCGAATTTTGGAGATGGATGTGCGATCTTTGAGTCGGTTCATGGAAGCGCTCCAGACATCGCGGGAAAAAACATAGCTAATCCTATCGCATCGATTCTTTCAGGAGCATTGATGTTAAGATATATAGGAGAAGATTCCGCTGCAAAAAGAATTGAAGATTCAGTTAGAAAGGTTGTTAAACAGGGAATGCTAACAAAAGATCTTGGGGGCAGTGCCACAACAGATGGACTCACCTCTGCAATAGAAAAAGAACTTTAAATTCTTTAAAAATCAGGAAAGGATATGAAAAAAGAAAGACAAAAGAGTGATAAAGAAGAAAAAGAGGTTTTATGTGTCAGGATCAAAAGACCTTTAAGTGTGAGAAAGCACAAAACTTGTCCCTACTGTTTTGGCAAGATATCTGACATAAAATCAAAAAAACACAAAAAATTTTGCGATTATAAAGAAGGAAAGGACAGCGTAGGTTTTGGCTTTCCATTTGATTGAACTCTTCATAGAGGAAGAAGCTTTTGGAGAAGGAAAGACTTCTTAAAAAGATGCATTACTGGCTCAAATTTATCAGAGCCTTTGAAGAAAGGATCTCCATACTCTACAGACAAGGGAAATTACTGGGAGGAGTCTATTCAGGCATGGGCCAGGAAGCTATTGTTGTCGGAACATGTATTGATCTTAAGAAGGAAGATTTTATCTTCCCGCTCCATAGAGACATAGGAGCTACTCTCGTAAAAGGGATTGAGCCGAAGATTCTTATGGCACAGCTATTAGGAAAGAAGACAGGCCTTTCAAAAGGAAAAGATTCCTATCTTCACGCTGGGGATATAGATCTTGGGGTTATTGGATCTACAAGTATGCTGGGCTCTTCCTTACCTGTTGCTGCAGGAGTCGGTCTCGCTTTCAAATTGAAGAAGAAGGATAATGTAGTTGTTGCATTTTTTGGAGAGGGGGCCAGTAACAGAGGTGACTTTCATGAAGCCCTGAATCTGGCAGGGGTCTGGAAACTCCCTGTTATTTTTGTTTGTGAGAACAACTTTTTTGCCTATTCCACACCAATAGAGGCGCAAATGGCAATTGAGGACGTCGCGGACAGGGCTTCGAGTTATGGCTTTTCAGGTGTTGTGTGTAGTGGTAATGACCTTATGGCGGTTTATAAGATAGCCAAAAAGGCTATAGATAAAGCAAGAGCAGGAGAAGGTCCAACTTTGATTGAGTGTAAAACCTATCGCTGGCATGGACACTCAGAACATGACGAAGCGTCTTACAGGGCAAAGGATGAATTTTTGGAGTGGAAGAGCAGAGACCCAATACCAAGATTTGAACTCTATCTGGAAGAATTGAAGATACTGGATAAGAAGCTCAAAGAGAGCATAGATAAGGATATAAGAGAGGAAATAGATCAAGCCGTAAAATTTGCTGAGGAAAGTCCTTTTCCAGAGGGAAAGGAGACGCTCGATGATATCTACAAGTAAAGAAAAATAAACGGAGGAAGGATTGAGCCAAATAACCTATTTAGAGGCCATTCGTTGTGCAATGAGAGAAGAGATGAAAAGAGATAAAAATGTCTTTTTGATGGGTGAAGATATTGGTATTTATGGAGGGGCTTTTCGTGCAACAGAGGGCTTGTATAAGGAATTTGGGAAAGAAAGGGTTATTGACACCCCTATATCCGAATCAGCAATTGTCGGAGCTGCTATAGGCGCATCTCTTCTTGGTATGAGACCTGTTGTGGAGATGCAGTTTGCCGACTTTATATCCTGTGCCTTTGACCAGATTGTCAATCAAGCTGCTACTATGAGATACAGACATGGTGGCAAGATTTCTGTTCCTATAGTGATACGAGGACCATCAGGCGCGGGGATTCACGGAGCGATATTTCACTCACAGAGCCCCGAGGCATGGTTTATCCATACGCCCGGTCTAAAGGTTGTTGTTCCATCCACTCCTTATGACGCAAAGGGACTTTTAAAGGCATCTATAAGGGATGATAACCCCGTGATTTATCTTGAACACAAATACCTCTACAGAAGAATTAAAGAAGAGGTGCCAAAAGAAGATTTTATAATCCCCTTGGGGAAGGGTGATATAAAGAGAAAGGGAGATGACATTACACTCATTACTTACGGGGCGATGGTGCACATAGCTCTTGAGGCATCAGATATTTTACAAAAAGCTGGCATAGAAACTGAAGTTATCGATTTAAGAACCCTCTCGCCTTTAGATAAAGAGATGATAAAAAAATCTGTTTCAAAGACCAGTAAAGTTTTAATACTTCAGGAGGACAAAAAGACTTTGGGTATTGCCAGTGAAATCTCTGCTTTTTTAGCTGAGGAATTTTTTGAAGAACTGGATGGCCCTATTATCAGAGTAACGAGCCCAGACACACATGTCCCTTTTAGCCCTCCATTGGAAGAGTTTTATCTGCCAGACGTTAAGAAGACTGTGGACGCCGTGAAGAAGCTTGCCGCTTATTAATCCATTAAACCTTTTGATTATGAAAAAGACATTGAACATATTAAATCTTGGATTTAATGAATACAGCAAAACCCTCGGCCTTCAAAGAAAACTAATGAAACTAAGGCAGAAAGGTTCGATTGAGGATCTTCTTATCCTTGTAGAGCATAATCATGTTTACACGCTCGGAAGGAGCGGAAAAGAATCCAACCTTCTTTTAGATAAGGAGTCCTTGAGGAAAAAAGGGATAGAGTTCTGGGAGATAGAAAGGGGAGGAGACATTACCTATCATGGTCCTGGTCAGATCGTCGGCTACCCTATTTTTGATTTAACTAATATTAAAAAAGATGTTCACCACTTTTTGAGAAATATTGAAGAGGTTTTGATTCGGGTCCTTAAAGAATATGGTATTGATGGAAAGAGGATAAAGGGAAAAACAGGGGTCTGGGTCAGAGGGGAGAAGATCGCATCTATTGGGGTAAAGATAAGCCGATGGATAACCTGGCATGGCTTTGCAATGAATGTCAATACAGACCTTTCCTACTTTGATGACATTATCCTTTGCGGTTTAAAAGATGCAAAGCCTACTTCTATGGAAAGATTACTTGGAAAAGAATTAGATATGGAGGAGGTTGAGAAGAAGATAGTGAATTATTCTGTTGTCATATTTGATTACTCAAATATTAAAAAACAAAAGCTAAAAGACCTTATTAGTTAAAATTTATTTTTTTGATACTAGCTTTTTTGGCTAACCTTGATAAGCTTCAAGCTCTTTCTTAAGGCTCAGAACCTCTTCTCTCAATCCTATGCTTATGGCCTCATAATCTTCAGCACTACTATTGATTTTTAATCCCTTCTCTTTGAGTTCCCCAAAAAGATAATACCGGCCGAAGATGACTTTTACAGGATAGGGTTTTGGAAACCATGAACCGCGCTTCAAAGCTTGATTTGTTCCACTGATATAGGCAGGAACAACTTTCACTCCTAATTCTTTTGCTAAGATAGCAGCACCTTTTTTAAATTCCTTAATCTCACCACTAATACTTCTTGCACCCTCGGGAAAGATACAGAGAATTTTTCCGTTTTTTAGCACAAAAGAGGATAATTGCATTGTTTCTACTAGATTCTTTGATGGGCTTAGAGGAATGACTT
>Ga0307378_10013180_pt1 | contig 10481 bp, 12 predicted proteins | sample UN1MG_FD_202238 | JGI IMG/M metagenome (GOLD analysis project Ga0307378, IMG submission 202238) | Soil microbial communities from Risofladan, Vaasa, Finland - UN-1 | ecosystem: Environmental > Terrestrial > Soil > Coastal area > Acid sulfate soil | place: Finland: Risofladan, Vaasa | collected...
TATACCGCCGATAAGCTTCGGGCTCATGATCGTGAGGTTGTAGGCCTCGACAAAATCCGCCATCGTGGCGGTTTTGACGTTAATGGCATCGGCAACGCCTTCTTTGCCCGAGAACACGATACTGCCGACTTGATAGATTCCATCGGCGCTTTCATTGGCTAATCGGCCGATCCAGATCCGGATCTCTTCGATATATGCGGCCAGAAGTGCCATGGCTGTCAGGGCCGCCGAACCGATGGCAAAACCTTTGCCGGTTGCCGCGGTCGTATTGCCGAGAGAATCGAGGGCATCCGTTCTTTTTCTTACTTCCGGTCCCAAACCGGCCATTTCGGCGTTGCCGCCTGCGTTATCTGCGATGGGGCCATAAGCATCTGTGGCGAGAGTAATACCCAATGTAGCGAGCATTCCCACGGCCGCAAAGCCAATGCCGTAAAGACCCATTGCGATGTTCGAGAAGCCTCCCGCGAAGCCGAACGCACAGAGAATACCAATAACAATCGTGATAACCGGAAGGCCGGCGGAGTACATGCCTGTGGCCAAACCGTCAATGATTGTGGTTGCCGGCCCCATCATCGCCTGGTCGGCGATACCCCTGGTCGGTTTGTATTCGTCGGAAGTATAGTACTCAGTGAATTGTCCAATCAGAACGCCAGCTACCAGACCTGAAATAACCGAGCCAAACACACCCCAAGTGATCCAATGAAAGTAAGCCAGTCCCGCAACGGCCACGATGATTAGAACGGAACTGCCCAGCGTACCAGTCAGCAGGGCTCTGAGGAGATTCTTCTGAGTCGCGTCCTCTTTGCACCGGACCATAAAAATCCCGGCGATAGAAAGCAGAATGCCGAGGCCGGCAACGACCATCGGCGCCAGCACGGCTTTCAGCGGAGTCAGGCCTTCCGGGAGAGACCCCAGAGTCAGTGCCGCACCCAGAGCGGCGGTCGCGAGTATTGAGCCGCAGTAGCTTTCGTAAAGGTCGGCGCCCATGCCGGCCACGTCGCCGACGTTATCGCCTACGTTGTCGGCGATTGTAGCGGGATTTCTCGGATCGTCTTCCGGAATCCCCGCTTCGACTTTACCAACCAGGTCGGCTCCGACATCGGCGGCCTTCGTATAAATACCGCCGCCGACACGGGCAAACAACGCCTGGGTCGAAGCACCCATACCGAATGTAATCATGGTTGTGGTGATTTCCACGAGCTTATGCTCGATTTCCATCCCGGGTTTGACAAGCTGCAGCCCCCAAAGTGTCAGCCCGTCCGCCATGTGTTGGGCCGTATAGACGACTTTATCCAGAATCAGATACCACATGGAGATGTCGAAGAGGCCGAAGCCCACAACGACCAGTCCCATCACGGCACCGGAACGGAAGGCGACCTGCAGGCCGCTGTTGAGGCTCTTGCTGGCGCCTTGAGCGGTTCGCGCCGAGGCGTTCGTGGCCGTCTTCATCCCCAGAAATCCGCACAGGCCGCTGAAAAAGCCGCCCGTCAGGAAAGCCACCGGCACAAACGGGTTCTGAACGCCTTTATAGGCAAGGAAGGCAAAAATCGCCAGCAGCACGATAAACACCATCGTAACCACGCTGTACTGCCGGTACAGATAAGCGTATGCGCCCTCGCGCACGTGCCGGGCAATTTCGATCATTTTCTCGGTGCCTTCAGGAGCCTCCATCACCTTCTTGTAAAAATAGAAGGCAAAACCCAGCGCCAGCAGAGCCGAGATTGGCGCGATCCACCATACCAATGGCACGCCGATCTCGCTCGCATTTGTGCCTTCGGCCGCCATAGCTACAGCGCTAAAGGCTAAAACCGGCACCAAAAGTGCGATTCTCTTCAAAATTGTCACTTTCTTACTCCTTTCGAATTTGACAGCAATAAAAAACTCAATAACAAACACAAAAGTTTTTGAAGTTTAACGAAAAAGAATACTTTTTCAACTGTTTTATTGTATGCCCTGAATTTTCGTAGGAAATATTTATATTCGAATACAAATATACTTCTGGAGCCTTAGTCATGCAGAAAAGGATTGTTATTAGTATTTTAGATAAATGACAATGCCGGCCAGAATCAAAATGGCGGTTACACATACGCTGATGGCGGCTATAAATATCCACATAAAACGTTTATTCTGCCTGGATATGATGTACTTTAGGTATCTGTCGCTGGCGGCAAAAGTCTTGCTCATCTGGATAATGCCATCGGTCTGACCGACGGTGCTCTGATTCAGTTTATCCAGGCTCTCGTTAAAATTATTTAAGCTCTCGGTCATCTGCACGTCGATATCGGCCGCAGCGGAAAGCTGATGGTCGATATTAACCAGGGCATCGGTTTGCTTAGCGGTTTCAGTTGGGATTTTTTCAACCGCATCCATAAACTGCTCGTTCTTTGCAGCCGTCCCTTTTAGCTGTTCGAGAAGCTGCTCGGTTATCTGCTTCTGATTTTCAACTACGGCGGGAAAGCTTTCAAGTATTTCGGGCAATTGTTCGATCCGGCCCATCAAATCTTCATGCTGAGTGGCCTGGCGGCTCAAATGTTCGTTAATGCCCTGCAATTGGTCGACGAGCTTGTCGAAACCTTCCTGCAGTTTTTGGAGTGACTCCTGTCTTTCGGCCGGCGGAACCGCCCTGACTACGACATTGCTACCTTGGGCCCCGGCGGGAACTGCCCCATCGCCTGCCTGCTCGGCAGAGTCATCATTCCGGCTGATCAGGCCATCATCATCGATCTCCGGCCGATGTGCTCCGCCTATGGACGGTTTATGCGCCCGCAGCCACCGGCCCGTGTCAGCCCAGAATTCTTTCAGAGTCATTTTCTAAACTCCTAAACAACGAACTTTCGCAAAATGAATCTCAGTACATATTAAAGACTTTTCCCGTTACAAGTTCAAGTAATTTTTACCATAATTCCGGGAGGGTGCCCGACAGGATTGTGGCGGGTCAGGCCGCGATTTTCCAGTGGCTAGCATGTGGAGGCGATTATAACACATTCGCCTCCGAGCATCTGGCTTTCATAGTTTCTTAATTTACTTGGCAGAAATAGGTAAGCGTCCCCAATAAAATCGTGGTGGTTCTTGTGTGAATGTTTAGAGGTTGGTGGGTAGTATGGTAGTGAGGGTGTCGATGTTTAGTGAAAATAAACTATTTTTATTCTATTTACGCTGCTTCCACATGAGCATCGATTTTCTTCATACAACGCTCTATGTATATGCTTTCCTTTGGATAATGCTCATCTTTACTTTGGCGTTCAATTATGTTTAATATGTTTTGCTCAAAAACGGCTGGTAATGTTTTTATTTCGACCTTCTCTCTGTCTTTTATAATAAATTTCTCCGATTCGAAAAAGCAGCCAAGACATTGAATGATACCTATTCCATACATTTGGGACAAACCTTCGGTTATTTCTCCCTTTTCTTCTTCACTGTAGCCAATGGCAAGTATTCCAAGATGCTTGAGTTGCATAGGTTTTTGAAGTTTGTGGCACTTTACCAAATAATATAAAGTCAACAAGAAAGCAATTGATGCGCGTGAAGCATCAAAACGAAATGATTCATCTCCTAAAGACGTGGTTGTAGTGCTGCTAACTGTTACATGATTCTCAATCAACGCTTTGAGGGTTTCTTCCATTGATATAGCTTGCTCCGAAAGCTTACTGGCCTTCTCTTTCATTATTCGGGATGCTTCGGATACAAGGGTTCTCATTTCGCCGATGTTTTGCTGAGAGTTGACATTCTGGACAATTGAGTAAAAAATCGCCACCAAAGCCAGAACGATTGAAACGATTGCACTGGCGAAGCTGATATAACTCACAATTTCATTGCCTTTGCCGCCCAGCCAAAAAGTGATAATGGCTATTAGAGCCAACGTTGCAAAAGCTATTACGCACCACAAATCCTTTTTCGACGTGTTCATGATTTCTCCTTCTCTTTCTACATTCTCATCCCTATAACTTTTGGAGTACCTCACTAAGGTTATCTTGGTAAGAACGTTCATAATCAAACCACATATCTGCTGGAAATTCCTTGTAATGTTCGGCACAGTAGCGTAATCCCTTCCATGTTAAACCGAATTGGCCTGTGTCTGTCTCGCTTATTAGTCCCTCACCCATAAGGCGGTTTCCTGCCTCTCGGAATTCTAAAAATTCTGGAGCTGTCTGATTTAGTCTAAATGTGAAAATCACATGTAGGTCTGAGAACTTGCCAACCTGCTTGACCCATAAGGTGTTGAGTATCTTGTATTGCATTGCAGTTTTGGGGGTCATCGTGGGCTCTTGTGGTTCGGGCATGGGTGTCTTACCTTGCTCTAACTCTTTCTTCCAGTCTATCAGGTTTCCGAGTTTTAGCCGTGATGTGATAGGTAGGAGAAAGAACACGAACGATGCGATAAGGTACGACAGGTCATATATCACGACCGGTGTCTTAGGAGGCAATCCCGAATTCCAGAGAAACGTAAATAGAAAGAATGCGGATAGCACCCAACAGACCAATACAAGCCAGAACTTTTTGCTCGGCTTTTTTCCCATCTTTCATCCCTTCAAATTTAGGCTCACTTCATTAGCATTGTACCACAGATCCGAAGTGTTACAAAGGAAATATCTTCGCCACAAATAAGCAACCCCCACCCCACCCCTAATCCGGCAGGCCACGGCGCAGAAAGTCGATTTGTGGTGTTTTTAGGCTCGTTTTTCAATGTTAAGCAAGAGCTTAATTTTGTCGATAATGTATTAGAGAATTGCGGTCTAACATTTCCTTTTGGATTAGTCTGATACATTTTGGGGATAGAAAAATGGCAGTGAACGTTTCAAATAAAACCGAACGAACAGGGGACATTGTTGCCGGCGGATTCGCGATTGCTACTTTGATTATGGCAGACAAAGTTACCGCCCTGCATTTCCTTTTTGGTTTGCCGTTGTTCATTTATTTAATTCGAGATTTCAAAAAGCGTTCCTCGATCAGTGACCGGCTAATATTTAGTATGGCGATGTCCTTTGTAATATTACTGTTTACTTGCTATCCTATCGACTTGGTTTTGGACAAGCTACATATAGCACAGGCCTGGGACGTCATCCTCGCTGTTCAGTGGTTTATCGTGTTTCCGTTTGTCTGGGCAATAAGAGCAGAGTTCGAAATTAAAAATTTACGAGGTAGAACATGAACATTAAAAAAATAAGTATTTTACTGGGTGTCATTTTGAGTCTTGTTTTACTGTTGGGTTCAACCGGCTCCAACCGGAAGTTGCAAGACCTTAAATGTCAAGGGGAGCCTGGGGCATGGCGACAGACCCTAAGCGAGTACACCATCATCCGCGCTTCTAAATTAAACGAGCTCCAAAACGAAGTTAACGAGAAACTAAAAGAGAGTTGGCATCCGATAGGTGGGATTTCAATTGTAGATAGCAATTGTTGCCAAGTGATGGTAAAGTAAGATGATGGGTGTAGTACACTTAATGTATGAAACACTTCTGTTCCCAAATGTAGGCGATTATCTGAATACAGAATAAAGTCGAAACTCGGAGTACATCATGCAATACTAGTGCAATACTAGGGACAGCCACCTATTCTTTTCTTGATACCGCACTCAATTAGCCATTGCCAAGCCTGCTCTGATCTTGTCGAAGGAACATTTACGCCAATTCCAGCCGACCATGTCATTTACTATACCCGCCTTCGCGGGCACAAGCTTACGATCCATTCGACCTTGCTCAGAGCCTGCCCAATTCGACAAGCTCAGGGCAAGCTCTGATGAATTCGAAGGGGTAAACTTTGTCGAAGGGGTTCCGACCAGTCTTTATCGACCGGTTATCTTCGCAAGAGCATCGACGCCGGCCTGGGCGATCATGCCGTCCTGCTGGGCGGTGGCGCCGCTTACGCCGACTGCACCGATCACCTCTTTTCCGACAGTAATGGGCACGCCGCCTTCGAAAGGCATACCTCCTGGCAGGGCGACCAGAACGGTCCGCCCCTTAGCTACGGCTTCTTCGAAAAGTCTCGTGGGGCGTTTGAATGCGACTGCGGTTTTCGCCTTGCGAATCGCTACCTCGATGCTTCCGGTCTGAACGCCATCCATGCGCTCGAAGTAAACGAGGTGCCCGCCGTCATCGACAATCGCTATGACGACGTTCCACTGTTTCTTCTGTGCGAACCGGCTGGACGCCGCCGCGATCTCTTTCGCGACCTTCAGAGTCAGGGCTTTCTTTGTGGCCAGCTCGGCCACCGGCGCCGTCTGGGCCAGCGCCGAGACCACTACGGCAGCGCACAAGAATTGTTTCATTCTAATTATCATCTTTATCTCCTTTCAACACAGTCCGTTAAAATTGCTCGTGAATATATATCGAGTAATTGTTTCTGAATTCTAACGACTAATTATAGGCCGAGACTACCTCGAACACAATGTTGTATTCACTGTCCGATTGATTCCGGTAACCGAGCAATGACGAGCCCTAACATTCTTCAGCCGATTTTTCAGTTTGTCTATTCCCATTCGAATAGAAATATGCTATAAGTGTAAACAAATGAAACTGGTAACGTATTCAAAAAACAAGTCAGTTTCCTGCGGGATACTGACCGAGATGGGACTGATCGATATCGCGTCGGCGTGGCAGGAATCAAATCCGCCGCGGAGCGTCAAAGAGATACTGGAACGAGGCCCGGAGTGTCTTGACAAACTTGCTGAGCTGGAAAAATCCGCCGGGGCGTCAATCGCCGTCGATTCGGTCAGGCTGCTTGCCCCGATCCCCCGGCCGGGCAAGGTGCTCGCCTTAGCGGGAAATTACGTTGAGCATATAAAAGAAGCCGGCCTTAAGCTCGGCCTTTCGGATTCACCGCGTTTAACAACCGTACCAAGGCCGTTTATCATGCCTGCAACGGCAGTGGCAGGTCCTGACGACCAGATACCCTGGCCTGCTTACAGCGAGACGATAGACTATGAACTCGAACTTGCTATCGTCATCGGCCGAAAAGCCAAAGCCGTCGGAGCCGAGAAGGCCCTGGAGATAATAGCCGGCTATACCATCGTCAACGATGTATCGGCAAGGACCGTGACTTTCAAGAAGAACCGTGCCGAACGGCCTTGGGACGAGTTCTATGACTGGCTCAACGGGAAATGGGCGGACGGCTTCTGCCCGATGGGGCCGTACCTGCTGACCGCCGATGAAATCGAAGATGTGCAGAATCTCGATATGAAGCTGACCGTCAACGGCGAAGTCCGCCAGAACGCGAACAGCTCGCAGATGATTCATACGGTGGCGCAGATTGTTTCGTTCCTGAGCCACTTGATGACGCTCGAACCGGGTGACATCATCGCTACCGGCACGCCGTCGGGCGTAGGTTTCGCAACAGGCAATTACCTGAAAGCAGGCGACCGCATCGAAGCGACGATCGACAACCTCGGAACCCTGACCAACACCCTCGGCCCAAAACCAAAAAAAATCTACGAACCGCTGTGAAACACCGGCTAACACGCCAGACGTCGCTGACAAGAAGTGCTTGATTTATAATCTTGTACCTTTTCTTGAAAGGGACAAAAATGAGAAACGCAGCATTTATCTCATTGGTCGTCGTAGCAGTTTCCCACGTCACTCTCTTAGCTCAATCTGACTATGCGTCCGAAGACAGCAGGCAGGTGACTCAGGAAGAGCGCGGCCGGATTTCCGGCGTTGTGCTTGACTCTGCTACCGGAAAGCCAATCGTCGGGGCATATGTTGGGATAGGTGACTTTGGCGATTCCGGCGGTTCGAACTATTCGAGACATCGCCAGCAGGGGCTTTTTGCAAAAGCTCAGACCGACCAGCAGGGCCGGTTTGTTCTTGACGGTCTTGCCTTTCAGGACCATCCGCTGGTAGCAACACATCCAGGGTTTATCCGGCACGATCAGATGATTGCCCTCCGGAAAAGCATCTCCGGACCCGACGTTAGAGTCGCTCTGAGGCCGGCGGCGGAAATCAATGTCACGATAGTTGATTCTTCCGGTAAGCCGCTCGAAGGATTTTGGCTATTCCGCCTCGAAGCTCTGGATGGACATAAATTTATTCCGCTCGGACGAGACCCACACTTATCAACGTTCGCATCGAGTGTCTGGATTGAACGCCCGAAATCTTCGCTGTTGTCTTCAAAGGGTTTTTCTTTCACAGAGTTAAACAGCGGCGAATACTCGATCGACGTTATGAAATTTGCCGGATCCGATGACACTGCGCCGGCCCCTTCCGGCATGATGAGGATACCATTAGACACATCCGAAGTCAGCTACTATGGAGGTATTTCAAAACTTATTGCCAAAGCAGGACAGACCAAAGAGGTCCGGGTAAAACCGGCGGACTATCAGACCAGCGTGGCAATAAAAGTGCCGCAGAACCCTGTGAAAAATCAACAGATACCGCCGTTCGTCATTATCAGCCGAAATGTTGGCCTTTTATTGTGGAATGATGGGAAAGTACACCACCCCGAAGACCATCGATTGGGTCGATTGCAGAAAAATGCTCTGTACTACAACATGGTGATAGATGGAGATGTTTTTAAGATTAAGAACCTGCCACCCGGCAGCTACAGTGTCTTCGCCGGGCCTGTCTATTTTATGAGTGCGGTGAGAATGGAGGTTTCAAGTGGCCGGGAAGTGATAATAGACATTCCCTTGATAAAGCCGAGTGAACAGGCAAGAGTTAACCTCTGGACATTTGGCCGCAAGATCATGCTCAAAGATGGGCAACTCAGCGTCTCAGAGCTTTGTGCGCTGGTCAGCACGAGGACCGATTCAAACCCGCGACTCGTTTGCGACCCTTCAATTGAAAACGAAAGACTCGAACCGGGTAATCGAGAAGCAACAATCTGGGAACTGATGGAAGCGGTTTACCTTGCCCGAGGGTGGAAACTCATCGAGCAGGACAACCGGACGCTGCTGCTGTGTCCAGGCGAGTGAAAACATGACAGGACGGTATTCGCATTGAATGCACAGTTGGAATCTCATGTATGCTGAAAAACACCCTCGGCCCAAAACCATGAAAAAAAATCTATGAACCGCTTGTACTCTAATGTCATTCCCGGGTCATCATCAAGCGAGCCATATTCGTCCAGTCCGTACAGCTCCAACTTCATCGTGTTGGCATCGACTTTCGAATAGACGATTCCCATCCTGGAGACTTCGCCGTTATCAGGTTCACCCTTACGTTTGATTCTCTAAAACGTGTCTATTAAGAAACCATATTGGGCGTTAGATAGCTACTTGTCCCGAATTTTTTTTGCGACTTCCATGTCGGGCCCAGTGCTATATAAATTACATGATAGCGGTTACCAGGGGCCAGAAAATCTGGCTGCGAAGCTACGATTCCGGGGAATATTACTGATATGAGTACAAAATAGTTGAATTGATAAGGGATATTTGGTATATTGTCAAGATGAGGGCTCGGCACGGCGGCCGGCCGTGTCTTGAATTAGGTAATCCCAAAGAGGAGTATATTCTGATAAGCACGCTGATGGCAATAGAAGGGATTACTGATAACATCACCATGCGAACCTGTGAAATACTACAAGGGAAATTGTCTTATCAGTCCGAGTATATTACGATACTTTAAAAGGCAGAGAAAAATGAGCGATGAAGGAAGGACTGTTAAACGTATGGTTAAAGGATTTACATTAATCGAACTGCTGGTGGTTATCGCGATTATTGCTGTTTTATTGGCAATCATAATGCCCGCCATGCGAAAAGTTAAAGAATCAGCGAAGCAAACTATATGTAGATCAAATTTGAAGAATGTGGGACTTGCAGTGATGATGTACTTGGACGACAATGACCGCAAACTACCCAATTACCGCAGTGCGAACGGATTCCTGTGGTACGATGCAGGAGGTAATTTGCTGACCCTTACCGATAGCAGCGCTTATTGGGGCATCGTCTATAAACCATACCTGAAAGAGACGGAGATTTTTGGCTGTCCGAGCCTGCGGCGTGTTCCCTCGCTAATTTATAACGTCGACCCCGATGCAGTTCAGGAGGCCGCGTTTGCTCTTAATTATCATTCGGATGCCAGGAACAAAAGTACAAATGATCTGCGGCCTTCGGAATTTATATTCTGTCACGATCACATGGAACCAAGAGTCGAAAACAACGAACGAGACATGTTCCATAATAATGACACGCCCGGTGCTATGAATTTGACGCATTACCGGCAGGGGGGCGGCCGTTCAGAGCAGTACCGTGACATTTGGAGACATAATATCAGAGCTAACGAACCTTTCAAGACCGGCGGGAGAGCTAATATTCTGTGGTTGGATGGACATGTTACCGCCCTTGAAGAAACCACGGGAGACGATGTACGTATGCGCTGGTATACCGGCGCAAAAAAATAGTAATCAGCTTCAGTATAAAACCCCGCTGTTTCTCGCGGGGCTTTTTTTATTCCCGGACCGGCGGCAGAAGCCTGTGACCAGGCCGCCAAAATTATCACAGGCAATTCGCCGCTACGAATTTCTTTTCATGACAATCAATCGGAAGTATCA
>Ga0307378_10013183_pt1 | contig 10479 bp, 10 predicted proteins | sample UN1MG_FD_202238 | JGI IMG/M metagenome (GOLD analysis project Ga0307378, IMG submission 202238) | Soil microbial communities from Risofladan, Vaasa, Finland - UN-1 | ecosystem: Environmental > Terrestrial > Soil > Coastal area > Acid sulfate soil | place: Finland: Risofladan, Vaasa | collected...
ACGCCGCGGACCATGTCGGCCACCGACTGGTTGATCCCCTTCGACCAATCCAACGCCCGCTTCAATCCCGGATCGCCCGTCTTGGCGACCTCTTTCTCCAGCGCCGGGTTGCCCAGCTTCGTCTCGCGGTCGATCCAGTCGAGCAGGGATTGCGGAATGTCGATCTTGATCCCCCGGGCTTTCACCTCGGGCCGCTTCTGGAGCCACCGGAGCACCTCGACCAGGGCCGGGAAACGGTTGATCCCGCGGCTCTTGGAGTAGAGATTGACGAACTCGGCGGCCTCCCGGGCGTACTTGCTCACGCCCTGGAGGTCCCAGTGGTTGACGTGGTTGGGAATGAAACACTCCTTGTGCTTCAGTTCCATCGTGTCGAAGGCGCATCCGTCGGAGTCGATGCCTACGAGGTATTCGTGCTTCGGTGTGAAGTCAATCATTTTTCAGTAGGGTGGGCACCGCCCACCGATCCGTGATTCATGTCTGGTTGTTGGCCGATCGGGTGGTGGGCGGTGCCCACCCTACTCCCGTTCCGGCAAGGTCGATCAATCGCCGTCCGTCCGTACTGCGTTCTTCATAGAGATGCTTGGCACGCGTCATCGCCTGAGGGCTCATGACGAAACAGGCACTTGACCGAGAACAACTCTGGTGACGTGGTCATCCGACGCCGCTCACTTTCGATCCGCCTGGGGAACGTACTTGGCCAGTTTCTGCGCCGCGTAGATCGGCTCGAATCGCGTCAGCCGCTGGCGGCCGTCGAGCGTCGGCAGGCCGATCATGTCGTTGCCGACCAGCGGCCGGGCGTAACGGACGAAATCGTCGGTCACGTCGCAGCCGCTCGGGTCGATCCACGCGGCCGGGAACGTCCGCTCGCTGTTGGCCACCTCCGGCAGCGGCACCTTGTCGTAGCGGACGCTGTAGATCGGGCCCGGATTGCGCAGGATCGTGGACATGTAGCCGCTTTCACCCGCGGCGGCCAACTCGGCGGCCATCTGCCCGACGCGATACGACTCGTCCAGATCGACCGGCGAGGCGTAGGCCATCGAGTGCCGCTGATCGGTGCCCGGCACGTTTCCCCGCGCGGCGCCCTTGACCGGCAGCCCGACCTGGTTGAGATAATTGACCACGACCTGCCCGACGGTCAGCTTGCTGGAGCCGAACGACGTATGCCCGAAGGCGTCTTTCAGTTCACCCAGTTCGCCCACGTCGAACCCTTCGCTGACGACGACCAGGCAACGGCCGGATTGGCGCAACCGATCGTTGACCTGATCCGCCAGGTTCTCGAGCGAGCAGGGGCTTTCGGCCAGGTAGATCTGCAGCGGCATTTCCCGGGCCGGGTCGGCCAGCCGGGCGGCGGCCGGAATGAACCCGATCTTCCGGCCCATCGCCTGCATGACCAGCACGGGATCGGCCGGACAGGAGCCCTTGTTCTCTTCGTTGGCGTTCTGGACGGCGTGCATCCAGTACCGGGCCGTCGAGCCGTAGCCGGGCGTGTGGTCGATCAGCTTGAACTGGCTGTCGCCGACGTCGTTGTCGATCGTTTTCGGCACGCCCACGGCCACCAGGTCCAGGCCCCGCTGTTGGGCGAGTTGGGCGATCTTGTTGGCGGTGTCCATCGAGTCGTTGCCGCCGATGTAGAGGAAACAGCCAACCCCGTGGGCCTTGAAGACCTCGATCACCCGCTCGAAGTCCTCGTCCTGGCCCGGCTTGAGCTTGTAGCGGCAGGTGCCGATCGATCCGGCGCCGGGCGTGAACCTCAGCAGGGCGACCTCGTCGGCCGGCTGGGCCGAAAGGTCGAACAGTTCCTCTTTCAACACCCCCTCGATACCGTGCCGGGCGCCGTAAATGGTACCGATCGAATCCAGGTCCCTAGCAGCCTCGATGATGCCTTGCAGGCTGCTGTTGATTACGGGAGTCGGCCCACCACTTTGGGCCACGACGAGATTCCGCATTCCGCTCATAGCTCAACCCAACCCGAATTCCATGGCCGAAAACCGCGTATTCTACCGCCAGGGAAGGCAATGAGCAATGGGCGGCGGCACGTTTGACCCGTAGGTCAGGGCTTGCCCTGACGGAACCAAGTGCCGGCACCCAAACGCGTGTAGGTCAGGGCTCGCCCTGACGGAATGAGGCTTCAGAATGAGGCTTCAGTGCGTCAGGGCAAGCCCTGACCTACGTCAGATGGGCCAGCCCGCAGCCGCCGGCCGCGCAGTTCGATACGCCGCACGCCCCGGTTTCCCGCGCGGGACAGGAGGGCTGAGACCCCTCGGCATGGGCCGCCGCCACGCTGAACTGCTGCTTCAGCCGCCGTTTTCCGCAAGAGGGACAAGCGGGCTTCTCGTCGCCGCGGAGCAATTCCTCGAACTCGCGACCGCAGGCTTGGCAAACGTACTCGTAGATGGGCATTCGTGGTATCCCTCACGGGCTCTCAGTTTTCCTGATGGCTGGTCGCCGAAGGCTTGAAGGAGATGTCGACCAGTTCGCCGGGACGAACGTCGAACCCGCTGGGTAAGAGGATACGAACGGGGAGTCCCCACTCGGGCATATTGGGACTCCGAGTTGGATCGCGGACCAGATGAAGGGGTAGAGGCTCGATTTGTGATCCCACTTGGTCGACCTCTGCCGTCACGGGCAGGCTGCCGGGGGCACGAACGCGTACATCCACCGTCATTCCGATAGTCGGACGGAAATACTGCTCGCGGGGAATGTAGCTCATGACGTACTTCCGGTCGGTATCGGCGGCGATCGTCAGGATCGGCTCTCCGGCCCTAACGTGTTGGCCCGGCCGGTAGTAGATGGCGCAAATCGAGCCGTTGACCGGAGCGCGGATTTCCAGTGCGTCGATTTCTGCTTCGAGTTCGCGAATCAGGGCTTCCTGCGCGCCGATCGACGCCCGGATTGGCGCAAGCAGCATGTCCGTGTCGGGCGTTTCAACTGGAGGATTCGTCTTCTGACGCTGCACCGCCGCCTTCCACTGTTCTTGAGCCTCGTGGAAGGCCGTGGTGTTTTCCTCGAACCGTTTGGCGGCCAAGTCGTGTTGCAGTTGGTAGTCGGCTATCTGCAAGGCGACGTCGCCGGGTGTACCGCCGAGCGGTTCGAGATACTCGAGCAAAGCGCCGATCCGCTGCACCTCAATGCGATTTTCCTCAATCAGAGCCCTGCGATTGAGCACTTCCAGACGGTATCGCTCGATCTGGCAGGCCAGCTCCGTGGCGTGGCGGTGATGGTCGTGCCGGCGGTCATATTCGTCCGACATGGCCTGCGCCTCGGTGGCGTCCAGTTCTTTCTCGAGGCTGACCACTTCCTGGCGGAGGGCTTGTACCGCCTCCCGAGCGGCCCGGTCGTCCAACCGGGCAATCACTTCGTTCTTCCGCACGACGTCTAGAAGCTGCCACTCTCCGTTGGGCAACTCCTGCAACGGCAGCAGTGTCCCATCGGTAAGCGCCGCGATGTCAAGGCGCACAGGTTCGACGGCCCCCACCGCATTGGACACTTGCCCTTGTCGATTCCAGAACCACAACAGCACCGCCAGGCAGACGAGGAAACACAGCACCGGCATCACGCTCTGCGAGAAGCGGCGCAGCTTGTGCCGCCACGGCGTTCGGATTCGGTTGGTGCTGGGCATGAGTCAGATTTCCGATTCGTCTTCACGCAAAAAGAGCGACACGCTCTGGAAACCCTCGGTTTGTTTCAGCGCCCACTGCAATTCGTCGTAGCGGGCCGGATCGCGCAGCAGCAGGCGGTACGAGAGGTCCAGCCCCTCGTCGGTCAGTTTTCTTTCGCTGGTCAGCCGCACCCGGGAACTGTGACGCCGGAGAATCTCCTTCAGCTTTGCCACCCCGCTGACCAGGTCGCCGGTCAATTGGAGCGTGAGCACGGCGTCGTAGCGGTGCCGGCTGCCGAACGAGGTGACTCGCAGATAGACCAGCACCAGCCCGATTCCGGCGGCGGCGATCAGGGCCGTCGAGTATCGCAGGGTGCCGATCCCCAATCCCTCCATGATGGCCCAGAGGATGAAGGTCGTATCCCGGGTGTCCTTCAACACGTTGCGGAAACGGACGACGGCGAAGACGGCCAGCAGGCCGAACGCGAAGGCGATGCTGCCGGCCATCAGCATCATCATCATGGCAACGATCACCGGAATGGCCACCAGCGAGGCGACGAAGGTCTGGGAATAGGAGAGCCCCTTGTGGGTCCACATGTAGATCCAGCCGACGAATTGGCCGACGACGAACGCGAATAGCAACGTGAACAGCGCCGTTCCCACGCCGCCCGGCATGGTACCGTAGTCGCTCTGGAACAACGTGTTGACGAAGTCGTTCATCGCACCATTCCCAACTGCGTCTGAAACGGGCGGCCGGGCTTGATCCCCATCTTGTCGATACACAGGACGTATTTCGGCACCGAGGTCCGTTGCAGATCGAAGGCCTGGGCCATCTCGCGCATCCAGCCCGGAAACCGGTCGGTGAACTTTATCTCCAGGATCGTTCCTCCCGGATCCGGCCGGTCTCCCGCGACAGGCAGGGTCAACGGGCTGCCCTGGACGTAGGGCGTGCCCATCAGTTGGAAATCGAACGTCACCCGGATCTGATCGCTGAACGCGGAAACGTAAGCCTCGCGCCAATACGACACGTAGATGCAGCCGCGGGCGCCGATCTCGTCGCAAAGGTTGCAGAAGTTCTGCAGCGCGGCGCCGGATTTCGGATTGCCGTTGCGCTGCACCAGACACGACTCGTCGAGTCGACGCCCGGCAAGCAACCGCAAAACGGCTTCCCGCGTCACCATCGCTCGCTCCTTGCGAATCACGTCCGTAATCCGGCGCTTGATTTCGAGGAACGCGGGGCCGTTCGGGTCGTCGTCGTAGAAACGGATACGGAGTTTGAAACGGTTCTTGATCCCGTGGACCGTTTGCTTGTACAACTCCAAACCCGGGTTGTCCAGGTACAGGCTGGAGATCTGGTACTGATTGGCGCACTCCGGCCTGTGGTATTCGTCGAGAACGAGATGACTCCGAAGGAAATCGCGAATCGCCGCCGTGCGTCGCTCGTCAACCAGGTATTTCAACTCGAACCGGCTGGCTTGAAGCTTGTGTCGAAACGACATTTCAATCGCCTCACCCTGCGCCCACGGTCGCCGGACCGTATGCACGAAACGCGCACCAGCCGCTTGCCGGACACGCCTTAACGGGCAAATGCTACGGTCCTGCCGCAGTGAGCATCCATACTAACTCTGTTCCGCCGCAAATCGACGTTCGGGAAATCCGCCTGTCGAATCCGATGGCACGCCCTCGATGGCGCGCCCCGGTAGTGGACCCTGGGATACCAGACCTTCTATCTTAACCTGGAGTCAACCGCCGATTCCAATGGAAAACCTCCCGAGAACCCCCCAGGCTATCCCTCCGGCAGGCTGACCGCTAACCATTCCCTAAATATCCTTAATAACCTGAACGCCGGAATTATTCAACCCCCTGCCCTGGATCCAGGGTGCTATTCGACCCGGGTCGGAAACCTCCGGGAACAGCACAACCTACTGTAAAATGGCGACTTACGTCGCCGTATCGCGTGCAGACTGCCGAAACCGGTCAGGAAAACGGTCCTCGCCGGCGGGCTTGGCGGAAGGCAAAGGGCACAGATCAGGGTGGTGCATGATACCCCATTGGGGTCTTGGGCGGTTTTTTTCAGCCATCGGTGGCTTCTTGTGGGAAAATGTCTTCCCGCAGGCGTCTTGATCATGGAAGCCCCAACCAGAAGAGCGGAATGAGTGCCATCGGTGTACACCTGTTGACCCGGCTGCTGGACCGGCATGGTGCCGCGCTGGTCCTCTACGCCCGACAATGGTGCGACACGCCGGAAGACGTGGTGCAGGAGGCGCTGCTGAGCCTGGTTCGGCAGACCAGAGTGCCGGAGAACGTCGTCGGATGGCTTTATCGGGTGGTACGCAACGGTGCCGTGAGCGCCTCGCGCGGTGCTCGACGTCGCAAGCACCATGAGACCGCAGCCGCCGGGTGCAACGAAGCGTGGTTCGAAGGCGCGCACGACGAGCGATTGGACGCCGATGCGGCGACCGCGGCGCTGAAAGGGTTGCCTATCGAACAGCGCGAAACCATCGTGGCGCGGCTTTGGGGTGGGCTTTCTTTCGAAGAGATTGCCGAGTTGACCGGATCCTCGACCAGCTCCGCCCACCGGCATTACCACGCCGGCCTGTCGGCTCTACGAGAAAGGTTAGGTGTCGCATGTCCCAAGAAGAACAACACGCGCTAGACCTCAAGGCGATCGAGGCCCGATTGGCGTCGCTGGTGCCGCGAACCGATCGATTGGACCGGGAACGTCTGATGTTCCTGGCGGGCCAAGCTTCCGTGGCTCCTTCGCCGGCAACGCAACGCCGGCCGTTTGGAAGATGGGCCTGGCCGGCCGCCACGGCCGCAATGACCGCCGCGGCGGCGAGTCTGCTGGTGGTGTTGCTCTGGCAAGGCGATCCGCGAATCGTCGAGCGCATCGTGGAAGTGCCCGTCGAGCGGCCCGTTCCCAAAGACGTGAAAACCGACCGGGAACGCCAAGTCGAGCCCGTCAAAGCGGAATCACTGCAGGTACCCGCCGGCCCGCACGAGCCCGACTCCCCGCCGAGCCGAGAGCGTTTTCTGGTCTCGTGGGGGCTGGGCGACTGGCGAGGTTCTGCCGGGGGCCGTTTGCTCGATCTGCCGCTGTATCCTCGCACGTTCGAGGAGATCCTCGTGCGGGGACTGCCCTCGCCTGAATACGCGTCGCCGGCCGGGCCGCCGGGCAAGACGCCCGCTGCCGTATCTTATCGGGAGTTGCGCGCCGATCTGCTCGGCGGGCCGCCGCCGGAAGCCCCGGCGCCCTCCTGGTTACGCTCAAACCTCCTATTCCATCGGAGAACCGACTCATGAGACATATCTTGCCGGCTGCCTTATGTATCTCGACGCTCCTTGGGCCATCCCTTGTGGCAGGTCAGACCCCGCTCAGCCGGACCGCTGGGACCGGGAAATCGACCGAGGAAGACCAGCCCGCCACCGTACGGCTCGTGCTGCAACCGGCCGGCGAGCCGCGCCAAGCGCTGAAGTATCAGCTTCTGCCGCCGCTGCTCGATCGCCGCCCGGGCAACGCCGCGATCATGTACAACAAGATCGCGATGATGCAGTACTTCGAAGACTGGCACCAAGCCGAGGACAAGGCGGTTGATTGGCTGGATGTGCCCCTGGCGGATTTTCCCCGCGAGGAGGTCAAGGACTTTCTCGCTCGATATGAACAGATGCTGGATGACCTCGACCTGGCAGCACGACGAAAGGATTGCGACTGGCAACTGCCCTTCGAGGAACGCGACTTCGTCTCGATGCTGCTGCCGGAGGTCCAGCGTATCCGCAGCTTCGCGCGGCTGTTGGCCCTGCTAGCCGGGCTGCAAATCGCGGAGGGACGTTTCGACGAGGCCATCCGCACCCTCCAGACCGGCTACAGCATGGGCCGACACATCGCCGAAGGGCCCACGCTGGTCAACGGCCTGGTCGGCATTGCCGTGTGCGATATCATGTCGGAACGAGTGCAGGAACTGATCCAGCAACCCGGGGCTCCCAACCTGTATTGGGCCTTGACGTCGCTTCCCCGACCGATGATCGACATGCGCAAAGCGGCCGAAACGGAGATGAACATGATCTACCTGTCGTTTCCCCAGGTCCGAGAACTCGACGACACGCGCCACGGCCGGGAATACTGGGACGAGTTCGTCGACGACCTTTCCGAGCGAATCGTCGAATTCGGGATGGGCAGCCGAACGCCGAAGTGGCAGGCTCGCCTGCTGCTGACCGGTTTGGCCATCCGGGGCTATCCGATGGCTCGGCAGTACCTGATCGACCAAGGCCGCTCGGCCGAGGAGGTCGACGCCATGCCGGTCGCCCAGGTCGTGGCGATCTATTCGCTGGACACGTACAACGAGTTCCGCGACGCGACGTTCAAGTGGTTCTTCGTGCCGTACTGGGAAGCCCACGTCGGTCTGCAAGAGGCGGAAGGCCGATTGGGGGCCGAGGCCCATCGGCGCGAGGTCTTCCCGGTCGCCAGTCTCTTGTTGCCGGCCGTGGGAGCGGTCGACTTGGCCGTGGCGCGCAACGATCGCCAGATTGCCGCACTGAGGACCATCGAAGCGCTGCGGATCTACGGCGCCGCCCATGACGGCAAACTGCCCCCCACGCTCGGCGACGTGACCGAAGTGCCCGTGCCCATCGATCCGGTCCACGGCAAGCCGTTTCGATACGCACTCGAGGGCGACACGGCCGTACTGGAGTCGCCGGCCCCGCCCAACAGATCACAAAAGCGCTACGGACTCCGCTTCGAAATCACGTTCGCCAAATGACCCCAGCCGCTTGCGGCTTCGCCTCGAAGAATCCACCAAAAAGGAAACCAACCATGCGATCCACAATTCGCACCACACTCCTGTTGACCCTGATCGGAATCCCCCGCGCACTCGCGGCCCAGGAGACCTTCGACCCGGCCGCCCGGGCGAAGACCGTCGCCCCGCTTCTCGACGAGCAAACCGTCCTGGTCGTGCGGCTCGACGTGCAGCGGGTGAAGATCGCCGCGCTGCTCGACGAGGTGGCGCAGTGGATCCCCGAGGTGCGAAAGCAGACCCAACGGATCGAGGCCGAAGCCAACATGGTCCGCTCGGCGTTTCTGGAGGCCGGCGGCCGCGAACTCTACATTGTCGCGAGTCTGGCCGACATGGACTTTCGCCGGGAGACCATCGGGTTCTTCGCCGTGCCGTTGCCCGATGACACCGACGATCGGGCCATGCGACTTCTCTTCGGCCAGACGCCCTTCGACGCGGTCGACCGAATCGGCGGCCTGTTGGTGGCCTCGACCGGTGCGACGATGGAGCGGCTTAGAGAAATGAAGGCGGATCCCCGGCCGGAGCTTGCCGCGGCGCTGGAGGCGGCCGGCGACACGACGGCTCAAGTGCTGCTGCTACCCCCGGTGTACTCCCGTCGCGTGATCGAAGAAATGATGCCCGACCTGCCCGAGGAGATCGGCGGCGGGAAGAGCACCGTCATCACCCGGGGAGTGCGCTGGGCGGCACTCGGAGTGGACGGGCCCCCAAAGACGTCGTTCCGGTTGGTGGTGCAGTCCGAGGATGCCCAAACGGCCGCGGCGCTCAGAGAGACGTGGATCGGCATCCTCCGGCTGATCGGTCGAATCGAAGACGTCCAAGAGGAACTGCCCACGTTCGAGACCATCTCGAAGCTCTTGGTGCCCGATCTACAGGGCAGCCGGCTGACGCTCACCCTCAGCGAAGAGAACGGCGGCGTTGCGAAGTTGCTCTCCGCGTTGAAACCGCCCCTCGAAAAGGCCCGTCAGCAGGCCCAATCGAACGCGTCCAAGAACAACCTCAGACAAATTGCGATAGCCATGACCGCATACGAATCCGTGCGGAAGAGCCTTCCGCCGGCGGCAAGTTACGACGCAGACGGCAAGCCACTTCTAAGCTGGCGAGTGCATCTGCTGCCCTATCTTGAAATGCAGGAGCTTTACGAGCAGTTTCACCTCGACGAGCCGTGGGACAGCCCGCACAACCGCAAGCTGATCGAGCGGGTGCCGCCGGTGTATCGCTCGTTCGGCTCCAAGTTGGAGCAAGAGGGCATGACCCCTTACGTGGCGCCGGTTGGAGAGGAAACCGTCTTCTCCGGCCGCGAGGGAACGAAGCTCGAAGACATCAAGGACAGCCACGCCGACACGATCCTGCTGGTGGAGGTCAGCGACGAGCACACCGTCGTCTGGACCCAGCCCGAGGATCTCCCGTTCGATCCCGACCAGCCGGCCAAGGGCCTCGGCGGTCCTTTCCCCGGCGGCTTCAACGCGACGTTCTGCGACGGCAGCGCGCGTTTCGTCCGACTGCCGCAGGACCCCGGCGACCTCCGCGCCCTGTTCACCCGCGCCGGGCAAGAAAAGAGTCCCTGACGCCGCGCACGGCGACGTCGGACTCCAGAAGCTCGAACCGCAAGTGCGGGAGCCCGAAAATGGGGACTGGCTCCGTCGAGGTACGGTTTTTCGGTGCTATTTCGGGCGGCCGACGGTGCCTGTCCCCTTTTTCGGGCGGTGCCTCCGGGACCCCGTGGAAAAAGGGGAAAGGCACCGAGCGGGCCTTCAATTCCAGCGTGTCGAAGAGCAGGCCCCCGGCCGTGACGAACTGGATCGACGCCTCGCGGCCGTTGATCGTACACAGGCCGACGAACGGCTCGCCGCGCCACTGCCTGGCGATGAACCACAAACGATGCGGATGGGGAAACGGCTCATTTCCTCCACACGCGCCGGAGGCGGTGATATCCGCAGAACGCAGTTCATGCACTCCACGGCACGGCTGCCGCACCTTCTCTCGGACGACTAAGCCGCGATGGGCGGTTCGGCCTCGGGCTCCTCGAACTGGATCTGGTAGAGCCGGCTGTATAGCCCGCAACGCCGGAGCAGCTCTTCGTGGCTTCCCGTG
>Ga0307378_10013185_pt1 | contig 10479 bp, 9 predicted proteins | sample UN1MG_FD_202238 | JGI IMG/M metagenome (GOLD analysis project Ga0307378, IMG submission 202238) | Soil microbial communities from Risofladan, Vaasa, Finland - UN-1 | ecosystem: Environmental > Terrestrial > Soil > Coastal area > Acid sulfate soil | place: Finland: Risofladan, Vaasa | collected...
CAAGCCAGGCCAAAGGCGCAGGACTTAAGATCCTGTTACGAAGGTATTCGCGGGTTCGAATCCCGTTCCCCGCACTACTCCTACTCTGGTCATTATCTGGTCACACCTACTCTGGCCAGTAGCGGGCCGCACACGTATGAAGCCCGGTGGGCTCCATACATGGACTGGGGGAGAATGTGTTATTTTTGTATATGGGGGATTATTTTAATAACTTGTTTTGTTGAATATTTAAACTATTATTTAGACCCCATCATCATAAGAATTTAACAGGTTAGATTAAATATAAATAGTTGACGAATTATAATGATTAATGGGGGTAAAAATGGCTAATAAAACATTTTGTACAAAATGTGGTCTTATGCATCATCCACCTGGTTGTAAAAAAGATTCTTCTGATAAGAACAGATTTAACAGGGAAATTGATGCGTTAAATATTCTTTCTATCACAAACGTTGACAATGCATAACCACATTTGAGGATTTTATAATTGTACTCATTTCAATTGTAGCTTGTTCTTTGCAGATAAATAATTAAATTGAACACTTTTTAATGCTCTCGTTTTTTACCAACCAACCAATCAAATGACGATGATATTAACCTGAATTTCTATGATGGATCGATTTAAACCAAAAATAAAAGAAAAACGCCCGGACCGGGATTCGAACCCGGGTCGAAGCCTCGACAGGGCTTCATGATAACCCCTACACTATCCGGACTTGGTGTGTCTTGCTATCTGTTCTAGGGGTACTTCTGAATGCGATTCATTGCATTTAAGCCTTACGTTGAGAAGAGGATATCAGCAAAATTATTATTCATCCATGACACATGATCTTAATAAATCAATCTGATATTTCCCGTATATATGCGGGGCAATGTTTATACTCATCCAATGTTTTTTTATTATGGGCGAGCATTTTTATATACAATATATAAAATATTTAAATGATTTTAAATTAAGATCGGCTTAACAGATGGTAAGCATAATCAAGTAAATGGGGGTAAAATGAGGGAAGCAGTAATCAGATTAATTATGCCTGATAATTGGGTAAAAGAAATTTCATTAAAATACGATGTTTCCTTCAACTGTATTCAATGTGTGCCTTATGACGATTATGGAGGCAGGGGGCTCTTTGAAGTAAAAGGCGAGGGAGATAAATTAAAAGAAATTATGGTTGATTTAGAAAATCAATCGTCAATAATTAAAGTAATCATCTAATAATAGATGCAACGAGAATAAAAATTTGGAAAGACAAAGAAACTGAGTTGATTCGTTTTGGCTACTGTAGTGGAAATGAAAGAAAATGTTCACCTCAGGTAAACCTTATCCTGGGTGTGAATAACCAACACGTTCCTCTTTTTGCAAATACATATCCTGGCAATACTCAAGATGTGAAGATGTTTGAAGATTTCATAGATCAAATCAGTATGAGTATTTTCATACAATCTATGAAAACCTGAACATCAGGAATCTTCAATCTACTTGCAATTTTTCGAGGACGGTTTGAATCGATAGAATTAAGTATTTCTTGCATAATTAACCATTTTAGATTGGTCAAATCCGGTATTAAAGGTATATTCATAATTTTAGCACCAATTATACCTATAATACCTATTTATTTAAAAAACATTAAATATTCATTAATATTATTTTAAAAAAGTTAATATTTAAATTTCCTTTTAAGTTATATTGTATATTACTACTTTATACCCAAATTAAACCTAGATGGGTGGATATCTGTAGGATGTTCTGGAGAGGGGGGTAAAAATATATAAAAAAAACCTATTAAATTGCTAAATATATATTTAATTTTTCAATTTAAATCACATATTTTTTTAAAAATAGAACAAAATCCAAACAGAAATATTTAAATTATATTACGTTGTATGTCAGTCTGAGAATATAATAAATAATAGAAAATATTTCATATGGGGGGAGTTTAAATACGGGAAGCAATTCTCAGATTAATTATACCTGATAATTGGGTAAGAGATATTTCGATAAAATATCCTTCAGCCATCAAATTCCTTGAGTGTATACCTTATGGAACTAATGGTGGCAGGGGACTTATTGAAATAGAGGGGCCAAAGAATGTTCCGACAAAAATCGTTTCTGAAATTAAAAACCATCCATCTGTTTCTAAGGTAAATATGTCTTATCTTAACGATGGAACTGCCATAGGTTCGGTTTTCTTAGATAAATGTGTAGCTTGCAGCGCTTTGGTAAATTCTGATTGTTTTTTACTTTCTGCTTCATGTGTTGGGGATGGAAGTATTGAGTGGAGGGTAGTCACAGGCAATGATGAATCTCTTTCTGTCTTGATTAATGAGCTTAAGAAAAAAGGTTGTGAAGTTGAGTTGATAAATGTAGGTCGTATAATTAGAAAAGATATTCTTACCACCAGACAGGAAAATATTATCAAAACAGCCTTTGAAAAAGGATATTATAATTATCCGAAAGGGATTAAAACTAAAAAACTTTCAGAATTGTACAATATTTCTCCATCTACATTAAGTGAGATCCTCAAAAGGGGTGAAAGAAAAATTATGTTTGAACATTTTCGATAAGGTGAATCCATTTATTTATTGATTTAAAAATTCTTATTTAAATTCCCCGTGTATGTTCGGGAATATATCTATGTATCTACAATCTATTATATACAGTGATGCGATTTTGTATGTCAGCATCAAAATGAATGTTGAACCTGTAAGGAAAATCTGGTTCGATATTTTGAAAAGGTGAGGCGGAAGGGGAGTGGGGATTCTTCTTTCTTAACCTCTTTTTCAGATTTCAAATCATATTTTTATTTGAGATTTTTAATTACTGATAATACTTACTTTGACACTATCATTATTTGAATTAGAATTGCATGTCATTTTAATAATAATGAGATTGTATTAAGGGTTTGAATAATCATTAAATCTATTACTAAAAGATATGCGGCATAAAGGAGCAATGGGATTTGAAAACCTTATACTGGATAATCGCAGCCACATTATTTGTCAGTTGTATTTCATTGATCGGGATTTTCACATTATCCCTTAAAGATAAATTGTTAAAGAAAATCCTGCTGGTCCTGGTGGGATTCTCAGCAGGGACCTTAATGGGTGGAGCCTTTCTACATCTCATACCCGAATCTCTTGAACAAACAGGATCTGACAATGTATTTCTGGTTGTCATATTTGGATTTTTGTTATTCTTTGTAATGGAAAAAGTGCTGTGGCGCCACTGCCATGAAGATAAATGCGAGATCCATACATTTGCCTATATGAACCTTGTGGGTGATGCTGTACATAATTTAATTGACGGTCTGATCATAGCAGCAGCTTTTATCACAAATATTCCGCTGGGTATAGCCACCATGTTTGCTGTGGCAGCCCACGAGATCCCCCAGGAGATCGGTGATTTTGGAGTGCTGGTATATGGCGGTTTCGGTAAGAAAAAAGCCTTATTTCTGAACCTTTTAACTGCATTGACCGCACTGGTTGGAGGGTTACTGGGATATTTTTTATCACCATATACAGGAGATGTAATGATATTTTTACTGCCATTAGCAGCAGGAGGCTTCCTTTACATCGCAGCAGTTGACCTGTTACCAGAGATCCACAAAGAGACAGATAATGTAAAAACAGCTTTCTCATTAATGTTATTTGTAGTAGGTATCGGGTTAATGTGGTTAATGAAATTTTGGTTTAAAGGATAAAAAAAAGGTCAGCCTGTTTCAGGTGGACATCCATTTGTGGATATGGAATTTCAATACCTTCCTTCTTATAAGCATTGAAAATGCCATTTGTGAGGTCACCATTAACAGTCCAGTAATCTGCAGTCTTTACCCATGCTCTGAGCTGGAGATTTACCGAAGAGTCACCAAGTTCTGTAGTTACAACTGCAGGTGCAGGGTCAGCCATTACCAGTGCATGTCCTTTCATAAGGTCCATAGCAACTTTAATGGCTTTTTCCAGATTGCCGCTATAGCTTACACCAACTGAAACATCTACTCTTCTTGTTGGCATTCGAGTAGCATTGATTATTGCGCTACCCCAAACAAGTTTATTGGGAATAGTAATCAATTTGTTATCTGGAGTTAACCGAACCAGTCAATCCAGCGACAGTTACAACTTCTCCTTTATCAATGGGTCTGAGGGTTGCTATCCATACACCTGCTGCCAGATTTGTAATATTTTTATTTTTCCCCTTTCCGCTTCATCTTTATATCAATAATGCCCCTTGCTCGCCGTAATATCACTTCTCCCAAAAAGAGCAGCAATGCAGCCAGCAGGAACAGCCATTTCAAATTCACTTTCTCTATTGTGGTCCTGATAGAATTCTGCTTGATATCGTTAAATAGCAGCGACTTTGACTGGTCAACACTATACACCCCACCATTGTTCCGCTTCACTGCTTCAAGGAATTCTGGATTATTACCAATATCCCTGTATTCAAGTGGATAATTCACAGCCACAAGGTCGTCAACTGTAACCCCTCCTGCTGATACAACTAACTCAAAAACACCCTGTGACCTGGGATTTACAATCCCCTCATACGTTCTACCCTCTGTGTGTATAAGCGGGATATCTGCTCCACCAAATGTCATGGCTGGTGTTTCATCGCTATAAACAGTTATTGTATCTGGAGTGCCAACAAATATATCACTGGAATGTACAACAACTCCTTCATCCAGCCTGGGATCGCCCACTGCCCAGTTAACCACACTTGGCATAAGCCTGGCATTCTCGCCAGAGAACAGGGCACCTGCCCAGAATTTACCGTTATCTGTACTGAAACTGACCACCCTGCCCACTCCGAACTGCCATGAGGTGACAATGGGTTTACCCATGCTGGTGGTGACAAGACGCTGGGCTCCCACTTTCTGGGTAACATCATTGAAATCAGATATGCCGCCAGTGACGTTTAAAAACCGGGTAATAAAATGCTCCTCATCCAAACGGACAACTGCATATGCCTCTGCCCGGTCCTCGGGGACTTCGGTTGGTTCTCTGCCGAACTTCAGATCAAGACGCTGGTTAAGATCCAGTTGATAAAATTCTCCACCTGACATATCTGACAGAACCTTCAGGAAATAATCACCTTGATTGTTATTGATCCTGACCGGTTTATCAAGAACTATGTTTGTATTGATCATAGCAAAGATCATTTTTGTATCATCTGTATCTATAGCGGCAATTTCCTGCCTGGTTTTCTCAAAACTCAACTCTATGGATCCGTCTGAGAATATCAACATATATTTTTCGCCACTGGTATTGGCCAGCATTTCATTTGCGGTCTTGATCCCTTCATCCATGGATGTGCCATACCCGGCATTGAGCCTTTTCACCTTGTCTATGAGGATCTCACGATTGCTATGAACTGAGAAAGGTAACATCCCTTCACTGACCTCGATCGCTTTGCTTCCGAATGCCACCACACCTACATTCGTATCCCTGCCCATATTCATCAGCATGTTGATAGCCATGGCTTTTTCATCATCCAGGGCTTCATAAGCTTCAAGGCTGCCGCTGATATCCATAACTATTACAACATTAACACTTCCAGCATAGGTACTTGAAAAGGATTCAACTGGCAGCAAGGACTCAAGGTCCGAATCAAGATAGTCCCCGAAATCATAACTGTTATCACCGCCAACAGCAACCATTCCTCCGCCGCCTGCTACATATTCCCTCAGTTCATTCACATCTCCCACCCAGCCTTCATTGAGATTATCCAAAACCACAACCTTATAATCTGAGAGGTTTGCTTCATCAAGGGTAGATACGATATCAAGGCGGTACAGGCTTTTTAATGTCTGATATAAGGGAGAATCTGCATCAGGTGAGATTAATAAAATCCTGGGTTTTGGCACCACAAAGATCGTCTTATTGAACACATTATTTTCTGATCTGATGTCTTCTCCAGAAGAGATCCGGGCAGTGATCAAATGTGGTCCTAGACTGTAGAAGGTATTTGAAAAACTCAGGGTCTTTTCGTTACTTTTCTGGGAAATGCTCTCACTGAATTTTGGTTCGCCATCCACCATAATATTCAACGTGTATCTGGCATCACTGAGCGCCTGCCTGACCACTATACCCACCAGATTCTCATTACCTTCAACTGCGGTTCTTGCACCAATGATTTCCACACTGAGATCATTCTGCTCAGGGATCTGCGTCACTGCATATACATTGGTACCTGTATTTGATACGAAATCAATAGTCTCACCAACGTCCCGTCCGAAATTGTTATTTCCGTCAGATACTACCACAATATGACCGCCGCCAGCAGCAGAAGCCATAATCTCATCACCAATATCTGATCTAAGACCGCTTAGTCTATTCATCCTGGTTGGAGTAATCCCGTTCAGGTAATCGAATACCTCCTGGCCTATGTCGTTTTCATATACGTCCATACTGGCGGTTTCATCTGATAACACTGTGATAGAAGGGGTTTCATCTGTCTCGGTCACTGGCATTGGATTATAAGGCCCGGCAAGTGCTGCGATCAATAAAGCCACAATTAATATCCGGCTCAGGATCAGTCCGCGTTTGGCACCTTTATGCAGCATCACCCATCCAATTAACAGCACAGGTACTATGGCCAGAAGATAATCTAAATGCTCAACAGCTATCAGAATAATTCCCTCCTGCGCTGTATGATTATAAGTTCCAGAAGTATAAGACCCAGCACAACCCAGATCAAATAAGCCGAGATATCTTTTTTACCTTCACTGCTTAACGTTTCAGGCCTTTCTATCAATTTACTGCCGATCGAGCCGGCATCAAGGGATATCTCACCTATGTTGGATTCTTTTGCGTTATACAGGTTGGATGCTACTATTTGCCCCCCGATATTGTAGATACCTGCCTGATCGATCCACAGATTGGTAGTGGTTATTGTGGTGCCGTCCGGATTTATCACTGCTTGCTTTGAAGGCAGCCTCAACATGGTGCCTGTTTTTACATTAAGCTCGTCCAGGTTTGTGCCTCCCAGCCAGTCAAACATATTTTTCCAGAACAGTGGAAATTCTGGCAAGGTATTGAAGCCAGACCAGGCATTAATACCCGTGATATCATTTAGCCCAAGATAGACCACTGTCCCTTCACCCCTGCGAATGTATGATAACATGGGTGATCCATCAGAAGCCTCAATAAGCAGAGTGGATCCTTCCACTGCACTGCCTTTAATGTGACGTTCCACTTCCACATCGGTAAGGGGGAGGTTTTTGGTCAATGGATTCTCAGACACTAAACTCAGGTCTGTTTCATTTGATAATCCTGTGATAGAGATGGGGAGTAAGCTGTTAAGACCCATCAGACCTTCATTTGCAGATACTATCAAAACACCGCCATTGTCCACAAACCCTGAAAGAGAATCCGAAAACCCGGGTCCCAGGGTGTTATTATTGACCTCTCCCAGGATGATAATACCATATGGGGATAGATCAGACGGCAAAGTGGAACTGTATTCAACACGTACTGAGAGCAGGTCCAATGCAGTTCTGGTAGGATGTTGATCCCTGGTATCCACCATCAGGACCCTGCCGCCTGACCCTGCCAGCACCGATACATAAGCAGTATCATCTATTGCAAGCGCGCCGCCGTTGTCTATTGAGACTTTAGTAATCCCATTGGCGAGGTTCGTTACAATATATGCTGCTGACTGGTCAGCCGGAACACTCAGCGAACCACCCCTGGATGTCCCTCCTGTGTTAATATTCAGTGTGACTTTCTCGGCCCTGTTGTTGAAATTCTTAATAATTAAATTCAGGTTATTCTTGCCATCCTTCACATCCAGCCATCCGTTGGTGATGCCCATATTATCACTGACATCTCCTACCTGTACGAATTTCACCTCGATCCCATCATATTCTGCCAGGGTTTTTGCCACCTGCGGGTCATCCCCTGTCCAGCTTGCAAAATCAGAATATACCATTACCACCCCTCCGGGTCCTACCAGCCGCTGGCCATACGTAATGGCTGCAGCAAGATCAGATGCAACGGCCCGTTGTGGTGTAAGTTCAATGATCTTTTTGGTGCTGTAAATGTCTACCTTATGTATTGCCAGTATAGGATCATTCTGTGCCCAGACCACACTATTTACATTGGACAGGTTCCGGACAGCCAGCTCTTTGGCTTTATCCAGCCGACCGCCTGCCTGCATACTGGCCGAGTTGTCTATCACTATTACTGTATGCTGAGACGAAGCCAGCTCATCCGCAATATATGGCCCGGCAATGCAGAGGCTTAACAGGATCAACACCAGCAGTTGTATGAGGAATAAGGGGTCTCTGATGAGCTTTCTTAGAAGCAATGATAATTTATTACGCTGCTGTTCACGTTTCAGGAAAAATAACAGGGAAGGGACTTTTAAGTCGATAGTCTTGGGACGCAGCAGGTAAAGTATAATAAGCGGGATCACACTGGTAAGAGCCAGCAGTCCTAAAGCATTGGAAAAAAAGATCTCAGGAATAATAGCCACTCAATTCATCTCCCGTGAATGGTCCTGTAAATGGCCTCAAAGATAGGCAGGTCTGTCCTGAAACTGAAGAAATCTGCATCAAGGCGATTGCATTCGATCTTTACAGCTGAGATATGTGATTCCAACTCTTCTTTATGTTCAGACACCAGGACTTTATTGATATCTGTAAATAACTGTTCAGAGGTCTCAAGGTCGTGAAGTTTTACTGCTCCTAAGGTGGAAAGTTCAATTTCGGAAGGATCCAGCACCTGAATTACGATCAGGTCATGGCGTCCCATTCTAAATAATGCCAGCCTTATATCATCAAGAGGGACAAGGAAATCTGAAATAATGATCACCCTTGACTTTGATTTGATCAGACTGCTGTAATGATCCATGGAATTCCAGAACCCGGTATGCCCGTGAGGTTGTATTGCATTCAGCCGGTCAATAGTTTCCATGAGATTGATCCTTCCTCTTCCCGACCTGGATATATCAATTTCATTAGAAAAGGTGGATATTGCGAATTTCTCATTCTCTTTCATCACAATATAGGCAAATCCAACTGCCAACATGGTTGCAAAGTCGAATTTCTTCATGCCTTCGGGCGGGTAATCCATACTGCCGCTAACATCCAGCAGGATATGAGTGGTCATGTCCTTGTATTCTTCGAACTGCCTTACATACAGCTTTTCAGAGCGGGCATAAACCCTCCAATCAATGGTCCTGAAATCATCTCCCTTTTCATACTCACGGAAACCATACGCATCGGTCCCTCTCCCGACCTTGGTGGAACGGCGCGCTCCTGTATATTGGCTTGATACCCTCTTTCGTGCAGAAAAGGTAAACCGGTCAAGTTCACGTAAGAAATCGGTAGAGATCATGATCTGGATAAATAGACGTCGTTTTTCAGGATAGATGCTTTGCGTGCTTGATTATCCCATCGATCACCAGGTCATGGGTCACACCCTTGCGCTGGGATTCAAAGTTCAGGATGATCCTGTGCCTTAATACAGGAAATACCATTGAATGCACATCTTCTTCGCTGACATAATTGCGGCCCATAATCAGCGCTCTTGCCTTTGCAGCCAGGATCAGCCCGATACTGGCTCGAGGGGATGCACCAAATTCAATATATTCTGTATCTGTCCTGGTTCTTTCCACTATCTTGATCACCCGTGTTTTAAATTCGTCTGAAATTGGAATGTCCCTGGAAAGTGCCTGCAACTTGAGAAGTAGGTCTTTTGAGATTATCCTGTCAACAGTTGGTAAAATATTCCTTGTATACCTGTCCACTATCTCTTCTTCTTCTTCATGGGAAGGATAATCCAGGTTGATCTTTAACAAAAACCGGTCGAGCTGTGCCTCAGGCAGCGGGAATGTCCCTTCCATTTCAATAGGGTTCTGGGTAGCCAGTACAAAAAAAGGCCGATCCAGGGTAAAGGTCTCATTGCCCACTGTAACCTGCTTTTCCTGCATACTCTCAAGCAGAGCGCTCTGGGTCTTGGGAGATGCCCTGTTGATCTCGTCGGCAAGCAAGATATTGGTGAATACAGGACCTGGTTCAAACCTGAATTCTTTCCTGCCACCTCTTTCTTCCACTACATACGTACCCGTGATATCAGAGGGCATCAGATCAGGTGTACACTGTATCCTGCTAAATTTAAGATCAAGGATTTGGGACAGGGTACTTACAGTCAATGTCTTACCCAGGCCGGGATTACTCTCTATCAGTGCATGCCCATCACACAGAATGGCAATCAGTATCTGGGTTATGGCCTCTTTCTGACCCACCACCACTTTTCCAATTTCGTCATAGATCGATTTGAATATCTCACCAGAACGGTGGTAGGTATCTGAAAGGTCGGGTATGTCTTTGCTCATAATATTCCTCTATGATATTGTTTTAATTAATTATTGATATGTTAATTTTTTGGAAGTTTACTGCGTAGTACAGCATATTCCATAATAAGGTCCTTATCCTGTGCCGGTAACTGCTGGATAGCCTGGTAGCTCTCATCTGCCGCTGC
>Ga0307378_10013186_pt1 | contig 10479 bp, 11 predicted proteins | sample UN1MG_FD_202238 | JGI IMG/M metagenome (GOLD analysis project Ga0307378, IMG submission 202238) | Soil microbial communities from Risofladan, Vaasa, Finland - UN-1 | ecosystem: Environmental > Terrestrial > Soil > Coastal area > Acid sulfate soil | place: Finland: Risofladan, Vaasa | collected...
CAAAAAATATAATTGTTTGTCTGGCCCGATTTTACACAAAATCAGGCCGGAGTAGCCATTGCTTTTTTCAACCTCCAACTATGGATGGGACAAGTTCCAATCGTAACGTTATGCCTCTTTCCATAAGCGATAATCTCTCTCATATCACTCTGGCTGTAGTAGCCCTGCCGCTCAGCGGGCTCATTATATTTTTCTGCGAACTTCGAGCCGTTTTCCGTAAGAGCAGGATGCTTCTTAATTTCCAGCCGCCAGCCCTGGTCATCGGTCAGGTGCAGGTGGAGTCGATTCAGCTTGTACAGGGACATCAATCTGATGGTTCGAAGGATAAAGGCCTTGCTCCAGAAGGTACGGCTGCAGTCAATCATAAGCCCTCGCCACTGAAACCGCGGCTCATCGTTGATTTCCACGCACGGAATCTTCCACGCTGTAATCTCCTTAACCTTGCTGCCCCTCTCAATTTCCACGGGCAAAAGCTGCCGCAGACTCTGGATTCCGTAGAAAATACCGGCTTCAGCACCTGCGCTAATAACTACTCTGTCCCTGTCAACAGATAATCGATATCCCTCATCGCCAAGATTGCCCTCCTCTCGACCAGTCCGCAGGATAATGCAGTTGGCCCGTTCCCCTGCCTGTGAAATCTTTTTGACTTCGAGCTTAAAAGCCGTAGCGGAAGCCAGCAATTCCGACAGATATTCCCCAACATCTCCGGCGCCTTCGGTTACCACAATCAATGTCTCCGGCGTAAGAACAAATGTGCCTTCTCTTAATTCCGCCTTCACCGGCCGGGGAATGATAGAAATCGCCTCAGAAGTTCCCCCTTTGATTAGAGACGTGGGAATTATTAAAAAAATGAGTAATACAAACAATCCGACTTTATTAATTGCCTTCATAATGAGCCTCATTTCTATAATCTTGCTTAAATTGCATGGCCAGCGTCACTGGCCGCTCAAAATTATCGTGGGAATTACCGTTAAAGGCAAGAAGAATAGCCCGAAAACAACCCGGTATTTCTGTGCTTTGAGGTTTACAGCGTGATTAATTACAATCTCTCAACTAGAGATATGCAATTATCTCCAAACCTTCAGCGGTAGCGATGCCACCACCATCTAAAGAATGAAAATGATGATCCTGAAGGCGGGTATAGGTCAGTTTGAGTTTATACGTTAAATCTGAAATTAATAATATCACCGTCCTGAACAATATACTCTTTGCCTTCAAGACGACTTTTACCCGCAGCCTTGACTGCTTTTTCACTGCCAAGCTCTTTAAGGTCGCCAAAGGCCATAGTCTCGGCCCGTATAAATCCCCGCTTAATATCGGTATGAACTTTACCGGCCGCATCAAGTGCCGTCGTACCCTTCCGTATAGGCCAGGCCCGAAGCTCACCCGAAACAACTGTCAAAAAGCTTATCAGACCCAGCGCCGAATAGCAGCTATTGACGAACTTGCTTTTCGCCGATTCGCCAATACCCAAATCAGTCATAAACTCCGCCCTGCTCTCGGCGTCTAACTGCCCCAGTTCATATTCAAGCTTGGCACAAATCCCAACCACAGGCGCCGACTCACCAACCTCACCGGAAAAATCAAACTCCGCGTCTAACTCATCTTCACCAACATTTACCGTCACCACCATCGGCTTCAACGTCAAAAATCCCAGCGACTTAATCATTTCCTCTTCTGCTTTGGTTTCGATTGCAGAACTGATAGGTTCCTCCGCTTCTATCGCCTGCTGTAGTTTCTTTTGCAAAGCCAGTTCAGCTTTATCATGGTCATGGGTCTTGGTGGGTTTATGGATTTGCTTTTCGAGCCGTTCAATACGGGTAGCGACAAGTTCAAAATCGGCAAGCAGAAGTTCCGTTCTCAATTCGTTCAAATCTCTGGCCGGATTCACGCTGTTTCGATAAGCAGGCACAGATTCACTCTTGAACCCCCGAATCACCAGCACAAGCAGCTCAACTGTCCTTATCTTCTCTATATACCTTCTTGCAGCCGCCCTGCCGTGCTCGTCGGCAAAGTTAAAACCCGGCACATCCAGACAGTCTATCGTTGCCTGGACTGTTTTTTTCGGATTGTAAAGTTTGCTAAGCCATTCGAGCCTCTCATCCGGTACCGGCACAATAGCCTCGTCTATGCTTGTTGAGCCGACCGCCCCAATACTTTTACCGCTTAAACTCGCAAAAAGGGTGCTTTTGCCCGATTGCAATAAGCCAAGTAAAGCAACTTTCAATCTCAGGCCTCCTTGTTAGTAGTTTGCTGCTAACAGTTTACAATATTTAAGCCGTTTTGCGAAACGAAAACAAACAAAAATTTCATTAATAAAATTCAATTATTTCCCTCTTCACTGATTACCTCTGGTATAATAGAACCCGATGGCACGGTATCCGATATATCTCGAGCTTAGCGGCAGACGCGTTGTCGTCATAGGAGCTGGCCCCGTAGCAATGCGAAAGGCACAGACGCTTCTCGAAACAGGCGCACGTCTGGTCATAGTTGCCAAAGATATAGACGACAGGGTGGCTGTACGATTAGCTGGAACCGACGCCGAATTAATAAAATCGAAGTATTCTAAAGACTATCTTGCCGGTGCGGTTCTTGTTATAGCTGCAACAAACGAACTCCAGCTAAATAAACAAATCTACAAAGATTGTCAGCAGCTCGAGATTTTGTGCAATGTCGTCGATCAGCCGCAGTTTTGTGACTTCTTTGTACCCGCTGTCGTAAAACGTGGAGGACTGCAGATAGCCGTCGGAACCGAAGGCCATTGCCCCGCTTACGCCGGACATATAAGAAAAAAACTCGAAAAAATATTCACTGAAAAGCACGGCCGATTCCTCGCTGAGTTGGATACATTACGCAAACGCATAATAAATGATGTCCCCAAACCTTCGGAGCGTAAAGTCCTGTTGGGAAATTTAGTTGATGATAAGTCGTTTGATTTCTTTGTTGAAAATGGCCCTGACGCCTGGAGACAAAGGGCTGAAAAAATAATAAATGAATTCTTCCTCCCACAGGCTTAGCAGTCTCTCTAAACCTCAATCTTGTCGATTGTAACCTGAAGATACTTCTGCCGGTGCCCGATTCGTTTCTTGCTGTTTTTCCGCCTGCGAAAGTGCATCGGGTAAAGCTTCTTACCTTTAACAACAGCCTCTTCCGCGGTCGTCTTAAATGAAGCTGTAACCTTTGCTCCTTCAAGATAGGGTGTCCCGATTTTCACATCTTCCCCGTCGCCCACAAATAACACTTTATCAAGTTCGATGGTCTTTGCCTCGGCACCGACGCTTGTAAGCTCGATATTTAAACTGTCGCCCTCGGCGACCTTGTATTGTTTTCCACCTTGTTCTATTACCGCATACATTCCAAAAACTCCATGTTTTTACATTGAAAAATACCAACGAGTTGGGTATTCTAAGCACTCATTCTTTTTTTGTAAAGTAAATTGTTAGATATTTTTGCCTCTTTTTATTAATATAGCGCCAAAACTCGCTTTGACACCTTTTTTAGGAATTCTTTTTATGCAGTTAGCTATGATTGAAGACAAAATCATCCCCGCAGAAAAACTCGATCCGGCCTATTTGGACCGCGGAATTTACTTCGGAGACGGCGTTTATGAGGTAATGCAAAGCCATAAAGGCAAAATTTTTGCCCTCGAAGAACACCTCCAAAGGTTCGTCGATAGCCTCGCTGCCATTCAGATTACCGGCGTTGATATTAACCAGGTTCGCACACGCGTTTTGAAGGCCTTTGAAACCGCCGCCATTCCCCATGCCAAGATATACTTCCACATCACCAGGGGTTCCGCCCCCCGAAACCACACTTGGGATGCCGACTTAAAGCCTAATTTCTTCCTGACCATCACAGAGTTGGAAGATTACACAGAACAAAAAACTAAAGGTATCGCCCTTTCGACACATCCCGACTGGCGATGGAAAAGATGCGATATAAAATCGCTCAATCTCCTGGCCAATGTCCTTGCAATGAACAACGCCGCAAAAAAAGGCTGTGGCGAGGCTATACTTGTCGATGAAACCGGCCTGATTACTGAAGGCGCAGGCTCGGCATTTTTCGCCGTCTTCGCTAAAACCCTTCAAACCTCCCCCCTCTCGGCAAATATCCTCCCTTCGATTACCAGAATGTTTGTTGTCAAAGCCGCTAAAAATCTCGGCATCGAAATAATAGAAAAATCTTTCACCCCAACCCAGGCCGCCTCCGCCAATGAGCTTTTCATCGCAGTAAGCACCAAAGATATTGTCCCCGCCGTAAAGTTTGACGGCCACATAATCGGCAATGGAAAACCCGGCAAATACACTAAAATGCTCATCAATGAGTTTCAGTCATATTATGATACAGCCCCCGACCCCCAGTGAGATATCTATGCAAAATGAGAATATAATCGGCATTGTCGGCGGCGTCGGGCCCTATGCCGGACTCGACCTGGTAAAGAAAATCTTCGACCAGACAATAGCACAACAGGACCAGCAGCATTTACCAATCGCCCTTCTCTCATTGCCGGCAAAAATCCCGGACAGGACCGCATTCCTGCTCGGAAAAACAAAAACAAATCCTGCCGATGCTATCTTCGAAATCATAATAAAATTAGAGAACCTCGGAGCCTCCGTCGTTGGCATTCCCTGCAATTCCATACACAGCCCCCCTATCCTTGATGCTATACTTGATAAACTAAAAAAATCAGGACTAAAAATCAAACTGATTAATATGGTCGCAGAAACCGTCGATTTCATTAGCAGAAACCACCCCAAAATCAAAAATCTTGGCCTGCTCTGCACAACCGGCACAGCTAAAACAAATGTTTATCAGCATTATTTCCAGCCCCGGGGTTTTAATATCATTCTGCCCGATGATGCACACCAAAATATGGTACAAAAAGCCGTTTACGACATAAATGATGGCATCAAGGCAAAATCAAATCCTGTAACAAAAATCGCAAAGCAAAAACTAATGACCGCTGTTAATCACCTCCAAAATCACCCTGTCGAAGCAATTATTCTCGGCTGCACCGAAATACCCCTCGCCATTAGCGATGGTAAAATTGGCCAAACCATAATAATCGACCCCACCCTCATTCTCGCCCGGGCGCTGATTAGGCAAACATATCCCGATAAACTAAAACCCTGAAGAATTCATACCATCAATCCCCCTCGACAATACCGTCGAGCAATCCCTGGACGCGATCTTCAAGTAACTCGGTAAGTGTATGTATAGTGCTCTTTTTATCCTCACTCCGCTTGACCTCGACAGGCTTTCCAAACGATACAACCGCCCTGCGGCGGCCGCGTACCGTAGCCGTCGGAACTTTGAATACATCCTCTTCGAACTTGTCAAGAGTTTCTGCCATTCGTTCTATCGTGGGTTTATGTGCAACATAGTCTCCCGGATAGCTGAACAACTGCGTCACAACAAATAAATCATCAAGAGCAAGCCTTGCTCCTTCCTGCAAATCTTCCCTCCCATCCACAAGCTGTTTTATCGCTTCTCTGCGAACTGCTTTTACTCTTTCAGGCAGATTTGCGCCGTCGCCTCTGATTCCGTAGAACTCTTCCAGACCCGATAGTATCTTCTCCGACAGACTCTTTATCCTCTCCGGAAGACCTCCACTCTGCGTATGACCAAGATACTCCAGCTCCTTTAATGAAAGAGCGCCTTCGGCAAATCTGTATATTCGCTCAGTCAAAGGCACATCATCTCGCCGTCGCCACAGAATCTGCTCTTCAAGGCGTCCCATCAGTTCGACCAATTCGCTCGTTGGGTCATCAACATACTGATACTTTATCCCGCAGGGCACACACACAACAGGCCGTTTCGCCTTTTTCACAGCTGTCATAGCAACCGCCGCCGCCCCTTCCCTGAAAGGCATCACCTTGTCGTTAACATGATAGACCTCTCCTTCCGGAAATATCACCAGAGGATTACGGCTGTTTTGAAGAATATCTACAGCCTGCCGAAAGGCACGCATATCGGTACCCTCCCGGTCGACACTGAAAACGCCGTGCTGACGAAGTATCAGCCTCGACAAGATGTTCTCTCTTGCAAACACCTGCCACGCCGCCATAAAATAAAACCCCACTCCTGTCCGTTCGGCCGCTTTGTAAAGTATCAGAGGGTCCGCATGCCCGGAATGATTCGAAATTATCAACACCCCCTGTTCATCTCCGACTGCTTTCTGCAGATTGTCCAGCCCTCGCAATTTAATCTCAACCAGCCTTTGCACTTTAACTTGTATTCTCCTCCGCAAAAAATACCAGAAACGCCACCAGAACCCGTTTAGCATCGGCGACCACCACCGCGGCGGACTCTCAAAAACCTGAGGGTTCATATTCTGATACTCCTTGTCATTTAGAACTCTCCGGTGCTCCCTCAGATAATGCCCCCGGCAAAGCCTCTATCGCATTGCAGGTTTTGATTGAAAACATCCCGTAAATAATCATATGACCGATGCTCACCGCAAGTACAAGAAAGAACAAAAGCCACGATATTTCTGGACGCGAAGCAACAGCTCTCTTTAACAGCCCAAAGAACGCAAAGATGCTTATCATGGGAATTGTCACCGCCATAGATGATAGTAAAAACATAACCGCATATATTAGAAACAATACAAGCGGCAAATCTTTGGTTTTCACCTTGTACCGATTAACGAATGAATTGTAATCTTCCGCAAATCCTACAAGCATATACAGCGCCCAGTAAATATTAAAAATTGGAATCAACAAAAATCCCACCGCTTTACCCGGAGAAACAGACGCCCTGCCGTCTTGAATAGCCGTCCACATCTTATAAATCAATCCAAGTTCTATTAGTACGCTGCATATGAGAAAAATATCTCCCACTGCGAAAGTTGCAATCAGGGGTAAATTAACCTCTCTTTTTATCTCCAGCAGCAGACCCAAAACAAAAGCAAGCCCCGCAACAATCCGAATCCCCGCCCAGCAGTAGACATACATAGTTTTCAACGACTTTTTTGCCCCACCTTTTTCTTCTGCCGCTGCACTCTCCGCCGACTCCTCTTTCCCCGCATCCGTCAGCTTGTCATAACACTGTTTACATACAATATTACCCTTACGGACACAAGCCTGCTGCTCAGGCCCTATTACCGCGCCGCACTCTGAGCAGATTTCATCCGGCCTCTTTACTTCCTCCCTGATTGTAACTGCCGCCTCTACCGGGGCCTCTGCAACTAATTCAATAGTAAAGGGCTGGCTGCATTTTGGGCATTTGGCTTTTTTCCCGACACTTTCCTCCCGCGCTGTGAACCTTGACTTGCAATGAGGACACTCTGTTTTCATAACATCACCTTTCCTCTTCCTTTTTCATAAAATGTAGAATAACATGTATTAAGTTTCCCCCAAAGAAATTAACAAAAATAATATTGTTCCAAAAATGAACGGCTTCTAAAAATACTGATAATAACATATAATAAATATTGCCGTAACCGCCAATATTGACAGCCTGAAAATCTTCGTCTGTTGTTCATTTCATCTGTTGCGCCCATCTTTCCCACTGCCCCGATTTACTTAACTTCTCATTACTCATCCTTCGGCTTTGTTTTTATATTGCCCGCACCAGTCATTCGGCTGAACTGGCGGCCAGTTAAGAGAGGCGCCGCTGTAGAACTTATCGCTCATCATCGCCGGTTTAATCGACGGCAAAGGCGCATTGAAACGGCACTCTCCTGTATCCCACACAGCGCTGTTACTATTATAAAACTCACAATTCTCACATCGTTTATCCCCTGCAGCCATTAAAAACCTCACTTTCCTGAATATTTACCTTTTTCTGCATCTTTCTGTGACTTGCTCAAAATACCATTTTATCAATTGCCTCTCCTTATTCAAAGGATAACTTCAGTTTCGCACCACCCTCGCAAATCGACAACCTTAACACCCCCTCTTTTTTCTCTCAGTTCACCCAAAATCGGCCTTCAAGACACCTCACCGGTCCGACCGGCCCAAAATCCCCGAAATACACGAAAACCCCGTTTTTGAGCTAAAAAAACACTTTGTGCAAATTTGATTACCTAAAATCCCCAAAAAAGTAGGCTTTGGTAAGCCCATTTGTAGGATTTTCCTACTTGAATTAGAAACCATTTTTTTTGAAAATATATGTAGAGGGAGAGGAGGGAGAGGAGGAACGAGACCCCAATATTCTGCCCCGCCCCGCAACTCACCCATTTCCTTCATAATGGAGCCCTCAGATTTCAAGTCCGTCTGACCTGAAATTAAAACTCACACCACGCGTTAAATACGACATATCAACAACTCGCCTAAGGTGCTGACCGAAACTCTTTTTCACTTGCCCGAATCTTCAATATATGATAATTCTTTTACTTCGCAGTTCTTTTGCAATTGCCTTTGGACTGCGTTCGAAAAAATTTGCTTCCGCCAACTGAAATTGGCCGTGGGTCTGATGAAAAAAAAGAAGAAAAAAGTGGATCTGGAAAGTCTCGCTGATGAACAACTCCTCCAGATGAAAATTCGTGACCTGGGCCTGACGATTCAAGGCTCACCTCTTGAGCCGATGATACAAAAATTATACAACGAGCTGGATGATAAGGGCATCAAATTACACCCCCCCTGCTATCTGGCCGATGAGTGGCTCTGCCCGGACAAGGAGCCGATTATGGGCATACCTTTTTTTCTGGCCCACCAAAGACTCAGGAATATAGAGCAAAAAATGATGTTTGAAGTCGAGGGTGCCTCCGAAGATTCCTGCATGAGACTCCTAAGGCACGAGACCGGGCATGCCTTGAACTATGCTTATAAGCTATACAGAAAAACCCGTTGGAGACAGCTCTTTGGTCTTTTTAACAGCAGGTACTCGAACTCCTACTACTATCAGCCGTATTCCAGACGCTTCGTCGTAAACCTGGAGGACAATTACGCCCAGGCCCATCCCGACGAAGACTTTGCCGAAACTTTTGCCGTCTGGTTGAACCCGGCCGTAGAATGGCAAAAAAAATATGATGGTTGGCCTGTGATTAAAAAACTAAGATATATCGACGCCCTATTCGGAAAAATCCCCGACGAACCCGTTGTAAAGGCAAGTCAGGAAAACCCCCCCTGGGCGGCGTCGAGGATGACTTCCACTCTGTCGGCTTATTACGAGAGAAAAAGAAGGTTGCTTGGAGAAGAATTCAAAGGATTTTATGATGACATTTTGATGAAATTGTTCTCTCCCAAACCAATTAATGCCCCCGCGGAAAAAGCGTCAAAAATCCTCAGGCACCACCGTTTGGAGCTGGTAAATAATATTTCAAAGTGGACCGGACACAGAAAATATGATATCCACCGGTTGATTAACAAGTTAATTTATCGCTGTGATGTACTGGAACTGTATGGGGTAAAAAAGGATATAATAGGACCCGCAACTTTAATAGCTGCAATTGCTGGTAACACCCTTCGCCTTCCAAAGGATAAAATACGCTGATGAAGAAAAAATTAAATATCACCGTTCTTGTCGATGAAGCCGAGATACCCTCCGCTGACCCCGATTTCCTCACCGTGCCAAAAGACCCGACCACCGAATTCCATGTCATACAGACCTTGAGAAACCTCGGACATATTGTTTCAGTTCTCGGCGCCGTCAAAAATATCGAACAAATGTGTGCCGGCCTCAAAAAACAAAAAACTGATTTGGTGGTCAACCTCACCGAGCATCTCGAAGGCGAAAGAAGATTTGATAAAAACATTGCCGCCCTTCTTGAAATGTCCGAAATCCCATTCACCGGTGCCGGCTCCATGGGAATGATGTTGAGCAGGGATAAAAGATTATGCAAGCAGTTGCTCAGTTTGTACAAAATTCGTGTACCTGCTTTTATCTCCCTGCCTCCGAAAAGGATTGTCACGCTCCCCAAAATCCTCCATTTCCCACTCGTTGTAAAACCCGCATTTGAAGACAGTTCCGAAGGCATCTCGAACGCCTCAATTGTCGAAACCCAGGCCGCACTAACCGAACGTGTTCGCTTCGTCCACGAAAGATGGAATCAGCCTGCAATTGCAGAACAATATATAGAAGGAAAGGAGCTTTACGTCGGAATACTCGGAAATAAGAAACTTCTTGTTTTGCCCGTTCGCGAATGTCAATTTAACTTTCAGGGAAACAACGGCCCATGCCTGGCAACATACAGGGTTAAATGGAATAAGCAATACAGGGAGAAATGGAACATCGAATTTGGTTTTGCCGACCTCCAGCCCTCCGTTGTCAAAAGCATCGAGCGGGTTTGTAAGAAAGTCTATAAAATCCTGCACCTAATGGATTACGGCAGGATAGATATCAGGCTCACTTCAGACAATAAAATTTATATTCTTGAGGCTAATCCTAATCCCGACCTCGCTTACGGAGAGGAAGTTGCTGAGGCGGCTGAAAAAATGGGCATCTCTTATGAAAACCTCATAAAAAAAATCCTCAACACTGCCTTAAAAAGATACGCCTAAAAACCCCCCGAACACCCACTCACAGCCTCATTCC
>Ga0307378_10013187_pt1 | contig 10478 bp, 7 predicted proteins | sample UN1MG_FD_202238 | JGI IMG/M metagenome (GOLD analysis project Ga0307378, IMG submission 202238) | Soil microbial communities from Risofladan, Vaasa, Finland - UN-1 | ecosystem: Environmental > Terrestrial > Soil > Coastal area > Acid sulfate soil | place: Finland: Risofladan, Vaasa | collected...
TTTATACATTGAATTCCCTTCTACCTGATTTTGTGTCCTATTTTACGGTACATCTGGGCCAAGTTCAAATTGAAATAGCATTACACCTAACCCGGACGAGCCGGAACCAAAGAGATGACATGAGTAGGTCATCATATTCGACATCTTGTCGCTGCAGCAGCGCCCGACGGACATCGAGGGGGTTGGCTACCGAGAAGGAAGCGGTGTGCCAGAGCAAGTCGTCACCGTCCGTGTTGCATAGGTGAGGCGGCATCCATTTGGCCTGCCACTCATCAATCCAACACCACAGCCAACCGAACTTGTGTGCATCTCGACGCACCCCTTCAGGGGTGAATTCCATCCCACGGTTCCGGAGGAACTCCACGGCCTCCATACCCATCCCTGGACCCAGCGGTGGCCCAGCCAGCTCAATGAAGTGGAAACGACCTACCGGAAAGGTTCGACCAGATAGGAACAGGTTGTTCTGTATGTTCTCGGACATTAGCAGGTCATGCACCGCAACAACTTGGGAGACGAGACCTTCGAGGGTCATGCCTGTGACGCGGATATGGTCCTTGGCGACAACGGGAATATTTTCCGGTAAGGATAAACGAGAAGATGCTGCTTGATGTCTTCTCACCTTTCAATTTAAAGGTAGCCTCATCTTAATCCGGGTGCTCGTTTTCCTTTGTCTGCTCGCGGTTCTCGCGTTCTTCTCGCCTTTTACGCAATCTCTTGTAGAACTCCTCTCGAAGGGGAGCTCTGGTTTTTTCCAGCTCACCGCTACCTTGCTCAAGCATCCATCTGGCAGGCGCCGGAAAGCCTCGTCGTCATATTGCTTTTCTGACAGATTTTTCTCTTGCCCATCGGCCTGCCACGGTATACATTTCCTGTGGCGGTGTTATCCTTGTTTTCGGAGCCAAAGGTGAAGGCTTTCCGGTGCGCCCGCCGTTTGCGGGACACCGACGGGGACGGAGTCTAAGAAATACACATGTTCTGAACCGCTGAGGCCAAGGTGTTCGAAGTTGTTGTCATGTTGCATTTATCGTCGGTCTGTTACAATTGTCCGAATGTCCAAGATAGATTATGATTGCACTTCATTCTACCCAAAAATAACGTAGAAACAAATCCTGATCATCCTATCATAAGTTCTAATTAATAAAGAAGAACCTAATTTCGGCAGGGACACCCGTGCCGTACAAAATTCAGGTATTACATGTTTGGCCCACCAGTTCTAAAAAGCAAGTTCCCCACTGAGGTAACTTTGCCGTCAACAACTTTTACTTCTGTTTTTTCTTGTTTAGGAGAACGAGCGATATTGACTCCCTTCATAGTATCGGGCTGAATCCAGTATTTACCCTCCCGCATTGGCCCAAGGGTAAAGGTGCCATTTTCATCTGTTAGCGTTCGCGGCTTGAAGTACGGACTGTCAAGATTATCCTTGGCGACTGCTTCGACCTCAATATCAGGCACAGGTTTACCTTCTGAATCGATTACACGTCCACTGACCCACCCACCCTTGGTCATTTTCAAGGTGAACTCAAACTCATCCCCTGGTTTCGATGCGAATGGTTTACTGACTGCATTAGCCCATCTGCCTTCATGATCATGAGCACAAAGGTTATATAGGACCTGCTTTCCAGCCGGGACGTAACCTCGATAGTATTTTTCTTCAATACCAAAACGGCCATCCTCGTCGGTTATCATTCGGTAGCGACTGTCGCCCGTAAGGGTCCCAGGGTTTTCGGTAGGAGTAACGTCAACCCACGCTTTAGCAACGGGTTTGCCTTCGGGAGAGAGAACGCGGCCAGATAGTTTAACACCTTTTTCCATTTTAATCACAACAACAGGCATGTCGGGTACGAGGTCAAATCCAAGGCTGTCTATGTTACGCTGCCAATTATATCCTCCTCGGTTACTATCTGGTTTAAATGTTCCAAATCCTCTTAAGCACGCATCAGACCACCAGCGGCAATATCCCTTTTTCATGATACTGAAGCTCGTATTACCTGGCATAAGAGATTCCCAGACTGCCGATCCACGCCAGTTCGTTTTCCTTTGCGAACCTTCTTTCATAGCCACACGGCCAGCAGTACGTGATTCAATCCACAAGCTAACCCCCTTAATCGGCTTGTTTGTTAAACTGTCAACCATCTTGACCTGGAAGCGAATACCTGGTTTCAAAGTAGATGGAAGAGAAACAATCTGACCAGCACCAATGAAAACCCTCAACCTGTTAAACAAACCTGACTCACTGGCAACGCTAACGTCATAGAGACCTGGTTCAACCGGGAAATCGTACGAACCTTTATCATCTGTCTCGTGTGTAATAGTAATGTCGCCGACACTATTGCCCCGTCTCGGCTGCATTGTCAGCTTATTCTTAGCTAAGGTGATGTGCATGCGGCCTGCCTGTTCGCCGCTATCGTTGACAAATACTCCTTGCAAAATGGTACTTTGATCCATCGTAACGATGAAACTTTTACCAATTTCGAAATCGGTCAGCCACTGCGTTGCATAGCCATCTTTCTCTACCTTTATATACAAACACCATCTATCGCCAAACCCCGAGATACGGAAAGCCCCCTGGCTATCTGTCTTAAATGGATGATTCTCAAGTCCCCGATCGGGATAGACGCTTATGGTTGCCCCTGCGACTGGATTGCCATCAACATCGACTACTCTGCCTGCCAGTTCATCTGGAACTACATTTCCAACGCCTGCAACTTTCGTCTTGGGTGGAACAACAAAACTTAGTATATCAGTCGCATTCTGGGGATAGAGCATGGTAGTAGAAAAGATGGGGCCTTCTTTCGGTTGGAAGCACATGCTTATTGTATAGTCATTTCTTTTTGCTTCCCGATTCATACCCAGGAACTTTCTTATGAGGACATCTCTGTGATTCACAAGGAGCGATCCATCTGAGAGAGTCTTTTCAATTTGCAAATCTATTTGCCAACCTATAGGGTTGCCAGTGGTAGTGTCTCTGTAATAAATCCGTGTGTAAGGTATATCTTTAATCGGTATGATACGACCTTTTGTATCTACGACACGTACCACCACCGAACCGGACGGTATTTTATAGTAATCCTCGGTATTTTTGGATTCTGATGATTCATTGCCTTGCTCAACCTCGACCTGCACATCGGTTTTGACCGGCAGCATAACGGCCTGTGCGGCTTCACTTTCAGCGCTGGTCATTGGGCGGGCTGTCAATACAACACCCGGCACACAAATTGCACCGATAATTACTAGCATAATCAAAGCACTCACAGAAAGCCGAGCCTTGGGCTCTAAATTCGAGCCAATCGCATTAAGGCGCTTCTTCAAATCACCAAACGACTCAACCACAACTCCAACCGGACCCATCTTGGCGCTAAAAGTCCGACAAACACCCGCGGCACTTATAAGGGCATTGGCATAAATACTCCGTCGTGCTTTGCTAATAGCAATAACACACTCATCACATGCTTTCTCTCGCTCGAACAATATGCGCCGCTTTACAAAGTATACAGCAGGATGGAAGAAATAAATCACTTCACAAATCGCTAAAATCCAGCCGACTAATGGATCCCGCCGCCGCAGATGGGCAAACTCATGGGCACACACGGCCCAAAGTGCTTCATCACAGACCTTGCTAACGAGCCCAGCCGGGATAACCAGCACAGGCTGCAAAACGCCGAAAAGAAATGGCGAAACACTCTCCTCCGTCACTAAGATTCTCGGTATACGCCTTAGCCCAAGCATCGTTGTAGCTTTCTGCGCCAACGCCAGGACTTTGTCTTCACTAACCTCAACTGCACTGCCTGCAATATGCCTTATTCTGCGCCAGCCCCTAATTAGCCGAATAGACCAGAACGCGATGCCAACCATCCACGCCCACATCAGCAATACCCAAACGTTTGGCCAAATGCGCGTACTGACCAGATACTCCTTTTCCATCGCTGCGGACACCGACTCAAATTCCTCTGCAGGACCAGAGAAGAAGACCAAGGAGGTAAAGTACGAGGCGATTGACCTCTGCAAGTTTCCTGTGTTTATGGAAGTGGGTCATTTTGTACAGATCAAGGAGTGTAACAAGCGCGAGATTAAGCTGGTACAGGTAGATTGTGAAAGTATCGGCAAAGACGGCGGCGACTTCCCGTGCTACAAAGGCTGCGATGTTATTGAGGTAAGAGCCAACTTTCCGGCAATATTAAATGCCTCGTTAAACAAGAGTGGCCCCATACGAATCCACATAGAATGTTTCCTCAGAAACCTCAGTCTTATGAGTACTCAAAACTCATAACGGCGGAACTTTGTTTCTTGACGAAATCGGAGAACTTACTCTTGAAGCACAAGTGAAGTTTTTGAGGGTCATCGAGGAAGGGACTTTTTCCCGTGTGGGTAGCAACATGCCCATTGCGGTCGATGTCCGTGTAATGGCAGCAACGAATCGAGACTTGGCAACTATGGTTGAGGAAGGAAAATTCAGAGAGGACCTTTACTGGCGATTGAACGTTCTGAGCTTGAATGTTTGTGCACTGCGTCAGCGCAAAGAAGATATTCCAATACTGGTGGATTACTTCCTTGAGAGGTATGCCACACCGCTGGGAATAGAACAGGCTGCCGTTTCTGATAAAGCGATGGAATTATTGATGGCTTATGATTGGCCGGGCAACGTAAGAGAACTGCAGAATTGCATTTATAGCGCGATGACGATCGCGAGCGGCCCGACCATTGAACCTGCTGACTTGCCAAGGCGAATTTACCTTGATTCGGAGCCGTCAGAAGTAACCAGTGTGATATCGGGGCGAATATCACTCGGCGAGACTGCCGCTCATGCCACAGCGAAAGCCGAGCAGGAAGCGATTAACAAGGCCCTTTTGGAGACCGGGGGCAATCGTGAAAAGGCCGCTGATTTGCTTGGCATCGGCAGGAAAACTCTTTATCGCAAGTTGAGACAATACGGAACAGAATAATTCACTTGTTTGATATTAGTGTGTCATTGGTGACCCAAGTGTGTCATTCATGACCCAATTGTGTCATTCGTGACCCACTGGATACCGCAACGGCAGCATCTCTTAAAAGCATTTTTGGCCTCTATCTCTTTTCAAAACAACGACTTGCGAATGCTGCCCAGAATCCGGCCTATTTTGGCACACCTTTTGCAAGAGTAAAACTACGGCGTTAGCTAAGAAAATCAGTCACCAAGAAGTTAATTTCTGGAGATACAATATAACGTACGACAAAGAAAAGGACTACATAGAAACAATTCAGACAGTGAATTGCTCGTTAAAAATAGAAGTTATCTGAGAAGAAAAGGAAATTAATATGAATAGCAAGAACATAGCAATAATCGAAATTGTGGTGATTCTTACGCTTAGCATGCCAACGTTAGTCTTTAGTAATAATGAAGGTATTGAAGGCGATTGGAATGTTACTCTTAATACACTTAACATAAGCTTTGTCCTTCGGATCTCGATGAAACCAAATGGTACACTTGTTGCTGCTACAGAGGGTAAGCCTTTCGACAAAGTCACTTTCGAAAATGGCAAGCTGCGCCTTGAAGGAGGATCTCCACGGAGTATTCTTGAGGGTATGATCAAAGAAGATGGCTTGACAATTGAGGGGCAGTGGCAACAGGGAGAACAGCAATGGCCGGTTGTACTTACGCGTGTTGAGCAAGTCCGGACTGAGGCCGCAGACAAAAGCGACAGTAAGGTTATGCAGGCCTCGGAACAGAAACTCCAGGCTCGCAACAAACTCATCGCTTGGTGGAAGCTCGACGAAGCCGATGGCAACGACGTGGTTGATTCCTCTGGTAACGGCCGAATGGGCAGGTTGTTCGGGAATCCCCAGTGGCTCCCTGTCGGCGGGAAAGTCGGCGGGGCCCTTGAGTTCGACGGCAATGGTGACTATGTCGAGATTAGCAATGAGTCAGCGTTCGATATTGCAGGTGCAATAACCGTTGCTGCCTGGATCAAGGTCAACAGGTTCGAGAAACGTTGGCAAACCATCGTTGCCAAGGGAGACACGTCCTGGCGGCTACAAAGAACAGCCGAGGAGGACACCCTTGCGTTCCACTGCACCGGGATTGCATCTGTCGCAGGCCGGTGGCCCCAGGGTATCGAAGGAAACAAGGACGTCAATGACGGCGAATGGCATCATGCGGTTGGTGTCTATGATGGGTCCACAGTATCATTGTACATCGATGGAGTACTGGACAATTCGAGTCAAGCCTCCGGTGCCATCCAGACGAACGACTTTGATGTGAATATTGGCGGCAACAGTGAGCAAATTGACCGCGAATGGAACGGTTTAATCGATGAGGTTTGTATTATTGCTGGTGCGATTGATGCCAACGTGGTCAATGCCCTCTATTCGGGCAAAGACCCTATGGCGGTTGCAGAGGAGGCGAAAACCGTCACGCCGGCACAAATCCAGGAAAAGCAATTCCAAGCTCGTAATAAACTCGTCGCTTGGTGGAAATTCGAGAACAACACTAAAGACAGCGCCGGTGCCAATCCTGGGATCATAGGTGGGAGCCCAAGCTATGTATCCGGTAAGTTTGGCCAGGCAATCAGCCTCGACGGTGACGATTATGTGGACTGTGGCAATTCGAGCTTGCTGGACTTCGGGACCGGAAATTGGACCGTCTCTGCCTGGATAAAGACAACGCAGTCCGGCACAGACGATGCGAATGAACCGAACAGAGGGACTGTCTTTGCCAACGGAGGAGACGAAGCCGGTGGAATACGGTACACCCTGGCTGTGAACGAAGGACAATCGGGGATGATTACCTTGACCACGGATGACGACCTAAGTAAGGTACAAGCAATAAGCACGACTGCCGTGAATGATGGTGTCTGGCACCATGTCGTCGGGATGAGAAACGAAAGGACATTGGGGGTCTATGTCGACGGCGTATTAGAGAGAACCCAAACCCTTCCTGCCGGATACAGCCTTTCCGGCGCATCCCAGCAAAATGCCTATGTCGGGGTCATAACGGACAGCAGAGACAGCAGCCTGTTCAAGTATTTTGTTGGCCTGATTGACGAGGTTTGCGTCTTCGCGTGCGCGCTCGATGCTAACAGTGTCAGCGCTCTGTACTCAGGCCGGGACCCGATGCCAGTTGCAAAGGAGGCGACGACCGCTGCGCACGCACAAGCCTCGGAAAAGCAACTCGAAAATCGTATCAGTGGCACAAGCAACGTAGCAACTGCATTGATATTGGTCCTCGTTCTGGTTGTCGTGATTGGAGTAATAGTACTTTTCATCGTGAAATCGAGCATAAGAAGATAGAATAAGGGGTGCCCTAATGATTTGGAAAATTGCTAAAAAGGAGTTTTTGCTGAACCTGATGACGTTCAAGTTCGCTGTGGGTACGATACTCTGCGTGGTCCTGACGACTGTATTTGTGCCTATCCTGGCAAAAGCCTACCAGGAAAGACTCAAAACTTACAATGAGAACGTTTCCTATAACGAAGCCGAGCTGCACAAAGTTACTGTTTATAAGAACATTACACCCACAATATACCGGCCGCCATCGGCGCTGTCGGTCTTTAGCGAAGGACTGGAGAAGCAGTTCGGTAACTCAGCTACAATTAATTACGATGATGTCCCTGAGATAAGTGCATCGACGGCCAATCACTACCTGTCAATCTTTTCAATCTTTGATGCATCACTGATTTTCAAGATTGTCATAAGTGTCCTGGCTCTGCTCGTAGCGTATGATGCGATATCCGGCGAAAGGGAGCGTGGGACGTTGAGGCTGATATTGGCAAACAGGACGGCTCGCCATGAGGTGCTATTGGGTAAGCTGCTGGCTGGGCTGCTAACCTTGATTATTCCTGTCACAATCGCCTTTATCCTGGGGCTGGTCATTCTGTTATCTTTTCCAATGGTGGATTTGGCCGGTTCAGATTGGATTCGCATCGGATTTATGTTTCTTTCCTCGTTAGTGTTCATCGCAGCGATGTACAATTTGGGGCTGCTATTTTCCTGTCTGGCAAGAAGGTCCGCTATCTCCCTTGTACTCGGATTGTTTATGTGGATAATCTTTGTGGCGGTGATTCCTAACGGGAGTGTCTATTTGGCCACACAGATTTTACCCGTTGAGTCGGAGGACAAGGTCAACGAGCAGATCGCCTTGCTGCGGAGAGACGCCCAAAGGGAATTCATAAGGGAGTTCCGGAATTCCGGCCGGAGTTTTCAGTCCGGCGGCAGTCGGAACGACAAGTCTGGTAAAGGCGGCTTTGGGCATGGCTACGTTCGATCCTGCAATAAGGCCTTTATGGAAAACAGTCTGATACAGTATGGCATCGGCGTGCCCATTGAAATCAAATATGCCGATAAGTACTCGGAGGTAGAATATGGTCGTCTCCGAAGTCTGTTCGAGCAGACACGTCTTGCCAACAATCTTTCGAGAATCTCGCCGATTTCTCTATATGAGAACGTAATGTCTGTACTCGCCGGGACCGACATGGCCAGCTTTCGGTACTTCATCGACGACGTCAAGCCGCACCGAAATGACATCATCGAGTACATGCGGTCTCGAACCGACAACTTCTCTTCATCGTCTTTTTTCACACCCTGTACTATGGAAGAGACGGAGATGTCGCCAATAGTAGACGACGATGCCCCTCCTCTTGACCTGCGTGACCTGCCACGGTTCGTTTATAAGGCTGACATTATTGGAAGTCTGCGCAGAGTCATTCCCGATTTGGCGTTTCTGGTTTTTGGTAATGTGCTGTTTTTTGCCCTGGCATTTGCGGCATTTGCAACATACGACGTAAGATGACTTAATATCAATATAAAATAAATTGAAATGTACCTTTTTCCAAGCATGGGAGGCCTAATATGATTCGTCAGATTATACACAAGGAGATTCTGGAGAACCTTTTGAGTTTTCGTTTCATTCTTTCACTGGTCCTGGTCATCCTGCTTTTCGCTGTGAGCGGATTTGTCTTTATGGTCAAATACAGGCAACAATCAAGTGATTACTGGGAAAAGACAAACGAGAATCTGGAAGGCTTGAATGGACAAACGAGCCAGCTTTTCAGACTGGCATTCTATAAGCAGAACATCTGGAGAAAACCAAAACCGCTTACTCTATGTACCGAGGGATTTGAAAAATCTCTGCCCAATCGTTTCACGTTCGACTTATTCAGCAGCGATTTGCCCGAAATAAGGGGCCAGGGCAACTTTACCCTTTCTCATTTCAGCAGTATTGACTGGGTGTTCATAATTTCTATGATTCTGAGCTTTCTGGCGTTGGTTTTTACGTACGACAGCATCAGCGGCGAGAAAGAAGATGGAACACTGCGTCAGATTCTGGCAAACACAATCCCAAGGTATGAGGTGCTCTTAGGTAAGTATCTTGGCGTTATGTTAACCATAGGTATCCCTTTACTTATTGGCCTGCTGGTCAGCCTTATCATTGTGGTATCTTCCAACGTTGCTATCATTAGTGGGTTGGATTGGTTAAAAATTTTCACCATTGTGCTCTTGTCTTTCCTGTATCTTTCCATTTTCATTTTATTGGGGATGTTTGTATCCAGCCGAACAACCCACCCGGCCAATTCCATGGTTATGCTTTTATTAATCTGGGTCGTGCTCGTCATTCTTATACCGAGCTTTGGGAGAATTATATCAGAGGTGTCCGGCAGGGCCCCAAATCCTGTAGAGTTGGTGAGAAGGTTAGGCGAAATCTCGGCCGAGATGTGGGAAAAAAGCGAGAGATTTGGGGAGAGGGCGGGCTACATGTCTCCTAATCCTGACGCTCCCGGTAATAATCCGCCTGCAAGGGCCCGGCTCAGAAACGCAGAGACAAATGCCAAAAACCAGGCTCGTCAAGACCATCACAACAAAATGCTGGCCCAGGCATTCGCTGGCCGAAATTTCACGTGCATTTCACCGACCGTCATCTACCAGCGCACCTCTGAAGCCGTTGCCGGCACAGGAATTAACCACTGCGTAAATCTTTATCAGCAGATCAAACAATATCAAACCAGCTTAAGGGACTATATACGCACCAAAGACGCTGAAGACCCTAATAGTCTGCATTTAATATTCCCAGATGGAGCATGCGCGCAAGCTTGGAGAACAATCTCTCATAATCCTGTAGATTTCGGCACCGTGCCCAAGTTTCAGGAGCGAGACTTTGCGCTTGGCCAATCTTTGCAATGGGCCATCTGGGATATTGGGTTGTTGGCTCTATTTAACTTAGTTTTCTTCGCAGCGTCTTTTGTGTCGTTTTTGAGGTACGATGTGAGGTGAGAATTGAAATCCGAAACAGATTCGAATCCCGGCGTGCCGGGAAAATGTTAAATTCAGAAAGAGAGAAAAATGGAAATTAGGCAAACCTACAGAGTGGTGTTTTTGACGGCCGTCGTATTGTGTTGGCTACATTTGGGACAGGGCGATGTTCTTGCGGACAAGAAGCTTGATCCTTCACTTGTGCAGATTGAACAACGCCTTGAAGAAGAAACTAAAACCGGCCCTTCGGAGCCTAACTC
>Ga0307378_10013188_pt1 | contig 10478 bp, 10 predicted proteins | sample UN1MG_FD_202238 | JGI IMG/M metagenome (GOLD analysis project Ga0307378, IMG submission 202238) | Soil microbial communities from Risofladan, Vaasa, Finland - UN-1 | ecosystem: Environmental > Terrestrial > Soil > Coastal area > Acid sulfate soil | place: Finland: Risofladan, Vaasa | collected...
GCTTTCGCCTCTGCCTTCTTGGCATCAAGGCTCGCGTAGCCGGCCATCTCGAGCGCCTTGTCCATGGCCGGTTCGTAGTTCCCCGAATCGATATAGATCTTGGCTCCGCCTGATGCCGTGCCAAGACCCGAGGGGTTCTCATACGGGAACTGGTCCGGGGCGATGAAGTTCCGGCGTCGGATCTCCGCCCGGTCCATCCCGATCTCAGCGGCGAACAGGTCCATCGCACGCTCGATGACATAGGTCGCTTCGGGTCGACCCGCGCCGCGGTAGGCATCGACGAACGTCGTGTTCGTGTACACGCCGGTCACCTCGGCGTAGACATTCGGGATCTTGTAGCAGCCGCTCAGCACCCGGGCATACAGCGTTGTCGGGACCCCCGACGCAATGGTTGACAGGCGGCCCCCGAGGTTGGCCAGGGTCTTGACCCGAAGCCCCGTGATCTCACCCTCGCGCGTCCCGGCGATCTCCAGGTAGGTGATGTGGTCACGCCCGTGGGTCGTGCTCTGATAGTTCTCCCGCCGGCTCTCGACCCATTTGACGGGCCTGCCGCCGATCGCCTTGCTGGCGAACATCGTCAGGGCCATGTCCGCATAGCAGAAGATCTTCGTGCCAAAGGCGCCGCCGACATCGGGACTGATGCAGCGCACCTTGTGTTCCGGGATCCCGGTCACGAACGCAGTCAGGAGGAGGCGCTGGATGTGCGGGGTCTGGCTGGACATCCAGACCGTGTACTCATCCGTGCCCGGGTTGTACCAACCGATGTCGCCGCGTGTCTCCATCGGGTTCGGGATCAGTCGCTGGTTGACGATGCGCTGCCGGACCACGACCTCGGCACCGTCGACGGCGGCGTCCGTCCCGGCTTTGTCCCCGACACTCCACTCAAAAACGATGTTGTTCGGGGCGTTCTCGTGGAGCTGTGGCGCTCCGGGCTGGGTCGCTTTTTCAGCGTCGACGACGGCGGGAAGCGGCTCGTAATCGACGACGATCAGCTCGAGGGCATCGAACGCTTGCGCTGCTGTGTCCGCGACCACTGCGGCGACACCCTCACCAGTCCACTTGACGCTGTCGGTGGCGAGCGTCCGCGGGGTGTTGACGTTGTTCTGGATCCCGGCGCTGCCGCCTGCGGGCCAGGCCATGGGCAGCGGGTTGTACGGGATGTCCGCGCCCACGAAGACCGCCGCGACGCCGGGCATGGTCTTCGCCGCGGAGGTGTCGATGGAGCGGATGTTGGCGTTGGCGTACGGGCTGCGTAGGATGGCCATGTGGGCCATCGAGGCGAGCTTGATGTCGTCGAGGTAGTTGCCCTCGCCGGTGATGAACCGGGGGTCCTCGACCCGCTTGACGCTGGTTCCCAGGACGTCGGTGGTCATATCGTGCCTCCTCGCCCTATGCGCTGACTGGGGCGCCGGAGCGCGTGGTCTCGGCGGCCTGCCGGATCGCCGCGACGATGTTCTGGTAGCCCGTGCAGCGACAGAAGTTGCCCTCGATCGCGTGCCGGATCTCGGCGTCCGTCGGATCCGGGTTGCGGGACAACAGATCGACCGCGGCCATGATCATGCCCGGCGTACAGAACCCGCATTGGAGGCCGTGCTTCTCCCAGAACGCGTTCTGCATCGGATGCAACGTTTCGCCATCGGCCAGGCCCTCGATCGTGGTGATCGCGGCGCCATCCGCCTGAACGGCCAGCATCGTACACGACTTGATCGGGCGGCCATCGACGTGGACGGTGCACGCGCCACATTGGCTCGTGTCGCAGCCAATGTGCGTGCCCGTCATGTCGAGATCCTCGCGAAGCGCCTCGACCAGGAGACGTCGCGGCTCGACATCGAGTTCGTGGGTGCTCCCGTTGACGACGAACGTGATGTGTTCGCTCACGAGCAAGACCTCCTGGGGTGGATGCGGCTGCCGAGCCATTAGCGGTGGAACGTTGTCCGATGGTGGCACCGTGGCGCTGCGGAATCAAGTCAAATCGCGGTCGGGATCGGGAGCACGCGTGCGCGGCGGATCGACTCGACCCAGTGCCGCGCTCCGGATGCTGACGGCTCGCGGGTCCATTCCCTGGACCCGCTCGTCCGGCGAGAGGTCGGCCAACCGCGCGGCCTCGCCCAGCCAGCCCAACTTGCGCACTGCGGCCGCCCACGGCAGATGGGCCAGTGATGATGCCGTGGCAAGCCCGACCCGCTGTGGACCGCGACCTTGCGTGGACGCGGCATAGCCAGCCGCCCAGAGCAGCGTTTCCGGGCCGTCAAAGCTGCCGGCGGCCGCGGAGAGGGCCCCGCACACGATCCCAACCTGGGCCGGCGTCACCGTAACGAGCCGCCAATTGTCCGGCCCCGCGATCAAGTCGACCGCCAGGCTGGCATACGGCGCCGACAGGATGGTCTCGATGCCGGCGGCATGGGCGCTCCCACCGGTCAACGCGAGCGAGATGTGGGTCCCACCGACGCCGTGCAGCAACCGCAGATGTGCCTCACTAAACAACGCGCGCTCGGCCGGATCAGTACCGATCCCGATGGCTGCGGGCTCATGGATCTCGATGAGCGGACAGCCAGCGTCCGCGAGGTCGCCGATCGTGGCGTTGAGGAGCGTCGCCCGAGCGAGCGTCGCCTCCGACCGATCGTTCGCCGTCGAGTCGTTGGCCTCGCCTTCGCGCCCGGCTGTGTAGGGCCCGGTCAAGACCTGCTTGACCAGTCGATCGGTCATGTTCGACGTCGCCCGCCAGGCACGGATCGGGTCAGCGTCTCCCCAGAACCCACCGTCGGTGATGGGATCCAGGCCGGCCTCCTCCTGGGCCAGGACAACGGCCTCGACGAGGGCCTCACTCGACGCGTCGTCGGGCAACGGCGGTCGCGGGAGGACTCCGAGCAGCGTCGCGAACATGATCCCAAGCTTACGGTCCCGCGGGCCGAGTTGGTACGATGCCGGCATGTTGCAGCCCGAACCGGCGGCGCCAGAGCTGTCAACCCACGCCTGTTGCAGCCCACCGGCAGGCGTCGGTCTGGCCAGCGATAAACAGGCGGGCCGACAGTTCCGGCCGGCGATCGGGGCGGCCGAGCTGCGACGGATCACGACCCAGACCCCGGCTCCCGAGGAGATGGTTCGCATCCCCGCCGCGACGTTCACGATGGGCAACCCGCGGGACGATGGATACCCGTCGGACGGCGAGCAGCCGACTCATCTGGTTCGACTCCCGGCCATCTTGATGGACCGGACGACCGTGACGAACCGGGCCTTCTCGGCTTTCGTCGAGGCGACCGGTTTCGTGACCGAGTCGGAACGCTACGGCTGGTCGTTCGTCTTTGGCGGACTCCTGCCCGACGACTTTCCCGACACTCGCGCGGTGGCCAGCGCACCGTGGTGGCGGCAGGTCCATGAAGCGGACTGGCGCCATCCGGAGGGACCCCAGTCGACCATCGATGACCGGCTTGACCACCCGGTCGTCCACGTGGCCTGGACGGACGCGACCGCCTTTGCCGCGTGGCGCGGGAAACGGCTGCCGACCGAGGCGGAATGGGAACATGCCGCGCGCGGCGGACTCGACGGTGTCGCCTATCCCTGGGGCTCCGAACGCGAGCCCGAAGGCCGACACCGGATGAATGTGTTCCAGGGGACCTTTCCCAACGACAACACCGGCGCCGACGGGTATGTGGGCACCGCGCCTGCCGATTCGTTCGAACCGAATGGGTTTGGCCTGCACCAGATGACCGGAAACGTGTGGGAATGGTGCGCCGATTGGTTCGACGCCGGGTCGTATGCGAGGTCCTCGGCCGGCGATCATCGTGGACCGACAAGCGGGACCCACCGGGTACAACGCGGCGGCTCGTACCTGTGCCATGACTCGTACTGCTTCCGCTATCGAGTCGACTCCCGGAGTTCGAACACGCCCGACAGTGCCGCCGGGAATGTCGGGTTCCGCTGCGTCCGCGACGGGTGAGCGACAGCGAATCCGTCCCCCCGACGGAGGTCTCCGCGGCGGCGAGAGCGTTGATCGCCCGGTACGTCCCGATCTTCTCCTGGCTGCCGCGCTACGACCGGTCCGACTTGCGTTTCGACACCATCTCGGGCTTCGTCAGCTGGGGCGTCATGGTTCCCGTCGCGCTGGCCTACGCGAAGCTCGCCGGGGTGCCACCCGAATTGGGCCTCGTGACGGCCTTTGCGGCCCTGGCGGCCTACGCGATCTTCGGCACCTCGCGACACGTCAAGGTCACGGCCAGTTCGTCGGTCGCGATCCTGTCCGCGTCGGTCATCGGGGCCATCGCCGGTTCGGCGGACACCGCGACCTATGTCGCACTGAGCGCGGGGCTGGCCATCATCGTCGGACTCATTCTGATCGTGGCCGGGGCGGCTCGGCTCGGGTTTCTCTCGCAATTCCTCGCCGCATCCGTCGTCACCGGGTTCGTCATCGGTCTGGCGGTGACGATCACCATCGGCCAGCTGCCGGCCCTCCTGGGGATCCCGCCGGTCGGCGGAACGATCATCCAACGGCTGATCGAGATGGCCGGTGAACTGCCAAACTTCGAGCCCTATACCGCGATCCTCGGGATCGGCTCGCTGATCGGCATCGTCGCTCTCAAACAGCTCGCGCCCAGGATCCCCGGGGCACTCGTCGCGCTCATCGTCGGGATCGTCCTGTCGACGGCCCTGGACCTGTCGGCCGAGGGGGTCGAGGTGGTCGGAGAAGTGACGACGGGGATCCCGCTTCCGAGCATCCCACACGTCCCCATCGGCGATCTGGTGTTCCTGATCTCGGGCGCCTTCGGGATCGTCTTCCTGGCCCTCGCCGAATCGATCGGCGCAGCGCGCTCCTTCGCGGCCCGCAACGGGTATGAAGTGGACCCGGACCAGGAGCTGATCGCGCTCGGAGCGTCGAACCTGGCCAGCGGACTGTTCAGTGGGTTCGCGGTTGATGCGAGTTTCAGCCAATCTGCCACGGGCGAAGCGTCAGGCAACCGGACCCAGCTGTCGTCGCTCATCACGGCGGGCCTGGTCCTGGCGACGGCGGTCTTTCTCGCACCGTTGTTCCGTAATCTGCCTACGGCCGTCCTGTCGGCCATCGTCATCACATCGGTCCTGGGCCTCGTCAACCTGGGCGAGTTGCGCCGTTATCTTGCCTGGCGCCGCACCGACTTCCTGCTCGCGATGACCGCTCTCGTCGGCGTCGTGTTCACGTCAGCCCTGGTCGGTATGGCGATCGCGGTCGCGTTGTCACTGCTGGCCATCCTGTACCAGGCGAGTCGGCCGTACATCGCGACGCTGGGTCTGATCCCGGGCGACCCACCCGTCCTGGCCGACGCGGAGCGACATGCCACCGCCGCACCGGTCCCGGGCTTTCTCATTCTCCGCCCGAACGTCCCGCTCACGTTCGTGAACGCCGATGTCGCGAAGGACCAGGTCATGGATCTCATCGCGACGCGGTCGAAGGCCGTCAGCGCGCTCGTCCTCGACATCGGTGCCACGGCGGATCTCGACGTCGCGACGGCCGACATGCTCGCCCAGCTCTTCGCCGAATTGGACAAGCGAGGAATCGAGCTACGTCTCGCCCAGGTCCGCGGATCCGTCCGTGACCGGATGCGGCGCACTGGCTTGATGACGACGATCGGCGAAGACCATATCTTCCTGTCCGACTCGATCGCGATCGCGACGCCCCTCGCCTCTGTTCAGCCGCCGTCTGCCGACGCGGAACCGTAGACGGCGCTCTCGGCGACCCGCCGATCGACGGACGAACCCTGGCGATCGTTCGTGCCGACCGCGATCCCGGCCACGACGGCGACCCCAACGACCGCGAGACCCAGGAACACGACGTAGCCGGGGGCGGTCGCGCGGCCTGCGCCGGTCCTTCCGTCGCTGGGTCGATTCCAGAGCGACGACAGGGTCGGGACCTTCGTCGGAGGAATGAGTGCGCCGAGCCACAGACCGGCAGCCAGGCCGCCGAGGTGGGCTGCATTGTCGATCGAGCCGCCGGACGTGAACCCGAACACGAGATTGATGATGACCAGGAAGACGAGCTGGTTCACGATGCCGCGGGCCTGCCGATCGACCGGATGATGCAGGCGGCCGGCGGTCAACAGGATCCCGAACATGCCGAAGACCGCGCCGGAAGCCCCGACCGACGGGACGTCGCCACCGAACACGAAACTCGCGGTCGAACCAGCGGCGGCACAGGCGAGATAGAAGGCCAGGAACCGGATCGATCCATACCAGCGCTCCACGATCGAACCGGCCAGGAATAATGCGTACATGTTGAAGGCCAGGTGGATCAGGTCGCCGTGGAGCAGAGTGACGCTCCACAGCCGCCAGTACTCCCCCACGGCGACGCCCGGCTTGTCCAGCTGCAGCAACCCGTAGATCGCGTCGCGCTCGGTGGAAAACAAGGCAGTCAGCGAAACGATGGAGGTCACGGCGATGATGACCAGCGTCAACGTCACCCTTGGTGCGTCCCCTCGACCCTTCGCAAAGTAGCGCTGCGAGGACCGCGTGTCGCCGGTCTCTTTGGCCAGCCAACCCAGTCGATTGGCGATCTCCGCCTTGTCGTCCTCGGGGGCGCGTCGGTCCGCCTCGCGATAGGCATCCATCGCCCCGCTGAGGTCGCGGTCGCGGACGCGAGCCGCAGCGACATTCCGCCAGGCCGGATAGGTCGACGGTGTTTCAGGGAGTTCGAGGACGGCCATCCAGGCCTGGACGGCGCCGACCTCATCGTCGAGGCGGTATCGAGCTTCCCCGAGGCCGAGGAGGGCGGCCGCGGTGATTGCCGGATCGTCAAACCCGACGACTCGCGAGAAACGCTGACCGGCCTCCGCGTAGTCGCCGGACTCCAGCAGAGCATCGCCTCGCAGGACGAGGGCGAGGGCCTCATCGCGGGTGATCCGACCGCTCGCCCGCGGATCGGGCGCCTCGAGCGGCGGCGGCGGGTCGTCCATCACCGGGACGATACTAGACTGAGCGAATGTGCGGACGCTTCACCCAGGAACGGCCCGTTTCGGAGTTGGCCGAGATCTTCGAGGCCGAGCCCCTCGCGGACGACCCCGGCCAGCGCTACAACGTCGCGCCGACCGATGAGGCGCTGGTCGTCGTCCAACGTGAGGACCGTCGAGCGGTCACCGCGTATCGCTGGGGTCTGATCCCGCACTGGGCCAAAGAGGCCAAGATCGGTTCGCGGATGTTCAACGCCCGGGCAGAGACGATCACGACAAGCCCGGCATTTCGAGACGCATTCGCACGAAAGCGTTGTCTCGTGCCGGTCGACTCGTTTTATGAATGGAAGCGCGAGGGCTCGATCCGGCAGCCCTATCGGGTGGCCCGGATGGACGGTCGGACACTGGCGTTGGCGGGTCTCTGGTCGGGCTGGCATGAACCGGCCAGCGATTCCGTCAGGCGGACATTTACGATCATCACGACGACGCCGAATGCGGCCCTGGCCGATCTGCACGACCGGATGCCCGTCGTCATCGGAGAGGATGGATGGGCTCGTTGGCTCGATCCGAACCCTGCCGACCCGGGGGAACTCCTGGGGCTCCTCCTCCCGAATGAGACGGTCGACCTCGACGTCTACCCCGTCGAGCGAACGGTCAACGACGTCCGCCGAGACGGCCCGGAGCTCATCCAGCCCCTCTCGGCTGTGGACTCGCCCAGGGAAGGGCCTTGAGCCGCCGTCCAGTCGACAGCGGCCAGTCCTAGTCGCGCGCGGCGCCAGTCCAGCCATCGCGCGCGATCGACGTCTGGAAGGCCGCGTCCGGCTCGATACCCCCATCCAGGGCCGCGACGAACGCGCCGACCATCTCCGCGAACGCGTCGTCAGGATCGGCTGGCGGGGCTTCGAGGATGATGACATCGGCCGGCAGATCATCCGGGACCACATCGCCCGCACCGACCACAAGGACCAGCCGCGCCTCGGCCCAGCGGGCCGCCTCCGCGACGACCGAGACGACGTCGGGGCGAGATGGCTCTGCCAGAAGCACGACCTGGAAATCGGTCAAGTAGCGCAGGCCGAGATCGACGTCGGCGGGATCCAGATCGGACCCGCCGGTGGGAGTCTCCGACCCGGCCGCGATGGTCGCGGCTTCAGCGTCCGCTGACACCGGCGCATCGCCATCCTCGTCAGTGACTTGTTCGGTCAAGGTCACCAGGGCTGGATCCCGAAGGAGGGCGACGTGGCCGACACCGCCCCGGCCCAGGTCCAGTACGACGGCATCGGCGACCGGATCATCCCCTGTCCTGCCGACCAGCTGAACGGTCCTGCCCGTCCGGGCGGCCGCCAACGCCATGCGCGACGCGGGCCCGGCGGCGGAGATGAGACCCTCGTGGTCGCGCCCCACTGGAGATCCGATGACGACGATCATCCCGAGAGGGTACCTGTCCCGCCGTCTGGCCGACCGCGACCTCCGGCGCTAGTCGTCCGACCGATCGCCGTGGCTGGTCTCCTCACCGTCATCGTTCGTCGGTTCAGGGGTGCCATGCGGTTCCGACGTCCCGTCGGGCTCGGCGGTCTCGGTCGGCTCAGGCGTACGCGTCGGGCGCCCCGTCCCGGTCGGCTTGGCCGTCTGCGTCGGGCGTGGCGTCTCGGCGGCCTCGGACGTCTCTGTCGGCTCGCCGGAATCGTCGGGTTCGGCCGACTCGGTCGGTTCTGTCGATGACGCAGGATCGGAGGGTGACGGACTCGTGGTCGGCGTCTCGGTGGGACTGGGTGGCGGGCTGATGGTCGGGCCCGTCTCGGTCGACGGACTCGGGTCCACACGGCTATCAAGCAGACCTCCGACAGTCATCGCGGTCACCCCGGTAAGCGCGCCGGCAGCCAGCACGATGAGAAGAACGAAGGCGAGCGCCTGAGCGCGAACCGCCCACGGGCGTCCACCGCCCGTCGCCACCCTCCACGAATCGCGGATGGCGAGCAATACCGCACCCGCGCGCCCGCCGCGAACCGCAGATCCGGGTCGGACGACGAGCTTCGGGGCCGCCTCCACGGCGATCGCCGCCATGACCCGATCCTCAAAGTCATCGGTGGGGTGTACGTCCGCGTCCGACGCCATCGCCTCAAGCTCACGCGCGGCGGCGAGCGCGCGCGCCAGTTCGGCGACAGAGGGCTCCGATTCCCCGGGCGTCTGAAGTTCTGACGGATCGAACCGTCGCGTGGGGCCGGTCACGCGTCGGCTCCCGGTTCGACGGTCCCACGCAGACGCAGCAGACCCCGCCGAAGGTGCGTCTTGACCGTGCCCAGCGGCCGGTCTGTCTCGCGCGCGATCTCCTGGAGCGACAGTTCGCCAAAGAACCGGAGGGTGACGACCTCGCGATACGGTTCCGGAAGGTTCGACACAGCAGATCTCAGGCCGACAGCCTGCTCCGCCCGAACCGTCAGAGCTGCCGGATCCGAGGCCGGACCGGACGAAAGGGTCGCCGCGACGCCGCGTTCGTTCGGGGCACCTGCGTCGCGCTGGGTCGGCCCCGTTTGGTCAAGCCAGACGACAGACCGTCGCTGGTGGACCAGGCGGAGCGCGATCCGAACCGCGATCCGGGTCAGCCATGCGCCGAACGGCCCATCGCCACGCCAGCTCGCAAGCGAACGATAGGCGGTCACGAACGCCTCCTGCGCAGCGTCTTCGGCCTCATCCCGATCCCCAAGGACCCGATAGCATGCTCGAACGACTGACGCCGATTCCCGTTCGACGAGATCACGGAATGCATCTCGATCACCGCCAATGACGGCATCGACGATTGAGCGCTCGGTGCGCTCATCGCCCTGACCGCTGCCTGAGATGGAATGAATGGTCGGCTGGCTCCATGCGTTCGCGGGGATCGGCTCGAAATCTGCGGAACCGCCCGTCCCAATCATGAACGAATAGTTGCGAATCCATCGGCTGACGATCCGATCGGCCGGGCCGGGTCGACGCCGGAAGGTCCGGCGTCAGTCGTCGTCTTCGTCGTGGCCGTCGTCGTCACCACCGTCGTCACCTCGCTCATGATCAGCGGGCTCTGCCGTCTCGTCGGACTCGGAGGTCTCGGCGCCGCCGTGGTCGTCCGTGGCGCCGTGGTCGTCCGTGGCGTCAGGGCCGTCGGTGGCGTCGTCGCTCTGGGCGATCCCCGCGGTCTCCCTGGGTTCGGCGGCCTCCCTGGGTTCGGCGGTCTCCGTGGGCTCGGCGGTCTCCGTGGGCTGAGCGGTCTCCGTGAGCTCATGCGTCTCGGCCGGCTCAGCGGCTTCGGTGGGCTCCGCGGGTTGACCAGTCGTGGGCGACAGCACTCCGGGATCGGCCTCCGACGATGATCGGACCAAACCGTCGGCGGCGAACGCCACGCCCGTGATCACAAACACGAACACGGCAGCGATACCCACGCCGCGGAATAGTCTTGCTTGGCTGCGCATGCTGGCTCGTCTCCATCGGGGCGCCGGTCATTCGACCGGGTGTTACTTCCCTGAGACGAGGGCCGGGCGAAAGGTTTCAGTCCGGTTCGGTCGGCATCCCGGGTGGGGTCTCGTCCCGTTCGAT
>Ga0307378_10013189_pt1 | contig 10476 bp, 8 predicted proteins | sample UN1MG_FD_202238 | JGI IMG/M metagenome (GOLD analysis project Ga0307378, IMG submission 202238) | Soil microbial communities from Risofladan, Vaasa, Finland - UN-1 | ecosystem: Environmental > Terrestrial > Soil > Coastal area > Acid sulfate soil | place: Finland: Risofladan, Vaasa | collected...
ATGTGGATCGAAAATCGCTGCGGCGGATTCTCGCGCGCGACGACGTGATGACTTACGGTCTGTTCGTCGGCGAGGAGATGTGCGCCTACGCGCTCTTGAAACTCTTCTTCACGAAGAGGGCCTACATCGGCCGCCTTGTTGCGCCCCGCCTGACGGGGATTGGCGTGGGCAAGTTCCTGTCGCGCTACCTGTGCTGGCAGGGGAATCTGCTCCGGTTCTGCCCCTGTTCTAGCATCCATCACGACAACCTGGCGTCGCTGAAATCGCACGCGGCCGTGCGACCCTACAATGTGGTGGCTGAACTGCCGAACGGTTTCCGCCTCATCCGATTCGGTACCATTCCCGAAGACGACAATCCCCCCACGCTGGATATCAAGTCGAAGAAGCCCAAGTCTTAGCAGGCCGCGAATGTTAGAAATCGACAAGGACGGGCTGTTGGGTTTCGTGTATCAAGCCTGCGTTCCCCAGCCGCCGTAGCCGGTCTCCAGGGCCCAGCGATACCAGTCGATTGTCTGCGCCAGCCCGTCGGCGAATTGGACCTGCGGCTCATAGCCCAGGAGGTTGCGTGCGGCGGCGATGTCGGCCAGGCTGTGTTTGACGTCGCCGCGCGAGCGTGGCGGCGAGTCCCAAACTGAGAAGGGCGAGAGCGGCCGGTTCAGGAACAGCGACAATCTGGATGCCGTTGATCGGGCCATCGCCACTTTCTGGCGTGGTGGTGAGCGTGAGGCTGTCGGCCGTCAACCCGGTGAAGCGGACATAGTTCCCGTCGGTAGCGGTGGCAGCGCTCGTGCCAGTGGCTTGTACGAACGTTCCGCTCCAGGTGGCGGTGTCGGTCGCGTCCTTGGCGAAGACCGATGCGAGGGTGGTACTACCGCTGCTCAGGGCAAACTCGGTGACCCAGTCGGCGCTGTTATTGTTGCCATCATAGTACACGATAAGATCATAGCCGCCCGGTGTGTACTCAGAGGTCAGATTGGTCAGAGTTACTGTCCATACGCTGCCCCCGGCGTGAAGGTAGCCGCGTATCAGCAGATAGTTCCCAGCATTGGCGGCCGGTATGGCGACGTAGCCGGCATAGCCTTGTGTAGTCGCTCCGATGGTGGCCTTTACGCTGGTGCTTCCTCCGTCGGAGGCCATCAGGTTGGTTCCGTCGTTCCAGTAGTTGAGGTCATTCCAGTGCGTTTGGGCCTCTAGCCCCGCTTGGTTGGAGCCGACTTGGTCCGCATTGGCGGGACAGTTGCCGATGAAGTTGATGCCGATCACTGATGCTTGGGCGGTTGTGCCAAGGAACACAGCGCACACAAATAACGCCACCGTAAGCCGAACACGGGAACTGAGCATGTTATGTTTCCCCTAACTAAAATACGTACCCATTCCGCATCCGTAGTAGAACCCACTCGCTTTGACCTTGCATTATAGCACGAAAATGCCTCCGTGTCAAAAAATCAAACTCGAGAACACCCGTTTTGGAGTGGCGGGAAAGCGAGGGTTGCCGGCAGCGTCTGACAGGCGGTCTAGCCCCAGCCGCCGTAGCCGGTCTCCAGGGCCCAGCGATACCAGTCGATTGTTTGTCGGAGGCCGTCGGCGAATTGGACGTGCGGCTCGTAGCCGAGCAGGCTCCGTGCGGCCTGGATGTCGGCGAGCGAGTGCTTGACGTCGCCCGCCCGCGGCGGATTGTAAATCGGTTCCAGGTCGGTGCCGAGAACCTCATTGAACACGCCGGCCATCGCGTTCAGGTCAATCCGTTCGCCGCAGCCGATGTTGACCACTTCGCCGTGCACCTCGGGCGCATCGGCGGCCAGAAGGTTGGCGTGGATGACGTTTTCGATGTAGGTAAAGTCGCGCGACTGGGTTCCGTCGCCGAAAATGACCGGCTGCTTGCCGCGAAGCATCCGCGAGGCGAACGCGGCAATGACGCCGGCATACTGGTTGGTCGGGTCCTGGCGCGGGCCGAAGACGTTGAAGTAGCGGAGGCTGACGGTTTGGAGGCCGAACGCCCGGAAAAAGGTGGCCGCGTAAAGTTCGCCGGTCGCCTTGTCGGCCGCATATGGGCTGACCGGCAGAAGGGGCATCGTCTCGCGCTTGGGAAGTTCTTCGCCCGCCCCGTAGGCGCTCGAACTGGCGGCGAAGACGAAGCGGTGGACACCCGTCTCGCGGGCCGCCATCAGTAAGTTGTGCGTGCCTACCACGTTCGCGTCGAAACTCGTCTGGGGGTCTTCCATGCTGCGCGGCACGCTGGGGATGGCGGCCTGATGAAGGACGACTTCGACGCCCTTGCACGCCTTGCGGCAGACGGCCAGGTCGCGGATATCGCCCTCGATTAACTCGACGTCGGAGGCCACCTCGTCGAGGTTGGCGCGGAACCCCGTCGAGAAGTTGTCCAGCACGCGGACCGGCTTGCCGCGCTCCAGCACCGCCCGCACGAGGTTCGACCCGATAAACCCCCCGCCGCCCGTCACCAGCCAAACGTTTGCCATACGTTGCTCCCCAACCGAGCCACAGAGAATCGGATTCTACCGCCAACCGTCCCGGCTTCAACCTACATTTCGACTGTTTTCGGGCCGACTCTTCAACAGGAGTGCAGGGCGGACCGCTGATGACGATTTCAGGACGCGTCCTCGAACCAGGTTCTTGATAGGTTCGGCCGGACGGGACGATTCTGCAGGCGCTGATTCGCCTCCGCGCAAGGGCGCCCTCAGTCGTTGGGCTCTGAGGTTTCCGTTTCGAGTCGCGCCTGGTGGACAGCAGCCAGGGGCAGCGCCTTCGTGCCCTTAAGAGACAGAGTCCACTGCGCACGAGCCGCAGGCGCGATCGGCCATAGTTCGATCGAGGTCGATCCCGGTTTGGCTTTCCCGATGGCGGGGTCGCCGAGCGGCTGGCCATCGGCGCCAAAGACCTGAAGACCGCACACGATGCCGCCGCGCAGCGGGTCCGGACCCTTCAATTCCAACGCCAGACGAGCGCGGAGACCGGCGCGACGGTTCGGTTCTCCTGCTCCCAGGGGAAGTGCTGTTGTAGGGATCGAGAACACGTTCAAACCGCGACCGTTTCGGATGCGGCAGTTCATGGTGATCTCGCCCGCTCTCGGCATCGGCGTGCTCACGGTGAGTGTGAGACGATACAGATAGAGGCCGCGCTTGTGTCCTCGCGCGGTCAGGGGCGCTTGGAGCGTGACTTCCTTATACTGATCGTCCTTCTTCGCCAGCGGGGCGCCCTCCGCCGGGATGCCGCTGACCCGGATGGATTCGCCCGCATGCGGCTCGGACCAAGGCGCCCGCAGCCGCGCGACCGCATCGTCCGAAAGGGTCACGTCGGGCAGTTTGTCGAGGAGTTCCAGCGGGGGCGCGTTCGGCGTCGGCGCCTCTTGGGTATAGCGCCCCTCGCGCCGGTTCCTGGCGAACAGACTAACGTGCCAGGCGAGGTGGTCGCCCGCGCGCGCGCGCCAATAGGTCCAATTGTGGGCGCCGGTGCCCACGTGCCAGCGGAACGGGACGTTTCGGGACTCCAGGATGCGGCGGAGAACGTCCATCTGGGGTTTGGCGCCGTCTTTGTCGCCGACGTCGAGATACAGGTCGAAGAGCCAGGGGCCGGGGTGTCGTTTGGCCAGCAAGAGGGCGGACCGATCGGTGTAAACCGGGAGCACGGCGGAGGTTCGCGGGCCGACCCAGTAATCGAGGCCGACGGTGCCGGCGTATCCGGCCAGATCGAGGGCGCCCGAGAGGAGGCTGATGCTGCCGTATAGGTCCGGATTCCGCAGCGCATGGTAAAGGGCGCCGTGGGCGCCGGACGAGATGCCTGCGATGCCGCGCTGCCCCTTCTCGCGCGACGCGGGGTAATTCGTTTCGACGAACGCGCGGAGTTCCCGAGTCAGGAAGTCGCCCCATTTCATCCACGGCTGGGCGGGTGAGTTCATGAACCAGGTGGCCCCGCCGACCGACGTCAGCACGACGATTACATCATGCTCGGCAAGGTGCGGCTCAAGCGGCTTTTTCCATTTGTTTTCGTTGCCCAAGAGGCCCGGCAGGAAATAGACGACCGGATATTGGCCGTCGGTTTTGAGGCTTGCGGCGTGGCCGACCCAGAACCGCTCGATTTTTCCGGTGGCCTGTGACCGGACGAGAAAGTGCTTCCACGTGACCCCCTTGGTGGGGCTTTCGGCGCGGGCGCTGGTATGAAAAAAGGGGCTCGAAAGAAACAGGAGGACCGCTGCAAGGGCCAAACCCGCTCCTCTGGCGCGATTTTCATTCATGTTCATTCCCCGAGCAGTTGCCTTGACCATGGTGAAGCGCCGCATCCCTTTGCTAAGGACGTATTTCCGGGCGCGCCTATTCAGGGGCGAACCCGGTTTTATCGAAGCCCTTTTAGAAGAAGAACTTCGCGACGCGGAGGATGCCCTGTTTCCACGGGACCCGGTGCGAAATGCCGGAACTCCTTTCGACCTTCTCGAGGTTCGCCAGATACCACTCGTAGTTGCGAATCAGCGCGTCCGTGTTGGAATACTTCGGGGAGAAACCGAGCACGCGCTCCGCTTTGGCGATGGAGACAAAGGATTCCTGGCAGGCGGTTTTGTAAACCCACTGATACAGCGGCGAGAGGTGCAGGAACTCCAGGACCTTCAAGACGGCGATGACGGGGCCCGCAGGAAACGCAATAATCCGTTTGCCGAAACCGGCGTGATCGAGGACCGCCTGAAAATCTTCCTTCATCGTCCCAAACGCTTTGGCGCCGATGTTGAACGTGTCGTTCACGATACTCCGATTCAGTGTGACCGCCAGGTGGATCGCATCGCAGAGGTCTTCCACGTCGAGCAGTTGATATCGATTGTCGCCGCTGCCGATTACGGGGAAGTTCTTGCCGTCCTTCGCCCAGTCGTAAAGGAGCACGAAGACGCCGAGGCGCTCCGGGCCGATGAATGACTTCGGCCTGAGGATCGGGACGCACAGCCCAGCGTCGCGATATTCGAGGCAGACCTGTTCGGCCAGGATCTTTGCTTCGCCGTAGGGGCCGACGCCGTCGAGCCGGTCGTTTTCGTCAATGGGATGATGGTCGGGGATGCCGTAAACGGCCGTCGTTGAGATGTAGATAACGCGATCGACACCTTGACGCTCGGCCGCTTCGAGGACGTTTCTGGTCCCCTCCACGTTGGTGGAGAAGATGTCTTCCCGCTTGTAGAGGGGGAGGGCGGCGGCAGAATGGACCACGATGTCCGCCCCGTCCATCGCCTGCCGCACGTCGTCGCGGCTTCGGACGTCGCCGGTTATGATACGGATGCGGTCCCGGCAATCCGCATAGTCGAATTCGGCCATGTCCAGCGACGTGACCTCGTGGTCACTGGCCAGGAGATGCCGGACCAGGTTGATACCCAGAAATCCTGCGCCGCCGGTCACCAGGTATCTTGTCATCTATTGTGTCCTCGGCTGGTTGGTGGACCAATCGTAGCAGAACCCGCCGGAGGTGGCCAGGATGAATTGTCGCCCGGGCCGCGGTCTGTTCCCGGAGGCGGGGCGCGCCGGCCCCCGCAGCGGGCCTTTCGCTGTATTGGCGAGGGCAAAACGGCCGATAAACGGGGGAAAGCGGGCGTCTGCTTGACATTCGACCCTGCGCCGACCATAAAGAGGGGGAGCCTGACGCCAAATCCGGTTCCAGTCCGGCGAGGAGAAGCGTTGAGTCATCTCCGCAACCTAGTCCGGCTCGCCCGGCCGAGCCATTGGATTAAGAACCTTTTTGTTTTTGCGGCCCTGGTTTTTGCCCGCAAGGTTGTGGACCCCGGCGCCTGGATTGCGACCCTCGAGGCGTTTGCGGCGTTTTGTTTGGCTTCCAGCGGCGTCTATGCGCTGAACGACGTCCTGGACCGCAAGGAGGACGCGCGACACCCGGTCAAGTGTGGCCGGCCGGTGGCGTCGGGCGCCGTCGGGGTGGGGACGGCCGTGGGGTTCGGCCTGATCCTGATGGTGGCCGCTATCATCCTGTCCCTCACGGTCCGCTGGCTGCTCACGTTGATGATCGGTGCGTACCTCGTTCTGATGTTCGGTTATCTGCTGGGCCTGAAGCGTGTGGCCATCCTGGATGTTCTCATTCTGGCGGTGGGTTTCGTCATTCGGGCGTACGCGGGCGGCGTCGCCATCGAGGTTGTGGTTAGTCACTGGTTGCTCCTGTGCACGCTGACTCTGAGCCTTTTCCTCGGGTTTGCGAAGCGAGAGGGCGAGCGGGTGGCGCTGGGCGCTGCCGCTTCCGAGACACGCCCGATGGAGCGGGGCCTTTACACGCAGCGGGGTCTTGAGCACATGATGACCGTTTCGGCCACCCTGGCGCTTGTGACCTACATGCTCTACACCGTCAGCGAGCGAACGGTCGAGAAAGTGGTAGGGAATCACTGGATGTTTATCACCGTGCTGCCGGTTCTGTACGCCGTCTTTCGATTCTACGGCCGGGCGATTACGGGCCAGGTCGCCGGCCCCGTGGAGATGGTCCGTCGGGACCCGGCGTTCGTGCTTGCCCTCCTGGTGTGGGTGGCCATGGTGGCGCTGGTTCTTTTTGTAATCTAGAGGGGCCTCGCTTTCGTGAGCGGGCAGCCGACAGACCTTGAGGAATCCCAAAGCGACGGCGCGCGGGCCGGGGCGGTGTGGCTCTGGCTTGCAGCGTTCGTCGGCGCCTTGGCGCTGTACGTTTTTACGCTGGCTCCTGGCCTGGTCTGGCAGGATGGGGGTGAGTATCAATGGACGGCGGCGCGGCTGACGTGGCCGCCGGCGCAGGGCACAGTCTGGTCCCGGCCGGGTGAGGCGGTCCGGGTCCATCCGTGGTTTCTGGTGGCGGCCCGAGGGCTGTGGTGGCCGAGGTTCTGGGATTATGCCTATGCCGCAAACCTGTGCTCGGCCATCAGCATGGCTCTGGCGGCGGCCAACGTTGTCCTGCTTGTGGACCTGATGACAAGGAGGCGGTGGGCGGCCGTCGTGGCGGGTCTCGCTTTCGCCGTTGGTCACACCATCTGGACGTTCGCCGTCATGTCGGAGGTGCTCGGTTGGGCTGCCGCGTTCCTGTCGGCCGAATGCTTGTGCGCCTGGGCCTGGGCCAGCCCCGCCGGGGCCAGCCGCCGCCAGGCACGGTGGCTGCTCCTGTTATTGTTTCTGAATGGTGTGGCCCTCAGCAATCACCTGATGGCGGCGATCAGTTTGGCTGTCTTCGGTGTGTGGATTCTGGCCGAGGTTATTCGACGGCGCGCGCCATGGTGGGTGCTGCCCGCCGGGGCGGGCCTTTGGCTGGTCGGTGGCACGCTTTATTGGATTGTCGTCGGCCTGGAATATGTGCGGACCGCCAGCCTGGCGGAAACGCTGGTGTCGGCGACGGTCGGCGGGTTCGGCCATGCGGCAGTGAACGTGTCGGACCTGCCGGCGCTCGTGGAAAAGAGTTTCCTGTACGTGGGTCTCAATTACCCGACGCCGCTGGTGTTCGCGGCTCTCGTGGGATTGGTAACCTTGTGGAGACGGAAAGGTGGCTTTCCGCGCGTGCTGGTGGTTTTGGCGCTGATTTGCTTTCTCTGGGTGGCGCGTTACGACGTGCCGGACCAGTATTCGTTCTTTGTTCCGTTCTACGTGGCAGCCAGCGTTTTGATCGGCGTCGGTGTGGCGGCGATGCGCGGGCGGTGGGGTCGTTGGGTCGCGCCGGTGGCCGTCGCGCTTGCCCTGCTTCCCGTAGCCGTCTATGCCGTGCTGCCGCAGGCGGCCGAGCGGGCAGAATTCGTCTTCTTCAAGCGGGAGTTGCCGTATCGCGACCCTTACACATATTTCCTTCAGCCGTGGAAACGCGGCGATGATGGCGCCCGGCGATTTGCCACGGAGGTGCTCGATGCCCTTCCCGCCGACGCCATTCTTTTGCCGGACACGACACCTGCTCCGCCGCTCAAGTGCCTTCATGATATCGAAGGCCGGCGGCCGGACGTGTTAATCGTCGATCCGTATGATGTCAGGTTCGATGACTCTTTGCGGGAATACTGGCCGGCGAGGCCGGAGGATGGGTCGCCTCCGCCGCCACCGGAGGCTTTCGCCCGCGGGCGCCGCATTTTTATCGTCTCGGACGTGAAAGGTTACAAGCCGCTGTGGGTCGATGCGCACGGTGTTGTGGAACCGTTCGGCCTGATTTTTGAGGTGAAGCCGCGCACGCCAGGGGAAGGTTCATGAATCCGTGGCAACGTGCCATCAAGCGAATCTTCGACGTGGTGGTGGCGGGGGCGGTGCTGCTCGTCGGCTGGCCGTTTCTGGCTGCGCTCGCTGTCCTGATTCGCATCGACAGTCCGAGGCCCGTCCTCTTCCGCCAGGAGCGTGCCGGCCGGCACATGCAGCCGTTCACGATGCTCAAGTTCCGGACGATGCGGCCCGAGACGCCGCCCTACGGCTTGAGCCCCCGCTCGCCCCGGGACCCTCGGCTGACGCGCGTGGGCCGGTTCCTGCGCGAGACCGGCCTCGACGAACTGCCGCAACTCTGGAACGTCCTGAAGGGCGAGATGAGCCTGGTCGGGCCTCGTCCCCTGTACATGCGTCAGGCCCGGGTCTTCACGCCGCGGCAGCGTCGGCGGCTGGAGGTCCGGCCGGGCCTGACCGGCTTGGCCCAGGTCCAGGGCCGCGGCGAGGTGCCGCAAGAGGAGAAACTCGAGATCGACGTCCACTACGTCGAGCAGATGAGCTTGGCGCTGGACCTCTCGATACTGTGTCAAACCGTCCTCAAGGGTTTCGGCCGCCAGAAGGGCTACGAGACGTGGTAACCGCCGCTGGGGGGGCTCCGAGGCGGCTTCGAGTTGTTCTGTTGACACAGGCCGGTCGGCGGGTATCTTACCCCGCCTTTGCCAGATGAACCCACGGTTTTGCTCTGGCGCGTTCGGGTTTGCCTCCGTAGAATGCGGTGGGTCGGGGGTGCCGGCCGCTACCAACCGATTACCCAATGGGTGAAGCGTTGCGGGCGGCGCTTCGCCCGCGGGCACCCGTGTCGCCATGAGCCCCGCCGCTCGATTCTGTGGCTCCCCGCTGCGTGCCCGGGGCATCCGTCTGCGCCACGGCGGTGTGGGGGCCCGCAAATCGGTCTCCGCAGGGCCGCCAATGCTCCCGCATCGCCGTCTGCCACCCGCGAAAGCCGCTGCCGGCGCCGGAAGTCGCCGCGAATCTCCTTGGCGCAAGCGGGGGGGGTGCGTATGATGTGTCTCAAGTCGTCCGGCAGCATAGCCAGGCAAGGTCATCCGGGGAATTCCCGTTTAGCCCGGTAACGGGGGTTGGGTCCCGTTGGGACTCCCGGCCCTTCGGTGCTTTCAAGGGACGTAAAGGCGCTGCATCGTGCTTGTTCTTTCTGAAGGTTGCCGATATGACAAATGCTTATACCTGGCCTTATCCGGACGTGGTCCCGTATCCGGTAGGAAATCTTTACATCGAGCCGACCAACCGCTGTAACCTCCGGTGTGTCATGTGCCCTCAGAGCAAGATTGCCCTGAAGAAAGGGCTCATGGATTGGGACCTGTTTGTGAAGATCGTCGAGGACGTGGTCTCGTACAATCCGGATACCTTTATCCAACTGTTCTACCTGGGCGAATCCCTGCTGCATCCCCGAATCCTCGACATGGTATCGCTGTTGAAGCAAAACGGGCTGCGAGTCCATTTGGCCACGAATGCGACCCTTCTCGACGAGGCCATGGCTCGCGGCTTGATCCGTGCGGGGCTGAGCCACATCACCTTCTCGTTCGAGGGCACGGATCGCCAGACCTACGAATCGACGCGGATCGGTGCAGACTATTTCAAGGTTCTGGAACACATCACGGGCTTCATTCGGCTTCGGGACGAGGCGAAGGCGGCGGTGCGGGCGGTCGTCGAAGTCATCGAAATGGATTCGACCCGCGACAGCCTGGACGACTTTATTGACCGTTTCCGGAAGCAAGGGGTCGACGAGGTGCGAGTGAAGCGCCTTCTGGGGTGGGCCGGCACGGTTGATCGCGGGCCGTTCGGCGGAGCCGAGGAAGGGGCGGTGACGTATCCGTGCAACCGTCCCTGGCGGATGCTGGCCATCACCTGGGATGGCCTGTATCTGCCGTGCTGCGTGGACGCCGAGAGGAAGTGCGTCCTGGGCGACGCCCATGAGGATGACATCGCCGACTCCTGGAACGGTGACAAGATGCGCCGCCTGAGGGCGGCCCTGAGGGAGAGGGACTACGACGCCATCGAACTGTGCCGAGACTGCAAGGACGTGGAAGCGTTGTCCCAGCGTTTCACTTTTCCCGATGTTCGCGCGTGAGCGGGGCCGATTCGAGCCGGAGGTCGGGGCTGAGATTCCCTGGCCTGGCCGGGGGCTCTAGGCGGCGGATGGAGGTCCGGCCCGGCCTGACGGGCCTTGCGCAGGTCTCAGGCCGCGGCGAACTGCCGCACGACCAAAAACTCGAGATTGACGTTCAATACGTCGAACAGGCGTGCCTGCTGCTCGATCTGAGGATTCTGTGGCGCTCGA
>Ga0307378_10013190_pt1 | contig 10476 bp, 9 predicted proteins | sample UN1MG_FD_202238 | JGI IMG/M metagenome (GOLD analysis project Ga0307378, IMG submission 202238) | Soil microbial communities from Risofladan, Vaasa, Finland - UN-1 | ecosystem: Environmental > Terrestrial > Soil > Coastal area > Acid sulfate soil | place: Finland: Risofladan, Vaasa | collected...
AAGACGCACCTAAGCGCGCGCATCGCGCTGTGGTGGCTGTTCACCCGTCCGTATTCTGCCGTCATCACGACGGCGCCGACGTCGCGGCAGGTGACGGAATTGCTGTGGAAAGAGATCCGCGTCGCCTACAAGAACGCCCCGACCGTCCTCGGTGGTACGTTGCTGCCGCGCGCGGCCAAGCTTACCGTCGACGACGATTGGCTCTGCATCGGGTTCAGCACCGACGACCCTGTCAACTTCCAGGGGTGGCACTCGCCGGGCGGCACGCTCGCGATCTTCGACGAGGCGCCGGGTGTTGACCCTGAGATCTGGACGACGATCGAAGGCGTGCTAGTCGGCGACCGCGATCGCCTCCTCGTCATCGGCAACCCGGTAGAGCCGTCGGGGCCGTTCTTCGATCTGTTCCAGCGCAGCGGTGACGACACAAAACAATTCCACATCAGCGCGTTTGACGTGCCCAACGTCAAGGAAGATCGCGACGTGTTCCCCGGCCTATGCACGCGCGGGTGGGTCGACGCACGTCGTGAACAATGGGGCGAGAGTTCCCCCATGTGGTCGAGCCGTGTCCTTGGGGAGTTCCCCGACGTCGACGACTTCACCCTAGTGCCGCTGTCGTGGTACGAAAGCGCGGTAAGGCGATGGCAGTCGTTGAACGATTCAAACGGCTGGCGCACCGAGGTCAACATCGGCGCCGACGTGGCGCGCCTCGGCGACGACCGCACGATCTTTGCGATCGCCCACGAAGATCTTGGGGTCAGATCGATCGAGCGGTTGCCGAAGGCCGACACGATGGAAACGACGGGGGCGATCGTCCGCACGATGGAAGACCACGCCGCGCGCAACGTGCGCGTTGACGCCGACGGCATGGGCGCCGGGATCTACGATCGGCTATGTGAGATCTACGGGGACAACGCCGCTGACGTCGTCAAGGAAATGCGAGGCGGCATGCGCAGCGAGGTTGATCCGCAGCGCTACCGCAACCGTCGGGCCGAATGGTATTGGATGTTACGCGAGCGGCTAGACCCAAACAGCGAGGCGCCGATCGCGCTTCCGCCTGACGACAGGTTACGCGGCCAACTGACCGCGATCCGGTGGAAGCTCGACAGCGTCGGCAGAGTGACTATTGAGTCAAAGGACGATATGCGCGCGCGCGGTATGAAGTCACCCGACGAGGCTGACGCATGCGCCTATGCGTGCGCGCTTTTGCCTTCCTCGTCTTTCGTGTTTGTCTGATACGCTGATTCGCGATGACGGTTACAGACAGAATCCGCGCGGCATGGTCGGCGCTCCGCAACGATGAACCGGCCGGGCTTCTGTTGCCGTCGGCGGGATCGTCGTCGCTGGAACGCGGGCTGTTTGACGGCGGCGCGATCAACGCGGGCGGCGGCCTTCTCGCCAGCGTTCTTCAACAGGGACAGGCGCCGCGCCGCGGCACCGAACAACTGTTGCGCAGCTATCGCGAAATGCCTTGGCTCCGCGCCGTGATCGATCGCATTGCCGTGTCTGTGGCGTCGACGGAATGGCGCCTCTACCGTAGGCGTGGCGACGAGAAGGTGGAGATCAAAGAGCATCCGGTGCTCTCCCTGCTGGACACGTTCAATCCGTCGATGACGGGGCGCGCAGCGTGGCACTTGATCGAGTCGTGGATCGACTTGAAGGGCGAGGCGTTCTTGATCGTCGAGCGCAACGGGGCAGGCGTGCCGGTCGAGTTGTGGCCGATTCCGCCGCACTGGATCGCAGAGACGCCGTCCGCGTCGAAGCCGTTTTTCGAGGTCACTAGCGGGGCATTCAAGAAAAGCATTCCCGAAGCGGACATGCTTTGGCTTCGCATTCACGATCCAGAGAATCCATATGGTCGCGGCGTCGGCGTTGCGGAGTCACTCGCTGACGAGCTTGATACCGACGAGTATGCAAGCAAGCATACGAAGGCATGGTTTTACAACCGCGCCGTCCCCGACATTCTTGTCGGGGTCAAAGGGGCGAGCGAGCCACAACTAAAGCGAGCGAAACAGATCTGGGAGAACGGCAACCGCGGAGCACAGCGCGCGCATAAGTCGCACTGGCACAGCGGCGAGCTAACCGTTGAAACGCTGTCTCAGACGTTCAGCGATATGCAGCTGATCGAGCTTCGCGAGTTTGAGCGAAACGCGATCGTACAGGCGTTCGGTGTGCCCCCTGAAATCTTGGGGATCATTGAGAACAGCAACCGATCAACGATCGACGCAGCGTCGTTCATCTTCTCGCTGTGGGTCGTTCAGCCTCGGCTAGACTTCTTGCGCAGCGAGTTGAATTTCAGACTGCTGCCATCGTTCGGTAGCGACCTGTTCCTCGATTACGATTCGCCCGTCCCCGCTGACAAGGCGCTAGCGGTCGAGGTGTTGAAGACGGCGCCGCACGTCCTGACCGTCGACGAGATCCGCGACCTGATCGATTACGCGGAGCTAGGCGAGGACGACGGCGGCGACGTGTACGCGACGAACGTGTCGACGGTGTTTGTTGATTCGATGGAACAGGGCGCAGGCGACGAGAGCGTAAGGGCGCGACGGCGGGACGCGAACGCGGCCGGCACCGGCGACGGTGGCGACGGGACGAAGGCGGCGACCGTCACCAAGGCGCTGACGCCTGGCGAGGTCGACCTAGTCGCCGACGCGCTCGAGCCGATCATAATGACGTCGCTCGTCGATCCGGAAGTCGAGAAGATGATCCGCACGTTCGGCCAAGCTGCCATCAGCGAGGTCGGGTTGTCGGCGTCGTTTTCGATGCTGTCGCCGATCGTCGTCGAGCACATCGTTACACGTAGCGCCGTGCTCGTGTCGAACGTCACCGCCACCACGCGCGACGCGATCCGGCGCGCGCTGTTTGAAGGGGTGCTCGCGGGCGACGGGCCTCGGCGGCTGGCGTCGAGGATCAAGGAAGTCTTCGCAGAGGCCTCGCGCGCACGCGCGACGATGATCGCGCGCACCGAGGTCAACACGTCGGCCAACTTCGCACGGTGGCAGGGCATGGCACAAAGCGGCCTCGTCGTCGCCCGTCGGTGGCTGACGGCTCGCGACTCGCGCGTGCGTGATCAACATCGTTTCCTGAACAACAAAACCGCAGGGATAAACGATCCCTTCAACGTCGGCGGGTTCAGCGCGATGCACCCAGGCGGGTTCAGCGTCGCGCGCCTCGACGTCAACTGTCGATGCACCACGATCCCGGTGATCGCGATGACCGACGAGGTCAGCGAGCCGGGCGGCGACGGGCAGCGTGACGCCGACGACGCCGTCATCAAGGGTCCGTTTGACGCCGACGCAGAGATCGACGTCCTCGACGAGTACGCCGATCGGCTGTTCGCGGAAATGCAGAAGTGGGAAGACTCGATCGCCGTCGTCGTGCGCAAGGCTCTCGCGCAACAGTCGCTCGACGTCCTCGACGCACTAGAACGACTGGCAAGGTGACGATGAAATACCTGAACGCGGAAGAATTCAAACGACTGCAAGGGCTCGACAGCGATGGCAGCGTCGACGCGATAGTCGACGAGGGCCTTGCTCTTCGCAAGTTTGGGATCGTCACCATCGACGACGGCGGCCACGAAGAGAAGGCCGACGACCAGACAGACGGATTTACGATCCCGTTCACGATCTCGACCGTTGCCGTCGACCGTGACGGCGACACGATCAACCCGAAGGGGTGGGATCTGAAAGAGTACAAAAAAAACCCCGTGGTCCTGTGGGCTCACGATCCACGGCAGCCGCCGATCGCGCGCGCCGAGAAGACGTTCATTGACCGGGAGCGAAACACGCTGCGATCAGAGGCGGCGTTTCCGCCGGCGGACCTGTACCCGTTCGGGAACATGGTCGGCCGCATGTTCCGCCGCAAGTTCCTGAACGCCGTCTCGGTCGGCTTTCGTCCTACCGAGTTCAAGCTGAGTGACGACGGGGAGCGACAGGGTCAGTTCCCGACTGACTTCAAGCGGCAGACTTTGCTTGAGTACAGCGGCGTTCCGATCCCGTCGAATCCGGAAGCGTTGATCGAGGCGCGCGGCGTCATGGACCTGTCGCCCATGATCGAGTGGGCCGAAAAGATCCTCGACGGAGAGGGCGCGCTTGTCGTGCCACGGTCGACGATGGAAAGCGTTTGGAAGCACGCACGGGGGGACCGCGTGATCGTGGTGATCAAAAGCGGCGGCGCAGTCGAGCCGATCGACACCGTCGACGACGCGACACCGTCAACCGAGGACACGAGCGACGAGGCCGCGCCGGTCATCAGTGCCAGTGACGAGTCACGCGACGTCGACAGTACTGTCGCAGTCGACAACGCAGAACCGCTAGACACGGGGATCGAGTCGCGCAATGCTTCGATGACGCGCGACAAAGTGCGCGAGGTTGTCACCGCAGCGGTTCGCTCGGAAATCGCCGCACTCATAGCCGCGACCAAAGGGAGATCGACAGAATGAGCGAAATCACCACACGCGAAGACGTCGCCGCAGTCGTCCGCGAAGTGCTCGGACAAGAGCTGTCCGAGGTCCGCGAAATGTTCTCCGCAAAGGGCGCCGAAATGGCGGCCAACGCTGACGCACTGAAGGCCGCGAGTGTCGCGGCTGACGACGCGCGTGAAGCCGAGGCGGCAAAGGCGGTCACGAATCGCCGATTCACCTACTCGTCGCCATTCGAGGGCGGGCCAGAGAACAGCAAGCGCGATCAGGGCATCGCCGCTGCTCGCTTCATTCGCCTTCTCGCTGCCGGCAAGGGCGACACTGAGCGCGCGGCCAAGGTCGCCAAGCAGTGGGGCGACGACTTCATGGCGAAGGCCTTGAATGAGTCCGTTTTTGAAGCCGGCGGGGCGCTCGTCCCCGAAGACTTTATGACGGAGATCATCGAGTTGCTCCGCGCTCGCACCGTCGTGCGTGCCGCTGGCGCGACGTCGATCCCGATGCCGCGCGGGCAGGTGTCGATTCCCTACCAGAGCGGATCGGGAACGGCGTCATACATCGGCGAGTTGCAGAACAACCCGCCGAGTCAGCAGCAATGGGCGCAGCTGACCCTGGTCGCAAAGAAGCTTGCGGCCCTCGTGCCGATCAGCAACGACCTTCTGCGCGATGCGTCGCCGTCCGTCGACACTCTCGTGCGAAACGATCTCGTGCAGATCATGTCGCTGCGCGAGGACATTGCGTTCATTCGCGACGACGGCACGAACAACACGCCCAAGGGCATGCGCTTCCAGGCGCCGGCCGGACACGTCAACGCGATCAGCGGCGCGGCCCTCGCCGATATCACCAACGACCTGCACGACATGATGCTCGATCTCGAGAACGAGAACATCCCAGGCGTTCGCCTCGGGTGGATCTTCGCCCCGCGGACAGCGTCGGGGATCATGCGTCTCCGTGACGCCAACGGAAACTTCGTGTTCCGTGAAGAAATGCTCACCGGCAACCTGATGGGCGTTCCGTTCTACAAGACCACGCAGATCCCGACCAACCTCGGCGGCGGAACGGACAGCGAATTCTACCTCGCTGACTTCTCCTCGCTGGTCATCGGCGAGAGCATGGGCTTGCAGATCAGCGCGTTTGAAGGCGGCGCCTACAACGACGGAAACGCCGTCGTCAGCGGCATCAGCACCGACCAGACCGTGCTTCGCGCGATCGCTCGTCACGACTTCGGCGCGCGTCAGCGCGGCAATGAGATCTCGATCAGGACCGGCGTTTCCTACTGAGCGCAGCGCGCTAGGAGAAAGATCATGCACAAAGACATTGGCGCACTCGCCGAAACGAACCGGCTACACCTCGCCGACTGGGCCACGGGCGACAGCGGCGTCGCTCAGAACGGCGTTCACCTCGACACGCAAGCGCAGCTTGCGGACGCTGACACAAACTACCAGTCAAAGCGGACGGGGCAGATCGTTGTTGACGTCAATGCGACGCTGACCGTGGCGAACACCCTCGCTCTCGTCGGCACGTTGCAGCACTCGCCCGACGACGGCGCCGGCTCTCCGTCCGGGTTCGTCAACGTCCCTGCGGGGACGCTGCTCGGCACGGCGCACCTCGGCACGGGTGACATTACCGCGCTCGCTATCGGCACGGTTTTGCAGGCCGCCCCAAGCGTCAAGTTTGTGCTCGGCCCGATCGACCTGACCCGGCTCGAGCGACACGTTCGCCTCGTCGTCACGCCGACATTCACCAACGCGGCAGACACGGCCGTTGTGGCGGTGCATGTGATCACGGGCGGCTCGTCGATCCGCCCGGTCGACGCGCTGGCGGGTTGACCTGAGTGGCTAGGGCCATTCGGTTCAAACAAAAGGTCTCGCCGTATAACGCGGGAGAGAGCGCCGGCTTTGCCGACGCTGTCTCCGCGCGTTATGTCGCGGCCGGCCTCGCTGACTACGTCGTCACAGACGTACCGATCGCGCCGGTCACGAAGGCGACGCCGCCTTCCGTCCCGGCGCCGGACGCCGATGACGACGGGGACGGCGGGCAACCCGACACGGTGCCGCAGGCCGACGACGAGAAACCAAAGGAACGCGGCAGCGTGCGACGCAAGCGACGCAAAGGCGAGTGAGGTTCGCCGACGGTGACGAGCGCGCGCGCGCGATGGTGGAGAGCGGGATCGCAGTAGACGAGGCCACGGCCCTGTCGATCTCCGACGCTGAGCCGGGAAGGGTCGAGGACGATGACAGCCCTAGCCGCCAACGCGCTCACCTCATTGCAAGCGGTCAAGCAAGAGCTACGGCTGACGACGAATGACGACGACGTTTATTTGCGTCGCCAGATCAACAGCGTCTCGGGGGCGATAGAGGATTTCCTCGGTCGCCCCCTCGGCTATCAGGCGGGGATCGTCGAGTTGGTCGCCGGCTTCGGCGGCAACCGCATCCTCGTTTCCCGTCGCCCCGTCTTGGTTCTTACTGCCATCACCTTCGCGGGCCAAGTCTCTGTCGACGTCGCCGACGTCGAGATCGAGGACGCCGAGGCCGGTTGGCTGTACTGGTCGGGCGGGTTCCCGTGGACGGTCCCGATGCCGACCGGCACGATCAGCGGCTCGCCGTTGCCGGGTCACGAAGATCGATCGATCAGTGTCACGTACAGCGGCGGCTATGTGCTGCCCGCCGGCGTGTCCCCGACGCTGCCGGCAGCGATCGAGGACGCCGCGATCCTTGCCGTCTCTCAGAAGTTCCAGCAGCGAGGGCGGGATCGCTCTGCGACGAGTGAACGGCTGATGAGCTACGGCATCACGTATGGTGGCGGCCGGAACAGCACGGCGACGACGGCGCGCATGTTCCCGTCCTCTCCGTTCAGCGACGAGGTGACGTCGTTGCTGACGCCGTACCGCGACGTGGCGCAGGCGTGACGACGTGGCGATCGAATCGTTCCTAGTAGACCTCTGCACCGTCGCCCGGTACGTCGACCGCGACGAGTACGGTGACAAACTGTTCGGGCCTAGCGAGGTCGTCCGCTGTCGTCACGAGCGAGGGACAACGCAGATCAGGGATGCCGACGGGGACACGCGGGCGAGCACCGACAGTCTCGCGACCGTTGTCGCCATCGGACAAAACGATCGCGTGTGGCTACCAGGGCGGAACACTGACGACGTCAGCGAAGCGACGTCGCCGATCAGCGTCCGCAACGCGCGCAGCAGCGACGGCCGCCGCTTGTCTCTTCATATGACTTACTTCTAAGGGGCGGCAGGCATGGCGACGTCGTCGACAGTGAAGGGAGGGGACAAGGTGCGCCGGATGATGCGGCGACTACAGCGGCAGGCGCCGCAGGCTCTCTTGCGTGCGCTATTCGAGGAGGGGTTGCGCATCTTTGAGGCGTCCCAGCTCGAGGTTCCCGTCGACACCGGCAGGCTTCGCGGGTCGGGGTTGCTTGGCGTCTTGCGTCCCGCGCGCGCGATCATGGGCGGCGCCGTCGTGGTCGCGTATGGCACCGCCTACGCGCTGCGCATTCACGAGAACACGGGGGCAGACAAAGCGCGCGGCGCGCGCGGCGCGGCTGGCCGACGTGGCGAGAAGGTGCGCGGCGCGCAGATCGGGAAAAGCAAATACCTTGAAGACCCGTTCAAGCGCGCATCGGTTGGGATGTTCCCGCGCGTGGCACGCCGAACGAAGAACCTGATCGCCGAGAGGCGTGACGTCGCTGAGCCGCAACGGCAGCGAGGGAAGAAAGGCAAATCATAAATGGTTGCCGTCGCTGCGTTCTTCCCTGACGAGGCGGTCATGGGCGTGGTGAGAACCGCGATCCCGTCGCTGGTTCTCGGCCGGTCGCTGCTGGTCGGGCCGGTGCGATCGCCGGATGACGACGGCGGCGTAAACCATAAATGTGTTTTTGTCCTCGTCACGGCGGGGAACCAGTCGAGGCCGATCAAGGGGGGCGCCGACGAGCGCAGCCCTTCGATCCAGATCACGGTCAGGTCAGATCCGCCAAGCGCGCCACGCGCCTTTCGCGACGGGCAGACACTCGCGCGCGCGGTCTACGAAGCTGTGGATCAGAGTCCGCCGGCCGGATATTGCGAGGTGCGTGCCGTGTCTTCACATCCTCTCTACATAGGAGAGGACGAAGAGGGCCGCCATGAGTGGACGATCAACCTGCTGATGGTCGTTGACGTGACGACGTAGAATCGCAAGGGTGTTACCTTGTGATTCTGGTTTTTCCTGAGAGGTCAGAACGATGGCAACCGAAACCGTTTACTTCGTCGCCACCTACGACAACGAGGCTAGTGGCCCGTTCGTCGCGCTCTCCACCACGTTGCTCTCATGGTCTGCGGGCGCGAGCACCGGCTACATCGTCTCTGTGATCGACGACGGCACCACCGGCAAGCTCCACGTCGCTCTCGTCACCGGGTCCATCCCGACGAACAACCTCGTGCTCACACAGGGCGCGACGACGGCGGACTGTTCTGGTCCCGCGCCCAACGGCGACAGCGAGCCGCTCTTGTACCCGGCTTACTTCCGCAACGACCTCACGCTGCCGGCGACGGGCGCGGCCGTGTGGGCCGGCCCCGCGCTCGGCGCCACGCACTCGTTCCTGTTTGACGGGCAGACCGCCAACGTCGTCGCGGGTGAGATCCTCACCTTCGTCGACGGTCAGCAATGCGAGGTCGTGACCGTCGTCAGCGACGCGGGCGCGAGCGGCGAGCTGGACGTCAGGTGGATCACGTTCATCGACACGCTCGGTTTCCCCGACGACAACGACACGTTCACGGGCGACATCACGGGCGACGGCACGCTGAACGGCGTGGTTCACCCGCGGTGTTACTCGCCGTTGAACCTTCACCGTTTGCTCGCCGACCTGAACGACGACAGCAAGCACGCCGGCAACGACGTGTGGAGCGCGTACAACGCGACGCCGTCGGCTCGCATCACCGACTCCATCGCGCAGCTCCTCGCCGGGGTGACGATCACCGACGAGATCGCGCAGCATATGTACGGTGGCTCTGTCGATCACACGGGCGGCGCCGTTCAATACTCGGGCCTGGCGATTCAGATCACCGACCCCGACGGGTTGGCAAATCCCGTCGTCATCAAGAACGATGCGATCGTGACGGCGTACTGGGAGAACGCCTACATGCCCGACAGCATCATCGGGCGCGTGCGTATCCTGCTCAAGACGCGAGAGGACGCCGTCAACATCGACGGCAAGCGCGTGAAGGCGAAGCTGCTCGAGTTCGGCAACTCCTACTTTGAGGGAGCGACGACGCTAGGCCAGTCCGAAACCGGCCTCGCCTTGTTCTCCTCCGTCGACGGCAACAATCAGACGGCGGTCGGCACGGTCGCGGGCGCACCGTACAACACCACGGTTTACGTCGAGGGTTATCAGCTCCTCGACTTCAACAACGGCAACGGTGCTGTGCCGTTCGCTCTGAAGAAAGACTTTGGCTCGGCGTCGTCGGCGCAGTCCTACGAATACGACAAGTATGTCCAGCGACGAGGAACGGCGGCGTCGTTCAACGGTCGCAACGCGCAGCTGTTCACGGGCGTGACGATGGACCTCGCCTACGACGCAGAGGCGGGCGCCGGCTTTGCCGAGGACGAGCGGATCGTATGGGGCACCGTCCTTCCGTACACGGGCGAGGCGGGCGGCCCGTTCACCGTCGGCAACGTGCTGCTCGGCGGCACGAGCGGAGCGCGCGGACGCATCCTGTACCTCGACGACCAGGGCACGACCGGCACGATCATCGTCTCGCAGGACGCGGGTGCTACGCCGTTCAACAACACGGAGACGATCACCGAGTACCTCGCTGGCGTCGCTACAGGTGCGTCGGCGACGACCGGCACCGTCGTCACCAACTCGTCGAGCGGGACGATGGTCCTGATGGCGCTCGACGACAACGGCACCGACGGGTTCCTGTACGGGCAGCGGGTGAACGGCATTCTCCCCGCCGACAATCAGACCGTCTACGGTCAGACGACGCTGACGACGGCGGCGGTCGACGCTGCGACGCAGCTCCAGAGCCGCGTGATTAATAACCAGTGGATCGGCAACTACACCGGCTCGGCATACAA
>Ga0307378_10013191_pt1 | contig 10475 bp, 21 predicted proteins | sample UN1MG_FD_202238 | JGI IMG/M metagenome (GOLD analysis project Ga0307378, IMG submission 202238) | Soil microbial communities from Risofladan, Vaasa, Finland - UN-1 | ecosystem: Environmental > Terrestrial > Soil > Coastal area > Acid sulfate soil | place: Finland: Risofladan, Vaasa | collected...
ATCTCCAAGGAAACGCCCTGGGATTGTATCCTCTGGTCCACAAAGGAAACTGCCTCCTCTTGCCACTTCTGAATGATATCTTCTACCCAATCTGGATAGGCCAGGCAGTCAGGAAGAGTGGCTTCAAAAATAAGCTCTTTCATAATACTGCCCTTAAGTAGGGGGCAGGACCCCCTGGCAAGACTAGACATGCGGGGTATGTAAGGAGGGTTTGGGCTTTAGGGGCCCCATGTCTAGCTTGATCTGTACCAGGGGGTCCTGCTAATTTAGACTGTCAACTTAGCCAGCAGTCTCCGTTCCAGTCTCACAGTCCTGCTCACAGAAAGTGGAACACGACATAGTAATGTGTTCATCAGGAACCAAGTGGGGTAGCGTCTGAGCCTCAGGCTTCAGCCAGGAACCATCCACTCTACCACCTCCTGTGCTGTATAGAATACAACGCACATGAGGACGGACGTGGAAGTAGCTGAACTGAATCTCTCCACCAGGCTGTAGAGCCTGTGGATGAGCATACCTGTCCACCCAAGTCACACCGTCATTAGAGTCCTGGATCTTGACAGTGACAGCAGCCGCATTGGTGCTTTCTCCTTCAAGATGCAAATTGACTCTGCGGTAGTAATAAACGGGTCCATCTGACGCTTCTAGCTGCTCAAACAGGACTACCCAGTTGAGAGGCCGAAGGCCAGCAAAAACAGAACCTCTACTCGAAGTAGGCATTTCTAAGTCCTCTTATCCAAAACTACCAGGACAAGAGTGACCCACGCCAAGGCGTAAATCACGGAAAACTTTTTTACTCTACGGCATTCTCCTTCATTTTCCTTCAAACATACTGGAAACATAAACAGTTAATCCTTGTTACTACCTTGGCTTACAGAAAATCAGACCACTTAAAACCACTAAAAACACCATTCCTTTATTCACCTACCTGCTGTAATTGAATGAGAGCCTGAGAAGGAGGGCTGTGTTACCGTCCAACCGCATTTTGCCAGCAGCCACCAGCCATAAAGGCATTTGTTGTCAGCCACTTCTCAGGCTCCCAAGCATCTCGTTAACTATATCTACCCCAATGCGCCACAGTTTTTCTTCACAAGGTCCTATGGCGACACCTCGGTAACTCACTTTACTAGGCACCCCTGCTTTCTTTAGACGATACCACAACCTCAAAGCTGTGACAGGATCTATGAAACAGGGTCTCCAGTGACCTACCTTACCGTTTTGTTTATGACCAGACAGTTTATTCTTCTCTGGCATCTATAGCAAGTAGTTACATCAATTCTATTACGAAAAGTCTTGCCACAAACTCGACAGGTCTTTACCAGCAGCCTTTTGGGTCTGCCTGGAAAACCTAGTTCTCTTTCCAAGTCCACAAAATGGTCAATGTCCATTACTTACTCGACCAGTCTGCCTATAGCAGACTCAACAGATTCTCTGATCGTACTCTCGGCCTGACCCAACGGGGCATGGCAATTCTGGCACACAGAAGCATTAGCAGGATTCTGGAACCTACAAACATGACACTGTTTCTTATCACCCGCCTGAGCAGCCACATCAGAATATCTACTCGTGTAGCCTCCTGTAGGGGTCGCTCGGTAAGGGGGCTTTTGTCCAGTGGAGAAGCCTACCTGAGAACCTGCTGTACCTGGTAATTGTTCGTCAAGGGATTCAGCAGAGGGGGCCTGGGAAACAGGAGTAAATGACCTCTGCTTTGCTGAATGTACGGAACCCGCTTCTTTCTTGATAAGAAATGGTTTGCCTGTAGCTTTGATTATGGCATCTAGAATTCTCACAATATTATGGCCTGCATCAAGCTCTGCTGTAGACCCTTCCTCGTAGGCTTCTAGTATTTGCCCAAAGACAATCTGGAGATCGTTGTCAAAAACAGCAGAGTTGAACTCATAGTAAACACTCTCTCCAGATCCCATCTCTACCATGGATTCTTTCTTACCCTTGCCCTTGCCCTTAGCACCCAGCTTCTGAAACTTCTCTTTCCCAAACTTCTTGCTTCCAACACCAGCCGCCACAGCGTCAGGATCTTCTACGCCGCCCTTTTTGCCAATCTTCCTGCTGAGATCCTTGAACCTGGCCCCACTACCAAGCTTGGCCTTCTCCACCAGGAACAGCAATGCCAGCAGGTCCTCTTGCATTTCTACAAAAGCCTCCTCAGGAGCCTCCTCAGCCTCCTTAAGATGGTCGCTGGTCGCCTGCAACAGGTGCCTTAGCATTGGAGCAGCAGCAATCAACAGGTCTGCACAGTTTACAATCAGAGCCTCATAAATCTCTGTGGTCAGTTCCAGACTGGGCTCAAGCTCTCCCTCCAGCAGATCTGCCAGACCACACAGGGCCGCAGTGTTTACCGAAGCAGCTATCTGAGGTGTAGTTCTTTGTGGGGCATGTGTCTGGCCTAGCTGTCCCACTGGGTCTCTCTGTGGCAGGATATTCTGTAGCTGCACAGGTTGTGGGGCCCCCTTGTCGGCACTGGTAGCTCCCTGAGAGCCGACCCGCATAGGCGTTTGTTTACTGAGCAAAGCCATTCTGTCATTCACCAAGTCAATGACAGGCTGAACCTCGGTTACCCACCCCTGTACTTTTTGCTGAAATGTCTTGGCCGTGTCTGGCAAGGCAAATAGGTGCTGCCTATTTTGCTGCAAGTAATTAAGTGCCGTGGTCAGATAGTTGAGCCACTGGGTAGCCCACTCGGCACCGTAAGGGTTGCTGCTGGCTTCGTCAACTGACTCTGTGTATTTTCTCACCGTAGCACTCCTAGTCACCCGTATTAGTAACCTGCCAATCTATCTAACTATACCCATCTACCCAGTAAATTTCTGCCCTTCAAACTTTTTCCTGCTCTTCTGTCGAGAATAGTTCCTCTGCCCTAATGTAAAAATGTTCACAGTCTGCCTCTAGCCGGCAAACAAACATATCACCCAACAATAGCTGTGCCTGCTCATGGATAGCAGCAAAGCAACGCTGAGCCTCTGCAAAATCTCCGATTGATCTATGCTTCCGTAACACCAGGACTGGGGACATATACCTGGTGTCCATCACCACCACAAAAGGCTCTTCTCTTTTGTCTCTAAAAAACCTGTAGCTGTTCTTGCACAGGGAGCAGTAATAACATCTCATATTTAACCAGCCTACCTAAAACTATTGGTCTAGTTGAATTATAGACAACCCCACCCTGTAAATCAAGCCATCAGGTGGTCGTAGAACACCCGTATGAATTTTTCCTCGGCCACTGTAAGTATATCCCCTGCTCGAATCTTACCAATGACAATAAGCATCCTACGCTGCCCGTCTCCTGTAGCTCCCATCCAGTTGGGGTTGATCTTATCGGGGGGTGCCTCCCACTCAGCCATCAACGCATCGGCAATCTCTTCCAGGCTTCTCCTTGCAGCCCGACTGATAACAGGCTCTACTCTAGGTTTCCTAGTGACCTCAAGAATCTTTTTCACTTGACTACGCTCCTTTAAGTGTTTACCCCTCCCCTCTCCAGACCTCTCCCCACCCCGGATTGTCGGGGTTTTACCCCCCCTCTTATGCTTCGCATAAAAGAGGGGGGGCTGGTTACCCCTCCAATATATCCGGAAAGGGTAAGATTTTAACCAAGCATTACCCAGTCCTGGACAAGATTTAGTAGTAGTTGGCTTCATAACGAATGCAAAAGCTATATACCCCTTAAGGGGTATATAGTATTGAGGTTTCTTGTTTACATTCATAAGTTAGTTTGCTGGCTATGGCTTAGCTGGATCCACATGCAGAATCTTAAGCCTGATCTGATAGTTGGGTTTTCCGTAAGCAGGCTTTCCATTTACCCGCCTCTCAAAGTCACTAAGCAACGCTCTGATAGCGCTGTAAACAACCAGTGACTTTTCTGGGGCCACAGTAAGAAAGCTGCTCACCTTACGACCAATTTCCTGGAGCAGCAAGACATCCTCTGGAGCCAAGCATTCAACAAACCTGAGCGATCCAGATCTCTCCCGTTGCTGAAGCAGCCCCTCTACAAAAGTCTGGACCTTGGACAGAAGAACGGCCCCCTCTGCATTGGCCTCTGTGCCCTGGTAGCCCAGCCTTTTTGCAACATGTAAGATGACAAAGAAAGCCCTGCCAGCTTCGGAATCAGAGCTAGGCTCTTTTACTAGTTCCTCTAGCAGTTGCTGGGCAAGAATACCCAGCCCCTTCATAGTAGCTCTTTCTCCCTTCTTGAAAACCCCTTTGGACAAGCACCCAGTCGTCCACTTGACAATGCTGGTCAGGGCATGGAAAATCTCTGTTTTGGGAGGAAACAGGCTGAATACCTTAGGGGCTGTGTCCTTACCTCTTTCCGTAATGCCCTTCGCCATCAGTAGCTCCTAAAAAGACATTCTGCAGTCAAAAAGATCGTGGTAAATCGAATCCAGATTGGGTTCGTCAGGCAGACAAGATTGCTTCTCGGCCTCACTAGCCAACCGCTCCAGTCTATCAATTTCTGCAAGGGCAGCACCTTGGTTTAATACCCCTGCTCTTATGTCAACAACCAAGGAATATTCTTTTGTTTGATGAAGATCAACAACCAACTCTCCTGTCTCTGCCAGGTGTCTGGCCTGGATCATCAGCCGTGCCATATGAGTGGCAAACTTAGGGTTCCATTTCCCTCCTGTGGTGTGAAGGCTCATCCCGGCCTCCAACCTATGCTTCTGTGCCCTGTAATACCCGAAAAACGGGCAGAGAGAAGCCTTGTGGAGGAAGTCTTGACGCTTATTTCTCAGCTTCTTGCCTAACGGGACAGAGTAAACTGAAGGTGCCCACATAATTTCAAGTATACCAGGGTTTCCATTGAGGGCCAGACGGACAAACTTATTGATATCGTGGAAGGTGGCATCTACGGGCTCGCCCTTGGCTACTTCAAACCGAACAGTCTCTTGTTTCCTGCCCGCAGTCGTGTAAGCTTGGTTTATGAACCGCTCTAGAGGCACAACAAAGACTCCAAGGTAGTCCTTATCGCTCAGGTCCGTGGCTAGACCATAAGCATGGGAGCCACCCAGGGTCATCAGGATTGTGGTTGGCGGAATGTCGATGCCGACTACGGTAGGCATTGCTAGCTCCTTAATTAGTATGGGGGCAGGCAGCGGAAGTCGAACTGCCTGCCCCCTGAAAGGGGTTTCACTTACCAGAGGTAGGAAGGGAATAGCGCCCTCTGGTTGGTTGGCGATGACAAAAGGCACCACCAACCATTTAGCTTGCTGATGTTACAAGCGGAAACCCCTGAACTCTCTTCCATGATCTTCCAGTATCTCAACCATAAAAGACTCGGCCAGCGATCTCAGATCCTCCTTGAGGTCCTTGATGCCCCCTTCCTTGGGCAGAGGAAAACGCTCGATCTTGAGATCCAGATCCTTGGGGCAGCGTGCCCTGCCAAGAGCAATATGCCGCCCCAGCTTCTTGCTAAAAGAATCTACTGGAGAGCAAATGGCAATGCCCAGAACGCCTTCGTCTTCGGGCTTATTGCCTTCGGGATCGTTAGGCACCACACAGATGGTCAGACCACCCTTGGTTTCCACAAGCTGACCCCCAAGAACGTCCGCACGGGCCTGAAGTCGGAAGTGGAAAAAGATTGGTCGATTTGGAATACCCACAATAAGCTCCTTTCGTTAGCTTGGGTTTCCTCGGCTGCTACAGTATACCCCAAATACAGGTCTTCTTTGAAAAAAAATCAGTTGGGAATGAGAGAGGCTAGCTCCTCGTCAGTCAGGTCTACATCCACAAGCACGGGTAGAACCGTATCTTGATTGAGCCATATATCAAAGGCTAGCTCGTCCACCTTATCTCTTTTGCTCCTGGCTACCCTTTCATAAGGCCGGACTTCAAAATCATGGCCTTCTTCAGTCAGCCTAGCTTTCAGTTCTATACATCCTGAACAGCCTGCTCTGGAATACACGAACAGTTTTCGCATTTGGGCTCTCCTTCTAGCTTTGGTCTGCCTGCGGTTCTAGGATGTACAGGAATACCTGCCTCTTGACACTTTCTAAACACCCCAGAAATGGTCTGCTCAGTCAGGCTCAGACTGTTTGCAATGGAGCTTAGGGTGTCTGTGCTGTTACACAAGGCCGCTATGATTTGGTAGGAAGACAAGCCTAGTCTGGTTGTTTTGGTTGAAGGCACTGGGACGCCATGCTGTTTGCAGGCCAGCCTTACCCAGTTGATAGTCTTGCCAAATTGTTGAGCCACCTCTGCGGGGCTCCTGCCTGCCAAAATAGCCTCTGCTGCCATTTGTCTCTGTCTCTTCAAGTCTTCATGTGTAGCCATAACAACACCTTTCTATTAGGGTTCCAAACTATTTGCAGTTTCTGATGTCTTGTCACAACCCATCTCCCTAGTCAAGAACGATAGAGTAACCCAACTCCATCAAGGCTTTCAACACTGTTCGGGCCGTGACGCGATCGTACTCCTTGATCTCCTCCGGAAGGTCATCGTAGGGGATCATGTCCTTGTGGCACTTGGGACATGACCCATTAAAACGAAGGAGAGCATCGTCCGTGTGGGTACACATGTTTGGGTGATGGAATCCACCCTGCTTCTTCGTCTCCCACCATGCGTCGTGTACCTTTCCGGCTATAGCTTCAATCAACCGCTCATACTTCATTATCACTGACCCCTTTCGAGCATTGATTCCTGCTCCTTAAACAGATAGGGTATTTTACCCAGGCTCCGCAAAACTTTCAGCATGGTTGTGTAAATGTGGATGTTCAGCATATATTTCGAGTTGTCCCGGACCATACGGTCATTCCCATTAAGCCACATACACAAGGCAGCGGCTATGGCAGGGCTCCGAGAAACCCCAGCAAAACAATTGACAACAATTAACTGAACCTCTTTAAAAAATGGTTCAGAAAGACGCTTTTCCACCCAGTTGATTATTCGGGTAGCCTCATCTTCTGAGAAGAGGACATAGTACCCATCCATCTCTCGGTCAATGTCATCAGTAATAACGTGCAGGTGGGCCAGCCTGTTGGGGTTGATAGGCAGGATTGTCCTGCCATCTGTTCTGCTATCATCTATAGAGATCCATAGATGGGGCTCACAGACACAGCTATGCACCCTGGGATCTCTGGCATCGAAAAGTGAGTATATATAGAATCTCATAGCCTGTATATACCCCAACCACAAGGGAAACGAAATTGTTTTTTTCTGCTCATACTGCCGGGCTTTCGCCCTCGTCTATCACAAGCCTCACCCTGCCAGCCAGCAGATCAAGGGAACCCACGTCCCTAGCCAACTCCCACAGGCAGGCAATCCGTTTGGCAATAGCTGTCTTTGCCGCGACATTGAACCCTGTGCTGTCGATCTCCAGGTGACACAGGAACCTACCCCCTAGAAAGAGGGTGGGAAATTCCCAGCGACTGTCTGGATGGGTTCGGCATACTGTCATCTCAAGCTGGCTTTTCTCTGTCCCCTTGGGCTTGAGATTAGCCAGGGTGTTGGGGTGGACCGTGCCAGGCTTCCTGGGCTTGGTGTACTTTACCCGACCCTCTTTGAAACACTGCTTGAGGACCTTCCATGCTTCGTCTCCCAACTCGTGCCTGACCAGGGTCAGGAAGGTCTTGCAGAACATCCTGTCATGTGCTGCCTTGCTGCCAGTCACACAGTCAGGAATGCTGTGTGCTATCTCATGCAGGATGACCATTTTGGTTCTGGACCAGACTGGGAAGTTCAGGCCACGCCTACCGCCCATCGCCCAGCGGGTCCCTCTGCCATCCTTGATTTCAAAATCTTCGTTGCTGACAGTTGGCTTGCCCCACTGCTTTGCGTACCACTTGCTTGACCTGATCTTGTAGACCCACTCCCGAATCTCATCCATCGTTAAGAGGCGAGAGTAGGACCCATATTTCAGGGTAAGCAGGAAGGCAGCTTGTCGTTCTGCCTTGTAGACCTTGGATTTCTGTGAGTCCCTGTGCCCGATCATGACGGTCCCCTTACAAAGGTTTGTTTGAAAGCCGCTCGCCCATCAGGTGGACGGTCTCAGGAGAGAAGAACTGAGTGATCCAAGCCTGGTCGTGCTTCCTGTAGTAAGTGACTGCCAGGACGATCCTCTGTTCCACTCCGAGCCACCTGATTCTGACCTTGAATGTCATAGCAAACCTCCTTTCTGCACTTTATTCTAGCAGAAAAGGCAACCTTTGTCAAGAGCAATGGAAACTTTTTTCTACTGCTCCTGCGGATCTTCCGTGAAAAGACCTGAATCCAGGGCATCAGCAGCACAGCCATGACAGAAGGCAGTGCCTGTCTCGTCCTCCATGTCTACCCTGTAGAGGATGGTCACGAAGAAGTCGGCACACCCGCCCGCACAGTGTTTACAGCCTGGGTCTGTACATTCGCAGTGGTCGGTCATCTGGAATATCTCCTGATTTCATACTCTGCCCAAGCACCCTGCCAGTCACAACGCCTGCCGTACTTCCGCTTCAGCTTTGTGATCTCAGGCAAGTTGTCCTTACAGATAGCGTCCCAGATATCGTGCCACACAGCACTGTATCTGACCCCCTTGGGAGGTTTGTGGGTGAAAGCGTCGGCCTCTACGATGGTCAGCCTGTCTCCCCATTTGCTAAGCAGCGTAGGGGCTACCAGGGCAATGACATCGGGAGAGGCTTCAACCACAGTGATTTGCTCAGGGGGCTCCCTGTCTTTCAGGAAAAGAAGCTCGACCACACAGCCCAGTCCCAGTCCGTTGATCAGGACATGCCCTCCCTTAGCCCTCCAGATAATCTCGCTACAGTCTCTCATTTCGTCAGGAGTGTCAGACATTATGATCTGCCCATTCCTCCTGAGAGAGGTGTAGTCACCGGCGGGAACGAACCGGCCTTTACTTCCGAACAAAGCCCGTAGCCTCTCAAACTCCTCATCCTTGGGAGAGACAGTGAACTTTACCACTGACCAGGGCCCACTCTCCCCGGCAGGGATCTGAGATTTGTACTCGTAGATGGTCATGGCTTGTCCTCCCAGGGTACAACTACGTCTCCCTTCACTATAGCATCCCACTCACGGGCAGCTTTGTTGATGGGGATGGAAATGGGAAAAGGAGCAGTATCAGTCTGCTTTTCTACAAACATGATGCTCAGGTAAAGCCTACCGTTCCTCCTGACGGGGTTGACCTTGATCATTCCTGGGTAGCCAAGGGGCTCTAGAAGAATGCGTTCCACATTCGTCCATGACCCCCGTAGGATACCGTCCTCAGCACACCGCTCCATAGTCAATCTCATTGTAGACATGACGGTCCCCTTTCTAGGAGGTGCTTGTTTCCAAAAGGTTGAGGGCCACGCGAGCAGCGTCCCCAGCCTGCACAATCAGACCGCTCTCTTCCAGGATCTCCGCAGCGGCGGCCCAGCCCATACCCACGGCCTCTCTGGGGGTTCTGCCTGTGGCACCCCTCCTACGCCCCTGGCAGGCCACCTTGACCCTGTACAGCCCCGTGGTGAGCCTTTTCTGGAGAGACACCTGAACCGCATTGTGGATCTTCGGAGTCCTCATCAGTAGTCCCCTTTATAGCCAGTCTTCTTGGTAAGACAAATCGAGCAAGCTGGCAATCTCCTCGATTTGCTTTTCTGTACAGGACACCTTCAAAGTCGAAGACCACCAGGCGATCACCTTGAAGTAGTGACTGTACACGCCAATCGTTCCCGCTCCCTCGGCCTCTTCCCCCTCAACCAACAGGTCATCGTGGTTACAGCCAAGTGCCGCATCGCCCCAGCGGTAGGTGCCCGTGCCCTTGATCTTCACAAACTTGTAGAGCCCAGGGACCCTGACCGAGTTGATAAGCAAGCTGTCCATTTCTTGTTCACTCCTAGCAAGGGTATACCCCAGGGGGAGGTGAATCCCCCTGGGGTAATTGGTGACCTAGCTCCGGGCATCCGAGCCCTTGGACAACAGCCGCTCGAAATCGCTGGCCCAGCCCTCTCCACGGTCGGTGACAGTGGCCTGGACAAGCTCTCTGCCCACTTCGGTCTTGGTCAGCAGGGCCTGGAAGAGTTCCGTGCCGTCCACGGTGACCGTCCCAGCCTCACTGCTGAAGGTCTGCACAGCCCCGGTAGGGCTGGGGCAGAAGGCTCTGCCAGCAGCACCCAGGACGCTGTAGCTGAGGGCCTGCTGCTTCATCATGGCCCCTGTGCCTGTGACCACGCTGACCAGCTTGTTCTCCTTGCGACTGCGGGTCTTCGCGGCCTCAGTAGCGTCGGGACCTGCGGAGCTACGGCCCTCGCGGAAGTGGTCAACGTACTCAGTGACTGCGTTGTAAGCAGCCCACCAAGTGCCAGCGATCCCGTCCATGTTGTTGGTAGGGTCGTCGGTGTAGAGGTCCATGATGGCCTCCCGCCTGTTGAGAGTGCGGGTGGGACGCTTGGCCTCTGGATCCAGGGGCACCAGGGTCTCTACCATTGCCTTGACCTGCTCGACCGTAGACGACCGGAGGGACAGGAAGTTCCAGACCGCCTCAAGGGTCTGGTAGCGCT
>Ga0307378_10013192_pt1 | contig 10475 bp, 2 predicted proteins | sample UN1MG_FD_202238 | JGI IMG/M metagenome (GOLD analysis project Ga0307378, IMG submission 202238) | Soil microbial communities from Risofladan, Vaasa, Finland - UN-1 | ecosystem: Environmental > Terrestrial > Soil > Coastal area > Acid sulfate soil | place: Finland: Risofladan, Vaasa | collected...
CGCCACGATCAGCGACAGCGGCTCCGTCCAGAACTCGTGGAACGCCGAAACCAGGAGCGCATTGCCCCTCGGGTCGCGCACCACGTCGCCGCCGGGCATCGCCGCGCCTGTTCCGAATACCACTAGCTGGTATTCGTTGGCCTTCCAGAAGGGCAGATCGGGCGTGAATGTCACAACCGTGTTGGCGGCATTGGCCGTGAATGTGCCGGTGACGGTTTCCAGGAAGTGCGGGATGCTGATGACCACCATCGAGTCAACGGTCATCGTTGCCATATCGACCGGACCGTTGAACGTGACCTGGATGGTGCCGTTCGCGGGCACGGCTTCTCCGGTGGGGTCTTCCGGCGTGCTGATTTCGACCACCTGCAGCGGCACCGTGGTGAACGTGCTCGTGAATTCCTCGGTGAGGGGCGTGCCGTCGGTGTCTTGCACGGCGGTGGTAACCGTGACGGTGTATTCGGTGGCGGTGAGCAGGTCGGCATCGGGCGTGAAAATGAAAACCGTATTGCCCGAGTCTTCTTCGACCGCGATCGTATCGGCCGCGACCGGTGTGCCATCTTGCGATAGCAGGAACGATGCTGCATCGACGGTCGCCGGGTCGGCCTCGGCCGTCAGTGTGATGCGGATCGCCGAAGCGAGCGGGGCGTTCGTCGCCGCGTTGGCAGGTTGCACCGACGACACCGCGAATGCGGCGGTGGTGAATGTGCCGACGATATCGGTTATCAGCGGATTGCCGTCCGCATCAGCCACGCCCAGCGGATCGCCATTGGCATCGGCGCCGCCGGTGATCGTAACGGCATACTGCGTGCCGCGCGGCAGTGTGGCGTCGGGCGTGAAGGTGTAGGTGCTGGGGTCGTCTTCGGCCATTTCGATTGCGCCTTTAACGCCGCCGCTGACGGTGATGTTGGCGGTGCCGACGACCGTCGCGGGGTCTACATCGTGGCCGAAATCGATGGTTATGACCGGCTCGAGCGAGGCTCCTGAGCCGCTGGGGGTTATTGCCGGCGTGGTAAACGAGCCGCTGAAGCCGACCGCCGCCTTGCCGAACAGATCGGTGACGGCGGGCGTGACGCGCAGCAGACAGGTGGTATTGGCCGGCAGCGAAACGCCCGGCGTCAGCGTGTAGCGCGTGAGCGTGTCTTGCGCCACTGTGGCTGCAATGGCCGCCCCGTTTGCTTCCACGTAGAAGCTGTCGGTCGTTACGGTGCCGGTGTCGACGATCTTGTTGAACTCGACGAATATCTCGCTGACGGTAACATCCGTCCCCTGCGGAGCATAGTTGACCACGACGGGGCCTGTGGTGTCGGCGCCGAGGTCTCGCACGCGCAGATCGTAGCTGCCGAATTCGGCGCTGCATTGCGACGCTATGCCGTCGTCGGGCGAGTTTTCCACCGATGGAAGCGGCACGCCCACAGACCGCCGGCACTTGATGTAGTAGGTTGTCGACAGCGGTGCGACGAACGTGATGACCGATGTCGCTTCGCCGGTCTCGCCTTCGTCCTCCTGGTACCAGATGTAGCCGTCGCCCTCCTCGATGCTGAGCACGGTGTCGGCGCCTGCGCCGCAATTGTAGGTTTCGATGCTGTAATTGTGCTGCTGCGTCGCGTTGAATTTGTAGTAATCCACGTCGCCGGACGGGTAGAAGGTGTTGCCGGAGGCTGTTGCGGTTGTGCCGGCGAAGGTGACCTGTGCAGCGGTGGCCGGCGTGTCGTTCGGTTCGCGGGTATCGCTGTAGTAGGGCACGCTGCGGTTCTGTGCGATGATCTTCAACACGGTCGCCGACAGCCCGGCGTCGGCCCATTCGCCTGCGATGCGTTTCCAGAAATCTTCCAGGCAGACATCGGTATCGGCGGTCAGCCCAGTGAAGGCTGTCCATATCCGCGGCCTGTTGGCCTGGCCTATCTGCTGCGACACGTTCCACAGCACGGATGCCACCGCGAATTCATTGCCCGGGCCGGTCGTTGAAGCCACCGTCGGCGAGGAGACAACCGCTTCGAGCAGGTTCACGCGCAGGTTGGGGCGCAGATAGAACACGCGGGAATTGTTCGAAGCCAGCGCGGCGAAGAAATGCGCCCAGCCTTCCGACCATGCCTGCCGCAGGTCGAGCGACACGCCGTATCCGCGGCTGGGCAATGACGTGTCGTAATGGCGGTCGCCGGGGGCGTCATCCCTCGAGAATTCCTGCTGCAGGAGCCTCGCGTAGGCGTTCAGCATCATGTGGTCGTCGTAACCTGCGCCGAACGCGGGCACGTTGATGAAATGGCCGCCGTCGAACCAATACACGCAACGGCCGTCCGACGGGTAGGTGACGCCATTGTTCACGTAGGTGCCGTCGATGTCGCGCTCCCACAGGGCCGTCACCGTGAAATCCTGCGCCGGTGTGGCGCCGAGCGCGCCGGTTACGGTGTCGTAGCCGGTCATCATGACGTCGAAGATGTTGAAAGCCGCGGCCGAGGCGCCGGTGACGGTGATATCAGCCGACGGAGCAGCGGCCACGCTGACTGCGGCCGGATGCGTGAAGCTGTGCACTTCGTCGGCCGTCTGTTTCCGCACCACAACGGTCTGACGCCCCCGCGCACCTTGCGTCAGGGCAATGATGCGGACGTCGCCCGGGTCGGTTACGAAATCATATGTATAGTAGCCGTAGGCGTCGGGGCTTGCCTGGCCGAGCAGCGAATCGTCAGCAGCGTAAAAACGCAGCGTCGCATGCCGCACCGGCCGCATCGGATGCGTGGCCGCGCCGGTGGCCGGGTCATACGTGCTGTCCTGATACGTTACGAAGCCGCGCAACGAGAAGCCGCCGGCGGTCGACGTGCTGAATGTGCTCGCAAACGCGGCAGCCATGCCGTTGCCCTGCGGATCGATCACGTCTGAAACAACCACGCGATATTCAGCGTCGCGCAGCAGCGGCGTGTCCGGCGTGAAAGTGAAAACCGTGTTGTCGCCCGGGTCGGCGGCGTCGAGCGCGACTGTGCCGCTGACCTGGTCTTCGCGGCTTGCCGACAACACCGCAAACAGCGTGAAGCTCGCTTGCGTTACGCTTGCCGGATCGACCGGCTCGTCGAACGTGATTGTGACGTCCGACGTGATCGGAACGTCTGACGCTTCGTCGGCGGGGTCGACTGCGGCCACCTCGAGCGAAAGCCCTTCGGCGGTGAACTCGACGGACGTCGAAGCCGCAAGCTCGTTGCCGCTCGCATCGGTTACAACCGGATCGCCGGGATCGACGGAGTCGGCCCCCAGCAGCGTTCCGCTGTAACTGTGAGCCTTGTAGTATGGCGGGTCGGGCGTGAACGTGATCACCGTGTTGCCATCGCTCGCGGCAAACGTGCCGGCAACGACCGCTTCGTCACCCAGATCGGTCAGCACGAACGTGTCGGCACTGACCGTCGCAACGTCCACCGAGCCGTTGAAAGTTATCACGACGGTCCCGCCCACCGGCACGGCCGCGCCGGTCGGATCGCCGGGCGTGGTGATGGTAACTACTCGCAGTGCCTCGGTGGTGAACGTGCTGGTGAACGGCGCGAGCACGTCGCCGGCCGCGTTTTGAATGGCGGCGGTGAGCGTTACCGTATACTCGGTGGATGTCAGCAGCTTCGCATCGGGCGTGAGAACGAAAATCGTGTTGCCCGATTCAGGATCGGCCGCGATCTGCGCCGTCACCGGCGTGCCGTTCTGTTGAACCGTAAACGACGTTGCGTCGACCGTGACGGGATCGACAGGATCGCTGAACGTGACGGAGATCGTCGTGTCGACCGGCACGTCCGCCGCTTCGTCGGCAGGCGTTACGGATGCCACCTCGAGCACGGTGGTGGTGAACGTGCCGACCACGTTTGCGATCAGCGGGTTGCCGTCCGCATCAGCCACGCCCAGCGCGGCTCCGCCCGCGTCGGCACCGCCTGCTATCGTAACGGTGTAGGTGGTCGAATGCGCCAGATTCGCGTCGGGCGTGAACGTGTAGCGGCTCGCGTCGCCGTCGATTGCAACGGTGCCGGTCACGCCGCCGCTGACCGTGATGCTGCCGGTGACCGTCGCTGGATCGACATCGTGCCCGAAATCGATCGTAATGACTGCGTCTATCTCCGTGCCCGCGCCCGACGGCTCGATGGACGGCGTCGTGAATGTTTCTGTGGCAGGCACCGCAGGCGTGCCGAACAGGTTCTTCACGGCGTTCGTCACATGCAGCGTATACGTGGAGCCGGCCGGCAGGTCGCCCGTGAGCGTGAGCGTATAGCGCGTATACGTTGCCTGCGTGACGGTGTCGGTGATGTTCGTGCCGCCCGGCGCCGTGATGTAGACGCTGTCGGTGGTGACAGTGGCCGGATCGATGACATTGCTGAACTCGACATATGCGTCCGCGACCGTCGTGTCGGAGCCGGCGGGCGCCCAGTCTGTCAGTTCTGGAGCAACCGCAACACCTTCGCCGCTGATGCGCAAGGTGTAGGAACCGAATTCGGCCGAGCAGGTCGACGTTATTCCATCCAGCGGGATGTTATCCACCGCCGGCAGGTGCACCGTGGACCGCCGCACCTTCACGTAATATGTGGCCGTTTCGCGGGCGACGAAGAAGACATCCGAATCGAGCGTGCCGACCGGCCCCTCCTGCTCCTCCACCCACACGAAACCGTCTGCGCCGATCACGCTGACAACCGTATCGCCGCCGCTGCCGACATTCAGCGTGCGGATTGTATACGCCTGCTCCTCCGTCGCACTGAAGCTGAAGTAATCCACGTCGCCGGCGGGATACAGCGTGTTTCCGGTGGAATTGAGCGAACCGCCCGTAGGATCGCCCAGATGCAGCGCTGTGGCCGTTGTGTTATCGACGCTTCGGCCGTCGTCGAAGTACTGCACGCCGCGGCCGGTGGCTATGGCCTTCAGGTCATTCGCGTCCAGCATCTGGTCGCTCCATCGGTCGGCCGCGCGCTTCCAGAAATCCTCGAGGCAGACGTCGGTATCCGCCGTCAGCCCCGTGAATGCCGTCCACAGGCGGTCGGGGGTCAGGTCTTGCGAAATATTCCACAGGATCGACGCCACTGCAAATTCATTCTGCGGGCCGGAGGTTGTCAGCGGGCCGGGCGTTGTGATCGTGGGCGCTGCCAGGTCGAAACGCGCTCCCGGCCGCACATACAGCACGTTTGAATTGCCCCGCACAAACGCCGCGAAGAAATTCCCCCAGCCATCCGACCACGCCTGCCGCAGATCGAGCGTAACGCCGAAGCCCCGGTCGGCGCGAGCCGGCGCGTAATGCCGGTCGCCCGGGGCGTCGTCCTTCGAAAACTGCGCCTGCAGGAAGCGGCCGTAAGCGTTCAGCAGCATGTCGTCGTCGTAGCCGGCGCCGGAGTCCGGCACATTTATGTAGTTGCCGCCGTCGCGCCAGAAAACCGTGCGGCCGTCGGACGGATACGTCGTGCCGCCTACCTTATAGCTGCCGTCAATGCCCGACTCCCAGTACGCGACGATCGTGAAATCCTCGGCGGGGGCCGTCAGCGTCATCAGCGCCTTGTAGCCGTCGATCAGGGCATCGCACACGTTGAACGCGGGTGCAACGTCGGCATCCGTGATGCGAACCGTCTGCACTCCGCCTATATCCTGAGCGGAAAGCCCGCCGGCCTGATGGACGGGGTTGCCTGCAGTCTGCGTGCGCACCTGCACGGTCTGGCGGTCCAGAACCGCCTGGGCGGTAACAGTGAAAACTCCGGCGACGTCGCCGTCGGGAATAGTGATGATGCCCGACGCATCGGTGGTGTAATCATTTCCGCCCACGCTCACGCCCACATGGCGAGCGGGCAGATAGCTTTCGGCGGCCACGCCTGTGGTGCGATCGTAGGTCAGGTCCTTGAACTCGATCGTCACGCTGGTGTCGGCCCAGGCGCGTGGTGCGGCCGCGGCAACCATCGCGCCTAATATCAACAGCCTGTGTATGCGGGGCATGTGGCGTTTCCTTCTGGCTCGAGTCGGCTATGGCAGCCGGGCTGCCTTCGTCCTTCAACTATGATCGTCGCTGCATGCAGCGTTCGGTTTGTCAATCTACGTCCACCTCGATTCGTTCCAACAGCGAGCGAGCTTCGTCGGCTTGCCCGCCCAAGCCGAGCGTTCCGGGGCCGGCTCCCATGTACATCCGCCCCTCGGGCGTGATGATCTTGGCAGACACGAAAATCAGCAGGTTTGTCTTGATGTTCTTCTCTGTTCGGTGGCGGAACAGCGCCCCCAGCAGCGGTATGTCGCCCAGCAGGGGCACCTTCACCTCGCCTTCCTCCTTGGTCTGGCGCACCAGGCCGCCGAGCACCACAACGTATCCGTCGCTGACGGTTACCTTCGCCTTGAGCGTGCGCGTGGAGACAATAGGCTTTTCGGTGGTCGGTGTGCCGCCTTCACCTGCAAGATCGATGGTGCTGTAGATAATGCCCGGCACCGTGTCGACCACTTCATCGATCTCAGGCTCGATGTACAAGGTGATCTCCCTCATGTCGCTGCCCACGCTGGGCGTCACTTTCAGCTTGAAGCCGACCTCCACTTCCTCGTATACCGGCTTGATGATGGTGGTATACTGGTTGTCGGAGGTGCTGCTTTCACCCGTGCCTACGCTGTAGCCGGCGAGGTTCTGGCGGTCGATCGTGTAGTCCGTTACGTAGAATTCGGTTCTTGTGATCGAAATCTCGGGCGAGCCGTTGTTCATTGCGATCAGCCGCGGCTCGCCGAGCGTTGAAGTGTGCCCGGTGGATCGCAGCGCGTGCAGCGTGAGCTGGAACTGCGGCTCCGTCATCACGCCCGCGAGGATCGCATCGAAGCCTGCGTTCGGGAATTCCGCACCATACGACACCGGCGCCGGCAGCGTAACTCCCATACCGGCGTCAAGCTGAAAGTGGTTGGCGCCCCGTTTGCTGCCGATGCCCAGGTCCGACGTCGTATGCCACTCGATGCCCAGGTCGTCGAGCTTCCGATTGCTCACCTCGATGAACTTCGTCTCGATCAGAACCTGCACGGGGGCAACGTCCAGCGCCTTGACCACGTCGATGAAATCCTTCATCGCTTCGGAAGTCGTCTTGACAAGAAGCACGTTGGTCTTGCGATCCAGGTAATACTGGCTGCCGTCGGGCCAGTCGATGATCTTATTCGAAGTCACATTCTCCAGCATCTTCTCGAGGTCGGACGAGTCGGTTACCTCAGCTTCCGACACCTCGACCAGGCCTTTCTCCAGCGGCACCTTGCGCCATTCCATCACCGGGCCTGCTTCGGTTGCGCCTCCCCCCTGCATCCATATCGCATTTCCCGACCGCGTGAATGTAATGCCTTTCGTCTTGCTGATGTAGTTCAGCAGCTCCTTCAGCGAAATCTTTTCCGCGTGAACCTTGATCGTCTGGCCCTCGAGGTCGGTGGGGTTGGCTATGATATTCACACCTGTGGACCTGAACAATATGTTCAGCAGATAGTCCAGCGGAGTATCGTCAAGATTGACGGATATCTCCTGGTTCAGCTTCTCCTCGAGTGCCTTGGCGGCCTCGTCTTCCTGTTCTTCCTGCCGCTTCGGCCTCGGCGCCCTCGGCAGCTCCGGCGGGATCGTGCCGACCTTCTCGACGGCGCTCATCGCCTCCGCTATGCGGATATCTTGCTCGGCGCTGTTGCGGTGCATGTCTTCGGTCGCCTTCATCATGCGGGCGTCGGCCCGCAGTTCGCGGACCTTCGGATCGCGCGGGTCCAGCCGGTAAGCCTCCTCGATGATCTCCACCGCGTCTTCATAATGCTTGGCATTGAACGCCTTCTCGGCCCTGCGATACAGCGCCTGAACGCGGTCGGCGCGGTCGCGCCGCTCCTCGAGCCTGACTTCCGCCTCGGCCTTCGCCGCCTCGATATCCGCCTCCACCGTCCGCAGCAGGCGTTGGGCCATGTCGTAATAGGGCTGATCTTCCTCGATGCTCAGCAGCAACCGCCTCGCGGTTGCGAGGTCGCCGTCGAAATACTGCCGCTGGGCGCGCACATACAGCCCGGCGACCATCTCGCGTTCGGCCAGCGAGTCGCTGGTGTAGGTGCGCTCGCCGACCTTGATCTCGGCCGCGCCGGTGCCTGCCGCCGGCTCGATCGGCGGCTGGGGCGCTTCGGCAACGCCCTCTTCAGGTTCAGGCGCTTCAGCGGCGCCTTCTTCCGGCTCGGCCGTCGCCTCCGCAGCATCGGGAGGGCCTTCTGCGGGAAGCTTGATCAGAACCAGCTCATCGTTCTGATCCTCAGCAACGGTGAGGTCGCGGTTGCCCGCACACGAGCTTAGCATTCCGAGGATCAGCAGGATCCCGGCGGTTCGTACTGCCAACGCTGGTTTCATCGCGTGGAGGTCTCCTGAGTCGTTGCACCACTGGTCAGTGCCCGGTTTTTCCGTGTTTGGTTTATTGCCGTGTTTCGGCGCCCGCTGCCCGCCTGCCTGTGCATCGGGCGCGGCGGTTGCAAAATCATCGTCAGAACAGATCGAGGTCGCGCTGCCACATGAAATAGCCCCGCGAGTAATGCCCGCCATAGTTTATGTTCAGCACGTCGCGGCTATGCTTCGGCACTACAGGGTTGGGCACGTGCCAGAAGCAGCGGAGCATCGGCACGTTGTCGCCGATGGCCGGCAGCTTGTAATGTATGCCGTCTGAAGCGACGCTCTCGCCATTTACACTCATTATTTTCATTTCGAACCATGATATCTTGCCATCGCGGTTGGTGTCGGCCACGGCCATGAAATCTTCCATTGCAGTACCACTATCAATGTATCCCAGTTTGGTCCACGATGTACCTGAGCGCTGGAGCCACTCGAGGTCCGGCGAGCGGTAGTTATCATCGTCGCCCGGAACGCTGGCCGGCACGTAGTCCTTGTCCGCCCATTCGCAGATTTCATAGCCGAATTCGTACAGGTAGCTGCACGGCACCTTGTCTTCGTCCGCATTGTTGGCCGTGAAGTTCCAGCTCGAGTGCCAGTCAATATCCGGATTCTGGAATTCGTCAAATGCGTGCTCGGTAGTTTTTTCCCAACGCCATCCGCTGTGACGGTTGCCTTCGGTGCCCTCCGTGGGGTCCTCTGGGCAGATGAACGCCTTGGGGTCGTCGATGATCTGCGGGGCGTATATCTTCAACTCCGCCTCGTGCTCTTCGTGGCTTTCATCGGCGCGCGGGTCGCCCAGGTATGTCAGCCACGGCTCGAGAAAACGCCGGCCGCCGTGGCTCAGCCTGTATGTGAGCGATGCCTGCCCGAGCGACCGCATCTGGCCCGCGCAGGTTGTAATCTTGGCTTCCCAACGTGCCTTGCCCAGCACTGGCAGCAGCAGCGACGCGAGTATGGCGATCACCGCCACCACCACCAGCAGCTCGATCAGCGTGAAACCTTCGCTCGCCTTCTTCCTGCTCAACATACTGCTCTGCTCCTGCGCAATTCCGCCTTGCGGATGCGCGCCCGCCGGCCACTCGCGCCTCTAATTGCCGCCGCCCGGGTTGATGTCGGCCAGCCGTTCGCTCGCCAGCTTGTAGGGCCAGTCCTTGCCGTTCGAGATTTCCATCGTGCGCCGCAGAAGCTGATGCGCTGCTTCACGGCTGCCGTCCATCTCGTGGCGGATTGCCATGAAATATGCTTCATCATTCGCAAAAACGTCCTTGCCGTCGCCGGGCACTTCGTTGGTGGGCGCATCCAGGCCCGTCAGAACGCGGGCTATCCGCTGCTGGCTGCCGCTGCCGCGTTCGGCAACGTCTTGCCACAGCTCGATGGCCGAATCGGTGCGGCCAAGCTCGCGGTAGTAGTCGCCGAGCCACAATTTTCCCCACAACACCTGCTGCGTTTGGCCCGATTTCAGCAGGCTGTTGTAGTGCTCGATGGCGCTCAGCGTCATATCCAGCAGGCGGAAGGCTTCCGCCATTTTCATCTCGTTCCAAGCCAGCGTATCGAGCTGATTGCCGTATGTGTTTCGGGCCTCGTCGTACGCCTGGATAGCCAGCATATAGGCTCCGTGCTCGAACCATATCTCGCCGATGCCGCTGAGGGTGGCCACGGCCGTTGCGTCGTCCTTGAGCTTCGTGCTCAGCAGTATGGCCAGCCGCAGGCTCTCGACGGCTCCCAGCGGGTCGACCTCCGCCTGTTCCTCGGCCTGCTGCATCAGCCGGTCGCGCTCGCGGATGATATTCACCTGCGGAGTCGTGTCCAGAAGCTGGCTCAGTACGCGGTTGGCGGTGTCCGACCACACGCCCATGTCCAGCACCTTGTTCATCATTGCCATAAACCTGAACGCGTCGTGCTGGTACTCGGGCGATTTTTCGATCTCGTCCTTATACTCCTTGACTACGCGGAACCAGATGTCGCGCTCGAGGTCGACCTTGCCCAGCTTCTTGTAACAGGTGGCCGCCCGCGTGAGCGCCTTGGCGGCCAGCGAGCGGCGGTCCTTGTATTTCGATTCGATCTCGAGATACATGACCACCGCGCGTGCCGGGTCTCGAAGGCCCTCCTCGAGGTACCACGCTTC
>Ga0307378_10013196_pt1 | contig 10471 bp, 10 predicted proteins | sample UN1MG_FD_202238 | JGI IMG/M metagenome (GOLD analysis project Ga0307378, IMG submission 202238) | Soil microbial communities from Risofladan, Vaasa, Finland - UN-1 | ecosystem: Environmental > Terrestrial > Soil > Coastal area > Acid sulfate soil | place: Finland: Risofladan, Vaasa | collected...
TGATAAAAAACTTCTTGATGAATGCCATAATTTGGGGGCTGAAGCCTGTTTTACTATTCCATACAAGTTGAAAGATTTTGTAACTTTTGTAACTAGCGTATGCGATTCATCTAAAACTACAAGCAAGGTTACTCCCGTAATTGTTAATTAGATAATTTGTTTTAGTACAGATTAAGAAAAATCGCATATGTGCGATCATTTAATTAAAATGATTAAAATTATGAAAACACGATTCTTTACTTTTATATAATTAGATTTTTGTTTGGAAAATAGAAAACAATTGCTTATAATTTTTGACGTTGAAGGTGTTCTTTACGATGCAGAATATTTGCCAATTCTTGCAGAAAAAATAGGAAAAGAAAATGAAATCTGGGATATAACAAAAAAAGGCATACAAGGCGTAATCAATTGGGAAGAAGGGCTACGTACAAGAGTTAATGCTCTAAAGGGAATAGACTATGAAACATGTCAACAGGTGGCTGATGCATTACCTGTTATGACGGGAGCAAAAGAAGCCTGCAGAGTTCTCAAAGCAGCAGGATGGAAACTAATGGCCATCTCAGGCGGGTTTACTATAATGACTGATAGATTGAAAGAGGAACTAGGATTAGATTATGTTTATTCTAATGAACTTGTTTTTAACGATGGAAAATTAGATGGGGTTAAAATCAATGTTGATTCTGATAAATCAAAATCTGCAAAAATAAAAATTCAAGAATGGAAAGAAAATAAGGAAAACATAACGTGTGTTGTAGACGGAGCAAATGATGTAAAACTTTTTGAAGTATCTGCGCTAGGAATTGCGTTTAGGGCGCAAGATATCGTTAAAGATTTGGCAACCACCACTTTGGAAGAAAAAGATCTATCCAAAATCTTAGATATCATAAACAAACACTACAAAATCGAATTAGAGACACCTACTACAGCATAAACAATATTTTACAGTATATTTTAGAATAATTATCCTTGCAAATTATTCCAGTTCACATACCTAAAGAAATCGGAATTAATGATAATCTCTCAGAAATAATTACCGGATCTGTAGATCTTCATGACGGTGATATTCTAGTAATAGCTCAAAAAATAATTTCTAAACAGGAAGGAAGAATTGTTAAACTTTCAGCGATCACTCCTTCGTTACTTGCTCAAGGAATTAGTTCTGAATATAAAAAAAACCCCTGTATTGTTGAATTGATTCTTTCTGAATCTAAAAAAATTGTAAGAATGGAAAAGGGAATAATCATTGTTGAAACCAAAAATGGATTTATCTGTGCAAATGCAGGCATTGATGAAAGTAATGTTCCAAATGGATTTGCAACTTTACTTCCAATAAACTCTGATCATTCCGCAGAAAAAATTTGCCAACAAATAAGGAAAATCTATGAAAAAGAAGTTGCAGTAATAATTTCCGATACGTTTGGACGACCATTTAGAATGGGACAAACCAACTGTGCAATTGGAATATTTGGCTTGAATCCTATTCTTGATTATGGAGGAACGTGTGATAACTTTGGAAAAATTTTACGGGTTACTGCCATTGCTATTGCAGATGAAATCTGTGGTGCAGCAGAGTTAGTAATGAAAAAAACTGCAAATTGTCCTGTCGTAATAATACGTGATTATGAACATGCGAAAGAAATTTCTTCAACCAACCAATTAATTCGTCCAGAACAGGAGGATCTTTTTCGATAATCCTGAAATTGGCAAAAATAGGATAAGCTAATCTGAAGTAGATTTTAATATGACAAAACGTACATTATGAATTAGATATAAAATGTCTGAATCTAATGAAAAAAAACTAGACTGCACTGGCTTATTTTGTCCTGAACCTGTCTTTAGAACTAAAATTGAAATTGAAAAAATGCAAGTTGGACAAGAATTAACCGTTTCTGCAGATGATCCTGCAGCAGAAGAAGATGTTTCAAGATGGGTTACAAGAAATGGACATGAACTTCTAGATATGAAAAAAGATGGAAATACAATTACCTTTCAAATTAAAAAGGTGAAATAATCCTGGCAACAAAAACCATTGCTGCTTCTGATATTCTAAATCGAGTTGGGAATACACCTCTTGTAAAATTAGATTCTCTTACTAATGACCGGGTTACATATTTTGCAAAACTTGAAGGCCATAATCCCTTTGGGTCTGTAAAAGATCGAGCCGCATATTGGATGATAAAAGATGGTGAAGAGAGAGGTTTCCTAACAAAGGGCAAAAGTATCATAATAGAGCCTACATCTGGTAACACAGGAATTGCCTTAACTGGCATTGCAAATCTATTAGGCTATAAAGTTGAAATTGTAATTCCTGAAAAAGTTAGCAACGAAACCAAAGATATTATTCGAAATCTTGGAGCCAAAGTGTTTGAAACCAGTGACGATTTATGCCCAAAAGTTGGTGCGGGTACTGATCAAAGTATTGCCCTTGCAACATCCATTGCCTCATCTAGACCTGATACTTACTATTCACCAAATCAATATGCCAATGAAGCTAATTTTAAAGGACATTACGTTGGGACTGGTCCTGAGATTTGGAAACAAACTGAAGGTAAAGTAACTCACTTTTTTACCGGCGTTGGTACTGGAGGTACAATTACAGGAATAGGCACTTATCTTAAAGAAAAAAATCCAGACATTAAGATTATCGGATGCCAACCACAACAAAATCATTTGATTCAGGGTTGGAGAAATTTTGAAGAATCTGCAAAACCTGATTTATTTTTGAAAAGAGAGAAAGTAGTTGATGATTGGGTATCTGTTGATAACAGAGAAGCTTTTTCTGTCGTAAGAGAAGTGTTCGAGAAAGATAAATTGTTGATCAGCCCATCTTCTGCTGCAGTATACGCTTGCATGAAAAAATATACAATTGAAGGAAATGGTTGTGTTGTTGGAATATTTGCTGATGATGGCAGAAAATTTAAAAGCGTTTATGCAGAACAAAAAATAATGTCTGCTGACGATTTTGATTCATGTTTAAAAGTAGCAAAGCACATGTCTGAATTAGCTTATTGAAACAAAAAAACTATTTTTTGTTTTTATTTCATTATATATTTTTCATAAAAATCTTTGAAAAAAACATTCATACGTTTTTCATGATCTAGGCATTCTTTATTTGATTTTATCAATTGTTCTCTTAGTTCCACGCTCCACCTACTTTGTTGCTTGTCCTTTAAGTTCATAATCGATGGATTCTGTTTTATTTTTTCCATGTCTTCTAATACTTTTACTCCTAAATTCACGAGTTTACTTACTCTCAAAAAAAACATGGATGATTGCTCTTCATTAGCTAAATGCATCAAAGAATATGCTTCAGTAAAATATTCTACCGTCTTTTTGTGATAATTGTCAAATTCTTGAATTCGTTTAACCCAATATTTTTCTGAGGGTCTGTTTTTGATTTTAAAATCATATTGAATTTTTGATAATTCTCTTCCTAATCTTTCTAGTTTTTGGTTGTATTTTGTAATGTCTCTATCTGATTCCATAATTTTTACTACCTTTTCACACAAAAAAAGTTTGTATCAAATTACAACATTGCCAATCATTTACATCAAGAATCCTTTTATAAAATATTCGAAAATTAGGATTTCTCTGTAAGATATTTGTCAACATCGATTGCTGCCATACAACCAAAACCTGCTGCTGTAATGGCTTGTCTATAAGTTCTATCGTGAACATCACCCGCCGCAAAAACTCCTTCAATGTTTGTGTGGGTTTTATTTTTTAATTTAATATATCCTTCATCATCTAAATCAATTTGATTTTTGAATAACGCTGTGTTTGGGGTATGTCCAATTGCAACAAAAAGACCTCCTACGTCAAGATTTGTTTTTTCATTCGTTTTGATATTTCTTATTATTCCTTTTTGCATTTTTTGATCTCCTTTAATGTCTATTACTTCTGAATCCCAATGAAAGTCTATTTTTTCATTATTGAGAGCTCTTTCTTGCATAATTTTACTTGCACGTAATTCACTACGTCTATGAACTAGATGTATTTTACTTGCAAATTTGGTAAGAAATGTTGCCTCTTCAATTGCTGAATCACCACCACCTACAACTATTAATTCTTGGTTTCTAAAAAATGGGCCATCACATGTGGCACAATATGATACTCCTTTACCTGCAAAATTTTTCTCACCTTCTAATCCAAGTTTCCTGGGATTTGCACCAGTTGCAATAATAACTGCTCTGCCTTCATATTCTTCAGAAGCTGATAGAATTTTAAACGGACTATTTCGAAAATCAACGTTTACGACTTCATCGTCAATTATGGTTGTACCCATACGCTGTGTCTGTTTTCTCATTTCTATCATTAAATCCGGCCCCATTATCCCATTTTCAAAGCCAGGATAATTTTCAACTTCAGTAGTGTTTACAAGCTGACCTCCAGGTAAAATCCCAGATAGTATCAAAGTGTCATATCCTGCTCTTGAACAATAAATTCCAGCAGTATATCCAGATGGACCTGCACCAATAATTACTACATCGAATTTGGTTTTCTTTTTTTCTGGTATTTTTGGTGAATCATCTTTATTCTCAAGAACAGATGTTCCAGAATCTCCTGCCATCATGAAAATCCTTGGTATATTTCATTAATTTAAGTGATAGACCTAATTTAGGAAACTTTGTTTTATAGAAAATTATGATGGATCAATTAATTAAAATTCACCGCTTTTTTATTGGCAAAAATCATTGATACTTTCTTTGAAAAGTATTTCTTATTTGTAGCTCATCGTAGTTTTGTTTAAGATCTTCATGTAAAAATCTGAAACAGCGATCATTTATCGTAAATTACGTTCCAATATTATTGAGTTTATTTTTTTTAAACGATAGAAAATCTTTTATTAAAATTGCTAAAACTAAGTTTAGAAAAATGTTAAAAACAATAATTATTGTATTTTCATTAATTTTGATCGCATTTACAGCCGATCAAAAAGTACTAGGATATACCGATCAAGAAGAATATTTGGACTTTCAACCGTATACCGGAAATAGATTGATGGTCTTCAATGATACTAGAATTGATTATTGTATTACAAACAATGATGAAAATCCAATGTTTAATCACATTGCAACTAATGCGATCAAAACTTGGCATGATCGAATAGTTGATGTGACAAACCACCCATTAGTGTGGAATATGGAAATGCATATTCAACCAAAAAATGAATCAATTTGTGATGGATATGTAAATTTTGTTAGCACCCCTGACCCTACCATATTCCAGCTTTCAGGGGTTGCCGGATTTAGCCATCCATTAACTCCAGTTGCCAATGTTACAATTTATACCGATAATTATCAGAGCACAATATTAGAAATTGCCAAAACAGATGAAAATTTTTGGAGTAATATAACGCTGGAAAAACTTCAGGATATTATAAAAAATACAAATCATAAGCAATTTGATTATGAAACGATTTATCGAGTTACCATGCATGAGATAGGTCACTCCTTAAGCCTGAACCATCCATTTGCCTCTGATGGGAACTTAGAGGCCATGCCTGGAATTATGGGTTACAACATGTCCCAAAATCACATAGAAGACGATGAGGTACTCCAGATTGTAAAGGCATATCCAAATGGATTTTCAAAGATTTCCTCACCAACATCAATTAAGCTATCTGATCCTAACAACAAAAAAACTGTTTATCTGGGGGAGGTGACCAATTTAACAATCGAGTTACCTCGTCAAGAAGGTAAGTCGCTCCCCACTGGAATCGAAGTTTACATTTTTCCAGAGGGAACATCCTCTCAAAAATCTGATTTTGCTCCAATCAAAATTATTAAAACAGATGGTGTGAATAGTGTGATAAATGATGAGCAGTATTTAGAAGACATACATGTATCAATGACTCATTGGGATACTTTTACCAAAGTCTTATCCATTCAATTTAAAGTTGTAAAAGAATTTGAAAATGCAGATATGATTGTAGTGGCTCACAATACAGGTGGTTTTGAAACACAATGGTTTATGAATGATGTCATGACAGTTGACAAAGCTATATTTTCTAATCTTTTATTGGAACTTGACACAAAAGAGTACACCTATAATTTAATGAGTGCAAATCCAAATCGTGATTTGGAGCAAGAATCGACCTTTAAATTAGAACAAAAAAAATTGTACACAGAAGCCTTAGGTGCTTGTTTAACAAACCAAAATATGAAAAAATGTAGTGATGCAATAAAAATTGAAGATTTCAAACAGGATGAAGCACCCGTGCCAATGTGGATGCCACTAACCCTTTTAATGCAATGATATTTTTAAATATTTTTTGAAACTTTGATTCGATTTTGAAGCATATTTTTTAATATCTTTTGATGCAGCTCACATAATTTTTTCACTTTTAACTGTGAATGCAAAAGATCTTTTTGCCAATGTGCATTAAATAACCTACATTCTAAATTATCACAAAAAGGTTCTCCAGTTTCATAATAAAAAATACCTTGTAAGAGGTAACCTTCTACGATTTTTGATAATCTAGAATCATTGTACTCTAAATACGTTCCTTGGTATTTTCTTTTAATAGTTTCAACATTAATCCCTCGGGTAAAATTGGTCATTAAATCATAATAATACTCTCTTGGTTTTGCAGGTGCTTCTATTATCCCTGTAGTTGAAATTATTGATGGATTTGTGCCTATCAAAGCTCTTCCGTGATATCTATGGTCGTCATTGTCAAAAGTACAAGTAAGTTTGTTGGTAAAAAAAACATGAAATATGGTTTCGATATTTTCTCCCTCTGGAATCATGTTTGCTAAAACATTCTGAAGTTTAAAACCATCATACATGATTATGTTTTCAGTATTTGAAGTATCCTGAACATTAGATTCCTCGAAAAAAATTTCTTCTTGTGTGGGATTATGTTTTTCAAAATCTTTTCTAAGATTAAAAATTTTACATTCAGCAATCTTTAATGCAGAATCTTTTGAGGAAAATTTTAAAATATTCTCTCTTGTTTCTACTATAACTGAAAAGGTGTCTTGTAAGAATTTTACCAATTCATTCAATTGAATTTCTGGAACTGCATGTTCATCGTATAGAATGATTTTGGAAATTTTCAATAAAATATCTCTTTTGTAATTGTTTATCTTTCTAACTCTTTTATCTTCTCAGCTGCAATCTGTGCTGCTTTTTTTCCTGAAAATAACATTGATCCAAAAGTTGGTCCCATCCTTGCTAAACCGTGAGTTTCAGTAACTGACATTCCAGCAGCAATCAATCCGGGATAGACTTCACCTGTTTTTTCAACTACGTGTTCTTCTCCTTCATTTACGAACATTGGATTCATTCCCTTCCATTCTACTAATCCTCTGTCTACTAGTCGTTTTACTGCAACTGAATCATGTCCTGATGAGTCAATTATTATTTTTGCTTCAAGTGCAATAGGATCAACACAGGTAATGTTTCGTGGTAAAGCTGATACTGGCATCCAGTTTACGACAATTCCTGTAACCCTTCCATTTTTCAAAACAAGATCATCAAATTTTGTTAGATTAAGAAACTTTACCCCTGCATCACAGGCTCCTGCAATTAATTTTGAAACTGCATGAGGTCCAGGTGTCAGGTATAGTCCTTCCATTACTTTTTTATATGGTATTCCTAACTCGTCCCAAATTTTCTGGGCAGGCTCTCTAACGGTAACTGGGTTCATCATGTACCCTCCTAACCAATACCCTCCTCCAAGATAGTTATTTTGTTCAATTACCAATACTTTGAAACCCATGTTTGAAAGTTCTCTGCTAGCAGTTAATCCAGCTGGACCTGCTCCGATGATAATAACATCTGATTCTGCCCTATCAATCAAAACTTCATGAAATTCATTAGCAATTGCACGGGTAATGTCAACTTCTCTTACATCTGTGAATATCTTTTCTGACTTTTGTGCAACTGTTGCCTCTTGCATGATAAAGCTGATTTTTTAGTTGACATTAATACTTTCGCACGAATTTTAGAAAATTAGTATGTCCTAAATGGTAAAAATATACTAGTTAGTTCAAGAATGGTGTTTGGGTCTGTCATAGTAGAATTTACTGGTTAATCATGTTTTGTGTGAGAATATATGGTTAGAACATGTGAATTAAAATGATCTTGCTGACTTTGGGTTCTAAATAATTTCAAAGAGTTTACCCCATAAACGACAAACACTCTACACAATCAGATATTATTTTCCACCAAAGTTATCTTAGAATGCAGTTCAAGAAAATCCTAATTTGTGACTAAATGAGGTGTTAACGAGTTTATCTACTGTCAGTAAAAATAGTATCCCCACGATTTAAGCAGGAAAGCATGCTAGGCGGTCGTAAGGCTTAAAAAAATAGAACCCAAGAAGATCATAAAATTAGTATTGCAAAGTTTACAGTTTAGAACATTGCAAAGCTTCACTTAAGGAAAAGTCTTTTTTTATTTAGATTTATCCTGGGCTTTTTTCTTTGCTTTTGATTTGTTTGAGGTTTTACTCATGTGGCCAAATGTATTTGAAGAATTTAAGAATAGTGTAGAAATCATTTTGATTTAGATGTTTTTTCTTAAGCATCTTTTGATTTTCCATGGCAGTTTCAGGCATAATTTTTGCATACTAACTAATGCAATGACGAAAGTAGGATTGTAAAATCTATGCATTGCAAAATTTGTATTTAAGATAATTGGTAAAATCTAAATTTCAATACATGGTTTTCATTCTTTTTCTTTTTCTTGTATCTTTTTCATTATGTGATGATTTTAATGAATAGTCATAATTAGGATACAGATTCTCAAATCTTTGCTCAACCGTATCTTCACTACCTTCAGAATTATTATTTGTCATAGGATTAACCATATTCAGTTTTTGGCGTTATGGAATTAGGATTGTTTTCAATGTAATGAAACAGACACAGTTTATTTGTGTTACACTGACATTTCATATTTAGTCCTCAAAGTCATAGTCAGATTCTGAATCGACGTCTTCATCGTCAAAACCATCGTAATCATCTTGAACTTTTTGAGAGTAGCTCATAGCAAATGTGAGTTATAATTCTAAAATATAAACATTATGAACAATTTATTCTACTGCAGATATGCTTTTCTTGTTTTTCTTCAACCTTATTTATGTTAGGTTTCTTAATTCTCATCCTTCCCAAAAAATAATTTCAAATTTGATAGGAATTAGCTAAGTTTGTTAAACATACTTTAGCCTAAATTCTGTTTGTCGGATTTTTAGAAAAATACAGATTTTAGGATAAAGTGTTAACGAATTTATCGACTGTCAGTAAAAAGACGTCCCCCCCAATCGTGCCTGAAAAGTTTGTTATGACTTGCGTTATGATTAATTAAAAAATTCAAAAATTGATAAAACTAGTCTACAGGAGAGTAACATCATCAAGGCTTGTATTTATACAAATTTTGGAAAATTCCATATTCTCAGCTTTTGAACATTGAGTTTCTCTTTCTATCTGCGAAGAATAAAACATAATTATCCATTTTCCCATTACATCGTAGCAATCTTTCTTAAACTCGATTGGTAAAAATTTACAATATTCAAATCCCTGATCTGTTCCACGATTAGATACCAAAGTAGAAAGTAATCCTGTGTAACAATATTGCTGGTAGTTACCATCTCCTTTATTACAAAAATTCAATGCTTTTTCATAATTATCCAAAGAGTTCACTGTGTTTATTCTTCCCATACCATAATAGCAGTATTTTACAAACTCCTTGGGTTCAATCATGTCACATATTTTGAAGCCTCCTTCCACAGTATAATCTGGCTGTGCGCGAATGTAATTGGTCTGATAATGATAGCATGCAGGAGAGTATTTGAAATCTACTTTGTTGCATGGAAAGAAAATGTCTGTTTCATCAAAGATTCCTCCACCTGATCTCCCAAATTCGAGGGTATTTTCCATGAATGCTCCCTTAAAACAACTCATCTTGCCCCATCTAGAATCCAATTCTGCACAACGGTCAACTGCTGAAAACACATCATAGTTGAAGGATTGGGTTAAACCATGTCCTATCCCATGTAGACATGCCCATCTTTCAAGTGAATATTTGTTCTCAGAAATTTCAGGACAAATGCTCTTTAGGTCAATCTTTTTTGGATCAGTATTGCTGATTTTTTTTTGGAAGAATTTTTCCACTGCTCCGTGAATTTGTGAAAGACCGCAACGCTGGTCAGCATAAACGAGTGTCTCTTGGAGATTACCAGTGTAATCATAAAGAAACATCCCAAGATGATGACCAAGCCCATGACAGTAACCAAACGATTCTTCATACCATCCAATAATACCTCCATAGGTCCGCAGAGTGATGGATTTCTTTTCGCTACTCGCTATTTTTTTTATGGAATCTATGACACAGTCGATCTTAGTTTTGCATTTAGAAACTATGCTGTCAACAATGGATTGAACTTTAATCTCATTTGCTGGAGATAACATGATGGTTGTAGATGAAATTCCCCAAGATCTATCAATTAGTTTCTTTGCTGTTTCAG